>Ga0172376_10002472_pt1 | contig 22536 bp, 19 predicted proteins | sample Lak35m_FD_121114 | JGI IMG/M metagenome (GOLD analysis project Ga0172376, IMG submission 121114) | Freshwater microbial communities from Kabuno Bay, South-Kivu, Congo - kab_092012_35m | ecosystem: Environmental > Aquatic > Freshwater > Lake | place: Democratic Republic of the Congo: South-Kivu... | reverse complement strand
GGTCTCGCCGCCTATCGCGCGGCAGTGGCCGCGGGCAGGCGCGCCGTCATCATCGAGGGTGGCCCCTACGGCACCACCTGCGCCCGTGTCGGCTGCATGCCGAGCAAGTTGCTCATCGCTGCCGCCGAGGCGGCACACGGCATCGACCGGTGGCCGGCGTTCGGCCTGCGGCTCGACGGCAGCCTGCGCGTGGAGGGTCGCGCGGTGATGGCGCGAGTCCGCCGGGAGCGTGATCGTTTCGTCGGCTTCGTCCTGGAGGGCGTAGAGAAGATCCCCGCCAGTCACAAGCTCCGTGGTCACGCGCGCTTCGTCGGGCCGCAGGCGCTCGAGGTGGCGGGTACCGACGGAGCGGTCCGGTACCGCGTCGGGTTCGCCAGCGCGGTGATCGCCACCGGGTCCTCGCCGGATGTGCCAGTGATGCTGCAGGGCGCCGGCGACCGTCTGCTCATCAATGACGACGTCTTCGACTGGGACGATCTGCCCGCATCGGTCGCCGTGTTCGGTCCCGGCGTCATCGGCCTTGAACTCGGTCAGGCGCTGCACCGGCTCGGTGTCTCTGTGCATCTGCTGGGGCGCGGTGGGCGGGTCGGTCCGTTTCAGGACCCGGCCCTGCAGGCGTACGCTCGCCGGACCATGGCGGCGGAGTTCCCCCTGCACACCGACGCCGGCGAGGTCCAGGTCCGCCGCGATGGCGATGTCGTCGAGGTCGACTTCGTCGCTGCAGGCAAGGCGCAGAGGGTGCGCGTCGACTACGTGCTCGCCGCGACCGGTCGCTCGCCGAACGTTCACGGCCTCGGTCTCGAGCAGACCGGCATCGCGCTCGATGCGCGAGGCGTGCCGCATTTCGATCGCCGCACCCTGCAGTGCGGAGACTCGCACATCTTCATCGCTGGCGACGCCAATGCCGACCTCCCTCTGCTGCACGAGGCGGCAGACGAGGGTCGTATCGCCGGCGAGAACGCCGCCCGCTTCCCGGTGGTGGCTGCGGCTGCACGGCGCACCCCGCTCGCGGTCGTCTTCTCGGACCCGCAGATGGCGGTGGTCGGCATACCGCAGTCGCAACTCGACCCGCGCCGTACGGTCACCGGCGTGGTCAGCTTCGAGGACCAGGGGCGCTCGCGAGTCATGCTGCGCAACCAGGGCCTGCTGCACGTCTATGTCGATGTCGAGAGCGGACTGCTGCTGGGCGCGGAGATGATCGGCCCCGACGCCGAGCACATCGCGCACCTGCTGGCCTGGGTGATCCAGCTCGGTCAGACGGTGGACGCCGTGCTTGCCCTGCCGTTCTACCACCCAGTGGTGGAAGAGGGTCTGCGCACGGCGCTGCGCGATGCCAGACTCAAGCGCGAGCGAGCACTCGAGCAGCCTCCGCAGGCCGCCTGAGGTTCACAGCCCGGCGCGCAGTCGCGCGTCGGCTCTGACCTCGGGGTCATCCCGGCGGTGCGGTGACGGGGCGTCCACGGGCGCCACCATGACGTCGGCGAGACCCGCGCGCAGCTCATCGCAGTCCTCGTCCTGACCCAGCGGCACCAGACTGTAGATGCTGCTGACGGCGAGGTCGCGCAACTGGTGCGGCACGCCATGGCCGAAGCGGATGTGCCCCGAGCCCATGATCGCCACCACCGGGCGGCTGCCAGCCTGGCTGGCGATGCCGGCGGCCATCGCGCGATCCCACAGCAGTTGTGCCTCGACGAAGCGCTCAAAGGCCTCGGCCCCGGGCTTCCGGTCCTCGGGCAGATGCGTCAGGTGCGCGTCGAAGACCTGTCGCAGCGTGCTGCGGTATTCCTCGAGCGGTGCGGCGGGCTCGCCGAGCTCGGCACGCAGACCGGCATCGAGTGCCGCCCAGCCGCCGGCGGATACCTTGCGCACTTCGCTGCGGTCGACGTTGAGCCCGCGCAGCGGGATCTGGTGATCGCGTACGAAGCGGAAGATGGGCATGTACATCTCGGCACCAAAACCCCAGGTCCTGTCCCATTCGGTCTGCTGCAGGAAGGCCCCATCGTCGAGTTCGCCGCGGGTCCATGCATCGAGTACCGGCTGCAGCCGGCGCGGGAACATCTCGACCCCGAGCGCCAGGCTGGGGTTGACCCGGTAGAGGGCGGCGAGGGTTTCGAGTTGCCAGCGGTGGTGCGCGGCATCGTCGTGGTTCTCGCCAAGCAGAACCACGCGCGCTCTGCCCGCTGCCTCGAGTGCCGCCGCACGCGACAGGACCGCGCCTCCAGGCACCTGCCAGTGGCCGGGTACGATGCAACTCGCCTTTTCCGGAGACGCGGCGGACACGCTTCCGGCCACCACGCCAAGGGCCACGGCGAAGAGTCCGCGCAGCGTACGGGGGGTGCAGCGCAGGAGGAGGCTCATCATCTCTCTTGGAGCGGGCGGGCGCCCAGAGTTCCCGTTTCAGACTTGATCGAAGTCGGCCATCTGATAGATTTCGAGTATCGACCAGCCCTTTGGGATGACGCTCTCGCATGACCCTCAGCGAATTGCGCTACATCGTCGCGGTGGCGCGTGAGCGCCACTTCCGCCGTGCCGCCGAGCGTTGCTTCGTCAGTCAGCCGGCCCTGTCGGCGGCGGTAGCCAAGCTCGAGGACGAGCTCGGCATCAAGTTGTTCGAGCGCAGCAAGACCGAGGTCAGCCTGACGCCGGTGGGCGTGCGGGTGGTGGAGCAGGCGCAGCGCGTGCTCGATGAGACCGAGCGCATCCGCGAGATCGCCGGCAGCGGCCGCGACCCGCTGGTCGGCCCGCTGCGGTTGGGCGCCATCTTCACCGTCGGTCCCTATCTGTTCCCGTCCCTGATCCCCGCGGTCAAGGCGGCGGCGCCGCAGATGCCGCTGCAGGTCGAGGAGAACCTCACCGGCAACCTCAGCACCCTGCTGCGCGAGGGCAATCTCGATGCCATCCTCGTCGCCGGGCCCTTCGATGTCCCCGGCATCGCCACCGAGCCGCTCTACGACGAGGATTTCGTCGGCGTGGTGGCTGCCGACCACCGTTTGGCTCAGGTCGCTCGTCTGCGGCCGGAGCAGCTCGCCGGCGAGCGCATCCTGCGCCTCGGCGAGGGGCACTGCTTCGCCAGCCAGGTCTCCCTGCTCTGTCCCGAACTCGACCCCCATTCCGAGGTCCAGCACGGCAACTCGCTGGAGACGCTGCGCAACATGGTCGCTTCCGGCCTCGGCGTCACCCTGCTTCCGGCGAGCGCCGCCTGCGGCGGCTACGCCAACCCGATGGTGCGCTGCATCCCTTTTGAACCCCCCGTGCCGTCGCGTCGCATCGTGCTCGCCTGGCGCAAGCGCAGCGTGCGCGAGAAGGCCATCGCCACCATCGCCGCGGCGGTGCGTTCGATCGCCGCACCCTGGATGCGGATCGCCGGCCCTTCCAGCGGCGACCCTTGCGCGGAAGGCTGACAGCGGACCCGGTCGCCTGTTGCCCGTCCGTATAATCCGCCCCTCCCCATCCGGCGGCCCGTGCTGCCTGGCTCGATGCCGACCCCATGTCCTTCGAATCCGAGATCGCCCGCCGGCGCACCTTCGCCATCATCAGCCACCCGGACGCGGGCAAGACCACGCTCACCGAGAAGCTGCTCTGGTTCGGCGGCGCCATCCAGGTGGCCGGCGAGGTGCGTGCGCGCAAGGCCGCTCGCCACGCCACCTCGGACTGGATGGAACTGGAGAAGCAGCGCGGCATCTCGGTGACCAGCTCGGTGATGCAGTTCCCCTACCGCGAGGCCATCGTCAATCTGCTCGACACACCGGGCCACCAGGACTTCTCCGAGGACACCTACCGCACCCTCACCGCGGTCGACTCCGCAGTCATGGTGATCGACTCGGTCAACGGCGTCGAGGCGCAGACCATCAAGCTGCTCGAGGTCTGCCGCCTGCGCGACACACCGATCCTCACCTTCATCAACAAGCTCGACCGCGAGGGCCGCGAACCGATCGACCTGCTCGACGAGATCGAGAAGACCCTGGACATGCCCTGCGCGCCGATGACCTGGCCGATCGGCATGGGCAAGCGCTTCCGCGGCGTCTACCACCTCTACGACGACCGCATCTTCTTCTTCGACCCGCACGCCGAGAAGGGGACCTCCGAGGTGATCGAGGGGCTCGCCAACCCGCGCCTCGACCAGCTCATCGGTACACAGGCGCGGGAACTGCGCGACGAGATCGAACTGGTACGCGGCGCGTCGCATCCGTTCGAGCAGGACGCCTACCTCGCCGGTCAGCAGACGCCGGTGTTCTTTGGCAGCGCGGTGAACAACTTCGGCGTGCAGAGCCTGCTCGATGCGGTGGTCGACCTCTCACCGCCGCCGCAGCCACGACCGACCACGGTCCGCGACGTCGACCCGGCCGAGAGGCCGTTCACCGGCTTCGTCTTCAAGATCCAGGCCAACATGGACCCGCGTCACCGCGACCGTATCGCCTTCGTCCGCGTCTGCTGCGGCCACTTCTTGCGCGGCATGAAGTTGCGACAGGTCGGTGGCGACAAACTGCTGGCGGTCAACAATGCCATCACGTTCATGGCGCAGGACCGCAGCACCACCGACGAGGCTTGGCCGGGCGACATCATCGGCATCCCCAACCACGGCACCGTCAAGCTCGGCGACACCTTCACCGAGGGCGAGGAGTTGCGCTTCACAGGCATCCCAAGTTTCGCGCCGGAGTTGTTCCGCCGGGCGCAGATCCGCAACCCGCTCAAGCTCAAGCAACTGCACAAGGGCCTGCAGCAACTTGCGGAGGAGGGTGCCACCCAGCTATTCCGGCCGATCGCCAGCAACGACCTCATCCTCGGCGCCGTGGGGACCCTGCAGTTCGATGTCGTGGCGCACCGTCTGGAGCACGAGTACGCGGTCGAGGCCGGCTTCGAGGCTTGCGCCTGGGCCACGGCGCGCTGGCTGCGCGGGCCGGCGGGCGACATCCGGCAACTGGTCGACAAATCACCACAGAACATCGCGCTGGATGGCGCCGGCGACTATGTCTACCTGGCTCCCAACCGGGTCAACCTGCAGATGGCGCAGGAGAGGTTTCCCGCCATCACCTTCGCCGCGACACGCGAGATCGCCTGAGGGGCGCAACTCGGGTCGGCGGCCGACGGCCGCCACGGCTCAGCCGCGACGCATCGAATCGAAGAAGTCGGCGTTGGTCTTGGTGGCGCGGATCTTGTCGAGCAGGAACTCCATGGCGTCGAGGTCGTCCATAGGGTAGAGCAGCTTGCGCAGCACCCAGACCTTTTGCAGGATCTCCGGCGGCAGCAGCAGTTCTTCGCGCCGTGTACCGGAACGGTTGACGTTGATCGCCGGGAAGACGCGTTTCTCCGCGCTGCGACGGTCGAGGTGGATCTCGCTGTTGCCGGTGCCCTTGAACTCCTCGTAGATCACCTCGTCCATGCGGCTGCCGGTATCGATCAGCGCGGTGGCGAAGATGGTCAGCGAGCCACCCTCCTCGATGTTGCGAGCGGCGCCGAAGAAGCGCTTCGGCTTTTGCAGAGCATTGGCATCCACGCCACCGGTCAGCACCTTGCCCGAGGCCGGCTGCACCGTGTTGTAGGCGCGGGCCAGGCGGGTGATGGAGTCGAGCAGGATGACCACGTCCTTCTTGTGCTCGACCAGCCGCTTGGCCTTCTCGATCACCATCTCGGCGACCTGCACGTGACGCTGCGGCGGCTCGTCGAAGGTGCTCGCCACCACTTCGCCGCGCACCGAGCGCGACATCTCGGTGACTTCCTCGGGGCGCTCATCGATCAGCATGACGATCAGTACGACGTCCGGGTGGTTGCTGGTGATGGCGTGGGCGATGTGCTGCATCATCACCGTCTTCCCGCTCTTCGGCGGCGCGACGATGAGTCCGCGCTGGCCCTTGCCGATCGGCGCGATCATGTCGATGACACGGCTGGTGATGTTCTCCTCGGCCTTGATGTCGCGCTCGAGCTTGAGATGCTCATCCGGGTGCAAGGGCGTGAGGTTCTCGAACAGGATCTTGTTCTTCGCCTTCTCCGGCGGTTCGCCGTTGATGCTGTCGACCTTGACCAGCGCGAAGTAGCGCTCGCCTTCCTTCGGCGTGCGGATCTCGCCCTGGATGGTGTCCCCGACATGCAGGTTGAAGCGGCGGATCTGTGACGGGCTGACGTAGATGTCGTCCGGTCCGGCCAGGTAGCTGGTGTCGGGGCTGCGCAAGAAACCGAAGCCGTCGGAGAGCACCTCCAGCGCGCCGCTGCCGCTGATGGTCTCGCCCTTCTTGGCGTGGTTCTTGAGCAGGGCGAAGATGAGGTCCTGCTTGCGCAACCGGTTGGCGCCCTCGATCTCGAAGGCGGTGGCCATGTCCACCAGTTCGGTGACGTGCTTGTTCTTGAGGTCTGCAAGATCCATGCGGGGATGGCCCGTATCCGGGCTGAAGATGTGGGGCAGGAGAGGGGAGGGTCGGTGCGGCCGGCGGAGGGACCCGCGGCGCGACTCGCTGCGACGGACCGCCGTCAGCGAGAGGACAAGGTACGGCGACTACAGATTGCTGTCAATAAAAGCGGTCAATTGCGATTTGGAGAGCGCGCCGACCTTGGTGGCGGCGACGTTGCCATCCTTGAACAGCATCAGCGTCGGGATGCCGCGGATCCCGTAGCGCGTCGGCGTGTCGGGGTTCTGATCGATGTTGACCTTGGCGACGGTGATGCGTCCGGCGTACTCACGGGCGACTTCGTCGAGGATCGGCGCGATCATGCGGCACGGTCCGCACCACTCCGCCCAGTAGTCCACAAGGACCGGGTGCTCGGACTTGAGGACCTCGGTCTCGAAGGAGGCGTCGTCGACGTGAAGGATGGAGTCACTCATGGGTCGGGAGGGTAGCGGAGGAGTCGGCGGAGCCGGACCCCGCGCGGGCTTCGCATGGTAGCCGCTCCCGCGCGCCGTGTCACGGGTCGGGGGAGGACGTCTGGTAGACTCAAAGCCACAAACTTCATGAATCCTGCCGCTGCCGGGCCTTGCACGCCCGGTGCGTCATCTGGAGGGACGCCGCTGCCATGACCTATGTAGTGACCGAAGGCTGTATCAAGTGCAAGTTCACCGACTGCGTCGACGTCTGTCCGGTGGATTGCTTCCGTGAAGGTCCCAATTTCCTGGTGATCGATCCTGACGAGTGCATCGACTGCACGCTCTGCGTCGCCGAGTGTCCGGCCGATGCGATCTACGCCGAGGACGATGTGCCGGCCGACCAGCAGGACTTCATCGAGCTCAACGCCGAGCTCGCGCGGCTGTGGAAGCCGATCATCGAGAGCAAGGACCCGCTGCCGGAGGCCGACGACTGGGCCAAGCGGAAGGACAAGCGCGACCTGCTGGAGCGCTGACCGGCGTTGTGCCGGTGGCCGCCGTGGCAGATCCAGGGCCGGGTCTCGTCAGTCTCGGGTCAGCGCCCGAGTCGGCGCTCGAAGATCTGGCGCAGGGCCTTCTGCTTGATGCGAACGGTCCCTCCGGGCTGCCGCAGCAGACGGTGATCCTCGCGCACACGGGTCTGGCCGGCGAACTCGCACGCAGACTGCACCGCCGGGTGGGAGGTCCGTGCCCCCTGCCGCGCATGTTCACGCTCGACCAATGGCTTGCGCGGCAGCCGGTGCCAGCGGTCACACTGGACGCGGTGCAACTGGTCGCCGAACTGCAGCAGCAGCTTGTTGCGCGCCCCTGGTTCGCGGGGCTCGATCACTGGGCGATGGCAGCGGAGCTCGCCGCCCTGTTCGAGGCCTTGGGCCGTCACCTCGAAGACGGACCGGCGGCGGCACTCCCCGCCACCGCAGAAGAACTGGCGGCCATGCTGGCGCGAGCGCATGGCGCTCGCGACCACACGCTGTTCCACCTCGATGCGCGCCTGGTCCACGATCTCTGGCGCGCCTGCGAGGGGCACCCGGAGTGGGGGCTCAGCCGCTGGCAGCGCGACGCGCTGGCCATGGCGCACCTGCTGCGGGCGCCCGACGGTCCGCTGTGGGTGTTCGATGTCGCGCGTTTTCCGCCGCAGGCGAGGGGCTTCTTCGAGCGCTACGCAGCGCTGCAGCGGGTGACCCTGCTCACACTGGAGACGCTGGCGCCGCGGTCCGGCGCCGCCCCGTCGCGCTCGGCGTGGGTCCGTGCTGCCCTGCGGGAGACCGATGCGGCGCTTGCCGATCGCGCCCGCAGCTGGCAACTCGAGCAGCAGCCGTTGCCACCCGCGGGCATCTGGGTGAGCCGGGCACTCGGGCGCGAGGCCGAGGCCAAGCATGCCTGCGACACGGTCTGCGAGTGGCTGGCACAAGGTCTGCAACGCATCGCCGTGGTGGCCTGCGACCGCGCGCTGGCGCGCCGCTTGCGGGCCTTGCTCGAGCGCGAGGGGGTGCTTGCCGACGACAAGGCCGGATGGATGCTGTCGACCACCCGTGTCGGTGCTGCGGTGCGCGACCTGCTGCGACTGCAGCGGCGCGCCACGCCCGCCCTGCTGCGCGCCGTGCTGGATTCGCCGCTGCTCGTAACGGCCGAGCCGGATGCCGTCTGCACGCAGCTTGGCCCGGCGCTCGACCGTCAGCCCGCACACGCGCGGCTGGATTGGCGGGCGCTCGAGCGGGACGCGGCTGCGCGGCCGGCGGCGGCAGCCTGGCTCAGCCTTCTGCGACAGGTCCTGGCCGGTCTTGGCGCACGTCCGCGGGCGCTCGGCGAGTGGCTCGACGCTCTGTTGGCGACCCTCGATACGCTGGCGCCCGGTCTCGCCGGCGATCCCGCCGGCGCGCAACTCCTGGCCCACCTGCAGAGCAGTCGCGCAGCGTTGGCAGCGCACCCTGCGCCGCGCAGCGCAGGCGAGTTCGCCGACTGGCTCGACTGGACGCTGGGCGAGACGCTGTTCCGCGACGATTCGGTGCAGAGCCCGGTACTGCTGACCCATCCAGCCGCTCTGCGCGGGCTGTGTTTCGATGCCATCCTGGTCATCGGTGCGGACGCCGCGCACCTGCCGGCATCGGGTGCACGTCCGCGCATCGTGCGCGATGCCGCACGCGCCGAGCTCGGCCTGCCGGATACCGCTGCACAGCGGTCGGAGGCGGCTGCCGACTGGTGCCTGCTGATGGGCAGCGCGCCGCGCATCGAGATCAGCTGGCAGACGCTCGACGAGCGTGGTGAGCCGGTGGCAGCCTCGCCGTTCGTGTTGCTGATGCAGCGCTTCCATCGTCTGGCCTGGGGCAGCGACCTGCCGGAGGCGCCGGCCTTCACTCGATCGGCGCCGGCGTCACCGCCATCGCTGTCGGCGGTCGAGCGGGCGCCCGGTGTACTGCCAGCGGAGCTCAGCCCGACCGGCTATCAGGCCCTTCTGGACTGCCCCTACCGCTGGTTCGTGCGCGATGGCCTGCACCTGCGCGCACCCGAGAGGGTGCTCGAGGACACCGAGCCGAGCGACTTCGGCGAGGCGGTACATCGTGTGCTCCGGACCTTCCACGAGCAGTGCCCGAGCTTGGATGCGGTGGGTCGTGATGGCGCCTTGGCCGCCCTCCGGGCGGTGACCGAGCGGGTCTTCGCGCCCCTCCTCGCACGCGACTTCGGCGCTGCGGGCTGGCTCGAGCGATGGTGTGCGGTGGTGCCGGCGTACGTCGATTGGCAATTGGCGCATGAGTCGGCGGGCTGGCGCATCGACGCCCACGCCAGCGAGCGCGAGGTCAGCGCCACGCTTGCGCTGGATGCGGGCCAGCGCGTGGGGCTGCGCGGCCGACCGGACCGCATCGACGAGGGAACCGGTGCGGTGCGTGCTGTGCTCGACTACAAGACCGGCTCTCGCTCGCGATCCGAGGGCCTGACCAAGGACCCCACCGAGGACGCGCAACTCGTGCTGTATGCGGCGATGCTCGCCGATGTCGGTGCGGTGACCTACCTGCCGCTGGGCGAGGGTGCGCTCGACCGTGGCGGGGGTCTGCGGCCAGTGTCCCTGGGCGGTGAGGACCTCGCGGCAGCGGTAGAGGGACACCGTGGGCGTCTTGCAGGAACCCTGCAACGGATCGCAGCGGGCGCCCCACTGACAGCCATGGGCGACGCCGATGCCTGCCGCTACTGCCAAGCCGACGGGTTGTGCCGCAAGGCGCACCGTGCGCCGTTCGGCTAGCGCCTGCCGAGCAGTCCTGCCAGCACGTCGAGGAAGCGCTGGTTCTCGTGCGGCAGGCCGATGGAGACGCGCAGATGGCGGGGCATTCCGTAGCCGGCCACCGGCCGCACGATGATGCCATGGTGCAGCAGTCCGGCATGGATCGCCGCTGCGTCGCCCACCTCCACGGCGAGGAAGTTGGCGAAGGACGGGATCGATGCCACGCCGAGCGCCTCCAGCCCGGCACGCATCTGCGCCATGCCCTCGCGATTGGCCACCGCGCTGCGGGCCACGAAGTCCTCGTCACCGAGCGCGGCGACCGCCGCAGCGAGTGCCACGCTGTTGACATTGAACGGCTGGCGCACGCGGTTGCAGAGGTCGATCAGGGTCGGGTCCCCGGCACCGAAGCCGACGCGGAGACCTGCCAACCCATGGATCTTGGCGAAGGTGCGCGTCACCAGCAGGCGCGGGTGCTCGTGCACCCAGGCCAGGCTATCGCAACGCAGCGCCGGTTCGAGGTACTCGGTGTAGGCCTCGTCGAGCACGACCACCACGTGTTCTGGCAGCGAGAAGACGAACTCGCGCACCGCCTGTGGAGCGAGCAGCGTGCCGGTCGGGTTGTTCGGGTTGGCGATCCAGACGATGCGGGTGTCGGGCCGGATGGCCGCGCGCATGGCGTCGAGGTCGTGCCCGAAGTGGCGCGCCGGCACCTCGATGCGCTCAGCGCCGACGGTCTGGCAGACCAGCCCGTAGACGGCGAAGGCGTGCTGGCTGTAGACGGCGCTGGTGCCCGGCCCGAGGAAGACGCGGCCGACCATGTCGAGGACATCGTTGGAGCCATTGCCGAGCACGATCTGCGCTGGCCTCAGTCGGAACCGGTCGGCCAGCGCCGCCTTGAGCTCAAAGCCGGAGCCGTCCGGGTAGCGCGCCAGGTCGCCGAGCGCGGCGGCTGCCGCGGCGATCGCCGACGGGCTCATGCCGAGCGGGTTCTCGTTGCTTGCCAGCTTGACGATATCCGACTCGGTGATGCCGGTCTCGCGGGCGAGTTCGGCGATCGGCTTGCCGGTCTGGTAGGGCGCGATGCCGCGTACGCCGGCCAAGGCCAGGGTGTCGCATCCGCCCATGGCCCGGCCGTCGCGCTCGCTCACAGCACCGCCACCGGGTAGGCGCCAAGCACGCGCACAAAGGCGGCGACCGCTTCAAGCTCGGTCAGTGCAGCGCGGACGGGTGGGTCGTCGCGATGGCCTTCGAGATCGACGAAGAACACGTACTCCCAGAGCCCGGTGCGTGCCGGGCGTGACTCCAGCCGGGTCATGCTGACGCCATGGCGCGCCAGCGGTCCGAGCAGTTCATGGACCGCACCCGGCTGGTTGCGCGCGCCGACCACGATCGAGGTCTTGTCCTGTCCGGAACGCCCGGCCGCGTGGCGTCCGAGCACCCAGAAGCGGGTGGTGTTGTTGGGCTCGTCCTCGATGTTGCGGTGGGTGATGGCCAGACCGTAGCGATCGGCCGCCCACTCGCCGGCGATGGCGGCACTCGCCGGGTCCTCGGCGGCACGCCGCGCCGCCTCGGCATTGCTCGCCACCGGGACACGCTGCGCGGTCGGCAACTCGCGGTTGAGCCACTCGTGGCACTGCGCCAGGGACTGGGCGTGGGAGTAGACGCGCTCGATGGCCGCCGCAGCGTCGGGCTTGCGCATCAGCTGGTGTCTCACACGCAGCACCACCTCGCCGCAGACCGTGAGGGTGGTGCCGGTCATCAGGTCGAGCGTGCGGCCGACCGGACCCTCGGTCGAGTTCTCGACCGGTACCACGCCGTAGTCGTCGGCACCCGACTCCACGGCGCGGAACACATCGTCGATGCTGGCGCAGGGGCTCACCGTGGCAGCGTGGCCGAACTGCTTGATCGCTGCCGCCTCCGAGAAGGTCCCGTGCGGACCCAGGCAGGCGATCGACAGTGGCTTCTCGAGTGCCAGGCAGGCCGACATCACCTCGCGGAACAGGCGCGCTACCACTTCGCCGGAGAGTGGACCGGGGTTGCTCGCCTTGACCCGGCGCAGCACCTGCGCCTCACGCTCCGGACGATAGATGGCGACCTTTGCCGAGTCGCCGCCGGCGCCGTCGTTCTTCAGCTCGCCGATCTGCCGGGCCAGCCGGGCACGGGCGTTGAGCCGCTCGAGGATCTCGTCGTCGATGGCGTCGATCCGGGCGCGCAGCGAAGCCAACGGGTCGGACACGGCGGCCCCCTATTCCTCTTCCTCGTCGCCGGTCTCGACCACCTTCTCGAGGCCGGCAAGCAGTTCGCCGCCGTCGAGGTTGATCAGCGTCACGCCCTGGGTCGAGCGGCCCATCTCACGGATCTCGCGGACGCGCGTCCGGATCAGGACACCGCCGGTGGTGATGAGCATGATCTGGTCGTCCTGGGTGACCAGTTGTGCGGCCACCACCTTGCCGTTGCGGGCTGAGGTCTGGATGGCGATGACGCCCTGGGTACCGCGACCATAGAGTGGGTACTCGGCGATCGCGGTGCGCTTGCCGAAGCCGCGCTCGGTCGCTGTCAGCACTGACATCGACTCGTCCTCGGCGACCAGCATGGCGATGACGCGACCACCGCTGACCAGCTTGATGCCGCGCACGCCGCGTGCCCCGCGGCCCATCGGCCGCACATCGCCCTCGGCGAAGCGTACCGCCTTGCCGGCGTCGGAGAACAGCATGACGTTGCAGTTGCCATCGGTGATCTGCGCACCGATGAGGAAGTCATCGTCGTCGAGGCCGACGGCGATGATGCCCGAGGGTCGCGGCCGGCTGAAATCGGACAGCGGCGTCTTCTTGACCACACCGCGCCGGGTCGCCATGAACACGTAGTGCCGGTCGTCGAACTCCTTGACCGGCAGCAGCGCGGTGATCTTCTCGCCCTCCTGCAGCGGCAGCAGGTTGACGATGGGCTTGCCGCGCGCCGTGCGCGAGCCCTGCGGCACCTGATAGACCTTGAGCCAGTACATCCGTCCGCGGCTCGAGAAGCAGAGGATGTAGTCGTGGGTGTGGGCGACGAACAGGCGGTCGATGAAGTCGTCTTCCTTGGTCGCCGCCGCCTGCTTGCCGCGACCGCCGCGCTTCTGCGCCCGATAGTCATCGAGCGGCTGCGACTTGATGTAGCCGGCGTGCGACAGGGTCACCACCATGTCCATCGGCGTGATGAGGTCCTCGATGCCCAGTTCGGTGGTCGAGGTGACGATCTCGCTGCGTCGCTTGTCGCCGAATGGGTCGCGGATGGCCATCAGCTCTTCGCCGATGATCGTGGTCACGCGGTCCGGACGCGCCAGGATGTCGAGCAGGTCGGCGATGCGCTCCAGCAGTTCGCGGTAGTCGTTGACGATCTTGTCGCGCTCGAGTCCGGTCAGGCGCTGCAGACGCAGTTCGAGGATGGCCTGGGCCTGGGTCTCGGTGAGCCGGTAACCCTCCGGCTTGAGGCCTAGGCCGGCCGGGATGCCCTCGGGACGACTGGCATCCGACCCGGCGCGGTCGAGCATCGCAGCGACGGTCGGCGACGGCCAGGCGCGGGCGGTCAGCCCCTCGCGCGCATCGGCCGGGGTCGGCGCGGCCTTGATCAGGGCGATGATCTCGTCGACGTTGTCGAGCGCCACCGCCAGACCTTCCTGCACGTGCGCCTTCTCGCGCGCCTTGCGCAGGTCGAACACGGTGCGCCGCGTCACCACCTCGCGCCGGTGGCGCAGGAAGGCGTCCAGCATCTGCTTCAGGTTGAGCAGGCGCGGTTGGCCATCGACCAGCGCCACCATGTTGATGCCGAAGCTGTCCTGCAACTGCGTGTGTTTGTAGAGGTTGTTGAGCACCACCTCGGCGACCTCGCCGCGCTTGAGCTCGATGACCATGCGCATGCCCGACTTGTCAGACTCGTCGCGCAGGTCGGAGATGCCCTCGATGCGCTTGTCGTTGACCAGTTCGGCGATCTTCTCGATCAGCGTCTTCTTGTTCACCTGGTAGGGCAACTCGTCGACGATGATGGCCTGTCGCTCGCCCTTGCCGATGTCCTCGAAGTGGGTGCGCGCGCGCATCACGCAGCGTCCGCGGCCGGTGCGGTAGCCCTCGCGCACACCCTCGATGCCGTAGATGAAACCGGCGGTCGGGAAGTCGGGTGCCGGTACATGCTCGATCAGGTCGTCCACCGACAGCTCGGGGTCGGCCAGCAGCGCCAGGCAGGCGCTGACCACCTCGTTGAGGTTGTGCGGCGGGATGTTGGTGGCCATGCCCACGGCGATGCCCGAGCTGCCGTTGATCAGGAGGTTGGGGATCCGCGCCGGCAGCACCAGCGGCTCCTGCTCCGAACCGTCGTAGTTGGGGCCGAAGTCCACCGTCTCGCGGTCGATCTCGGCCAGCAGCTCATGGGCGATGCGCGACATGCGGATCTCAGTGTAACGCATCGCGGCCGGGTTGTCGCCATCGACCGAGCCGAAGTTGCCCTGTCCATCGACCAGCATGTAGCGCAGCGAGAAATCCTGCGCCATGCGCACGATGGTGTCGTAGACCGCCGTATCGCCGTGCGGGTGGAACTTGCCGATGACATCGCCGACGATCCGCGCCGACTTCTTGTAGGGCTTGTTCCAGTCGTTGGACAACTCATGCATGGCGAACAGCACGCGGCGGTGCACCGGCTTGAGACCATCGCGCACGTCCGGCAGGGCGCGGCCGACGATCACGCTCATGGCGTAGTCGAGATAGGACCGGCGCATCTCCTCCTCGAGGCTGACGGGGAGGGTCTCCTTGGCGAACGGGTCCATTGCGTGCGGCTCTGCGGGAAGGGTGTCGATGTCCGCCACAGCGGGTCGCGCGGGGCGGGCGTCGTGGTCTCGACGGGAGACACAAGTCTAGCACGCTAGCCCCGACGCCCCGCGCCGCCTGCCTTGTCCGCGCTCGCTCCATCGCGCTATACTCGCCCGCGTGCAGGGGTTCCGGATCCACCCTGCGGGTCGGGTCCGGTTTGTGCCGATATCGTTTGTGCCTATGGAGTCGCCATGAAAAGAACCACCATCGCTGCGAGCCTCGCCGCAGTCTTCCTGACCGGTCTGTCGTCGGTCGCCGCTGCCGAGGACAAGTCCGGTTACTGGTTGAATTCCGAGGGCACCGTCTGGCGCAGTGGCTATGACCTGTGCTGGCGCGCCGGCTACTGGACGCCCGCACTGGCGATCGCCGAGTGCGATCCGGACCTGGTCGCCAAGCCCGCAGCGGAGCCTGAACCGGCCGCCAGTGACGTTCCGGATACCCCGGTGGACGACATGTCGGGGGCCGAGCCGGAGCCGGTCGGTCCGCAGAAGCCGGCCTTCGAGAAGTTCACCTTCGGCGCCGAGACCCTGTTCACTTTCGACAAGGCGGATATCCGCCCAGACGCGGCGAGCATCCTCGACGACGTGGTCGAGAAGATGAACCGTTATCCGGAGGTCGAACTCATCGTCGTCACCGGCCACACCGACCGCATCGGTGCCGATGCCTACAACCTCAAGCTGTCGGACCGTCGCGCCGCTGCCGTGCGTGACCACCTGGTCAAGCAGGGTGTCGATGGCAATCGGGTCCAGGCCATCGGTCGTGGCGAGGCCGAGCCGGTGGTCGGTTGCGGCAATGTGAAGGGCAAGGAGAGCCGCTTCAACAAGGCACTCATCCAGTGTCTGCAGCCCAACCGCCGGGTGGTCATCGAGATCGCCGTGCAGCGCGAGACCGGAGCGTACTGATCGCCGCGCTCCGCGCATGACCAACGCCCCGCCCCGAGCGGGGCGTTGTCTTTGGGGCCCTGTGCCTGGGTGGTCGAGGGACGAAGTTCTGCAGTCGGGGTGCGGCGATGGAGATGCTGGCCGATGAGCTGATCGAGGCGCGCTGGGTGCTGCCGGTGCAGCCGTGGCGCGTCATCGAGCATGGCGCGGTGGCGTTACGCGACGGGCGTGTGCTGGCAGTGGGCCCCGCCGCCGAGCTTGTGCCGCGGGTCGCTGCCACCCGCCACATCCGCCTGCCCGACCACGCGCTGCTGCCGGGTCTGGTCAATGCCCATGCTCATGCCGGCATGACGCTGCTGCGCGGCTTCGCCGACGATCTTCCCTTGATGCGCTGGCTGCAGGAGCGCGTCTGGCCGGCCGAATCGAGGTGGCTCGACCCCGCCTTCGTGCGCGATGGCACGCGGCTGGCCTGCGCCGAGATGCTGCGTGGTGGTGTGACCACCTTCTCCGACATGTACTTCTTCCCCGATGCCGCCATCGCCGCAGCGCAGCGTTCCGGCCTGCGCATGGTCGCCGGGCTGGTGGTGCTGGAGTTCGCCACCGCCTACGCGCGCGACGCGGCTGACTACCTGCACGCCGGGCTCAAGCTGCGCGACCAGTGGTCGGGTGCCCCCAGGCTGCACTTCATGCTGGCTCCCCACGCCCCCTACACCGTGTCCGATGCGAGCTTCGCCCAGATCGCGACCTACGCCGCACAACTCGACCTGCGCGTCCACATCCACCTGCATGAGACGCAGGACGAGATCGTGCAGGGAGTGGCGCAGACCGGGGAGCGGCCTTTGGCGAGGCTGCAGCGGCTCGGTCTGCTGGGTCCGGACCTGGTCGGCGTGCACGCGGTGCACCTCACCGGCGATGAGATCGCGCTGTTGGCGCGGCACGGTGCCTCGCTGGTGCACTGCCCCGTCTCCAACCTCAAGCTCGGCAGCGGCGTCGCGCGTCTCGCCGACTGGCTGGAGGCAGGCATCCCCGTGGGCCTGGGCAGCGACAGCGTGGTCAGCAACAACCGCCACGACCTGTGGGCCGAGATGCGCACGGCAGCGCTGCTGGCCAAGGGCGTCTCCGGCGATGCCAGCGTGGTGCCCGCACGCCAGGTACTGCATGCGGCGACCCTTGGCGGCGCCACGGCGCTCGGGCTCGCCGAGGAGACCGGCTCCCTGGAGCCGGGCAAAGCCGCCGACCTGGTCGCGGTGGACCTCTCCGGCCCCGATCTGCAGCCGCTCTACGACGTCGCCTCACATCTGGTCTACTGCGCCAGTCGCGAGCAGGTGAGCGATGTCTGGGTGGCCGGGGAACGCCGGGTGTCAGCAGCTTGTCTGCAGACCGGGGACGAGGCGGACTTGCGCGCATTGGCCGCCGATTGGCACCTGCGCATCGCGTCGGCAGCGTCCTGAGCAGCACCCCGCGCTCCTTGTGTTGCCTCGAGGCAACGCTTCATCCATCCGGACCCCGCCCATGAGCACCGTCAACGTCGACCCCTCCGAGATCGCCAAATTCAGCGCGCTGGCCAGCCGTTGGTGGGACCCCAACTCCGAGTTCGCGCCGCTCCACGCCATCAATCCCTTGCGGTTGGGCTGGATCGACGGTCTGACGCCCTTGGCTAGCCGCGACGTGGTGGACGTGGGCTGTGGGGGAGGCATCCTCGCCGAGGCGATGGCCGGCCTCGGTGCCCGCGTCACCGGTATCGACCTGGCCGAGAAGTCGCTCAAGGTGGCGCAGCTGCACCTGCTGGAATCCGGCCGCGAGGTCGAGTACCGAGCCCTCTCCGCGGAGGCGCTGGCGGCGGAGGCGCCGGAGTCGTTCGACGTGGTCACCTGCATGGAGATGCTCGAGCACGTGCCCGATCCAGGCTCGACCGTGGCCGCCTGCGCACGTCTGGTGCGACCGGGCGGCTCGGTGTTCTTTTCGACCCTCAACCGCAACCCCAAGAGCTGGCTGTTCGCCATCGTCGGTGCCGAGTACGTGCTGCGTCTGCTGCCCAAGGGCACGCACGAGTACGCCCGGTTCATCAAGCCGGCCGAACTGGCCGGCTTCGCGCGCCGTGCCGGGCTCGAGGTGCAGGGCATGAACGGCATGACCTACAACCCGTTCACGCGGGTCTACGGTCTCGACCCGCGTGACGTCGACGTCAACTACCTGATGCATACGGTCAAGCCGGCATGAGCCCCGTGATCGGCGTGAGGGCGGTGTTCTTCGATCTCGACGGCACCTTTGCCGACACCGCTCCGGACCTTGCCGCAGCCGCCAACAGCCTGCGCGTCGAGCGCGGGCTCGAACCGCTGCCGCTGGAGCGCCTGCGGCCGATGGCCTCACACGGCGCACGCGGCCTGCTCGGCGAGGCACTCGGCCTGACACCGCAGGACGAGGTCTATCCGGCGCTGTGCGAGGCCTTTTTCCGGCGCTATGAGCAGGCCCTCTGTGTGCACACTGTGGTGTTCGACGGCCTGTGGCCGCTGGTCGAATCTCTCGAGGCGCGTGGTCTGGCCTGGGGCATCGTCACCAACAAGGTGATGCGTTTCGCCGACCCGCTGTGCCGGGCGCTGGGCATCACCGGGCGCGCCGCGGCGGTGGTGGGAGGCGACAGCACACCACATGCCAAGCCGCATCCGGCACCGCTCCTCCACGCCGCGACGCTGGCGGGTGTCGAGCCGGACCGCTGCGTGTACGTCGGCGACGACCTGCGCGACGTGCAGGCCGGTCGGGCGGCCGGCATGCGCACGGTGGCGGTGACCTACGGCTACAACGGCAAGGGCGACCCACCCGATGCCTGGGGCGCCGACCACCTGGTCCGCACGCCCGGTGAACTGAGCGAGGTGCTGGCCCTCTAAACGGTATACTTTGTCTGCTGCATCGAAACGGGGCCGACCTGGTTTCGACGTGGGTTGCGAAGCACGCAGGGCATGCCGAGGATCGGGGTACCTCGTTAATCCATCCGAAAACTAGATAGTCGCCAACGACGAATCTTTCGCCCTGGCCGCCTAAGGCCAGGCGCTGCACCGATCGCTCTGCGGGTCGGGCCGGGTAACCGGTCGCAGCGTCATTAACAGCAGAAGTAAGGGTGTGTCTGGCCGCGCGGCTCACCACGAAAATCCAGCGGATCGCTCTGCCTCAGCCTGCCCGTCGGCGGTTGCAGGGCCAGATCAAATGACTCGGCTACGCATGTAGAACTGTTTGTGGAGGGCTTGCGGACGCGGGTTCGATTCCCGCCGGCTCCACCATATGCAAGGGCTCGGATTGTCTCCGGGCCCTTTTTTCTGGCCGTTTCCCAGGGGAAGTGCGCCGAAGTGCTGCGGGTACCCACCGGCAGAAACACCCCGATTTCGCTGTTTCCAGCTACAGAGTCGTCTCTATTCTCCGTTTGGCCTGCGGGTAGGCTCTGGCTATGGTCTAACAAAATCAACAACTTACACGCGCCGGTTCGCTGTCAACCATGACGACCGGTCACGCATCGAACGCGACAAGAGCATCGAGCAGCGACAATCTTGACCATGACCAGCAAAAAGAAAATCGCAGCCGATCTGCAAGCCGCCCTGACTGGGCAGAGCCCACTGAGCATTGACTTGTATGTGGAGGTGCTGGCCGACTACGAGGACGAACTCAAGGCGTCGCTGGACAAGGATGCAGATGATGCACTGCTGTGCATGCTGGCTGATGACGGTGATGTCGCCATGATGGTCATTGACTGGGACGGCGGCATCTACCGGAACGAAAACGCATTGAAGAAGTTGCAGGCCATGTGGCGGCACAGCTTTGATGCCAACGTGCAGACCCTGGTGCCTATATTCACCACCCACATCAGCCAGAAGAACCTGGGGGTGGCGGGCATCAAGTGGTTGCCTGCCTCAACTGACTGATTCGGGTTATCAAACGGTGGCAATGCTCACGCATCAAACCGTGCAACCACCTCGCGCTGCGCTATCCAGTCTGTCGGCAGCGGATTGCGCTGGAACCACAGCAGGCTCATGCACCGGGGCTGCTTCCCGGCCAAGATGGCCTGCACAACGGCGGGCTCCAGCAAGGTCAGTCGCAGCAATTCGTTGACCGTGGAAGGGTGCAGACCCTCCCGTTTGGCAACATCAGTGCCGCTGGCCACCACACCATCGTCCAGCAAGTGTTGCCAGTAAAAGGCGCGGGTAAGTGCCGCCAACAAAGGCCGGTCAATCTGCTCGGCCAGCCTGGCCGGTGTAGCGGTCTGCCCATCGGGTCGAACCATCACCGTGCTGCCACCGCGCTTGCGAATCCTCAGCGGGATGAAGGTCGACAGTTTCGTGCGCCCATCCTGGTTGCTTTGCCGGGCGACCGGGCTGCCCATGGTCTGAATTTTCGACTTCATGCTGTTTCCTCCATCTGTTCCCATTCCTGCAATTCCGCACCAATGGTGCCGGGCATCAGTTCCGCCGCCAGTTCCTGCCAGCCGTGGTCACGCCAGATGATCTCCAGCCCGCCGTTGGCGATGATCACCCGCTCGATCAGCAGTTGCGCCAGGCGACACTGCTCGACCGTAAACAATTGCGGCCAGAGCCTTGCCAGGTTGCGCATGGGCAGCACCACTTCGGGCTCGCTGATATCGGGCCGGATCTGCTGCATCCGGTCACACACCGCCTGAACAATGTGTGGCGCAGACAACGCGGCCTGGATCTGCTCGATGACCAAGGCTTCGATGGGCGCCGCTGGCAGGGGGCCATGCTCACTGGCCCATGCACCAAACTTTCGGTGCTTGATCGGGCTGTAATAGCGGTAGGTCTTGCCCTGCTTTTTGGTGTAACTGGGCACCAAGCGTTCGCCATCGCCGGTGAACAGCAAGCCTCGTAACAGCACTGGCTCCAGTTGCCGGTCTTTGGTTTCTCGACGGCGCTCCTTGTCATCGGTGGCCAGCAGTGCGTGCACGGCATCCCATTGGGCTTGCGTGATGATGGGCTGGTGCTGACCTGGGTAGCCTTGGCCACGGTGAACGATTTCGCCTAGGTACATCCGGTTGTGCAGCATTTTGTAGAGCGTCTGCTTACTGAAGGTCTTGCCGCCCTTGGTCAGCAGCCCCTCGGCTCGATAGGCCTTGACCATCAGCGTGGTCGAGCGAATGCTGACGAAGTCCTCAAAGATGCGGCGCACCAGCTTGGCTTCGGCGTCATTGATCACCAGCAGGCGATTCTGGACGTCGTAGCCCAACGGCAGCGGCCCGCCCATCCACATGCCTTTGGCCTTGCTGGCAGAGATCTTGTCCCGGATGCGCTCGCCCGTCACTTCACGTTCGAACTGGGCGAAGGACAGCAGGACGTTCAGCATCAATCGGCCCATGGACGTGGCTGAATTGATCTGCTGCGTGACCGCGCTGAAGCTGACCTTGTGGCGGTCGAACACATCGACCATGCGCGCAAAATCCGCCAGCGAGCGGGATAGCCGGTCGATTTTGTAAACGACCACGATGTCAATCTTGCCCATTTGGATGTCAGCCATCAGGCGGCGCAGGGCAGGGCGCTCCATGTTGCCGCCGGAGAAACCGCCGTCTTCGTAATCATCGGCCACGGCAACCCAGCCTTCATGGCTCTGGCTCTTGATGAAGGCGTGTCCGGCTTCCTTCTGGGCATCAATGGAATTGAACGACTGGTCCAGTCGCTCATCGCTGGAGACGCGGCAGTACACCGCGCAGCGTTTGGGCGGCGTGCTTGGGGTTGCAAGGGTTGCCCTCATGACAGGTCTCCTTTGCCATCGCGCAGGCCAAAGAACCTCGGTCCATTCCAGCGAGTGCCGGTGATGTGGCGCGCCGCCGCCGACAGGCTTTTGAACACCTGCCCGTCGAGCGCGTACAGGCCATCGGGCGTGACGGTGACGCGGTGCTGGCGATCCTCCCATTCACGAATCAGCGTGGTGCCGGGCATCAACAAGGCGGGTGTGCCGCGCCCCACGTTGGTCTTGATCTTGGAGCGCTTGGCTCCGGCCTCCACCAGCAGCTTGCGCACGTTGGGCAGCAATGCGCCGTAGGCCTTTTCCTGGATGCGGTAGGCCAGACGCGATTCCACATAGCTGCGGTTGCGGTGGTCGGGCCGCCGGGGGAAGTGTTGGTCCCACAGCGCCCAGAGTTCGGCCATCGGCAACGACGGCAACGCGGCCAACTGGGCACGGACGGTGGCGGTTTGGGTGTGATCAATCATGCTCAGTCCTCCCACACCTGCGTGCCGTCCAGCGTGATCCACAGCCTTGCGTCGTCGATGGTGGCCATCTCGCGCACCGCCAGACCTGTGGCGCGGTTGTGCCCTGACTTGCCGGTGTAGCGGTAAACCTGCCCGGCGTGCTGCGCACGCACGGGACCTTCGGCGTCAAACTCCACCTGCACGGGCATGACGCCCTTGGGCCGGTGGTTGGTGTCTGTCACCTGGGCGGTGATGGTTGTGACGGTTGTGATGGTCATTTCAATGTTCCTTTCCTGAGAGGGGTTTGCGGACCTCCATGAACGCGCTAACTCAACCAGAAGTCAAGTCATAACTCGCTCTGATAGCTCGTTCTCTGTCGCATCCCGCCAACGCAGGGTCTGACCCGTGTCCTTGCGCCGAATCTGGCCAAAGCTGATCTCGCCCGGGGCCTCGCGCATGCAAATCACATCGGTGTCATCCAGGTGCGCCGGGATCAACCAGCCCCGAATGCCCATCGGCAGCCAATACAGGTCGGTGAGCTGGCGCACGACATAAGGGCCACGATCGG
>Ga0172376_10002471_pt1 | contig 22539 bp, 27 predicted proteins | sample Lak35m_FD_121114 | JGI IMG/M metagenome (GOLD analysis project Ga0172376, IMG submission 121114) | Freshwater microbial communities from Kabuno Bay, South-Kivu, Congo - kab_092012_35m | ecosystem: Environmental > Aquatic > Freshwater > Lake | place: Democratic Republic of the Congo: South-Kivu... | reverse complement strand
GTGTGCCTGCTACCTTGGGCTATCTCATAGTGGTAGGCACATTCCATGTGCCGTGCCCCGTATTTAATCAAGTTCAATCGTACCCCCGGCGGACGGCACAGCGGAGTGTGCCTGCTACTGTGTGCTACCCTCGCCGACGGCACAGCGGAGTGTGCCTGCTACCTTGGGCTAGCCCGGCGGATTAAACGCCATAGAGAGGCACTAGATGATTTCTCCGAAATCATCTTAAGACAGTTTGAAGGTGGCTGACTCTGCTTGAGAGTGGTTTGAAGCCTTGGGAGCTGATTTCGGAGAAATCAGCGACTCTTTCGGAGAAATCAGTGACACTGGGTAAGCGGTTAAAGCATCAAGCAAAAGAGGCGATGGGGATCGACCCCATCGCCTCTTATAGGATTCATACATGACGGGTTGGTTTAAAGTTCAACGTTCAAGCTGGTTTGGCCTGGTTGAACGGTCACCGTGCGAGTCATGTTGGCTTCTTTCAAAGAAGCATCCACGCCGTTGAACACGGAGGTGTCTGAATTCTCGATAGGAGCCAAGAAATAAGCATACTTGCCTGGAACGACCGTTCCTTTGAAGCTCCCGTCTGCAGACACCTTCAATGGTGTCATGTGCCCAGACTCAAGCGGCTGAAGCATCAAAGTAACCGTCCCAAGTGGCTGACCGCCCTTGGTGAGCTTTCCGGACACATCGGCAGGTGTGTCCATCAGCGGCACTTTGTACTGGCAGCCAACGCACAGAAAAACCAGGGTTAGCAATAGGAACAATCGCCTCTGACTCATCACTTACTCCGGCATCTCGTAGAGAATAGCATCGTTACGACCAATCATCCACTTTAGCACAACACCGTCGGTGCTGGCCGAGAGGAATTTCACCGATCCATCACCCATGGAAGCATTGCAACCTGCACCGTGGAAGGAAAAAGGTTCATCATTTGGTCCGCAGTTGTTAACTGACCAACGGCACTCAGGTGGACCACCGGTTGGAGCTTGGAAGTTGTTGATCTTCGCAAGCCGACTTCCTGGAGCAATCGCATTGCTTGGTCCGGAATATCCGTTGGTGGCAGCATCCGCATCGGCCCAGGCGTACATGTGACGTCCAAGTGGACCGGTTTGCATGTTCACGGGAAATGCTGGGGTTGAAACCGGTGTGAATCGAGTCGACAAGGCACCAAAGAGAGTCACGTTGGGGTGTGCGCGGCCTGCGTCTTCGATCACCATCACCGTGTTGGAAGTTCCATCGGTGGTGGATGCCAAACGGCTTCCTTCGCAGTCAAGCATTCCAAGAACTCGCATTTGGAAGTAGGCTGCATCCGAGGTAGGAGTTCGCATCCCGTACGTGGCAGAACCAACGCGGGAATCGACATCGGAAACTGCAACGAACATGTAGTCGATGCCACCAAGACGATCTACGGGATCTCGGCTACCAAGATCCAATGGGGTCGAAGGGCATACATAGGTCGGAATGCTCGTCTGAGCTGCAACCTGTCCGGATGGATGGGTTGGGTCATCGTAAGACTTTCCCTTGGTCGTACGATGGATGACGCATCCACTAGGGGTAACAAAGTTCGAGCCGCTGGGGGAAGCCCCATAGTGAGCGACGGAATTGGTCGTGAAATCGAACATGTTGAAGACCGTTTGTTGCTCAATGTAAGGAAGCAACAGCGTCGGCGTCGAATGCATCATATACACCGTCGTGGAATTACCAGTGGAATCGCACTGACCACTGTGAGGGAGTCGCTTGTAAGCTGACTCATGGTTGGCAACTGCCAATCCAATTTGCTTAACATTGTTCGAGCAACTCATTCTGCGAGCCGCTTCGCGTGCTGCTTGGACCGCTGGTAGCAACAGACCAACCAAAATTCCGATGATCGCAATGACCACAAGCAATTCAACGAGCGTGAAGGCTCGTCGCTGCTTCCTTGCCCAACCCAATTTCCTCTGCATCAAACTCACTCCCAAAAATATGGAACCAATTATGGAACAACCAATGACATCTGCTTTTGGTGCATTGCGCATCAAAGCGGAAGAAATCTACCGAGCTGGGATGAAGAAGATAGCGAGGAGTTCACCAATTCACTTCAAATTAACACAATCTGAACCCATTCCAAATGATGCCTGCCGGATTGTTATGAATCCATGAAGAAACGATGAATGCATCGCAAACCGAATCGCCGGAGCCTGTAGGAATTCGCTTGTCTAATAGGTCAAGTTCCGCTCATGAACCGACTGGGCAAGCGTCTCACCTTACGATATTGCGATAGTTATCTTCAAGTCAGCTCACGGCTGATACAACGGCAAATACCGATAATAGACCTCTAAACACATGCACCCTAGGGCAGTCGTGTAGATCCTGCCACCATGTCCGCCCCAGACGCATCGCGGATCCCACGAGCCGGCAAACTCACCCGATGGAACCTGTGTCCCTGTAAGCTCCTTTTTCATCGCTTCGTTCCATCGGTTCCAAACGTTTCTGTTCGAACCGGTTTGGTGAAGCGCCAACGTACCGTAGTACCAGTAGTAAAAATTGTTCTCACCACTGCCCGGGAGTTGACTAAGGAGCAGTTGATGAGCTTCTTGAATCGCTTGGGCCGACATCGGCAAACCCAGCATCGATCGCATGGCTAGAGCTTCCGCCGTCATCGGTGCGGTGGCTTGCTGGACCGATGGCCTCGATAGAGGTGTCAAATTGCGATAGACGGCTAGCCCCCCTGCACTGCCGGTACTGACCGAGTCGAGAAATCGCTGCAAGAGAACTCGATGGGAGCCTTCAAGCACGCAAGCTCGGCTGGTGTTTGCACTGCTTAGCAGCATCGCTTGCCAACCGAACTGACTTGTATCCCCGGGATCATCCGAAGAAAAGTCATAACGCCAACCACCGGTTTTTGGGTTCATCGCCTTGAGCGTATACCCGACCGCGCTGCGAATCGGATCAATCAACTTGGGATCTTGTGTGATCGCATAGGATTCTGCAAGCGCGATCCCAGCAATCCCGTGGCTATACATGCGAGAATAGCGGACCGTGGGTTGGTTCCCGATTTGTCCTTGTCCCGATAAATCTCCCGATGGAAATTGTTGCTGGCAAAGATAGTCGATCCCTCGCTTGAGGGTGGATGCGTAAGGTCCCGAATCGGTATGGGTATGCCCTGCTCCTAGAAACGCAAGCAGGGCAAGTCCGGTCATCGCCGTATCTGCAAACTTGCCGGTATCGGCTCGGTAGACGGCATCGGATGCTGGGGAGACGCTTACGCGACCTGCTCCAAAACCTTGTGCACTCCACGACCCGTCAGGGGATTGTGACTTCGAGAGAAACTCCAAGGCCATAGCCACGGCGGCCTCGGTACTAGCATCCCCGCCGTTTTGCATCGCAAGTGCTAAGCGATCCGGAGCGAATCGTAGCCGATAGACTTCGGGTACGTTTGCCAGCGATCGTGCGGATTGTTTTGATGGGACTTCGATCGGCACGACCGGTGCGCTGGATTCCATCGAGTTGTTATCATCCGCCTGGAGCGAAGCGTCGATCGGGAGTTCGACTGGCTTTTCAAGCTCGGTTTGGATGTTGTCGGTCTGTGCAAGGAGCGTTAGCAGTTCATCCGATGGCGGCTCGGGAATGTCGTTGTCAAAGGAATGCAACTGGGGAATCGAATCGGCTGGCAATTCAACGGACCGGTTCCACAGGGCCGATTCCCCCAGTGCTTGGAACTCCGAGGGCTCGGCACTCTGGCTTGGATCGGCTTGAAGACTCGGTGGGTCGGGAACCGCTTCGGTTGGAGTCCAAGCCACCATCACTGGTCCGGCAGGGGGCTCATGGATCGACGGAGCATTGCCAGGTCCTTGTCCACTGCCTTGTGCCCCATAAGGGATCCTGGTTCCATAGGCATACAGAAGCAACCAGATATGGGCTAGCAGCGCGATGGCGATGCACTTTGAAAGCAGTTTCGATTGCCCCCAACGGGTCCATGAAAGGATCAGCAGGCCAATGGCTACCGCTGCAAGAAAGGACCCCAGGAAGATAGCCCAAGCTCGATTGGGGACCGGGTTTCCGATGGCTGCGAATATCAGCAAGTTCCCAAGGTGCATGGCGTGTGCTACCTTGTTCGAGTCCCGGGCATCACCGACGCTGTAGTAGCCCAGCGGATGTCTTGAACACCCGATCGACTGATGGCTTCCATCACTTGGCTTGCTTGACCGACGGCCACGCCTGTATCAGGCCTGAATCGGACTTGAAGATCTGGATAGTTTTGGACCATAGGTACAAGTGCAGCAGTCAACTGCTCGCCCGTCAGGCGTCTGCCTTCGAATTCGATGGTCCCATCGGAATAAAGGTTAACCACCTTGGCTCCGGGCCGCTGCATCAGAGTCTCGGGCAAGGACGACTTGGGCAACTTCAAAGAGATCTGATGTTCGGACTCGGTAAAGCGGGTTCCGACCATAAAGAAAATGATCAACAGAAACAGCACATCGATCATGCTCGTGAGGTTGATCCCTGGGAGTTCTTCGTCTTGGGATGTTTTCAGAGGCATTGAAATTCTCCTCTGAGATTATGCAACTTTGCGGGAACGACGCGTGCGGGTGCCTTCGTTCTCCTGAAGGCCTTCGGCACTGATCACATCCACAAGCTTCTGAGCATGGGCATCCATTTCGATGATCAGGCTATCGATTCGGGCGATGAAAAAAACATAGACAGCGTAAGCTGGGATCGCTACCAGCAGTCCAGCAGCGGTCGTCAGCAGTGCTTGGCTGATGCCACCTGCGAGCAATTCCGGCCGACCCATCGCTTGGGAGTTCGAAATGTCGTTGAAGGATTGGATCATTCCTAGCACCGTGCCTAGCAGTCCCAAAAGGGGAGAAACGTTGCTGATGGCCAGGATAGCACGCATATTGCGACGTAAGTAATTGCTCTCCCGCTCCCCTGTATCGAGGACGGCTTGTTCGACTTCGACAGCAGGGCGGCCATGACGCCGTAGTGCTGCGATCATGATTTTGGCCATGGGTGTGCCACTTTTTTCGCACAGTTCAATCGCTTCATCGCGATCGATCAATTGCTGCTGCAACTGCTCGATGATGCGGTTGACAAATGGCTTGGATACAACTCGGGATCTTCGAAGTGCGATCCAGCGTTCGAACGCAAAGACGGTCAGTCCAAAAGAGCACAAGGCGATCGGGTACATCATCCAACCGCCATCATGGAAGACTTGCAATAAATTCCTCGTGGGTATCTTTCCAGTATTCGCTTCGGCCGTGGCTTGGATTGGATTCGTTGCGCTGGAATAAGTGACATTGGAGCCAACGGCACTTGAACCCGGAGCGGGCAACGCTGCAATCCTACGATCGCTTGGAGCGACATTCCCATTTTGGCGAACTGAGTTAGTATAGTTCGAGGGTGGGTTGGCGTAGGTGCTGCCGTTGGAAGTGGATGGATAGTTGCTGGGCAAGGAAGGTGGACTGGGACTCCAACGATTGTTCTGCGCCCAGGCCTCCGAGGACCCAAACCACGAAACGATCGCCAAGCAACCGAGGGTCGTGGTCAGGAATTTCGCTACTGGGACAAAGGCAGGGATCATCGCGGTTGCTTGGGCGTCTGTTTTTGGGTCGAACGCAATGTTGCATCGTTGCTGGCTGGGACCTCCACGGCGACCGAATCCCCGAATGCATCTTGGCAAATCGCCATTTGACGATCGGCAAGCTGTACCCAGGGGGAGTTGGCACCCATTTCGGCGACGCGCTGGTATGCGGCGAAGGCTTCAGGAAACTTGCGTTGCATCAAGTACGTTTCGGCGATCGTCCACCAAGCTTTGATCTGCAGCGGGGCAGATGGTGGTGGTTGGGTTGCCAAAACACTTGCTAGCAATTGCCTTGCTTCATCGAATTTCGCATCGTGAACCAAACAACGAGCAAGGACATAATCGACCTGAGAAGATACGGTGCATTCGGGAAAATGCTTACGAATGTTACAAACAGACTGATGGGCAACGTCCCATTTACCCAAAACCATGGCAACTTCTGCTTTTCGCAGTAGAAAGCTTTCCATCGAGCGTGGCGGGGGAATTTGGGCGAGTTTTTCCTCCGAGAGAAAAGCGATCGACTGGATAAAATCTTCCGCATCTTGCCAGCGTTGCAGTTGAACATAGGATTCGAGCCGCATCAGTGCGGTCCCTTGGGTATCGTCAGGGGATGAGTTTCGGATCCTATCGAGCTGATCAAGGAGAGCTAGTGTCTCTTGCCAATTGCCTAATGCATAGGCCAGTTGGCTTTCAAGAACAAGAACTGAGTCGATGCGTTGCTTGAGTCTCTGCTGGTAGACTTCGAGTTTTTCTTGCGAAGCAGTCTTTTGCCATTGGTTTGCTACACAGATCCACTCGGAACACCCACAGCGCAATTCTTCGAATCGATCTGGTGGCGCATGCTCTAGAGGGTTGCTTGGGGCTTGGTTGCTAGTGCCACCGAGCAACGGAAAATCGGAAATCTGATTGCGTTGGGCGATGAGTGTGTAGTAGTTCGCTTCGATCGCAAGTGGCGTACCTGAGCTTAGCTGAGCTACCCGTTGGTATAGCGCGATCGCTTGGGCGTGTTCTGATTTTTGGAGCAAGTCGCTGGCGGTTTTGAATAAGATCACGGGGTTGGCATCTTGAGCGTTTTGGAGTGCTGACTGGGCCTTCGCCGTTGGAGACCAACCTAGCGCGATTGAGAAGAACCCTAATGCCAAACACCCAGTTGAGATATATCTGGCCGACATAGATCTGGCCGACATAGATCGAAGCCAAGTCACTGTGGATCGATAGCGGATCAAGAGACTTCGTGATTTTGGTGCCATGGGAGCGAGTTCCTCTTGGGAAGTCGCAATCGGAAGGATGTGCGGACTATAGGGTTGATTCGGCGGTTTGCGGCGGGATCGGTTATGCAAATAATAAGGAAGTGGACGAGCCGATGGCTTCGAATGCGAAGCTACCGCTGTACGATCGCTACATTCGCTACACCTTAAGCCCCTATTCGATACCGCTGGCGGAAATTTGATTTTCCATCGATGGTTTGATACCTGTAGAGACGACATCCTTGACTTAACCAGAAAAGTTTCCCAGACAGGAAAGGTCACTACGATGAGAAAAGGAACCAGACATTCAACGAGCATTTCCCAGTTGGTGAGGGATTTTGCCGCACAAAACCCCAGCTTCGGACAAGCTCAAATTGTCAAAGAGCTCGTTTCTCAGGGTCATAAAGTCTATCCAGGGCTGGTCAGCCAAGCGTTGAAACGAGGCGCTGGCGTCAAGAATCGTAAGTCTTCGAAGCCTGCCCGCAAGCCAAGGGTTGCAAAGGTAGCCAAGTCGAAAGCCTCCGAAGTCGGCTTCCAATTCGATCAGTTCAAGGCCGCAGCGAACTTCGTCAAGCTTTGCGGTGGAGTCGACAAGGCGATTGCCTCGATTCGATCGTATGAAAAGATTGTCGCTCTGTTTGAGTAAAAGGTTCTGCAGGGATTGTTGTAGCCGGCGCTTCGAACCTCAATCATTCCTAAAGAGACCAAAAAAAGTGGAATTGGGTAGATAAATCGGCATCAGGTGCGCATCGATCCTTCAATTGCACCTCGTAGGAGGCAACCGGATCTAGGGCGAAGGTGGCTACGGGGTGTTTGGAACACCATCACTTGACACCATGGTTCTAAAAACGAGGGTTCTTCAGACCAGTCCGTTGCCCGAGGGTCTCTCTGGACTTGAGTTGCAAGATCTTTTGGCTTTCAACAGTCAGGTTGCCAAACTTGCTCTTGCCGGTGTTCCGATCCGATTTGCAGGAGCACCTCATTCGATCAGCGAGTGGTTGCAGGGGATTAGCAATCGAGCTGCGGTCAACGTCGGACTGGGGCAAACAGCGTTTGGGGCATTGAGTTCTGAGCCCAGCATCAATGCCCAATACCTCGCAGCCCTTGCGGCTTGGCTTGGTAGCAAAACCTCCGGTGGAGGTCCAGATTTCGAGGGAGATGGCTCGCAGGGTTCTTTGAAAGTCCTGGAGCCTTGGGTCCAAAAGGGGCTTCAAGGGAATCGTCAAGTGGACAAGTCGGCAATCTATGCCTTCTGGTTGTGGATTGTTGCGATGCTTGCATCGGTGGTTCTGATTCATACGGTCTGGTTGCTGTTTCCAAAGCTTGCGAAGTTCTACGACAACTCGGGGTATGAAATCGGTATTGGGTATCGCTGTTTGGAGTGGATCCATGATCGGCTCGCCTGGGTGGCTTGTTCATTGGCTGGGATATTGATCGCTGCTCCGCTTCTTTGGCGAGCATGGTTCAGCTCGATCGCCCAGCATTGGAGCTTGCCTAAGTACTTCTCGCAGGGATTCTTTCTGGCGTATTTGTTGCTAGGTGGAATCATCACAGCAGTCCTTGGCTGGACTGTTTTTTGGCCGGTGATCGAGATGCTTGTTTGCGTTGGGGAGCCGCAGCCATGACGACCATCAGCGACCAGAACCAAAACGACTATTTGGCGAGGATTGACCAAGCGATCGCGGGCAGTCAAGGCTTGCAAGATTGGCTCCTTTGGAGATCGTCTCAGGATTCAAAGCAACCGGCGGGGCAAATCAAATTGCTTATTGAGTCCCTCAAGGGAGGCGTTCCGTCCAAGGAATGGATCTCAAACCCGAAGCTTGCTCCTTTATTGCCCATTGTGCTGCGGAGTGTATCCAAGCCGGATGACTTATCGAACCTGGAGCCTTGGTACCAACTGTTGCAAGAGCGTCCGCTTGGGGTATGGGACATTTTGCGTCGGTACTATTATCCGATCACGATTGCGATCGCAGCGATGGTGGTCGTTTACTACTTTTCGTGGGCGATCATCCCGGCTTTTCGATCGATGTTTGAAGACTATGAACTCAGATTGCCAGACGCGACGAAACTAGTCTTCGGCATCGCAAACTTCGTAGTCAATTTCACGGTTTTGGCGATTGGGCAGATCCTCTTAGGGATCGCCGGAATGATCGGATTGATCAAGCTGATGGGTTATCTTTTGGACCGGTTCGAGAAATGGTCCTTGGTACGATTCCTTCGACGTGGCACCAAGAAGAGCCTTGGTTCGATGGCTCGTTGGAGCGGTACGTTATCGGAATTGCTTCATATCGGAATGCCAGCCGATCAAGCGATTGCGACTGCGGGACTTGCGAGTCGAAGGCCGTGGCTAAAAGAGCAGTCTTTGCAGTTAGCGGCTGCCAGCAAACTTGATCCAAGGAGGCTCTGGAGCAGTTATCCTCAGGCCCGTCAGTTTTCTGCTTCTTCGATCGCCGCATTGGATCTGCATCAACAGGGGGAACCCGGAGCGTCGGTGCTTCGGGAGATAGCCAACAGCTATGCACTACGGTGGGTCAGCCGAGAGAGCGTCTCGTACAACTGGCTTGGCCCTATTGTGATGCTTTTCGTTGCCAAGATGGTCCTGTTTCTGATTCTCGCGTTGTTTCTGCCTTTGATCTCTCTGATTACATCACTTAGCGGTTGAAAGGAACCATCCGACATGACTCGATCCAGCAGTTGGTTCAGTTCGACCCTTTTTCCCGGCAGCACTCTGACCGAGCAGCAAGCGACACTTTTGGCGGTACTTCATGCGGGTGTAGGCGACTCGGTGGAGCTAGCGCCGTTGATTCGCGCTTTGTCGTATGAGTATCCTGGGAATTATTTCTATAAGCTCAGGAGGTTAGCAAGGCTGATCGATCAAGGGGTACCCTGGGTCGATGCCCTTGAGCAGACCCCTGAGGCACTTCCTGCCGACATGGTCCTTGCACTTCGAGTCGGTCAACACAGCGGCATTGTGCAAGCGACGTTTGAGCAACTGCGACAGGAGAGTTCCGAGCAGTTGTTAGGTCGCCAGACAGCCCATTGGCGCAGTTACTTGGCCTACTGGCTGACAGTTTCGCTGGTGATGTTAGTTTTGTTTTCCTTCTTCAACTACTTCATCGCTCCGACGCTTCGCAAGATGATGCTGGAGTTCGATATGGCTAGTGGTGCACGAAATTTAGAGATTGTATCGCGTTACGCGATGCTGCCTTTGTACATCGCGTTTGCCATTACCTGCCTTGGGATTCTCTTCAATTGGTCTGAGAGTTTCCGATCGTGGTTGGTCGGAAGGCTCTGGCTTCCTATGGAAAGCATGACTCGCAAACAGTCGTCGATACTTAGGATCCTGGCCAATTCTACCGAGCACGGTCGTCCGATGCCAGGTACGCTTTCGACGCTAGCCAAATACCACTGGGATTCGGGTATACGCAAAAAGCTTTTGATCGCAAGAAACGAAATCGAGCATGGTGTCCAGGACTGGGCGGCGATCCAATCTGTTGGATTGATATCGGCTCCACAAAGAGAAGCCCTCTTGGGACAGACCAACCAGGACCAAGCTTGGGTGTTGCGCAGTTTGGCCAAAAACCTGAGTGCTCACGAGCAGTATCGCTGGGGTTGGTTGCAATCGATGATCCACCCCTTGATGCTCATCGCGTTTGGACTTGCAGTGCTTGGGATCTTCTGGTCGGTCCTCGACGGGTTGTACATGCTCGTCACAGAGCTGGCCAAGGAAACAGGTTGGAGATGAATCATGCTTGGTCCATCCACCAAATGTAGCAAATCAAGAGACAGACGAGGCATTATTCAGCTAGAGATCCTGGTCTCGGCGATGCTGCTTGGGGCGTTAGTTTCCTGCATGGTCGGACTCAACTACCGACTCTTAGGTGTGGTCAAGGACACCAAACGCTACCAAGTTGCATTGCATGAAGCGGCCAACTATGTCCACGAGCTAACCTCAGGGGGCTTAGAGGAACTCGACCAGAGGATCGCTCAAGTTCGCCTAGCCAGCGACATTGAGCAGGTTCTCCCGGGTGGGACAGTCCACGTCCAAAGGATCGAAGATCGCACGGGCATAAGGGTTTTGGTTCGTATCGTTTGGGAACGATCAGGAATTCCCAATAGTGTTGAGCTGACCGGTTGGGTATCCACGCAGGAGAAATCGCCATGAAGCGTCGCTGTGTCGCCCCTATCCATCGCAGTGGATCGATGCTGATCGAACTGTGCGCGAGCCTTGCGACAGCATCGATGGTGATGCTCTTAGGTGTCACCTTGATCGAGCGTTCCATGCATTGGACGCAGGCGGTGCATCGGCATACGAATCTGCAAAGGGAGCTGAGTCAATTGGCCAGTGCTTGGCGAGAGGATTGCTCGAAAGCTGACCAAATCACGTTTGAGTCAGAGCGACAGGTGATTCTATCGACGGCCGGCAAAGAGGTGATTTACCAGATCCAAGAGGATCGTATTGAACGGCGGTGCAAATGGAAGGATCCTCAGTCAGCCACCGCGTGCACACCGGAGGATTATCCCTTGGGGATCGGTTACCAAGCCAAATTCAATTCTCCATACTTAGTCATTTATATGATCGATCCGGTAGGACGGATCGCCTCGACGCGGCTACGTGTCTTGGGCAAAACCACCCAGAAACCTTATCGGATTTTGGAGGATAAGCCATGAGCAAGCCAAAGGCATCGCGTCGCAGCGGAGCGATTTTGATTGTCGCTTTGGTCGCCGTGGCGATCTTCACCGGACTGGCAGCGACCAACATCCGCTGGGTATTGCGTCATCGGCAAACGGTCAAATCCGAAAGGGACTTGATCCAGGTGCAGCTGCTATGCGACGCAGGGTGCGATCGAGCCGCTGGCAGGTTGGCCAGCGACGCTGGATATACCGGTGAAGTTTGGATCGATCAGCAAGACCCTGATACCGGGGTCATGACCAAGGTCTCTATCGAAATCCTTCGCGATGGAGATCGAGCCATAGCGAACGTCCAAGCCTCCCTGGATGGTCGAAGCCATCAGCCCACCAAAATTCAGCGTACAAGAAGAGTTTCGTTTAGCGAATAAGCCCAAGCGATCCATCAAAAGTTCTATCGACATCACTTTTACAAGACAAGCCTTTCATCTGATTAGGAGATACCGCCATGTCCAAGTCGATCCGCAATTACTCAGGACCAAAACGAGCTTTTACGTTAGTCGAATTGTTGGTGGTCATCGCGATCATCGGGATACTGGTCGGGCTATTGTTGCCGGCTGTTCAAGCTGCCCGCGAGGCGGCTCGGCGGATGTCGTGCGCCAACAACATCGCTCAGATCGGCTTGGCGATGCACAATTTTGAATTCGCAGCGGAACATCTTCCAACTGGCACGGTCAACGACACCGGGCCGATCCGAAATGAACCGATTGGAAATCACATCAGTTGGACCGTCAAAATACTTCCGTATTTCGAGCAGTCCCGGATGTACAGCGTCATCGATCAGAGCAAGGGGGTTTATGATCCGGTCAACGCCATCCCTCGCATGACCCAAATCGCATCGTTCTTGTGCAATTCTTATCCCTTGTACTCGAGGGTTGGACAAGGGAGTGAAGACATTGGAATCTCCACCTACGCGGCTTGCTATTCGAGCAAAGAGGTACCGCTAGACAAGGACAACGATGGGGTTTTTTTCTTGGGCAGCAGAACGAAATTCAGCGACATTGCCGATGGATCGTCCAATACGTTTTTCCTGAGCGAGAAGGTTTCTCCTGACGGGGACCTGGGTTGGATGTCCGGCACTCGAGCCACCTTGCGGAATGGAACGTTGGAGAAGTTCAATCCCGGGAGCATGTCAAAAACCCCTTCGACGATCACATCGAATCCCGACCAAGGCAGCTTGGTCATGGGCGGGTTCTCCAGTTTTCATACCAGCGGAGTCAATACACTTTATGGGGATGGTGGGGTTCGATTCACCCCCATGAGTATCGATCCGAAGGTTTTAGAAGCCTTTTGTACCCGAAACGGTGGTGAGTTGGCCTCGAACCCGGATTGGTAACCATCGACAAATCCCGCATAACTGGAAAAATCCTTTCATGTTGTGCACGCGTTGATTCATGAATATTCGGGTTAAATTGTTCTAATCAGGCAAAATAGAGACCCTTCTCGGTTGAAAATCGTCCGGAATATGACATATTTCCGGAAGAAAGAGTGGTTTTCCTTCAGCTTGCGATTGATTTCAACGCTTGAGCGATGGAAAACCTTCCAAAAGTGACAGATTTCAACTGAGATTTGATGAATTCCCAAACCGCTGCCAATTCGTCGATTGCCCGAAGGGCTCGAATGCTGGATTTTATCCGGCAGCAGGGGTTCGTTTCGATTCCCGAGCTTAGGGAATCGCTGGATGTCAGTGAGTCGACGATTCGCCGAGACCTTGAGTCGTTTGAGGAGTCGGGGGAGGCTCGCCGGACTCATGGTGGTGTTTTCTACACCGGATCGGTCAGCAGCATCCGTCAATTCCATCGGCCCAATCCCAACGATGGAGCTTGGGACAAAAAGCGGGCCATAGCCTTTGAGGCAGCCAAGCTTGTCAGCGACCACGATACGGTTTTGCTCGATGGGGGCAGCACGACCTATGAGTTAGCCAAGCAACTTGTTGGGCGTCCTTTGCAGATCGTGACCAATTCACTTCCGGTGGCCAATTTGTTTTCGGCGAGCGACTCGGTCGATTTGGTGGTTCTCGGTGGTGCGATCCATAACCGAACGGGGGTCACCCATGGCCCTTACACCGATCAAATGCTTGAGACGATCAATGTCCAGAAAGCATTTTTAAGTGTCGCGGGGGTCAATGAGAAAGGATTCTACAACAGCAACATGCTGCTGGTGGAAACCGAACGCTGCATGATGCGAGCCTCGGACCGGACGATCATCGTGGCCGACAGCACCAAGTTTGGCCGTTCGAGCTTGGCTCGCATGTGCGAGTGGGGGCAGGTCGACACGTTGGTAGTCGACCGAGACCTTTGCAACTTGTGGCAAGAACGGATTGCGACGCTTGATACCAAATTGATCCTCGCTGCGCTTCAAGATCACGCGCAGGAAACTTCAACTCTGACCTCCTAATCGACCTTACATCATGAATGCCTCTGCTTCGAACTTCAATGGAAACATCGATGCTGCTCGCATCGAATCGCTGGTGCGTTTGGCGATCGCCAATGCGTTAGGACAGCCCGGTGTGCCTGCGGATCATTCCGGTGTTTACACACCCAAATTGGTGGTGAGCATTTCGGCGCGGCATGTCCATTTGACCGATGAGCATGTGGAAAAACTATTTGGCAAAGGCAAGAAGCTCACACCCGAGAAGGGTCTTTACCAAGACGGTTTTTTTGCAGCCGCAGAGACGGTGATGATCGTCGGTCCACGAAGGCGAATGATTCCCAATGTTCGGGTGTTGGGGCCGACTCGCAAGGCCAGCCAAGTAGAACTGGCTTTTACCGACACGATCTCTTTGGGCATCGATGCTCCGGTCAGGCACAGCGGGGATATCCAAGGCACACCGGGTTGCGTCTTGGTAGGTCCAGCAGGGGCTGTGGAGCTTGACCAAGGCGTGATACGGGCAGCAAGGCACGTGCATATCAACCCTCGGGACTGCGAATACTATGGCGTCAAGAACGGCGAATTCATGGCTTTGAAGGTCAAGAGTCCGCAGTGCTCGGTGACGTTTGAGGATCTTCTGGTACGTCAAGACGCCAATGCAAAACTGGAAGTCCACATCGATACCGATGAGGGGAACGCATGCGATCTGGACCACGCCACAAGCATTGAATTGAAACGACAGGAACCGTGCAAATGCCATGACAATCATTGATTGCGGGTCTATTTAGCACGTCTGGCACGGCAGCGAATAACAATTTTGGTTTGTATCCCTTTTTCTCACTTGGAGTAGCAACTTATGGCTAAAACGAACGAGGCTCTCGGCATGATCGAGACCAAAGGATTCATCGCACTGGTCGAAGCAGTCGACGCGATGATGAAGGCAGCGAATGTAAAGTTCCTTGGATGGGACAAAGTCGGCAGCGGCTTGGTCTCGGCTTTTGTCAGTGGCGATGTCGCTGCGGTGAAAGCTGCCACGGATGCAGGTGCGGCAGCGGCTGGACGAATCGGACAAGTTCTGAGTGTTCAGGTCATCGCTCGTCCCCACGAGGACATCACTAAGGTTCTGAAGGTCTCAGCTCCCTCGGCATCGGCTGAGTAGTTAAGCCCCATCCCATTCCGTAAAACAATTCAAGACTAAAGAAAGAAGTAATCTACTATGCAAGCTGCAATCGGATTGATTGAAACCAAAGGCCTCTTGGCCTTGATCGAAGCTACCGACGCGATGGCCAAAGCCGCGAGTGTCGAAATCGTCAAGCGAATTGATATCGGTGGTGCTTACGTGACGACCATCGTCAGCGGCGATGTCGGTTCGGTACGAGCCGCCGTCGAAGCGGGTGCTGCTGCGGCTTCCCAAGTGGGCGAGTTGGTCAGCAGCCACATCATTCCCCGTCCTTCTGAAGGTTTGACCTCCGCTTTCCTGAAATAGTTTTCAAGTCAAGGATCGACAATGAAAGTCCTCGTTGCCAATTTGGGTTCCACCAGTTTCAAGTATCGGCTCTTTGACATGGCCGACGAACGACAGCTTGCGCGCGGAGGCGTTGAACGCATCGGCGGTGCTGTCAGTCCTTGCTTTGTCGAAATCAACGGAGTTCGTACAGAGTCCGAGGAATCGGTTCCCAACCATGGTACCGCAGTCGATGCGTGCATCGGCCAGCTGACAGACGCCAAGTCCGGGTGCCTCAAAGACGCTTCGGAGATCTCTGCCATCGGTTTCAAAGCCGTTCATGGTGGTCGCATTTCCGGGGTTCAGGTCATCAACGACAAGGTGCTCGATGCCATGGAGGAAATGAATTCGGTGGCGCCAGCGCACAATCCGCCTTACATGGCGGCGATGCGTCAATTGGCAAAAACGTCATCGAAGATTCCGTTGGTAGCTGCCTTTGAAACCGACTTTCATCAGTCCATCCCGGACGCTTGGAAACGCTATGCAATCCCCGACGAATTGGCGGAGTCTCTGCCGATCCGCAAGTGGGGATTTCATGGTGCCTCGCACCGTTACATCGGATGGCGAACCGCTGAGTTGCTGGGGAATCAAGACGCTCGCGTGATCTCCTTGCACTTAGGCGGAAGCTCTTCGTTGGCAGCGATTCGAGGAGGCAAAAGCGTTGCGACAACGATGGGAATGAGCCCTCAAACAGGGCTTCCTCACAACAACCGCGTTGGGGATATCGACCCTTATGCGTTGCCCCTGATGCTCAAAAAGACAGGACTGAGTCTCGAGGAACTCCTTAAGGTTCTGGCCACCCAAGGCGGGTTGCTGGGACTCTCCGGTGGCCTTTCAGGCGATGTTCGAGATCTTGAGTCGGCCGCTGCCGGCGGGAACACCAAGGCCCAATTGGCGATCGATGTGTTTGTGGCTGAGATACGGCGACAACTCGGATCGATGCTGGTAGCCCTTGGGGGTGCCGATGCGTTGGCCTTTACTGGCGGCATCGGCGAAAACTCGACTACCATCCGGCACGCAGTATGCCAAGGACTCGGTGATCTTGGGATCTGTCTTTGCAGCACCAAAAATGCCTCTGGAGACAAAGAGCGACGTATCGACGATCAAGCCAAGGGTAAGGTCCAGTTGTGGATTGTTCCAACCAACGAGGAATTGATCGTAGCCAGACAAACCGTCGCTGCGATCCGAAAGTAAATCAAAAGGCTTAGCGAGACCAACATCATGTTTGTTGCCAAAGTAACCGGTTCCATCGTATCGACCCAGAAGGTTGACTCTATGACCGGGCAAAAACTGCTCATGGTCGAGCCCTTTCGACTCGAGCCCAAGGATCGACAGAGCTTGGTCTCAACCGGCCGAACATTCATCGCAGTCGATGCCCTAGGTGCAGGGGTCGGCGATCTGGTTTTGATCACCCAAGGCAGCAGCGCACGATTTACACCCGAGACCGGAAAACTGCCGATCGATTGCGTGATCATAGGGATCGTCGATACCGTCAGCATCGAAAAGAGCAACATCTACAGCCGTCAATAAAACCCCATAAGAATCCAACGTCGGATCATGCAAATCAACGAAACTTTAATCCGTTCGGTCGTCGAACAAGTCATCAGCCAAGTCCGCTTGCAATCGGGCTCACACTCCGGCGCCGGAACGAGTCCTGCTCGCGGGCACTCGGGGCTCTTTGACAACGTCGATGATGCAGTTGCTGCTGCAAGAAACGCCTTCGAACAACTCCAAAAGCGTCCGATCGAAGATCGCAAAAAGATCATCGATATCATTCGGCGCATTTCGATTAGCCAATGCGTCGAGCTTGGCACCATGGAAATGGAGGAGACCAAGATCGGTCGGCTCAAGCACAAGATCGAGAAGCTCAAGACGCTCGGTGAAAAAACACCCGGGGTAGAGTTCCTCAAAACCGAGTGCTACAGCGGTGACCGAGGTTTGGCTGTCATCGAGCATGCCCCCTTTGGAGTCATCGGTGCGATCACTCCTGTGACTCACTCTCTGCCAACGATCACCGGAAACGCTGTCAGCATGATCGCTGGAGGCAATACTTTGGTGGTCAATCCCCATCCAAGCGGACGAAGAGTTGCAGCCGAGGGAGTTCGCCGATTCAATGAAGCGATCCGTGCGGAGGTCGGGATCGATAACTGCATCAGCCTGATTTGTGAGCCGACGTTAGAGACGGCACAGCAACTTTTCAAACATCGTAAAATCGCTTTGATTTGTGTGACCGGGGGACCTGCTGTTGCTCGCGCGGCGCTCAATAGTGGAAAACGAGCCGTAGTTGCCGGACCAGGTAACCCACCGGTGGTCGTCGACGAAACCGCAGATCTGGATCATGCCGCACGTTGCATCATCCAAGGTGCCGCCTACGACAACAACTTGCTGTGCATCGCTGAAAAAGAAGTGTTCGTCGTCGATAGTGTATTTGAGCCAATGATGGAGGCCATGAGCCGAGCAGGTGCTGTCCGACTGAGTCATCACGAAGTCGATCGACTCACAGGTGCTGCCTTGCAAATCGTTGGCGAGGGAGCCGATAAACATCATGCTCCTCGCAAGGAGTTGCTCGGACACGACGCGGTCGAACTTGCCGCCGCAGCAGGAAAAACGATCGATCCGGCCGTCGAGTTGGTTTTCGGCGAAACAGGTTTCGATCATCCTTTCGTTCAAACCGAACAGATGATGCCTTTCGTCCCCTTCGTGCGATGTCCCAATTTTGAAGCGGCTGTCGAGTGTGCGCAGCAAGCCGAACACGGATATCGACACACCAGCATCATCCACTCCCGCAACGTGCGGAACATGACGATTATGGCCCGTGCAATGGACACGACTTTGTTTGTGAAAAATGGTCCGTGCATGGCAGCCCTTGGACTCGGCGGAGAAGGCTATCTGTCTTTCTCCATCGCAGGACCTACCGGCGAAGGGGTGACGACTCCGCTGACTTTCACACGCGAGCGTCGCTGCTCGCTGATCGACGACCTATTCATCCTGGGTCGTTAGTTCGCTGGATCGAATCCCCGTTGTAATTACTTTTAACGCACGAACCTCCATCAAGATCCCATCAGGCACCCCATGCAAGTCGCCTTGGTACTAGGCAACGCGATCTCGACAGTCAAACACCGCAGCTTGGAAAATGTCAAGCTGCTGGTGTGTCAACCGCTAGGTGCTGATGGCAAATCCCGAGATGGTTCGCCAGTGATTGTCGCTGACTATATGGGTGCAGGAGCCGGGGAAACCGTCATCATCACCAGCGATGGTGCTGCGGTGCGAGAGCTGTACGGGCTGCAGAACAGCCCTTTGCGATGGACGGTACTTGGACTGGTCGATGATATGCCAAATGCCTCAGGTTCTGCTCAAACCAAGGGGATTGAGCGATGAGTCAGCAGCCCGCAACCCCTACGCAACTCCATGCAAGTCAGATCGAGCAGATTGTGCGCAAGGTTCTGGCTTCGTTGGAAATTCCTGGCTCCGTCGGGTCCACTTACGTAAGTGCGGCTGTACTGAGTTTGGATGTTTTGCGATCATTGCCTAAAGACATCAAGCAGATCTCAGTTGGTGAAAATACCTTGGTCACACCAGCAGCCAAGGACTACCTCAAAGAGAAAGGGATCGCTTGGACCAAGACGACTGCACAGACTCCTGTTGCTGGGAACACAAGCGGTATTGTCGTTTCCGATTCAAAAAACATCGACGTTTCTTCGTCCAAACGGCTTTTTGTAACCGGTTCGGTGCTATGGTTGCGAAACCTTGAAAAACAGCTTTGTCCCAAAGCGACCTTGGTCGACCAGATCCAAATGGATGATGCCTCGGCAATTCGCTCGGTGGCGCAAGCCATTCGCAATGGAGCCTCCAACGCAGTGGCGATTGTCAAGGCTCCCCATGCGACCTTGTGGCAAGCCGCCCGAGACGAAGCTCTCCGGCCAGCGATCATCTCTCAATGGAGCGATTTGGAAGAAGTGTTTCGAGAAGTACCCACCAACTTGTTGATCGTTCCCGCTTTGCGATGGAATATCGCAGGCTCGGCCAACATCACTCGCAAGTTCCTAGACCATCTCAAAGCCAATCGCTAAAGAACCAGGAGCCAAGAGCATGCATATTTACAAAGTAGCAGGGACTGTAACGCTTAATCGAGCCCACCCAAGCTACCAAGGTGCCGTACTCAAGCTTGCGGAACCTATCGGTGAAATGCTCATCGGCCAAACCAACGCCGAGCCCGATGCGATTGTCGTTTGGGATGAACTCGGAGCTGCCATCGGCAGCATGATTGCTGTGGCCGATGGTGCAGAAGCCGCACAGCCCTTTCGGCCTAATCTCAAACCGGTCGATGCTTACAACTCAGCTATTTTGGATGAAATCCATATCAATCCCCATTTACTCAAAGACGAATCAACGAGACGTTAACCATGACTATCAATGCGCATAAAATCAAACAGGATATCTGCGAAATCGGACGTCGGCTCTACAACAAAGGCTTTGCCGCCGCCAACGACGGTAATATCACGGTGCGAATCAGCGACAACGAAGTTCTTTGTACACCGACCATGCACAGCAAAGGATTCCTCAAGGTCGAAGATATTTGCACGATCGACATGACCGGCAAGCAAATCGCTGGCATCAAAAAGCGATCCAGCGAAGCACTGCTTCACTTGGAGATCTACAAGCAACGTTCTGACATCAAGAGCGTGGTTCACTGCCATCCGCCTCATGCGACGGCATTTGCCGTGGCTCGCGAACCAATTCCACAGTGTGTTTTGCCCGAAGTCGAAGTCTTCTTGGGCGATGTTCCGATCACACGCTACGAGACTCCGGGTGGACAGGCTTTCGCCGATACGGTTTTGCCCTTTGTCGACAAAACCAATGTCATCATCTTGGCCAATCACGGCACGGTCAGTTTTGGTGTCGATGTCGAGCAAGCCTACTGGTGGACAGAGATTCTCGATGCGTATTGCCGGATTTTGATGCTTTCACGCCAGCTGGGCAATGTCAGTTACTTCAGCGAAACCGAAGAACGAGAATTGCTGGATCTGAAGAAAAAATGGGGTTGGGCGGACCCTCGCAACACCGAAGAGTTCAAGAATTGCGATATTTGTGCCAACGATATTTTCCGCGAGTCTTGGAAGCAATCGGGCGTTCAGCGCCGAGCCTTCCCAGCTCCTCCAACGATGGCCCCTAGCACCCCACAAAATGGAGCTACAGCGACCACAGCCTCGGTGGCTCAAAGCGTGTCGGCTGCAGTTGCAGCCGCGGTAGTTGCTCCAGCCAACGGTGCACCCCCTGTTTTAAAATCAACTCCGTCGACCAGTGCCGCGCCAACTGCGGGAATGGACATGGAGCAGTTGGTCCAACTGATTACCTCGCAAGTTCTTCGAGAACTGCAGAAATAGCCACCGGCTGAAAAGAACGACATCAAGCGACATCTACATTTTAAGGAACGGAACATGAAAGTTAGTATCATCGGTGGTGGTGGATTGGTCGGTTCGTGCGCGGCCTACGCACTTCAGTGCGGTGGTGTGGTGCGAGAAATCGCTCTACTGGATGTCAACGCGAATCTTGCCGCTGGTCATGCACTGGACCTGATGCACGGCTCACCGAGTATCGCCGACCAACTTTTGACATCCGGCGGATACGAACACGTACCAAGTTCGGATGTGATTTGCATTACGGCCGGGTTGAGAAGGAAGCCAGAGGAGTCTCGATTGGACTTGATCAACCGAAACACCGATCTGTTTGCTTCGATCCTGACAGAGATTCAAAAAGTAGGCTTAAAGAAATCAGCGATCGTGTTGGTCGTATCCAACCCGGTTGATATTTTGACCTCTGTGGCAGCTAGCAAACTGGGACTGCCGATTTCCCAAGTTTTAGGGCTGGGCACCCAACTCGATACGATCCGTTTTTGCTCTTTGATCTCGGATGCCTTGAAATCGTCTCCAACCCAGACCAAGGCTTTGATACTGGGTGAACACGGCGATAGCATGATTCCCGTTTGGTCTAGTGCCACAGTAGGTGGACTATCGCTGGACAAGTACCCGGGTTGGAACGGCGCTTTGGCAGAAAAAATATTCACCCGAACAAAAGGTTCCGGTGCAGAGTGCTTGTCCAAAAAAGGTGGCGCGGGCTTTGCGGTGGGAATTGCAATTCGCGACGTGATCCATGCGATCGCACTGGATCAGAATCGAATTCTGCCTGTCAGCACGGTTCAAGATGGAGCTTGCTACGGGATCCGCGATGTGGCGATCAGCGTTCCGACAGTGGTCGGTCGCCCAGGAGCCGTCCAACGCGTCGAAATCGATCTTTGGCCCAAGGAATTGCAAGGGCTAAGAGCTAGCGCCGCGGCGATCAAGCCTACGCTCGAGACGGTCATGAAACGTGTAGGGTAATCAACAGATCGAAGCGCCAAGAGTATCTTTTTGTATCTAATGGAATCGCATGGCCCGGTGTCGACGGGCATGCTCAGGAAGTAAAAGTACCCACGATCGGCTTCAAGAAAAGAAGGCCTCGTCTGGTATTGGGGTGACAAACCAATGAGTCTTTTCACGGAAACCAACTCATTGGATTGTTTACACTCAGAAAATTCAGAATAGGCTTTTAGGGTTGTCGGTGTAGCAGGTTCACGCGCACCCTTGTCCCAATGAAGTCAGACGCATCTCTAGCCGTCGCATTCCAGAGTAAGGATCTTGATTAATGGCATCCATAGATTTCCCACCCATTGAAACAGTGCTTGGTATCATCGACGACCAAAGGAAACTGCCTTTGAAAGGCAAGGTTGGAGAAGCATGGTACGAAGAAAATGCCGGAAGGCTTTGGGTTTGGGATGGAGAATTACTAAAATGGAGGGATTTGAACCTATGGAAGGGGCAAGGATTTACATCGAGCATCGCCCATCTCTTGGGCCTAGGTGATAACAAGGCTGCGCTATCGTCCTTGGGCGTTGCTGGCGAAAGAGGTTCGGTCGGTCCTGCTGGTCCCCAGGGCCTTCAAGGACCTGCGGGCAAAGATGGGAAGAACGGCATCGATGGCAAGAACGGTGTCGACGGGAAACCAGGCGTCGATGGCAAGCCAGGTCCAGCAGGACCCCAGGGCCTTCAAGGACCTGCGGGCAAAGATGGGAAGAATGGCATCGATGGCAAAAACGGTGTCGACGGGAAACCAGGCGTCGATGGTAAGCC
>Ga0172376_10002469_pt1 | contig 22563 bp, 17 predicted proteins | sample Lak35m_FD_121114 | JGI IMG/M metagenome (GOLD analysis project Ga0172376, IMG submission 121114) | Freshwater microbial communities from Kabuno Bay, South-Kivu, Congo - kab_092012_35m | ecosystem: Environmental > Aquatic > Freshwater > Lake | place: Democratic Republic of the Congo: South-Kivu... | reverse complement strand
TCGGCGACGATCGAGGCGCGGAGGATGTTATCGGGGAGGAGATAGGCGCGACGGACGCCCTCGTTCACCATCTCCTGCACGGAGAGCTTCGCGTCCCATTTCACATTCATCCCGACCTTCAGGAAGACGACGACGATTCCAGTGTCCTGACAGAGGGGGCGATGCCCCTCGGCGCACATCCGTGAGTTGGTGAGGATCTGTGCGATCGCGTCCTTCGCCGCGGGGCCGGTCTCCTTCTCGTATGCCTCGCCGAGTGCGGTGATGTAGTCGACGGGGTGATAGTACGAGATGTGCTGCAGGGCGTCCGCGATGGACTGGATGAAATCGTCTTGCTTGATGATGGTCATCTGAGGCTCAGCGTACGTGACTCACTCCCACTCGTGATCGCGCTTCCACACGCGGCGCTCGAGGCGCCAGGAGCGCTTGGCGGAGTAGGAGAGGTCGTCGGTGGGAAAGAGATCGGGATCGGTGACGGCCTCATTGAAGTCGTTCCCCTTGGCCGAGGCTTGGTCGGCGTGATGGAGGAGCTCGGCTTCGAGGGTCATGGGGCGCACCGCGGCGCCGTACTCGGGGATCCCGTGATGCGACTGGATGAAGTGATGGAGCTCGAGTCGCTGGTCGGCGCTCAGTGTGTTCGGCGGGAGGGTCGCGAGCCGCTGCTGCAACATCAGCGAGCCGAGGACGATATGGCCGAGGAGATGGCCGGCGGGGGTGTAGTCGAAGCCCGCGACGTCGACGGAGTACGCCTGGACCTTCCCGATGTCGTGGAGCAGCGCGCCGGCGGTGACGAGGTGCACATCCCCCTGCATCGCCGCGACCGAGGCCCGCGCGATCTCGGCGACCTCGCAGGTATGGAGGAGGAGCCCACCGACCATCGCGTGATGTCCGCGCGTGGCGCCCGGGGCCTCGGCGAACTGCACCCGGAAGGCGTCGTCGCGGAAGACGGACTCGACCGCGGCGCGGAGGGTGGTAGGCATCGCGGCGCACCACCCGTCGATCCTGTCCCAGAGCTGCTGCGGGTCCTGCGTGATGCGCGGGACGAACTGCGCGAGGATCTCGTCGCGCGAGAGGTGGCCCGGCGGGAGGGGGGTGACGCGGGTGAGCTTCAGCTGCCGCTTCCCTTCACGGGTCTCGAACTCCCCGATCACCTGGAGGAGGGCTCCGGCGCCGATCCCCTGGAGGTCGGGGAGGTGCTCCTCCCAGGCGTTCGCGGTGATCTCGCCGGAGGCGTTGCCGAGTTTGAGGATCGCGTAGGGCTTGCCATTCCGCGCCGTCTTGTCGATGCGCTCGCGCAGCATGAGCACATGCTGCACGCGCGGGTCGGTGGGGGGCCGACGGAGATCGAGCGGCGCGGCGGCACTCACGCGATCACTTCCACGAGAAGTCGGCCACGAAGACGTTGGTCTCCCCCTCGGTCTTCGCGTTCCGGTTGGAGGCGAAGAGGAGCTTCTTGCCATCGGGGGAGAACATCGGGAAGCCGTCGAAGCTGTCGAAGACGGTGATGCGCTCGAGGCGATCGGCAGTGGCCATCGAGTCGCTCGCGTTCACGAGATAGAGCTCGAAGTTGCGCGAGCGGGGGGCGGAGAAGTTCGACGAGAAGATGATCTGCTTCCCATCGGGGCTCCACGAGGGGCCGAAGTTGGCGCCACCGAGGTTGGTGATCTGCCGCTGGTTGGAGCCGTCGGCGTTCATGACGAAGAGCTCGACCTTACTCGGACGGATGAGCCCCTGCGTGAGCAGCTCCTGGTACTGCTTGAGCTCGGTGGGATCCTTGGGGTGATGCGCGCGATAGACGATCTGCTTGCCGTCGGGGGACCACCAGGGGCCACCGTCGTAGCCGGGGGAGTTGGTGAGTCGACGGATGTCGGTACCGTCGATGTTCATCGTGTAGATCTCGAGGTCGCCGTCCTTGAGCGAGGTGAAGACGACCTTCTTACCATCGGGGGAGATGATCGCTTCGGCGGTGTAGACGTCGTAGTTCGTGAGGCGCTTGAGGTCGGAGCCGTCGCGCGCGACGGTGTAGAGGTCGTACTTATCGAGCGGCCAGACGTAGCCCTTGGAGGGATCGGGCTTGGCGGGGCAGCTGGCGTCGTGCGCGGTGCTCGAGGCGAAGAGGACGCGATCGGTGCCGGGGATGAACCAGCCACAGGTGGTCTTGCCGCGGCCGTCGGAGATCTGCGTGAGGTCGGAGCCGTCAGCGCGCATGACGTACTGCTGATCGCAGCTGCGCCCGTCGCGCGTGGACTGCATGGTGATGTACTCGCCGTCAGCGCTCCAGTAGGCTTCGGCGTTCTCGCCGCCGAAGGTCAGCTGTTGGATGTTGCTGAGGCGTGATTCGCCGGGGAGAGGGGTCAGGGAGGAGGTATCAGGGGACAGGTTCACTGCGGACTGCGTGTCGGCCTCGGGCTTGGTGCAGGCGAGGGTCACGGCGAACAACGCGGCGAGGGAGAACAGGTGGTTCATTCGAGAGATCGAGGGAGTGGAGAGAAAAACGTGCGCGAGACTCAGTCGCGCGACGACGTGGGCTTGGGCGCGTCGGTGGCGAGCGCCAAGAGGTCCTGCGTGGTGCGGGCCTTCTTCAGCAGTTCGAGCGCCTTCTGGAGTTGGGCGTCCTCGGGGACCTCGCGACGCTTGGCCACCGAGTCTCCGAAGGCGCGGCGCGCGATGCGGTCGCCCAGCAGGCGATCCACATAGCTGCGGCCTTCGTCCCACACCTTGGGGTCGACGGTGACGCCGCGTGCGACGAGGCGCTGCTTGAGGTCGTTGCGCATCGCGTCGGTCACGTCGAAGTCGGGCGTCAGGACGCCCTTCTGCGCGAAGGCATACTCGTCCATCGCGAGGTACATGTCCTGCGACTTGGGGACGAGTACGCGCGCGAGGCGCTGCTCGGCGGAGGTGAGGGTGTCGTAGCGGACGATCACGTCGGGGGTGATGGCGCCGCCGCCATACAGCGGACGTCCACCATCAGACTTGAAGATCGGGCGCGCGCGGCGCTGCGCGTCAGTCTCGAGCGACTCGGGGTGCACCTCGATCAGGTTCCCGGTGGCGTCGAGAACGCGCTCCTTCTGGATGGAGCGCCCCGACGGCGTGTACCACTTGCCGGTGGTGAGCTTGATCGCGTAGCCGCCGTCGAGGCGGTAGACCGACTGCACGAGCCCCTTCCCGAACGAGGTGGTGCCGACGATCAGCGCGCGGTCATGATCCTGCAGCGCGCCGGCGACGATCTCGGAGGCCGACGCCGTGTAGCCGTCGGTGAGGATCACGACCGGGAGACGCGGCGCGATCGGGTCACGCTCGGCCACATAGCGCTCGACCGGGGTGTTGCGGCCTCGCACGGTGGCGAGCTCGGCGCCCTTGGGGACGAAGAAGTTCGAGAGGGTGAGGGCCTGATCGAGGAAGCCCCCGGTGTTGCGACGGAGATCGATCACCAGGCCGGTGGCCCCTTCACGGATGAGGCGCTGCAACTCGGCGGCGAACTCGCGCGAGGTGGTCTCGTTGAACTGCTGGAGGGGGATGTACGCCGTCTTCCCCTCGAGCATGAGGGCGAAGGGGATCGCGGGAATGCGGATCGTGCGGCGGGTGAACTCGACCTCGATGACCTCGTTGACGCCGGGGCGAGCGAAGCGTGCCTTCACCTTGGTCCCTGGCGGGCCTTTGAGACCGGAGGAGACCTGATCGACCTTCCACCCGCGGGTCGACGCGGTGTCAACGCCGATGATGCGATCCCCCTCGCGGATCCCCGCCTCTTCGGCCGGGGTGTTGGGATAGACCTTGGAGATGATGATCGTCCCGTTCTGGTCCTCGATCAGCATCCCGATCCCACCGTAGAACCCCCCGGTGGTGGTGTTGAAGGCCTCGAGCTCCTTGGGGGTGTAGAGCTCGGAGTAGGGATCCTTCAGCTCCTCGACCATGCCGCGCGCGGCCTTCTCATAGAGGGCGCCGGTGGAGATCGAGTCGACGAAGCGGTCCCCGACGATCGAGAGGACTTGGTCAAACAGCCGCGCGCTGTTGGCGGTGGCGCGTTCCTGCACGGCGAAGGCCCCGGCCCCGAGGGGGAGCAGGCAGGCGGCGGCGATGGCGAGGCGGCGGGAACGAGGGGTCACGGCGGGGTCTCCACGAGTGGCGTCCGAATAGGGAAAGATACGCCGGAGACCCCCCTGAGGTTCAGTCGATGGGCGAGGTCTTACCGCCCGTACTCCGCGAACCACGCCTTCCCCTCTTGCGCGATCGTCGCGCGGCGGACGATCCCCGCGGCGAGGAGCATCTCATGCGCGGGTTGGAGCACCCGCTGCAGGTGCGAGGGGAATCGCTGGGAGAGGGGGAGGAGCTCGGCGAGCCGTTCGAGGGTGGGGCGCCAGGGCATGGCGTCGGCGTGGGCCTCGATCAGGCGGTAGAGGCGGCGTGCGACGGGGGAGGTGAGGGCGACGAAGCGCGCCGACTGGAGGGTGGTGTGGTGGCCGGCGGCGATGTTGGCGCGGAGCTGCTGGGCGAGCACGACGCGGGCCTCCCCGGGCTCGTTGGAGGCGAGGGCGGGGAAGAGGGCGAGCTGGTCGCGATCGGTCATCCGGCGCCGGTCGATCGAGACGGCGGAGAGGATGGTGAAGCGCACGGTGGCGCCGGCCCTCGCCGTGGCATCGTGCCAGGCCCCGTCGCTCTCCAAGACGGTCCGCTCGAGGCGCCCGAGGGCGCTGCGAAGCTGCTCGTAGGTGCGCCCGTCGACCCGACGCCCCATCGACTTGAGGAAGGCGTGCAGGGTGAACTGGATGGCGCCGTCCTCCGGCCGGCCGGCCTCGAGCCAGCGGCGCATGATCTCGACATAGACATCCTGATCGAAGGTCCCCGGGAGGCGCTCGTCGGGGGCGGGGAGGACGCGCCAGCGGCCCCCCTCGTCGGTGGTGCAGGTGACGGCGCCATCGTCGGCGCTATCGGAGAGACGGAACAGCGGGAGACCCTCGAGCGCGCGGTCGAGGAGGACGGTGCGCGCCGCGGGTCGGCGGGTGCTCAGCGGATGTCCTCGCGACCGAGGGCGGCGCGGACGGCCTCACGCATGGCGACGAGGGCGGCGTCCCGCGCGGCGGGGGAATCGCCGCGCACATGGAGCTCGATCCCATCGGCCACGGGGATCCGCTGCCACCGCTGGGGCTCGGCGTCGTCGCGCGGCTTCATGGCGGCGGGCTCGACGCCCAGGGCCGGGGAGAGCGCGGTGGCGACGCGGCGCTCGAGCTGGTCCCCCTGGAGGCCGGCGAGCTCGCTCTTGATGGTGTCGAGCGTCTGCCCCTCGCGCTGCCGGATCTTGATCGCGAGGAGCTGGAGGAGGTGCTTGTAGTGATAGGTCGCGGCGGTCCCCTTCCCCTCGGGGTGATCGAGGAGGCCGTTGGCGACGTAGAAGCGGATGGCGCGGGCGCTCAGCGCGGCGCGCGCGGAGGCGTTGGTGGGGCGCATCCCGGCCGAGTCGACGAGGGCGGTGGCATGTGCGGCGAGGCCGCGCGCGTTCCATGGGGCATGGCGCGCGTGGACTCGGAGCAGGGCGACCGGGGCGTCCGTCGACATCGTACGGAGTAGACTAACGCGCCCGGGGCGGGGGGGATAGCGGAACGGCGCCCGGTGGCCTGAGCCACCGAGCGCCGACGGTCCGCACCGCTGGTCCGGGGGGAACCGGGCGGCGGGTGTCGACCTGTTACTTCTTGTTGGCCGCCTTCTTGGCGGCCTTCTTTGGGGCCGGCTTCTTCACCGCTTTCTTGGCCCCCTTCTTGGGGGCGGCCTTCTTCACGGCCTTCTTGGCGGGCTTCACCGGCTTCTTGGCGGCCGGCTTCGGCGCCGCCTTCTTGACGGGCTTCTTCGCACCCTTCTTCACCGGCTTGGTGGGCTTGGCCCCCTTCTTGGGGGCGGCCTTCTTCGGGGCGGCCTTCGTCGCCCCCTTGGGGGCGGGCTTGGCCGGGGCCTTCTTGGCTGGGGCCTTGGCCGCGGGCTTCGCTGGAGCGGGCTTCGCCGGAGCGGGCTTTGCGGGCGCGGCCTTCGCGGCAGGCTTGGCCTCCACCTTCGCCGCGCCCTTCGGCGCCGCCACCGGAGTGGCCTCCGCCGGGATCGGGTGCTCCCCGGTCTCGTCCATCATCTCGAAGATGCTCTTCACCCGGGGCTTCTCCGCCGGCTTCCGGCCACGACGGCGCGGGGCGGGGGGCTCACCGAAGAGGTCCCCCTCCTCGTCCTCCTCGCTTCCCTCGGCGAGCGGGGTCACGCCCCCCTCCTCCTCGTCGTCGTCCGACTGGTCGGTCGAATCCCAGATGGAGTCGGACTGGTCCTTGGCGACGGACCACCCCCCTTCCTCGTCCTCATCGTCGTCGTACGACCGCCCCCGACCGCCCCCAGCGCCGTAGCCGAGCTCCTCGTCGTCGTCGCCGTCTGAGAACAGACGGTCGGTCATCCCCTCATCCACGAGCATCGATCCCCCCGGTCATGATGATTGTGCTGCGTTTTCCGACCGCTGAATACATCAGGAGACCCATGCGCGTCAAGCGGGGTCCGACACCCCCCGACAGCATCTGGGGTCGGTCCTGCGTACTCTTCGTGATGGCTTGCATGCGATGGCTCCGGTCGGCGGTGATCGGGGTGACCGGGGTGCTTCCCCTGGTCACCCCGCTTCGCGCGCAGTCCACTTACGATGGCCGCGCGGGCCAGATCGAGGTCGCGATCCCCCGGCACGAGGACGCGATCACGATCGATGGGCGCCTCGACGAGCCCGTCTGGACCCGTGCCGCGCGCCTCACCGGCTTCTCCCAATTCAATCCGACCGACGGCCGCCCCGCCCTCGATTCCACCGAAGCCTTCGTCTGGTATGGCCCCGAGGCGATCTACTTCGCCGTCCGCGCCTTCGCCCCCGCCGGGACGGTGCGCGGGACGCTCGCCGACCGCGACCGGATCCAGAACGACGACCATGTGCAGTTCATCCTCGACACCTTCAACGACCGTCGCCAGGCGTATGTGTTCGCGGTGAACCCGCTCGGGGTGCAGAGCGATGGGATCCGCACCGAGGGAGGGGGGGGTGGCCCCGGGCGTGGCCGTGGCGGTGGCGGCGGTGGGGGCGGCGGCGGTGGGTTCTCCCGGGCGACCCTCGGGAACGCCGACCTCAATCAGGATCTCATCTGGCAGTCCAAGGGGGAGATCACCGACTGGGGCTACCAGGTGGAGCTCCGCATCCCCTACAAGAGCCTCCGTTTCCGCGCGACCGAGCCCCGCGCCTGGGGGCTCAACGTCGTGCGCGTCACGCAGCGCAACAACTACCAGGACACCTGGACCGTCACCAAGCGCGGGCTCTCGTCGTTCCTGATCCAGTCGGGTCGCTTGGTCGGGCTCCGCGATCTCAATCGCGGTCTGGTGCTTGATGTCACTCCGGTGGTGACGAGCTCGCTGTCGGGGACACCCGATGACCTTACCACGCGGTGGCGCTACGGGGAGCTCTCGCAGGCGGGGGCCGATCTGCGCTGGGGGGTGACGCCGAGTCTCACGATGAACGCGACGATCAACCCCGACTTCTCGCAGGTGGAGGCCGATGTCGGACAGATCCAGGGCGATGTCCGGTTCGCCGTGAACTTCCCCGAGCTCCGTCCCTTCTTCGTCGAGGGGAATGAGCAGATCGATACCCCCAATCAACTCGTCTACACGCGGCGGATCGTCCAACCAGTGGCGGCCTCCAAGCTGACCGGGAAGGTGGGGCGCTTCGACCTCGGGGTGCTCTCGGCGATCGACAACGCGACGTACAGCGCGAATGGGCTCGACCAGCCTCTCTTCAACATCATGCGCCTCAGGCGCGATGTCGGGACGCAGAGCAACATCGGCTTCACCGTCACCGATCGGCGGGAGCGGGGCGACTTCAATCAGGTCGTGAACGCGGACGGGCGCTTCGTGCTCCGGGATCTCTATCAGGCGAGCTACCAGGTCGCGCACGCCCAGACCCGGACGGGCGCCGCGGGGGAGGAGGGCGCCCTCTGGGAGGTGAGCCTCGACCGCACCGGACGGAGTTGGGGGTTCCGTAACTCCCTCGAGGGGGTGAGCGCGGACTTCGTCTCCCAGTCGGGGTTCATCCCGCGCACCGACTATGCGCAGGGCTCGATGAGCCAGCGCTACACCTGGTTCGGTGCGCGTGGGGCGCGGGTGGAGCAGATGACCTACTTCGCCTCCTGGACCGGGACCTGGGCCTATCGCGACCTCTTCGAGCGGGACCGGCCGCTGGAGCATCGCGTGGCGCTCTTCTCGAGCGCGCAGCTCCGCGGTGGGTGGAACGTCAACCTGACCCTCGCGCGTGAGGGGTTCGGCTTCCTCCCCTCGCAGTATGAGCGCTACCACGTCGAGCGTCGGCTCGGCGGCGCCGTCACCGACACGGTGAAGTACCTGCCGACCGGGCGGGTGCCGGGGCAGCAGCTCCAGTTCCGCGTGAGCACCCCGCAGTTCAAGACCTTCGGCCTCTCCGCGGGGACGACGATCGGGCGCGATGTCGAGTTCCTCGAGGGATCCCGGGCGCGCCGCTTCGATTACAACGCCTCGCTCGACCTCCGTCCCACCCCGCAGCTGCGCGCGAGCCTCATCGTCCTCCATCAGGAGTTCCGTCGGGCGCGGGATGGCTCGACCATCCTGCAGACCGATATCCCCCGGCTCCGCGTGGAGTATCAGCTCTCCCGGTGGATCTTCTTCCGCTTCGTCGGGCAGTACGAGGCGCGGGAGCGCGACGCCTATCGGGATCCCGCCACGGAGGACGCGATCCTCTTTCGCGACGCGGATGGGGTCTTCACGCGGTCCGAGGTCTCGCGAACGAATCGCCTCCGCGCCGACTGGCTCTTCTCCTACTTCCCGAGCCCCGGCCGTGTGCTCTATCTCGGCTACGGGGCGAGCCTCGAGGAGCCGGAGGCGTTCCGCTTCCAACAGGTGCAGCGGACGCGCGATGGTTTCTTCGTGAAGTTCAGCTGGCTCTACCGCGTCCCCTGAGGCGCCCCACCGCGCGCCTCGCGCAGCGCAGCATCGATATCCGGCCCGTGATCGATGTACTCGGTCAGATTCTTCGCCCGCTCGCGGTCCACGACCGCGGCCAGCCGCCCCGCATGGCGCTGCTTGGCGAGGGTATCGAGCTGCATCCCGGCGGTGCGCATGGCGAGGATCAGCCCGAGGAGGTGATCCGGGGCGGTCATGAGGATCGAATCGGCCTGGGCGCGGGCCATCGCGGCGTCGCCGCTGACCATCCCGAGGAGGCCGAGGTCGTAGCGGCGGTGGGCGTCGAGCGGGGCGAGGGCGAGCATGCTCTGGATCGCCATCGGGGAGAAGAACTGCACCGAGTCGGCCTTCCCCTCGGCCACGTAGGTCATGACGCGCTGGAAGAGGCGGTCGGCGCGCTCCTCGGGGCCCATCTGGGAGATGTCGAGGGCGCGGCCCGGGGCGCCACCGGCGAAGGGGGCGTTGGGGGCGGGCGCCGTGGGGGGTGCCTTCCGGAAGTTCTGCCCCGCGATGAAGGCGACGAGGGAGAGGACGGCGATCCCGGCGATGGTCCAGGGGAGGAGGCTCCCGGCGGAGCGCGGGGCGGCGGTGGCGCGAGGGGCCGCGGTGCTGCTCCCGTCGGCGGCGGTGCCGCAGCGGTGGCAGAAGCGGGCGGCGGCGTCGAGTGAGGCGCCGCAGGAGGCGCAGAAGCGGGGAGAGGACATGAAGGGAAGTTAGTGCGATATTCCCCATGATGACCCTCCCCGTCCCGACCGATCTCTCCGGCGCCTCGCCGCAGGACATCCTGCGGCTCTGCGAGACGCAGCAGGTGCGTTTCCTCCGCCTCCAGTTCACCGACATCCTCGGCATCAACAAGAACGTCGAGGTCCCCGCGTCCCAGTTCAGGAAGGCGCTCTCCGGCGACATCATGTTCGACGGGTCGAGCATCGAGGGGTTCGTGCGGGTGGAGGAGTCGGACATGCTCCTCCGTCCCGACCTCGCGACCTTCCGGATCTTCCCCTGGGGGGAGCCGGGGCAGCGGGTGGCGCGCGTGATCTGCGATGTGACCACGCCCGAGGGGGAACCCTTCGCGGGGGACCCGCGGCAGGTGCTCAAGCGGCAGGTCGCGCGGGCGAAGGCGATGGGGTACGTGATGAATGCGGGGATGGAGGCGGAGTTCTTCCTCTTTCGCCCGGCCCCGGATGGTGGCGCCGCGACGCTCACGCATGATGTGGGGGGGTACTTCGACCTCGCCCCGGTGGATCAGGGGGAGGAGGCGCGACGTGAGATCGTCGCGACGTTGGAGCAGATGGGGTTCGAGGTGGAGGCGGCGCACCATGAGGTGGCGCATGGCCAGCATGAGATCGACTTCCGCTACGCCGATGCGCTGACGACGGCGGACCATATCGCGACCTTCCGTTTCGTGGTGAAGCATGTGGCGCAGCGCTTCAACCTCGTCGCCTCGTTCATGCCGAAGCCGGTCTTCGGACAGAATGGGAGCGGGATGCATACGCATCAGTCGCTGTTCAAAGATGGGGAGAACGCCTTCTTCGATCCCAAGGGGGCGTATCAACTCTCGACGGTCGCACACCACTACCTCGGCGGGTTGCTGCGGCATGCACGCGGGATGTCGGCGATCACGAACCCGTTGGTGAACTCGTATAAGCGGTTGGTGCCGGGATTCGAGGCGCCGGTGAATGTGGCGTGGTCGATGCGGAATCGTTCGCCGCTGATCCGCGTGCCGGCGCGCCGCGGGACGGGGACGCGCCTCGAGCTCCGCTCCCCCGATCCGGCGGCGAATCCCTATCTCGCGCTCGCGGTGATGCTCGCCGCAGGGTTGAGCGGGATCGAGACCGAGGCGACGAGCCGCGAGCCGGTGGAGGAGAACATCTGGGAGATGAGCCATCGCGAGCGGCGCCGGCTCCGGATCGACGATCTGCCGCACGACCTCAACGAGGCGTGCGACGAGTTGGAGAAGGACGAGGTGATCACCGCCGCGCTGGGCCCGCATGTGACTGAGCAGTTCCTCCATGCCAAGCGGACGGAGTGGCGCGAGTACATCTCGCAGGTCTCGGCGTGGGAGCTCGAGCAGTATCTCGCCAAGTATTGAGATGAGGCGCCCCATCTGGCTCGTGTTCGGCTGCGCGCTGCTGAGCAGCGCCTGCGGAGGGGCGCGCGCAGCGGGATCGGCGAGCACGCCACCTGACGATGTGGAGCTCGTCGATGAGCGCGTCGTGAGCGAGGATGAGTGGGCGGGGGTGACCTTCGCCGACGACCTGAATGTGGTCCTGCTCGCGATGACGAAGCATCCGGCGGGGTTGTACTACCGCGATGTCGAGCTCGGCACGGGGGCGGTGGCGACGGCGGGGCGCGAGGTCGTGGTGACCTACATCGCCTACCTCACCGACGGGCGTGAGGTCGATCGTTCCAATCCCAAGGGGGCGCCGATGGCGTTCGAGGTCGGGAAGGGGACGGTGATCCGCGGCTGGGATCTCGGGGTACGAGGGATGAAGGTCGGCGGGACGCGGCAGTTGGTGGTGCCGGCGCGGCTTGCGTACGGACGGCGTGCGGTGGGAAAGGTGCCGGCGAATGCGCCGATGGTCTTCCTGGTGCGATTGGACGCGGTGCGGTAGGGCGGTAGGGAGCTTCACCCTCAAACGCGGAGCGGATGATGCGGCGACCTCTTCTCGTGGTCTGTGCCCTCGGTGCGATGCTGCTCGCCCCGACATCCGGTGCGGCACAGCAGCCATCCGCGCAGACGGCACGCCCGGCCCCCGCCGACACGATCTACGAGATCATCCTCAAGGACGGCTCGACGCTCTTCGGCCGCGTGGTGGAACAGAGTGCGGAGAAGATGGTCATCATCACCGCGTCGGGGACGCGGGTGGAGGTGAAGCGCACGCAGGTCGAGCGGATGCGGATGACCGCGGGGCGCATGGAGGGGGACGCCTACTGGAGCAGCGACCCGAACCTCACGCGCCTCCTCTTCACCTCGACGGCGCGGCCCCTCCCCAAGGGGGAAGGGTACATCTCGAGCTTTATGCTCTTCTTCCCCTTCGCCGCATACGGGGTGACGGACAAACTCACCCTCGCCGGTGGGACGCCGATCGTCCCCGAGGCGATCGGGCGCGTCCTCTACTTCGCCCCCAAGTACACGGTGCTGCAGCGTCCCAAGGCCGACTACGCGATCGGGATGCTCGGCTTCGTCGTCCCCGAGAGCATCGAGGGGGGGAGCGCGGGGATCGTCTACGGCGTGGGGACCTGGGGGACACCCGATCGCGCGATCACCGCCGGCGCCGGGTGGGGCTACTTCACCAATTGGTCCGACGCGAAGCTCAGCAGCAACCCGGTGCTCGTCCTCGGCGGCGAACAGCGGATCAGCCGCCGCGTGAAGCTCGTCACGGAGAGCTGGCTCCCGTTGAGCGCGTCGAGCGTCTTCGCGACCGGTGGGGTGCGCTTCATCGGCGAGCGCATCACCGCCGATCTCGGGATCGGCGGGTTCGGCGAGGCGGGGTGCTGTCTCCCGCTGGTGAACTTCGTCTACAACTTCGGCGGAAAGGCGAAGTAGCGCCTACGGTGCGCGGCGCCGCGTCCCGGTGAAGGTCGCGCCCCCCCCCATCCCCGCGAATTCGACGACGCCGGTGAGCTCGCCCACCGAGCGGATCGCGCCGCGGAAGACCAAGGTGACCGGGGAGTCCCCGCCCTCGAGGGCGAAGGTGATCGAGTCGCCGGCGATCGTCCCCTTGAGTGCGCGGACCCCCATCCGCCCCGACTCGTACGTCCCGGTCACCTTCGACCCCTCCTGCTTGAGCACGACGGTCGGGGTCCCGGTCCCGTTCTCGGTCACGACGGCGAAGTCCCAGGTGCCGGAGAGGTCGCGCGTGGCGGCCGCCGCGGTCGCTGCCGGCGCCGGCTTGGCCCCCTGCGCGGTGATGGCGCCGACGGGCGCGAGGAGAGCGGCGGTGAGGACGACGGTGCGGAGCGAACGGATCGACATGGGTCCGAGATACCAAAGGTGAAAGGGGCGATTCTCCTCTAATTTACCCCAGATGAAGACCTTTCTCCGTGTCGGGGCGATCACCCTGGTCGCCCTCGCCCTCCTCGTCGCCGCGGCCTGGATCGGTGGGCGCCGGTATCTCGCCCGCTCGGTGGCCCCCCTCGCCGGTGAGGTGATCGTCGCCGGCCCCTCGGCGCCGATCGAGATCCTCGTCGATGCGCGTGGCGTCCCACAGGTCTGGGCGCGCACCGACGCCGATGCGCGCTTCGCGCTCGGATGGCTGCATGCGGCCGAGCGGCTCTTTCAGATGGAGCTCACGCGCCGGATGGCGCGCGGGGAATTGGCCGAGCTCTTCGGGGAGCAGGCGGCCTCGCTCGACGCGGAACAGCGGCGGCTCGGCTTCGCCTGGCAGGTCGCACGCGACTCGGCGACGATGCCCGCGGAGGCCCGTGCGCAGATCGCGGAGTATGTGGCAGGAATCAATGCCTGGATCGCACAGGCGAAGCCGTTGCCGCCGGAATTCGTCCTGCTGGGGTTCCGGCCGCGGCCCTGGACGGTGGAGGATGTCGCCGTCGTCGGGTTCTATCAGAGCTGGTTCGCGGTGACGTTGATGGATCGCACGGCGGATCATCGGGTGATCTACGAGCGGCTGGGCGGTGATGCGGGGCGGCTCGCGAATCTGGTGCAGCAGTGGTCGGCGCCGACGGTCCCCGAGATCGCGCGTACGGTGCCGAAGCTCACGAAGGCCTCGAACAGTTGGGTGGTCGCCCCCAGGCATTCGGCGTCTGGGGCGGCGCTGCACGCCTCCGATCCCCATCTCGAACTCTCGAGTGCGCCCGGGCTCTGGTACGCGGTGGGGCTCCACTCGGCGGAGGGGCTCGAGGCGATCGGTGTCTCGGCGCCGGGGATCCCGTCGATCTCGATGGGGCACAACGGGCAGGTGAGTTGGGCCTTCACCGTGGCGCCGGTGGATCTGGTCGATGACTACTGGTGTCAGGTGTCAGGGACCAGGGAACAGGTGACGACAGCGAACGGGCTAGTACCGCTCACCGTGCAGGTGGAGTCGATCACGGTGAAGGGAAGTGAGACGCGGGTGGAGCGGATCCTGCGGGCGCCGCTCGGGCCGGTGATGGAGCTGCGTGGGGATTCGGCGCGCGTGCAGCATTGGGCGGGGTACGACTTCCCCGCCTGGTCGGTGGCGGTGGGGTCGCTCGGGCTCATGCGCGCGACCGACTTCGAGAGTTTCCGTCGGACGGTGACGAGCACCGGGGCGCTCAGTGTGAACTGGACCTACGCCGATCGCGCGGGGAACATCGGGTATCAGCTCGGGACCCCGATCCCGATCCGCGATGGGTACGACACCTTCGTCCCGCAGTCGGGTGTCGATCCGAAGGCCGAGTGGAAGGGGTATCGCGCGTTCGCCGAGCGCCCCTTCGCCTTGAATCCGACGCAGGGATGGCTCGCGAGCACGAACAATCAGGTGGTGGGACGTGGGTCGCGATTCCCGATCCCTGGCTTCTATGATGTGGCACGGATGACCCGGGCGACGGAGTTGCTCGATGCTGTGACTGGGGCGGGCACGCCGACGCCGCGCACGACGAACGCCGATGCGATGCGCACGATGCAGCGCGACATCGTCTCGGGGATCGGTCTGCGGTGGCGTGGGGTCGCGATCGAGGCGGCGGAGTCGGTGGGGGATTCCGCCGCGGTGCGGCACCTGCGGCGCTGGCAGGGACGGATGCATATGACCGACACCGCCGCGACCCTCTTCGCCTATTGGTGGCAGCATCTCCCCGAGGCGGTCTTCCGGGATGAGCTGGGGGAGGAGTGGCCGAAGGCGCGGCATCTGGTGATCGCGGCGCTCGAGGATAGCGCGGAGGCGTTCATGGACGATCGCACGACGCCGGCGCGTGAGAGGCGCCGTGACATCGCCGCGGTCGCGATGCGGCAGGCGCTCGCCGAGCGGTGGGCCCGTCCCTTTGGTGAGGCGCAGACGCTGACGATCCGACATCCGCTCGCGGTGATCGGGGTATTGGATCGATGGCTCGGGCTCACCCGGGGACCGTTCAGCTCGCGCGGTGATGCGGCGACCCTCGATGCGGCGTTCGTGGAGTTCGATGAGGATCGGCGCGGGTTCGATACGATCGCGGGGGCGAGCATGCGCTTCGTCCTCGATTGGGCCGATGTCGATGGCTTCACCCTGAGCCGGCATCTCGGGCAGTCGGGGCATCCGCTCAGTCCGCACTTCGATGACTTCCTCGAGAGCCACCTGATCGGTGACGCCTGGCCGATGCCCTTCACGCGAGCGAAGGTGGCGGAGCGCGCGGTCTCGACCTGGACGTTGCGGCCCGCGCGATGAGCGCATCATCACCGAGGCGTGACGCCATCCCGTCGACCGACGCCGCGCTGCATCGCCAGCGGGTGCGGGCGATCATCGGTGGCTCGATCGGGAATCTCGTCGAGTGGTACGACTGGTACGCCTACTCGGCCTTCGCCCTCTACTTCGCCGGCGCCTTCTTCCCGCGGAGCGATGTCACCGCCCAGCTGCTGCAGACGGCGGCGGTCTTCGCGGTGGGGTTCTTCATGCGGCCGGTGGGGAGCTGGCTGATCGGGCGCTACGCCGATCGGCATGGCCGCCGCGCGGCGCTCACCCTCTCGGTCACGCTGATGTGCGCGGGGTCGCTCATGATCGCGGTGACCCCGGGCTATGCGACGATCGGGGTGATGGCTCCGGTCCTCCTCGTGGTGGCGCGGTTGCTGCAAGGGATCAGCGTCGGTGGGGAGTACGGGGCGAGTGCGACCTATCTCAGTGAGCGCGCGGGTCGGAAGCGCCGAGGATTCTATTCCAGCTTCCAGTACGTGACGCTGATCCTCGGGCAGCTCCTCGCCCTCTCGGTCCTGCTCGTCCTGCAACGAGTGATGAGCGAGGCGGCGCTGATGGCGTGGGGGTGGCGGATCCCCTTCGTCTTGGGGGCGTTCGCGGCGGTGAGCGCGATCTGGATGCGGCGGAGCCTCGACGAGACGACGAGCTTCACCGTGGCGAAGGCGGCGGGGGTCGTGGCACAGACGCCGACCGGTCTGCGAGGACTCCTCGCGCATGGCCGCGCGGTGGCGACGGTCTTCGGGCTCACCGCCGGTGGGGCGCTCGCCTTCTATGTCTTCACGACCTATGCACAGAAGTTCCTCGTGAACACCACGGGGTTCAGCAAGGCGACCGCCTCACAGATCAACGCCGCGACCTTGGTGGTCTTCATGTGCGTGCAGCCGGTGATCGGGGCCTGGTCGGACCGGATCGGGCGGCGGCCGATCCTGATGACCTTCGGCGCGCTCGGGGCGTTGGGGACGGTCCCGCTCCTCACCGCGCTCGAGACGGCGCGGAGCCCCCTCGTCGCCTTCGCGCTCCTCACCGGGGCACTCCTCGTGGTCTCCTGCTACACGGCGATCAACGCCGTGGTGAAGGCCGAGCTCTTCCCGACCGAGGTCCGCGCCCTCGGCGTCGCCCTCCCCTACTCGATCGCCGTCTCCCTCTTCGGCGGGACGGCGGAGTACATCGCCCTCTGGCTCAAGGGGATCGGCCATGAGCGGTGGTTCTATTGGTACGCCGCCGCAGTGATGGGGGCCTCCTTCGTGGTCTACGCTCTGATGCCCGACACACGCGATAGCTCTCGGATCGTGGAGGAGTAGGGCTACCCCCTGGGGGACCGTGCGATCAGCCCGACGATGGGTCGATGATCGGAGGCCAGGGGCTCGGTGATCACCTCCGTGCGGAGCGGGATCCAGCGCGTCGATCCGCGGAGGAAGAGGTAATCGATCTCCTGATCGGGTCTGGTCGATGAGAAGGTGAAGTGATCCTCCGCCGGCTTCGCGAGCTCCTGCGCGCGCGCACGGAAGAGCGCGAGGGTGCGCGATGCCGGATCGTCGTTGAAGTCGCCGAGGAGGATCACGGGGTGACGGATGGTGTCGAGCGCCGCCGCGACTACCTGCGCCTGGGCGTAGCGGAACCCATCGTCCTCGACCCAATCGAAGTGGACGACGATCGCGACGACGGTATCGGCGAAGGGTGGGATCACGATCTCCGCGGCGAGCGCGACGCGGGGCTCGTTCCCGTCCGGGAGGCGAATCACCGTCTCGCGAGCGATCGGGAAGCGCGAGAGGAGGGCGAGGCCATAGCGCCCCCCTTGGTACGGCATGAAGGCCCCGAAGGTGGCGTACATCCCGAGGGCGGCGCCGAGGGAATCGGCTTGGGGGACCCCCCCACTGCGCCGGACCCGGTCGTCGACCTCTTGGAGCCCGATGAGGTCGGCGTCGAGGCGTCGCAACACCTCCGCGGTGCGGGCGAGGTTCACCTGCTCGTCCATCCCGCGGCCATGGCGGATGTTGTACGAGACGATCCGCAGGGGCGGGAGGGCGGCGACCCCTTCTGCGGGGTGGCGCGGCGGGGTGGCGCGGTGGCAGGCGATGCCGAGGAGAGCGGTGATCGCCAGCAGGAAGCGGAGCGGGAGAGCGCCGAGCGAGGGGAGGGCCATGGCGCCAAGAATAGCATCGCGCGCCGAACGCGGTATCGTTCACTCGTGTCAGCCCCCCTCCCGCCCGACGATCTCGCCTCCCTCGACTTCTCCCCCGACCTGATGCGTCGGATGGGGGAGTTGGTCGTGTCTCGCACCGTCGACCATCTCGCTTCGCTCCCGGACCAACCCAGCTGCGGCGACGTCCAGGCCGAGTCGTTCGTCCGCGCGATGCGCGAGCCGGCACCAGAGCAGGGGACGCCCCTCGAGGCGTTGCTCGATCCCCTCTTCCATGAATGGATCCCCCGCTCCTTCAACACGGCGAAGTCGGGGTATCTCGCCTACATCCCCGGGGGCGGGGTCTATCCCGCCGCGCTCGCCGACTTCATCGCCGCGGGCACCAATCGCTTCACTGGGGTCTGGATGGCGGCGCCGGCGCTCGTCCAACTCGAGGCGAACGTCCTCGACTGGCTGCGCGACTGGATGGGGTTCCCCGAGGGAGCGGCGGGGCTGTTCACCACCGGCGGTTCGATGGCGATGTTCAACGCCATCTGCTGTGCGCGCGAGCGGCATCTGGGCCCCGAGATCCGTCGCGGGACCCTCTATGTCTCGTCGCAGGCGCATCACTGCATCGAGAAGGCGGCGAAGCTCGCGGGGATCCATCACGACCGGGTGCGCACGATCCCCTGCGACGCCGATTTCCGGCTGCGGGTCGATGCCCTCGCAGCGGCGATCGCCGCCGACCGTGCGGCGGGGCTCACCCCCTTCATGGTCTTCTCCACCGCCGGCACCACGAACACCGGGGCGGTCGATCCGATCGATGCCGTGGCCGATCTCGCGGCGCGCGAAGGGCTCTGGCACCATGTCGATGGCGCCTATGGCGGCTGCTTCCATCTCGTCCCCGAGCTCCGTTCTCTCTTACCAGGGCTCTCCCGCGCCGATTCGCTGACCCTCGATCCGCATAAGGGGCTCTTCATGCCCTACGGCACCGGGGCCCTCCTCGTGCGCGATGGATCGGCGCTCCGCGCGCTGCACAGCTCGACCGCGGGCTATCTCCCGCCCAATCAGGACGAGTTCTACGACCCGGCGCAGTTCGGCCCCGATCTCTCACGCGGCTTCCCGGGACTCCGACTCTGGCTCGCCTTCAAGCTCTTCGGCGCGGCGCGCTATCGTGCGGCGCTCGCGGAGAAGCGTGCCCTCGCGCTCGAGGCCGCCGAGGCGCTGCGCCGGGTCCCTGGGCTCGTGCTCGATGCCCCGCCGCAGCTCTCCCTCCTCGCCTTCCATCTCGAGGGCCCGGCGCTCCCGGCGCTGGCCGCGCAGAACGCCGCGACACAGGCCCTCCACGAACGCGTCACCGCGCGTGGCGACGTCATGATGACCGGCTGCACCGTCGATGGTCGCCTCCTCGCCCGCATCTGCGTGCTGAGCTTCCGCACGCGCCGCCGCGACATCGAGATCGCCATCCAACAGATCACGGAGGAGGCGGCGACCCTCACCCGAGGCACCCCCTCGCCCGCATGACCCCGCTCCTCCCGGCAGCACCGACCGCGACGCACGACCCCTACGCCGCCCTCCGCCACCCGAAGTTCTCCCGCTACATCGTCTGCCTCTTCGCCCTCACCCTCGGGATCCAGATCCAGGGGACCGTCGTCGGGTGGCAGATGTACGACCTCACCAAGGACCCCCTCGCCCTCGGCCTGATCGGACTCGCCGAGGCGCTCCCGGCGCTGAGCACCGCGCTCTACGCGGGCCATGTCGCCGATCAGCGCGATCGACGCACCATCGCCCTGATCGCGCTCGGCGTCCTCGTCCTCTGCAGCGTCGCGCTCTGGCTCCTCGCCGGTCCCACCCCGCTTGGGCTCGACGCCCTCACCACCCATCGGGTGACCGCGATCTACGGCGTCATCATCGTCAGCGGGGTCGCGCGCGCCTTCCTCCAACCCGCTCGCCAGGCGCTCTCGGCCGAGCTCGTCCCGCGCGCCCTCTTCAAGAACGCGATCACCTGGCGCAGTGGGACCTGGCAGCTCGCCTCGGTGGCCGGGCCCGCCCTCGGGGGGGTGCTCTACGCCCTCGGCGGCACCCTCCTCGCCTATGCGGTGGATGCGGTACTGATGGTGGTCGCGGTCTTCATTCTCCTCTCGATCCGGCACCGCTCACCGGTGCGCGAGGGAAGCAGGGAAGGGGTCTGGGAGTCGGTCGCCGGTGGGGTGCGCTTCGTGGTGCGCGAGCCGGTGATCCTCGGGGCGCTGACGCTGGACCTCTTCTCGGTGTTGTTCGGTGGGGCGGTGGCCCTCCTCCCGATCTTCGCGGCCGAGATCCTCCACGTCGGGCCGATCGGGCTCGGGGTGCTCCGCGCGGCGCCGGCGGCGGGGGCGGTGGTGATGAGCCTCGTCTTGGCGCGCCACCACGACTTCGACCGCACCGGTCATACCCTGCTCTGGGCCGTGGCGGGGTTCGGGCTCTGTATGATCGGCTTCGGGCTCTCGACCGCCTTCTGGCTCTCGGTCGCCCTCCTCTTCGTCGCCGGGCTCTGCGACATGGTCAGCGTCGTCATCCGGAGCACCCTCCTGCAGTCCCGGACCCCGGAGGGGATGCTCGGGCGGGTCTCCTCAGTCAACCAGCTCTTCATCGGGTCGTCGAACGAGATCGGGATGTTCGAGTCGGGGGTCACGGCCCGGTGGTTCGGGACGGCGCCGAGTGTGGTGATCGGGGGGTGCGCGACGCTGGTGGTGGTGGGGTCGGTGGCCTGGTTCGTCCCGGTGCTGCGGCGGCTGGGGCGGCTCCACCCGGAGGAGCGGGTCGGGGTCTGATCCACCCTTCGTCCCGCAGCCCCCCACGGTCCCCATTGCGATCGCTCTCGGCCCACGTTTGAATCAGGCACCGATGCGATTCGAGCTGACTCCGTGACGACCTCTCCGCGTGCGCGCGGCGCTGCGTCGTCCCCGCTCGTCTGGGTGCTCGTCCCCGTCGTCCCGACGGATGATCCCAACCTCGCCTGGTACAGCGACCACTCGATGGCGCATGCGGAGTTCTCGCGCGCCTTCGACAAACTGAAGACCGAGTGGCGTTGGCAGCCGATCTCGATGAAGGATCACAAGCGGGTGATCGCGCGGATGGCGAAGGAGTCGGTGGGGCGTGACACGACGGTGCTCAACCTCTGTGATGGCGACGAGATCAACGGGTCGCCGGGACTGAGCATCATCCGTGCGCTCCGGACGCATGGGCTTCGCTTCACCGGCTCCGATGAGCGCTTCTATGATCTCACCACGTCGAAGATCGTGATGAAGCGGCTCTTCGATGCGGCCGGGGTCCCTACCGCGCCCTGGGCCGTGGTGCCGCGCGATGGGGTCGGGTGTGCACCCCTCTTCCGGTCGATCGGGTCGCCGTTGATTCTCAAGCCCGCGATCTCCGCCGGGAGTCTGGGGATCGGCCTCAAGTCGGTGGTGCACTCGCATCAGGCGCTGCGCGCGCAGCTCGCGCGACTCCACGATGGGTATCGCGGGTGGAGCCTCGCCGATGGGGGGGCCTTCGTGGAGCGCTTCATCGACGGGCCGGAGTTCACGACCTTCATCGTCGGGTCGGCGGAGGATCGCCGCCGCGCGACGATCTACCCCCCGGTCGAGCGCTTCTTCAATCCGACGATCCCGCGCACCGAGCGCTTCCTCTCCTTCGATCGCCTCTGGGGGCTCTATGAGGAGGAGTCGGAGATCGACGGCGGGGATGGGGAGCTCTGGCGCTATCGCCCTGCGCGGGCCGATCTCGTGGAGCGTATCAACGAGGTCAGCTGGCAGGCCTATCAGGCGGTGCATGGGCGTGGGTACGGGCGCGTCGATCTCCGACGCGATCGCAAGACCGGGGAGTTCCAGGTGCTCGAGGTGAATGCGCAGTGCGGCCTCTCCGAGGATGAGCTCTACACCTCGATCGGGGCGATCCTCCGCTTCGCGAAGATCCCGTACCACCGCGCCGTGCGCGCGATCCTCGCCGCCGCGAACACCCCATGAAGGTCTGCGTCCTCCAGCCCGACTACTCGACCTCGGGGGTCGACTATCGGCAATACGATCCCCCGCGGGACCTCTCGTCGCTCCTCCCCGGGCACGAGGTCCATCATGTGGCGATCCATAAGCTCTCCGCCTATCGGCAGCTGCAGGGGCTCGCCGCGCAGGGGTTCGACATCTTCGTGAACCTCTGCGAGGGGTATCCCGAGTGGGACACCCCCGGCATCGATGTCTGTCATGCCCTCGCGTCGCTCAACCTCCCGCACACCGGTCCGACGGCGACCTTCTTCCACGTCCCGAAGCCGACGATGAAGTACCTCGCGACCTCGGTCGGGGTCGCGACGCCGATGCATGAGCTGCTCGATGCGCGCGCGCTCGCGGCGGCGCACCGCGCCGGGGATACCGCGACGGTCGATCGGCTCCTCGCGCCTGTGGCGGCGCTCCGCATGCCCTGCTTCGTGAAGCCGGCGCATGCGGGGGATAGTCTCGGTATCGACGAGCACTCGGTAGTGCGCGATCGCGCCGCCCTGCTCGCCCAGGTGGTGCGCCTCGCGGACGAGTTCCCGGAACTCCTGATCGAGGAGTACATCGACGGGCGTGAGTTCACCGTCCTCGTCGTCGGGGATCCCCATCGGCGAGGGAGGGGGAGTGCCCTCACCCCCGTCGAGTATCGCTTTCCCGAGGGGTTCCGCTACAAGAGCTACGCGCTCAAGACGAGTCAGATGCATCCGGCGGCCAACGTCGCGGTCGATGATCTCGACGTCGAGGCGCGGCTTCGCGACGCGGCCGAACGGATCTTCGCCGGCTTTGGGGCGATGGGCTACGCGCGGATGGATTTCCGGATGGATGCCGAGGGGACGCTCTGGTTCCTCGAGGTGAACTTCACCTGCTCGGTGTTCTATGAGGGGGAGTTGGCGGCCTCCGCCGATCACATCCTCCGACTCGATCCGATGGGGCCGCGGGGATTCCTCGAGCGAATCATCGCCGAGGGGATCGCCCGGCATCGGGAACGGCAGCCGTTGCATGAGGTGAAGGGGAACGCCATCGCAGGATATGGCGTGGTCGCGCGTCGGGCGATGACGACGGGGGAGGTCGTCTTCCGCGGGGA
>Ga0172376_10002466_pt1 | contig 22568 bp, 26 predicted proteins | sample Lak35m_FD_121114 | JGI IMG/M metagenome (GOLD analysis project Ga0172376, IMG submission 121114) | Freshwater microbial communities from Kabuno Bay, South-Kivu, Congo - kab_092012_35m | ecosystem: Environmental > Aquatic > Freshwater > Lake | place: Democratic Republic of the Congo: South-Kivu... | reverse complement strand
GGTTGAAACTTCTCAGGTATCTTCAAATTAGTGCCGATATTGCTGCCCGTCATGGCTTTGAAATTGTTCTTAAACCCATTCCCACTTAACGATTTTCGGAATGGTGCAAGATCTAAGTTAACGTAATCGGGTAGACCTTGACCACCACCCATTGGGTCAAGTGCATACTCATCCATTAATTGAATCATAGCTTCCGCATGAGCAGATAAACTAAGGTCAGCTTTTACAATGTCAATCATCTATCTATTAGTTTCTTGTCTCTTCAACATTAACGTAAATTCGGTATATTTGCGCCGCACGAAGCGCGGCGCAAATATACCGAATTTACGTATCATTACGACAAAAAACCAGTGCTACTTGAAATAAACTGCACTAAGTTCCCTCACCGAGCATTGCGGGCACATCAATCTCCTTGATGCAGGTAGCTCGTGATAAGGAGAGAACACAGTCGATAATGCTGAGAAGGTCGGTTAGGGGAATTGCTTCGCCGCCTAATAAGTTATTTGCTGCGAGATCAGCTAAAACTTCAGGAGTGCCAACATTACCAGGATTAATCACCGTTACCCCAATTTGCTGCGATCGCAGTTCTTCGCGTAAGGAATGCACCACACCTCGCAACCCAAACTTAGATGCACTATTGGCGACTTCTCGCCCTGGAAAGTTATCCCGACCAGAGAGCGCACCCATGAAAATGATTTTCGGATTATCGGAGCGACGGAGTGCTGGCAGTAGGGCTTTTACCAGCCGAATCGGAGCCACCAGATTCACCGCAATCACTTGAGCAATGTCGGCATCAGAGCAATCCTCAAAACGATATTGGCTAGTAAACGCATAGGTTTCCCAAGTGCCACCCATGTATAGCAATGCATCTAAGCAATTGTCTTTGACTGCGTTTGCTACAGTTTCCACACCCGCTAGGTTCGACAAATCCGCTTGAATCCACTCCCCAATTTCTGCCTCAGTCCGAGAAACCGAAAGCAAGCGATCAGTTCGGGATGCTAGATGTTCGGCAACAGCAAGCCCAATCCCTCGACTCGCTCCCGCAACAAGAACCGTTTTGAACGCCATAAATATCCTCCTATTTTATTGAAGCTGTACGCGGAAAAAAGAGCAAGATTAGGGCTGCACATTCCAGTAGTAAAGCAGCGATCGCCGTTGAAGTGAGTTTCAGTAACCAACCGTCTGCCGAACCAAATAATCCTGCCACACCGCTCAAATAAGCAGAAATAATATCGGTAAAATCGATCGCGATACAGCCAGCTAAAAGCAGCTTTACTGCGGTTTTATCAGCGAAGACAACCAGCACAGAAAGTACCATATCTCGAATCGCCCAAGCCCTTATTGCATAGGGCATTTGAGGATTAGAAGAGAGCGAAAGCCCAATCTCTTCCATGAACATAGGCGGATTAAGATAGCCAAAAACACTAAGCCCAAACCGAATCACGCACATCAGTCCTATCAGTACAGCAACATACCAGGTTTGATCTTTCATCCTTCCTCCGTTGGAACACTTAAATTAAGACAGAACTTAGTAATGCCAGGAAAGTTCATGCCATACTGTTTGCTGAAATAGCCTGCATGAAAACTGAGATACGGCTTGAAGCCGATCGATTCGTAAGTCCTCTGTGCTAAATCGTTACCATTGATCACCATAATTCCCGCGTGAGAATGCTGTTGCGATCGACCTTCTTCTAGCAAAGATTTGAGTAACACTTTTCCTAATCCTCGACCTCGTACTTCTGGTAAAACCGCAACGTTTTCAATGATCCAGGATGCTTGAGGTGCGAGAAAAACTGGACAGCAATCGCTACCCCAAAATTGCTCATAGCGATCACGAAAGGTAGTTGCGACTTCTTGCGACCAATTCAAATTTTGTGCGATCTCATCCAGACCCGATAGACAGAGCGGACAGTAATCTTCTGAGTTTGGAAGGTAGCCTGCCGCCGCTGCAACAGGCTTTCCCTGCTGTTCCAAAACTAGGTAATCCGCCACATTACCCCAGTTACAGGCACTCGCCCTGAGCATTGCTTCGATAAATTGCAAGGCATCTGTTTTAGTGCCCTCTAAAATCTCTTCCCAAAAGCACTGATTCAACGGCGGTAGCGATGCTTCGTACTGAATTCTGGCGAGAAAAGGGATATCAGCGATCGTGGCTTTGCGTGTCGCCAACTCAGCTTGCATTACAGCCTCCTTGAGAAAGTCCCTGACAAAAGATACAATCTGTATGTATCTAATATATAGAAGTTGTCTTGATCCTATCAAGATACATACTGTATGAATGTTAAATTCTAACTAACTCCTATGCCTGTCAAGCGAACTAAAGCCGAGCAAACTCTCCACACCCGTCGCGCTATTCTTGATCGGGCTCGTTATTTATTTGCCACAAAAGGGTATGCAGCTACTGGAACTGAGGAAATCATTAGCGAACTAGGGATTACTCGCGGCGCACTGTATCACCAGTTCAGCAATAAGTTGGGAGTGTTTAAAGCTGTGGTTGCCGAAGCGTATAGTGAGATGATGAATTACATCAGCATCAAAGTAGCGCCAATAGAAGAGCCTTGGGAACAGTTAGTAATCGGTTGTCAGGCATTTTTAGAAATTGCACAACGCGAGGATTTGCGGCGATTAGTCTTTATTGAAGCTCCCGCCGTTTTAGCTGCAGATACCTTGGTTGAATTCGATCAGTATGGGTTCGGATTGCTCTACGAATCCATTCAGACTGTTGTGAATCAGGGAAAATTGAACACAAATAATGCAGAGGGCTTTGCTCATTTGGTCAATGGTTCACTAAACGAATTAGCTGCATGGGTTGCGCAGTCCAATGATCCTGAACGACTGAAAACGGCTCAAGACTTAATTGAAACGCTGTTGACTCGACATCAAAACCGATAGTTTCCCTAAACTCTTCGCAGCCCTTTGTGCGATCGCTTTCTTAGGATCTTGTACTAATCAGCTGCCTGTACTACTCTGCCATATCTCATATCTATAGAGACAGCAACTTCGGATTTGTCGCGGCTTTCCTCAATCGAAAAAGTTGCGATATCACCTCGGAGAATTGGCTTCTCAAAAAAACAAGGACAAGAGAGTAAGGTCGTCGTAATTGGTAAAATCCACAGTCTACGTCGGATCTCAGTGGAGTAATAATTACATTCAGTCCGACTATCTGGGGGAAAGCAGGTATTTTCGTAAATGTACAGAGTTGTGGGTAAGTCTGGAAATTGATACGTGGCGACGGGACGGTAGTCCAGATAGGCAAAGGCTAAGTTGACTAACAGAAAAAATGATACTGCCAGAGTGAAAATCGCTAAAAATGGGAAAAAGATAAATGGTCGAAATAAGATAACTCTCTGGTTACGAGGAGTCTGCGATCGCCACCTGAAGGCAAACCCTATAACCATCATTAAAAATATCAATACAGTGATCGGCTTGACTATTTCCCAAGTAGGGATCATCTGTACAAAGCTCATACCGATAAGTACAGGTAGGCTAGATACAATAATTAACTGCTTTAGATATTGAGAATTTGTCAATGCTTGTTTAATTAGTTCGATGAAGAAAAGCCTCATACGGTTGTGGAGACAAGCTCACTCTCAAGTTTTAGTTTGGTATAAAGCCCAAAATTGGGCAGGCGAAGCCCGCCCAATTTTGGACTTTATTGAGGTTGTTGCTGACATTCACTACACAAGCCGAAAAACTCAAGTGTGTGATAGTAAATTTGAAAAGTATGTCTTTGGGCTAATTGATTACCCAGATCATGGATAGGGCAGCAATCAATGGGCAAAGATTTACCACAATTGAGACAGTTGAGATGGTGTTTATCGGCGGGAGTAACACTATAAACAGTTTCGCCATTGGTCAAGGTCAGCGCCTTGATTAAACCCTGTAGTTTAAGTGTATCTAAGGATCGATAAACCGTAGCCAGACCCACACTGTTTTCACTATTGCGTAACTCCGAATGAATATCCTGCGCGGATATAGCGCGATCGTGATGTTGGAGGAGATGTAGCACTCGTTCTTGACTGCGAGTGAGTTTGTCTTTCATGCTTTTGCTGTTTACTCAAGCAAATATCAGTATATAGCGGTTTTCAAGTGAGCGAGTTACATAGTTTTGTTTTCCCAGCTATTCTCATTATGAAACTGATTTTGGTGTTTCCAGCGCCTTCGGCGCTGGAAACACCAAAATCGATTTTTTGAAAGCCCGCCAACGGCGGGCTTTCAAAAAATCGATTTGTATAATGAGAATTGCTGTTTGTTTTCCCGCCTTCGGCGGGAAAACAAAACTATCCTGACAAAGGCTATATAGTTAAAACTTAAAAGGATTATAAATCAGACATGGTGTAAAGCATTTTTCTAATCGCTCACAGGTTTCTGGTGTGATTTGAGTAATGCTTTGTTGATGTACAAGTTCACCGATCGCCTGAGTGCCATAGATCAACGCAGAAATACCTGCGATCGTTGCCTGAAAGTCGATCGCCAGATTTGCCATATCACCATTACTATAACGTTTAACTGTAAGCTGACCGCGATCGCCATTCACTCCAAAAACACCATCATTCCAGTTGCAATAGGGATCACTGAGGGCAAAGGTAAATGGCTCACAGGCGATCGGTAAACCATGCAGAGCACCGACAATATCGATCGCTCTGACCATCCAAGGATCAGTCATAGTTGACTCTAGCCGTCCTGCATTACTAAACCATGTATGTACATTTGCGCCCAATGGCAATGGCATTTTCAAGCTATGAATCTGATCGCGATGACTAGCAAAGAAGTTTAATAGGTGATCGCGTGATGCGATATCTGTCCAAAATATCGATGAAATTTCAATTTGGCGATCGCGCATTGGCAAATTGCCACTGCTATTGATCGCATAGATTGCTATGGCAACAGGTTGATGATCGCGTTTGATTACTACACAGAGTTTCTGACGATGCAAATGCCACCACTGATCGTAAGTAAAATTGGTAATCGCCAGCCCGTGGCTATGGGGTAGCAATGTATTCGATCGCAAATTTTCGTAAAGGAAATTTGCCAAAATATCCTTTGCTTCAGTTGCGGCAAGGCGATCGCAGGTTAAGTTAGCGGCATTCGGTAGTTTTAAATATTGCGATAAAGACGAAACAGGAATATTTACTTCATTGGTGGCATTGGCGATCGCGTAGCCCAACGATCCATAAAAGCTTTCTTTAAAGGGCGTAAGCATACTTACACAGATCCCTTGCATCCGCATTTCTAAAAAAGCACTTTTCATCAGAGCCTTGACACAGCCTTGGTTGCGATATTCAGGATATGTCCATACACCACCGATGCCTCCCATCTCCTTGAGGCTGCCGCGCACCGACTGCTGAAATCTAAAACATTGCAACGCCGCCACAATCGTCCCATCGATTTCTGCAGCTAGGACTTCTTCAGGATTGATTGCTGTCAAATGCGATCGGGGCAAATCTTGATTAGTCCAGCGTGAATATGCATATAAATCCCCCTTGAGAATTTCCAGACGCTCATGGTTACTAATTTTGCGTATTTTCATGAAACAGTTGCTTTTGGATTACGAGGGAGTGCAAAACGAACTCACTTAATCTCTGGGGGTTTTATGTTTGCGATGGCAAGTATGTACAATAGTAAATTATTATTTAAGATAAAGATTTTAAACATCACACATTTAGAGGACTGTTATGGCAGGTACTACTGGAGAACGCCCATTTTCCGACATTATTACTAGCGTTCGTTATTGGCTAATCCATAGCCTCACGATTCCCGCTTTATTTTTGGCAGGTTGGCTATTTGTCAGCACAGGCTTAGCTTATGACGTATTTGGCACACCACGCCCTAACGAATACTACGGTCAAGATCGTCAGACCGCTCCTCTGGTAACCGATCGCTACAATCCCTCCAAAGATATCCAAATGGGTAAATAGCGCTTAGATCAAAAATATTCGTTAATTTTGCAGCCATAAGCCTAAGCTCTAAATTAACTACTCTCCATTAACCCACTCAATCAACGCATCCACTACTTAATAACTATGGCAAGCAACAATCCTAACCAACCCATTCAATATCCTGTATTTACTTTCCGATGGCTAGCTGTTCACGGTTTAGGCGTTCCTACCGTGTTCTTCATCGGTGCGATCGCTGCAATGCAATTCATCAGCCGCTAATCGAAATTCATTTCAGTTTTGCTTTCTTAAAAAACAAAACTTTTGACCTTTACCTTTAAACTTTTTCCTTTAACCCACCTATGGCTCCTAAAAATCCTAACAGCCAACCTGTAGAGTTGAACCGTACTTCTCTCTTTTTGGGACTACTGCTCATTTTCGTAACTGTGCTACTTTTTTCCAGCTATTTCTTTAACTAGTGTGGCTTAGAGATTAGCGAGCAAAGATTCTATTTCTTGAATAATCTCTAAATTCTCTAACTCATTTGCAATTCATTTCGTAAAAACAATTTTTATCTGGAGGTTTCATTCATGCTTCAAAATGGACGTATTCCACTTTGGTTAGTTGCTACAGTTGCTGGTACTGGTGTACTAGTTGTTGTCGGTCTTTTCTTTTATGGCTCCTATGTTGGTCTTGGATCTGCAAGCTAACTTTCCATAAAAAAAGAAGGGGTGCATTGCGCCCCTTCTTTTTTTATGGAATGCCTAGAATTGCTTTTTTGTAAGCGGGGCGATCGCTAATTCGTTTCATGTAAGCATTGATCGCAGGATAGTCAGCATAGGACATTTGCAGCATCATGATCGCATATCCCAAAATCGAACCTACCGCCACATCCGACACTGTGAAATTTTCGCCAGTAATATAATCCTGATTTTCGAGAACCTTGTTTAAGCTACCCAGTAAACGGGGTGTCTCTTTCTCGCGACTTTCGGCAACAAAGAGTCCAGTCCCCAGTGTCGAGTTAGCAAATAAGACCCACTGAGCCGCGATCGCTCTTTCTTGTATCGTCTTCAATTGATCATATTTTTCCGCCACATAAAGCATAATCGCACCTGATTCCCAGACGATAAAGCCATCATCATCAATCGCAGGCACTTTACCAAAGGGATTAAGTGCTAAGAATGCAGGCTGTAGATGCTCACCTACTTTCATATCTAGTAATTTGAACTCATAGGGAGCTTGCAACTCTTCTAGATACCATCTGACGATTGAGGCACGGCTTCTTGCGCCACCATAGAGCTTGATCATAGTTTTTCCTAAACACAATAAATGAGGTGATTAGATGAACGAACCCAAAAACAACGGCAAAGGCAATGGCAACGGTAGCGGGGAATACAACCCCGAAGTCGAGTTGGAATACCTAGATGCCAATGTCTGGATCAGAAGAAGCGGCGACGAGGAGACCGTCGCTTATACTGAAGATGTAGATGAAGCGCTTAAAAAGGCAGCAGATGAAAAATCTGCCGATTAAGACGAAGACCAAGACTAACTTCGACTAACCTCTACCTCTAAATTTTCGCCCTAGTTAGCAGCTAGGGGTTTCTCCATTAGTAGTTTAAGGAGTAAATCTTAAATGCAGACTATTATTCACCCACTACATTATCTAATTGTAGAAAAAAAAGAAACAACTTGGTATTTTGGGTTTAGTGAATCAGATGTCTTCTATAACCGCCTTAATTGCCCTACTCCTAAGACGGTAGATGACCTATTTTTTCAATTTAGCTTAACTGCTTCAAAAGTAGTAACCGAGCTATTTCGATTGCACTGTGGTAGGTCTGGCTACTACCTAGCTAATTTACGCGATAAAAAATATTACTACTGCGGTCTTCTATGGCGGGATGTCCAAGAAACTTTGCTAGATCTTGGCATTGGCAGGCGCGAGGTGGAGAGATAGCTATGGCACGCCCAAAGAAAGAAAAGGCTTTTGCTATAGCCTGCCCTCATACCGATCGCGTTGCCTACGCAAAAGGCATGTGTAAATCCTGCTACAACAAGTCAAAATTGACGGCTGAGGCGAGATCGCTAAGACTAATGCTAGTGAAGCGGCTAAGCAGGCTAAACAACACTATGAAGATAAAAATAGAGAAGAGCGCAATATTAAGCGTAAGGAATACGCTAGATATAAAAGCATAGCAAGCCAGATGTTTAGTCCCCAAGACCTCTGATTTGGGATCAAAACTTCTCAAACACTCTCTAAGGGTTTTGAAAGCACAAAATGGCTTAGCCATTTTGTGCTTTGGTATCATCTATAAATTGCGTAAAGGTGTTTCTTGTCCGTAGATGAATTTTCGCTCTAGGTTGTTGCAAATTAGCCATAGAACGATCGCGATTGCTGCTGTACTAGAACCAAGCAAAATAAAGGTTAAATTAGCTGGAGCAAAAATATAACTGAGTAATGGTGTGGCTGTCCATGCGATCGCTGCGAGCATTATGCTAATCGTTTTAATCTTGCGGACATTTCGCAAAGCTTGACTGCAACTTGCACATTTAGAAGTATGCGAACGATAGCGATCTAAGAGAACCTCTTTGGCTAAAGGAGCAGCTAATCTCTGATCAACAAAGGGATCGGCTTCATACCGATTGACCCATTTCCGCAATTCTGAAACATAGGTGTCGGCGGCTGTTGCTAAATAGAAAGCCTTAGCGTAATTGCCATCAATTTCTGGTTGAGCGAGAGATTGGGCTAAATAACGCTCTTGATAATGCAGAAAAATCTGGTCATCTTCTAAGATGCCATTTTGTCCAATATGTGAATACCAACGGGGTGTAATCCCAATAAAAAATCGGGGAATTGCCGAATTAAATTGGAAGGGAAATCTCGCAAACATGCGACATTCACCTTTGCGAGTGGGTGTCGCATAGACAGCCGTGATCGTGCGACCAAACTGTTTAGAGGTGAGGTCATGCCACATCAACGAAGGTGCGGTGAAAGTGGTGTCTTGTCTTCCTAATTTGCCTCGTCTTGGACCTTCTTCCCAAGTTCCTGTAAACCCGTACTTATCACTTTCGAGAACTTCTAAAACCATCGGTGCAGCGTTAGCACGATTGCCGACGGATTTATGATGGGTAAAGGGAAGATGACTGGCATCAAGGACATTTTCTAAAAGGGTAATTGCATCGTAGGGCAAGTCACGGAAAGTGCCGAAAAGAGTCCATTTCTCAGTCTCAGTTTCCAGTGGTTCAATGATGGGAATTTTGACGTGGGGTGCATTTTCGGGCTTACCCGCGTAAATAAAGAGTAAGCCTTGACGTTCGGCAGTGGGTAAAGACTTGACACAAGCGCGTTTTGAGGTGTGAGCCTGTCCACCTTCGGGTTGTTGCGGGATGCGATCGCAGCTTCCATCACCTTTAAACGCCCAACCGTGATAGGGACATTCTAATAGGCCATCCTCGGCAATTCTTCCTTCCGATAGAGGGACTAACCGATGGGGACAGCGATCGTCAAAGGCTTTCCATGAGTTTGTCTGTCGATCCCACCAAATTACTAAATCGCGTTCTAGCAAGGTAAATTTGGCAGGCTTAGTTTTATCTAGGTCTTCAATGTAAAAGACGGGATACCATACCTCTTGCCAATCAAAGCGATCCGGATCTTGTCCACCCGCAGGCAAAACTTGCGATCGCCGATCAGCCTCAGATTTAGACGTGTTATCGAGATTATCTCTAAGCAAAGTGTTTGCAGTCATAGCTAATGGACTATTTGCTTTGTAAAGTTATGTAAATAGTTTAGCTTGCGATCGCCGATCAAAGGTGACGCTTTGCGTCACCTTTGATTATTTAATTTGCCAGCCTCGCATTTTATCGGGATTCATCAAACCGTAGGGATCGACTTGGCGCTTGAAGTTGAGCTGATCGTAATCAACGGTTTTCATGCCCCCATCTTCGAGGATATAGGTATGAGGGTTGGCAATGAATACACCTTGCGACTCATGGTATGCAATGATCTCATTCAGGCGATCGCCTGTTGTAAAGCGAACCACTTGAAGCGCCGCAGGAATAACGACTCCATTTACCTTGATAAACTCCAAATGCATCATCACTTCATCACCGAAATGCTCATACATTTGCTGCACAAGTGCTAATTGCGGATCGTTCAGAAATAGACTTTGGAGATAAGTCAGAGAAGTATCAGCAGCACGAGCATGTAAAGTCGTGTGATTCCACGAGAATTCAACTAGACTAATCCCCTTACTCGCTTCCTGAGCGCTTTTTTCATAGCAAATTTCACCTTGAAATTCTTGGACGAGGCTTTTAAATGGTTCGCGATCGCTTTCGGCAACTAGCACTAAAGCACAATGGGAATCTGTGGGGATACAACTCTGTAAAGCGTTGAAATAGCTAGGAATTGGTGCAGCATGGATACTGATCATCTTTTTGATAATGCCATCACTATTCCCCAGCGCTTGCCCAAATTTTGCCGCAGTCATGAAATCAGTGAAACTGACGACATATTCAGCCCAGCCATAGGCAGGAGCTAAGGGGACTTCCAATTCAGTAATGATGCCATTTGTACCATAGGCATGGGCAACCTTATGCACATCGTCGCCCCGTAGTTCAATGACTCTTGGTTCATCTTCGAGGGTAACGACACGCACGGCTCGCAAGTTGCCGCGATCGCGCAATTGTCCGTACAAAACCGAGCCAATTCCGCCACTACCACCTGCGATAAATCCGCCTACAGTCGCACTTCGCACCGTCGATGGAACCATCCTTGACTCCCAGCCGATTTCTTGAGCTTTTTTGTCAAGGGTTACCATTTTTACGCCTGTTTCCACACAGGCGAGTCCTGCTTTAATCCATTTGATTTCTTGCAGTCGCGAAGTTTCGAGAATCACACCGCCTTTGAGCGGAGTGCATTGCCCATAGTTGCCTGTGCCACTACCGCGCACTGTCAAGGGGATTTGATATTTTACGCAAGTTTTAGCGATTCTCAGTACTTCACTTTCGTTGTTGGGACGGACTACGACATCGCCGACTTTGCCAGCTAGCAATGGCACAAGCACTGGACTAAAGTGAGCATAATCCTCTGAAAGTTTCGCAACTTGGGTGGGATTGGTAATTGTCTCCAGCCCCGATAATTCTTCTAACAGATTGTCTAAAGATATTTGCATATTTGCTGACTGTCGCTATCATCCTATTCTAATCTAGATTCTTACTAACTCTGAGCCATTGATGGATTTGCGAACGTAAATTTGGGTGGGTAACCGCTCAGCTAAGGATTGAATATGGGTGATCACACCGATTAAGCGATCCTGTTGGCGCAAGGATTCGAGGATTTGAGTGACGCTTTCGAGGGTTTCACTGTCGAGCGTGCCGAAACCTTCATCAAGGAAAAGACTACCCAGTTCGATACCCATAGATAACTTTTCTGATAGCGCCAGCGCCATTGAGAGAGAAGCTGCAAAGGTTTCACCACCTGAGAGGGTGCGGACTCGCCGCTTTTCGCCACCATTCCAATTATCCGCTACCCAATAGTCACCGCTTTCTATTTGCAGAATATAGCGATCCTCTGAAAGTTGTTGTAATAGAACTGAGGCACGATTAGCCAGTTCCTGTTGCAGGCTGTCGAGAATATATTCTTGAAAGCGATTTGATTGCAGATCTTGGGCGAGAGTGTGATAGGTTTGCTCTTGAGCTTGTAGAGACAATTTACGTTCTTCAAGTTCCCGTGATTCTTGGCGTTTTTGCTGGGCTTGCTCTAGCCATGCTTTGAGAGAGGCACGGTTTTCACTGGCTAACTGTAAAGATTCTGCGGCTTGTTGGGATTCCTCACGCAATTTGGCGATCGCCTGTTCGTCAGTAGTCCGCTCAGCAATGGACTCCTCAAACATTTGTAGGCGTGTGGTTAAGTCCTGCTCTTGACGCTGATAGTTCTCGATTTGCTGTTGCCATGCGTCCATTTGCGATCGCGCCGTTTGTGCTGCCAGAAACTCTAGTTCAGTAAAGTTAATGGCATTGAGTTCCTGTTGCCAATGAGATTCCTGTTGCGATTGCTCAGCAATGGCGAGATCGTGATTTTCTTGAGCCTTAGTTGCTGCTTCTTCGCGTTTAGCAAAGGTTTCACGGGCTTTTTGATATTGGGATTCAATGGCTTTCAGGCGATCGCTCAGTTTCTGCTTTGCTTGCAAAATACTTTGGCGTAGGGATTCATAACTCTTGCCATCGGTAATCTCTAGCAATCGTTGCGAAATTTCCTGTAGTTGTGATTCTCTGAGGAGTTTTTCCTGTGATGATTTATCAAATTCCGTTTGGGCTAATAGGAGGTTTTCTTGATTGGTTTTAAGTTTGTTTTCGGCGTTTTGAGCAGCGATCGCCATTTCCTTTTGTTCGGCAATTAGTTTGAGATAAGCCGCTTCTTGAGCTTCCAGAGCTTGGCGATCGCCAAGAATATCGACCGCTTGCCAAGCGAACTGAAGAACTTGATCAATCTGGTTTTGCAATTTGGCAAGTTGCGATCCTAAGTCCTCAATTTCCTGAGATTGACTTTGGAACTGTTGCTGTGAAGCTTCGAGACTAGCCTCAATCTTTGCCTGATCCTGTAATAATTTTGCTAACTGACGCTCAGTGACTTCTTTTTGTTTTGCCAATGCTGTCGTATTAATTAATTCTAATTCAGGAAGTTCGGGCAGACCCTCTAAACTATAGAGATGATTACAAACAGGGCAATGATCTCCATCATGTAATTCAGCACGTAAAGCATTAGCATGACCAGTTTGCAAGGCTTGCAGATTAGAGGCTTCCGCTTCCTTGAGAGTATTACTTGCAGTTTGAAAATCACTTTCAGCCTTAGCGATCGCCTGTTGTACTTTCTCTAGTTGCTGCGCGAAGTTTTGAATTTCTGTTTGGAATTGAGTCGATTTTTGCTGCTGCTTCGTAAGGTTCTCTTGCAGAATTTGCCATTGTGTAAGCGGTGCAGCAACTTGACGCAACTGTTCGAGCCTAGTGGGATCGTATTGTGAACTTTGAAGAGCAGTTTCAAGGTTTTGCAGACTTTGTCTAATCGCTTGCAAATCTGATTCTGTCTGAGTTACAGCCTTATTTGCTTTCTGGAGAACCTGCGATCGCTCCTGCAAATTCTGTTCAGCACGCCTTAACTCAGATTCTGATTGTTGTTGCTGTGTATGCAGAGATTCTACCAGAGCAAGGTTGCGCTCTTGAGTCTCGATCTGACTTTGGGCGGCGACCTGCTCTGTGCGCGATTGTTCATAGGCTTGTTGCTGCTGATCGAGATCCAGCCTCGAAATTTCTAGCTGTTTTTTAGTACTGGTAAGATCGGCGATCGCTGTTTCTACACGCTTACGCGTAGTCTGGAGAACTGTCCAAGTTCCCATAATCGAATTTGCTAATTGAGCATTTCGTAATTGATTTTCTAAAACTTGGATTTGCGATGCGTCCTGTTGCAGTTGCTCTAGTTTTAGAGAAAGCTGCTGGTACTGTTGGATTTGAGCAAAAAGTCTTTCTTCTACTTCCAAGAGTTTCTGACTCTGCTTTGCTTGCAGATCCAACTCAGGAATTACAGTTTCTAGATTTGCTAGTTCTAATTGTTGCGCTTCCACTTCCTCTTGCGTTGGTGCTTGCATCCCTTCAAGGACTTTATCTAAGCCTTCACGCTCAGCTTTAAAACGACTAGTGCGATCGCTTGCTTCTTTTCGCATCTGCTCAAAAATTTGAAATCCTGCCAACTGCCGCAAAATCTCGCGCCGCTTACCCGCCTCGCCTTTAAGAAATTCGTCAAACTGTCCCTGTGGCAAAATGATCACACGAGTAAAAGTCTCAAAGTCCATCCCGATGATCTCTTCTACCTTTTGAGCGCGATCGCATCTTTCCCATTCCCCATCAATTAATTGATCAAACAGGAATTTCTTCTCATCGGTTTTGCCACGATTGCGCCAAGTTCGCAGTACCCTATATTCTGCCTGTCGCATCTCAAACCGAAATTCTACTTTGAGTTGGGTCGCGCCTTGGCTAACTAATTCCTTTGATGAGTTGGGCTTATTTGCTACTTTGTCATAGAGCGCAAAGGTAATCGCATCCAATAGGGAAGTTTTGCCTGCTCCCGTTGCGCCTGTAATCGCAAACAAATCAAGGCTCGTAAAATCCAACACTTGACGAGTGCGAAAACTTGTAAATCCTTCAACAATTAACTCTATGGGACGCATAATGTTTGTATGAATTTTAATAATAGCAATGCAAGTCTTGCTTAGGACATAGAGCCCGAAATCAGAGCCCATTTAAGAATTACTTTCTGCGGTTAAAAGTTCTAAAGTATCCCCCTCAATCCCCCTTAAAAAGGCGTTAATGTACTTGACAAACCAAGTCCGAAAAATCTAATTTTTTTCGTTTTTGCTTGCAATTGTGGTTAAATATCATTTTCAAATAAATCTCCTTGCTTTTCAGTAAATAAGTCGCTAAAGAATTTCAGTAAATTAAGTCACTAAAGAAACTAAAGTTATAAAGCAAAAAATTAATCTAATAGCCTCGCTTTTTCAGCTAGTAATATTGCGAAATTAGTTGCATCTTTTTCATTGAGAGGTATTTTTTCAATAGCTATGTGATTGATAGAAGTTTGAACTGCATCAAGTCCTAAAGCACGGATGTCTTTGACCTGTATTGCAATAACGCCAAAAGTCTTTCCCTTATAAGCATTACAAGCTTCAACGGGAGAGAAAGCCGCAGAAATAGTTTCTTCTGGTTTTGGTTCTCTTTTGAGGCGCAATTTAAAAGCTTTAGCTTCAATCTTTTTCGTGTAAGGATCAACCCATCCTGTTTCCCTGACAATTGCACGATAGATTGTTAATTCATCTGATAACGGAGGGAACTTTTGATTAACCACATTATTGATGTAGAAACTGTAAGGCTTTAACTACCTGATAAAACGAAGAACTAGCATAAAACTCGCTTTTGCCATTACCTATATCTCTTACATATAGAGTCATATCAATGTTTTGATTAGGTGGGATAGATACTCTTACTTCATTTTTAGTTAAATAATTTTTCCAGATAAGCTCAATACCTCCATTTTCTTCTAGGCTAGCGAACCCCAAAGGGAAATTTGTTGATATTTGATTAAAAATTTGTTGCAGAAGCTCTAAGCTTAACTTCCATGCATACTTAGTTGGTCGTATAGCTCCCCATTCATCTTCAACTTCTTCAGAATCAGTATCAGTATTATCAATTTCAAAAAGATGCTGTTTAGTTATTTCAAAGTTACTATTCTGAATAGTTGCGTTAGAAAGGTTCTTAATCATATACTCTCCAGAAGCAACAGACAAATTGATAATAGATTGATTTCTATTGTAATCAGTATTTTTGTAGGATTTCCGTGAGGAGTAATCTCTTTCCATAGGAACCAAAATAGTATCCATGTTATTTATCCTCTAGTAGTTTAAATTCAGCCCTTACTGGCAGTACAACTCTACCTATTTCTTGAGTTTTTACTCTGTAGATGACCTCAAAATTATAATTAAAAACATCTAAAGAAGAAGGTACAACCAAAGGTAAATCCCCAAAATCAAGGTTGATAAATGTGGTCAACTCTGTCTCTTTTATCAAAACATCAGCTTTAAAAGACGCAGATTTTAATCCAATCTGTGAAAACTCAATATTTAAGGTTTCATTGACATCAGTGTTAAATGAATCTAGTTTTTCAAACAAAGCAGTTACATAAATTCTACCTAAAGATATGATGATATTTGGGCTTTCAGGGCCTAATTTAATTGGAGCGACCTGTTTTATGTTTAATGCTGGGACGACATCAATGATAGATACTTCACTTGTTTCTTTATCTATGATTACTCTGCGGCAAAACGTGCCCCAAGAAAATTTAATTTTTGGGTTATTCTCCATATTTGTCGTTACTAAAGTAAATCTCCCTAAATTAATAATTTAAATAAGAATATTTTATAGCACAATAACGATTCTAGTGATCACCCAGTTCGCCTTAGGGCAACCGCATAAAAAATAGACAGCTTACGCAGCAGGGATTTCAAGTCTAAGTATTTTTACTCACAGATTTCTGAAATGCTTAATAGTTAAGGATCGCAATTTTTTTATGCGGTTGCCCTGAGGGGATCTAGACAATTCTTAAATGGTTTCTTACGCTGCTATAGTATAGAAAAAATTTGAAAGCGTTGCTTCGCGATGATTTCAAGTTTTTTTGTTTTAATTTACCGCAAAGCGCTGTAGCTGACTGAGACACTCTCCCACTAGATATAAAGAACCGCAAAGAATAACAACATCATCTTGTTGATCCTCAAAAGCGTCTGCTAGTCCTAAATTTAAACTTGTGTAAGAATGCGGTCTAACCTTAACCATAGAAGCAGCCATTTGAGCTAAATCCTGTGGTGAAGTAGTCGCAGGGCTAGGTACAGGGACAGTGAAAAGTAAATCATCATCAGCTAAAAGGGCTTGAAGAATTCCTGTTTGATCTTTTGTATTCAAAATACCGATGACCCAACGGATACGCCGATGGGGAAAAGCCTCATTGACAAATTGCCGCAGATATTCCGCCGCCGCTACATTATGCGCTCCATCAATCAGCATCTTATGGGGCTGACCATCGAGATTAAACTCGATCCATTGCAATCGTCCAGACCATTGCGTATTTGCTAAGCCTGAACGCATCGCATCCTCACTAATCTCCCAACCTTGACTTCGCAAAGATTGAATTGTGGCGATCGCCACTGCGGAATTGATTAACTGATGCTTTCCCAATAAAGGCAAAAAATACTCAAAGCCTTGATAGATAGACCCTGTCGCTGTAGGCTGAGCCGCACTTACCCACGTTACAGGAGCCTCACATTCCGTTACCTTGGCTTGCAAAGCCGCGATCGCCTCAGCATGATTCTCGGCTATGACAACAGGACATTTCGGTTTGATAATTCCTGCTTTTTCAGAAGCGATCGCCCCCAAGGTATTGCCTAACTGCTGACAATGATCGAGACCGATGGAAGTAATCACAGAAACTAAAGGGCGATCGCAGACATTGGTGGCATCTAATCTCCCGCCTAATCCTGTCTCTAGGATCGCAATATTGACTTTTTGGGTGGCAAAATACCACCACATCGCTGCCGTAATCACTTCAAACTGCGTGGGCGGAAAGTCTGGATTGATGGCAGATTCCACCTGCTGTAGAGCATCCAGCAAATCCTGAGCACGAATCCATTCACCGTTAATCGTAATTCTTTCACGCCAATCGAGCAGATGTGGCGAAGTATAACGCCCCACGCGATAACCTGCTGCCTGTAAAATTGCCAGCAAAAAAGCACAAACAGAACCTTTTCCATTTGTGCCTGCGACGTGAATCACGGGAATTTGTTGATGGGGTTTTCCTAAAGCATCGAGCAGTTGTTGAACTCGTTCTAAACCGAGATGAATACCAAACTTATCAAAACTGTCAAGATATGCTTCGGGAGATGAATTAACTGGCTTTGGAGACATGAACTTCTAAGGCGTAGATTTTGCCTTGGGCATCGACTTCGGCAATATGTCTGCCTTGCATCGCAAATAGTTCACCACTATTACGCTTGCCGGCGATCGCCCAAATAGCTTCTAGTCCATTTTCCGTCTTTCTGGTTGTCCAAACACGTTGCATTCCTGAATAGGACTGAAAAAATTTGCGATATAGTTGAGCAATTTCATCTTTACCAACTACCTTCTGCGACCCTGATGGATGAACTTCAGCTTGCTCTGCAAACAACTCTACCAACTGATTAAATGCTTGTTCATCCTCACTAGCACGATCAGAAAGTTCAAAATACTGGTCTAAAACGGTCATATTCCCTTACCTCAACTACTCTAAGGCTAAAAACTTCGTTTAACAGCACTAAACTTACTTTATTGAAGTTTTTTTGTTTATATTATGTATATGTAAATATATATTAAGCTATTGAGTGCAAAATTTTCTTCACCCTATAGGGCGTAAATATAACGTCAATTCGATAAAGCCATTTGCACCACGCGAAGCGCGGTGCAAATGGCTTTATCGTTAACCAATAGGCTTGATTAACTCAACACCATCGCGGCTGTCCCCTGCGGCACTTAGAAATACCTTGACCTGCTCATCTTTGGAAGTTGGTAATGTCCTGCCCACAAAATCAGGATGGATGGGTAACTCACGATGACCGCGATCGATCAGGGCTAATAGTCTCACAACCTTAGGACGACCATAATCATGGATGGCATTTAATGCAGCCCCAATTGTCCGGCCGCTATAAATTACATCGTCTACTAAAATTACGGTTTTGCCGTTGAGGTCAAAGGGAATCTCTGTTTTGCTAGGTGTACGCAGTCCAATCTGGTCAAGATCATCCCGATAAAAAGTAATGTCCAATGCGCCAGCAGGAACTAATACTCCTTCAAAAGTATGAATCTGCTTCGCGATCGCCACACTTAGCGGCACACCACGAGTATAGACACCGAGTAAAGCAACATTGGATAGGTCACCGCTAGCCTCAACAATTTGTGAAGCCAGACGATTAATCGTGCGGCGTAACTCTTCCTCAGATAAAATTTCGACAATCTTGGATTGTGACACTAATAGTTTCGTTAAATTAGTTGGTAGTTCTGTAATTATATCTATCGCCACTTGCATTAGGACAAATCTAAATCAAAGGAGCGAATAGCGGCGCGAAGCGCCGCTATTCGCTCCTTTGGTTTATTTGCTAAGAAGACTGGCGACAACTATAAATATAGCGTTTTGTGATTATCTATCTAAAACAAAAGGGGCGCTAAGCGCCCCTTTTGTTTTAGTGCATGGACTAACTCTTAGCTATCTAGATGTTTTTCGATTGTTGTCGATAGTGTTGCTTTAGGCACAGCTCCAACAATCACATCCACACGCTGACCACCCTTAAATAACATGAGCGTGGGAATACTGCGAATGCCATATTGTCCAGCTACGCTAGGATTCTCATCGGTATTAAGCTTAAAAACTTTAATTTTGCCCTCATATTGTGTGGCGACTTCTTCCACTACAGGTGCAACCATACGGCAAGGACCACACCAAGGGGCCCAAAAATCTACTAGAACAGGGATGTCACTTTTAAGTACGTCCTGCTCAAAGCTAGCATCTGTGACGGCGATCGCTGATGACATGCTTTGCTAACTCCCTAAATACTAAAAACTTTTAATTTCAAAATTTATGTGTAGGTAGTATAACAGCTAGAATCACATATTTGCTAAAAACCAGAATTGTTAAGTACCTGTGCAAAATAAATTACCAAACCCCGTAAAGTTGCGCCCCGCAGGGACGCAACTTTACGGGGTTTGGTAATTTATTTTGCTTATAGCCTGTATCAGGCTAGTGAAGTACAGGTTTGTTTCCCCGCCTTCGGCGGGGAAACAAACCTATGTACCTCGCTTGCTTGAAAAGCGCTATATACCAATTCACAAAAGTGTGGCAACAATTCTGTGAATTGAAAACCAAACCCTATAAGGGTTTGGGAAGGACAAAATGGCGTAGCCATTTTGTGCCTTGGTATTAGCTACTTAAAACGAAAGCCCAACTGCTTGAAACTGATTTGGGCATTTTTGTTGTCAAAATGCACTTATAGTCAAAAAATAAGAAACCGCCCTTGCTGCTCATAAGCTCAGGCGGAATGTGGTGTGAGGAGTGAACGGAAACTTTCGTCTCCGCTTACATATATATTGTAGTCTAATCCGCAAGTATGAATACGATCGCCCAATTTTTTCGAGTTTTTCAGAGTCGCAAAATAGTGGCGCTTTTGTCCCTAGGATTTGCGTCAGGGCTACCCTATGCATTAACTGATGATGCATTTCGTGCATGGCTTACCAGTGCTAAGTTTGACCTTAAAACGATTGGCTGGTTGGGCTTAGTTTCACTGCCCTATTCTCTCAAATTTCTATGGTCGCCGTTTGTTGATCGCTTTGTGCCGCCATTTTTAGGACGACGCAGAGGTTGGATTTTGTTGACACAGGTTGGTTTAATCTTTGCTATTTTGGCGATCGCCTTACAAATGTTTACAATTGACCAGCTTGATTTGGCTAGTCGTGATGCTGCTTTACCAATGTTGGCGATCGTGGCATTGATGCTAGCTTTTCTCAGCGCCACTCAAGATATTGCGATCGATGCCTATCGGACTGATGTATTAGCTGTTCAGGAAGTTGGTGCAGGGGTTGGCATTTGGGTAATGGGATATCGAATTGCGCTGCTATTTGCAGGTTTTGTCGGTTTTAATTTAGCAACTCGATTAAGTTGGAGGTCACCGCTTTCGCAGTTTCTATCTAGTAACGGATTTACTGGTTTAAGCCTTAGTAAATTTGGTTGGGCTTGGGTCTATGGGCTACTAGCAATTGTGATGAGTCTTGGACTCATAGCTACGATCCTCGCTCCTGAGCCACCAGAAAATGATGCTCGTCCCACAACCTTAGACGAAGCTGTAGTTAAGCCTTTTCAAGAGTTTTTTCATCGCTTGGGGATTTGGAAAGTTTTACTGATTCTCACATTCACGATCTTCTATCGGTTTAGTGATGCGATGGTGGGGAAAATGGCAGTTTCTTTTTTAAAAACTTTGTTTGATGATGGCACGATTGGCACGGTTCGGCAGGGGATTGGACTGATTGCGACAATCGCGGGAACCTTGGCTGGGGGGGCAATTATGAGCAAAATTGGGGTCAATCGATCACTATGGGTTTTCGGAATTCTCCAAGCGGTTAGTAATATTGGCTATTACGCAATTTCGGTAGTGGGCAAAAATGATTATGTTTTACTTGCCGCGATTAATGTCGAGAATTTTTGCAGTGGACTAGGAACAGCAGGTTTCTTAGGATTTCTGATGGTGTTATGCAATCCTAGTTTTTCGGCTACTCAATTTGCCTTGCTTTCGAGTCTATTTGCGGTTGGACGCGATCTATTAGCTTCGCCATTTTCAGGGGAGTCAGCCCAGTTTATCCAACGCAACATGCCCTCATGGACTGCAATTAATCAAAACCTTTGGCTCGCTGGCAGTGACGGTAAGGGTTGGGCGTTATTTTTCTTGTTTACCTTGGTATTAGCCCTTCCAGGGATGATGTTTTTGCCATTTTTCGCACCTTGGAATGGAGAATTTAAAAAAGTAGATTCCTTGCCAATGGATTGAAATTATCGCAAATCAATAAGTAGCTCCTCATAATAAATTACTCAAACCTGTAGAGTAGCGCCCCCGCAGGGGCGCTACTCTACGGGAAAGAAAGCAGCGCTTCGCGCCGCCTTCGTTTATTTTTAATTTCACCCGATCGCATGAGGTGCAAAGAGAACCTACTCAAGTAATCTAATTATCAATGAAGCCTTAAACTGACTGCACCCAGCGCACCAACGCTGGGTTTTTATTTGCAAAAAAATAGTTTTTACAGCATATAAAAAAGGAGTCGCTTAGCGACTCCTTTTTATCCCAATATGGCAACGCTAAAAAATAGCAAATCCACAAAAATTGTACCTAGCACTGCACCACCAAAAGCCCAGTAGCCCAGATCAGGCGATCGCATAGCTTTATTGCCAGTAATCAACAGAAAAGCCGCTAGGATGCAAGCCCATGTCATCCCCCAAGGAGTTTCCACTAGGGCTAAAGCATTTTTGAGGATCGGCTTGGCGAGGCTTATATCTGACTCTACTTGCATCAAAGCTTGCCAATGGGGAAACAGATGCGTGATGTAGAAGTAAAGATCTGTAATCGCAGTTCCTAATAATGAACCAATATAGAACAAGCCACCGACTCGGTAAGCATCTTGACGAGTTGCCCAGATTGCCCAAGGCAAAGCCAAAGCTTCGACTGGCACGTGATAGGCTGGCTCCCAACGTAACCAGCCCCAATAGAGAGAGCCACATAACCAAGTGAGGCTAAAGCCCCAGACTAAGCTGCCCCATGTTTTGTTTTTGGGATCTGCTTGGAGATGCTTGGCGATCGCTAGCCAACCGACGGTACAAATCAAGCTCAACCAAGGGGCATAGCGCACAAGGGGAGCTTCAAAAAAGACGGGGACGGATACTAAAAATAAAGCCGCAAACCAAACTCGCCAATGCTGCACTAAAGAAGCGATCGCTAGTAAGTATTGCGATAAATATTGCGGAAACGCAGACGAAACATTTGCAGTTAAGGGTAAAGCCTGAACTGTTGATGTAGAACGTGCTAAGGTGCGCTCCTCTAGTTCAACCTTGTCAGGATTTAGAAACAAAGTATCTTAAAAAGTTATATTAATTTTTATTACTTAATATATTAACAGGATTTTTTAACCAAGCTACCTTAGCCTCTAGCTTTTTTTAAGATTGTCGCTTACCCATTGTCGAAATTCCTTGAGGGTGCGGCGATCACCTACATCTTCCAGCAATTGCTCAAAGGTTTGCCAACTGATGTTTTCGAGCCAAATCCTTTGTTCGGCATTAGGTCGCACTTGATCGCCGCGATCAGGCAAAGCCATAAACTCTTCGTCAGTCCAAATTTTGGCTTTAGATTTAGCTTTATCTGGGGCGATCGGTATGGCTTTAATTTCTTTTATGTAGTGTGAACCTGTGCTAAGTCGGCACTGGTCGGTTAAGACGTGAGGCAGTGAAAGCCGCACAATGAAAGCAACTCCAGCATGGAAAGCGGTCGATGATATAACCCGATCGCCATAGCTGGAGTCTTATTCTTCTCTAAGCCC
>Ga0172376_10002465_pt1 | contig 22569 bp, 30 predicted proteins | sample Lak35m_FD_121114 | JGI IMG/M metagenome (GOLD analysis project Ga0172376, IMG submission 121114) | Freshwater microbial communities from Kabuno Bay, South-Kivu, Congo - kab_092012_35m | ecosystem: Environmental > Aquatic > Freshwater > Lake | place: Democratic Republic of the Congo: South-Kivu... | reverse complement strand
ACCTCGGAGCTTTAGCAAAGCTCTGCATTAGACCGCTCTGCCACTCAACCCTAAAATCTTTGACAAACTCCGATTTCTTCAAGAGACGATATTATCAGTCTTCGATTCCATTGTCAAGTGGAGTTGTATTAAAATGGCGGTTGATGTCCGTACTGCCCGGACCTTCGTCTTTCAACGAACTCAGTTTTCAAGACTGATGCAGCCAGCTTATATCTGCCTATCAACCGTTATAAATTAAAAATTGGTGGGTATAGAGGGACTTGAACCCCCGGAGGCTTTGACACCCCTTCGGTTTTCAAGACCGCTGCAATAAGCCGCTCTGCCACCTCACCGTACTAAATTGTCTACCGTTTGAAGCCGCCTTTATAGGATTTCCTATGAGTCTAGGCAGAGTTTATATCTCCTCGTCCACCGTGTGGTTACGTTCAAACTAGCAAATTGGTGGGCGTAGAGGGACTTGAACCCCCACGGATTTCTCCACGAGCTTCTAAGACTCGCGTGTATGCCATTTCACCATACGCCCGTAAATTGGTCGGCCCACAGAGAATCGAACTTTGTCCCCATGCTCCCAAAGCACGTATGCTACCGTAACACCTTGGACCGATGAAATTGGTAGACGGTGAGGGGTTCGAACCCCCGACCCACAGCGTGTAAAGCTGTTGCTCTTCCACTGAGCTAACCGTCCACTAAAATTGTTTTATATTCCAATTATCGCCAGTTGGGTTCTGTATTAGAGCATAACACCCAGTGACCGATCAAGTGTTTAAGGGCACACCAGATAGAGTTTCAAGCCCATATTCTTTTGTTATTCAACGCCAAGTATATCCAAATATCGCGTCTCCGGTTTAGGGAGAATACTGTCGGCAACCTCTTGAATTGCCTTGTAGTATGCGTACAAAGGATAACTGTCAGTCATCATCTTGTTCTTAACATACTCGTATTGAACGTCTTTGTCAATGTTTTCCATAAATTTTTTCGTTTCGAACCACGTTCACCGTGTTTCAATCGTTCATACATACTAACATTGACTCTCAAAATGTCAATGAACTTTTCAAACAAAAAACCGTTGATCTTTTGGACCAACGGTTTTTACATTTTTAGCAATATACCGTTAGTCATTTAGCTTGCGCTAGGTAGCGACAATGGACTTGGTTGTCCACTGGCTGATGCTACTGACTGTACGGATAAACTGTTCATTCAGCAATACATATTATGAAAAATTACAAACGTACATTATTTTTTAACCAAAAGTAAGTTTTTTCGAGTCCTTCATACAACGACACTTGTGGCTTCCAACCCATATTGTGTAAACGTGAAGAGTCCATCAACTTGCGTGGCGTACCATCTGGTTTGGTTGTGTCCCATAAAACTTCGCCGTCATATTGAACAATATTTCGTATAGTTAAAGCCAAATTAAAAATTGAAATATCATCGCCATATCCTACGTTGATATGTTGTGATTCGTTATAGTTGTTCATCAAAAACAAACATGCATCTGCCAAATCATCCACATACAAAAACTCACGTGATGGCACACCTGTACCCCAACAAGTTACTTGTGGTTGATTTTTAATTTTGGCTTCATGAAACTTTCGTAGCAATGCAGGCAAAACATGTGAGGTATTCAAATCAAAGTTATCATTGATACCATACAAGTTACATGGCATAACTGAAATGTAATTACAGTCATACTGTTTGCGATATGCTTGACACATTTTGATTCCTGCAATTTTTGCGATTGCATATGATTCATTAGTTGGTTCCAAATGTCCTCCAAGCAATTCTTCTTCTACAATTGGTTGGTGGGCATACTTAGGATAAATACAACTACTGCCCAAAAACAATAGCTTCTTGACATTGTGTTTATGACTACAATCAATCAAATTTGTTTGTATAACAAGATTGTCATAAATAAATTCAGCGGGTTGATCATTGTTTGCCAAAATACCACCAACTTTTGCAGCAGCAATAATAACATACTCGGGTTTAATTTTTTGAAACAAACAATCAACATCATTCTTATTTCTCAAATCCAAACAGTGACTGTTTACGCCAATCAGGTTGTTGTAACCATTTTTGACAAAGTGTCTCCAAATGGCAGATCCAACCATACCATTATGACCCGCAATATAAATTTTAGAATCAAGATTCATATACAATCTTTAACTATCAATTAAATTAACATTAACTATAACTTTATAATTTATAATAACTATATTATCATGTTATGAAACCGCACGAACTTTATCGCCAAGAACAATCAATGAAAATTGCTCTCAAAATGAAACATCAACAATACTGTGATTATTTCTACAGAGATTGTCTTGGAAAACGTTACAATACATTTATGAAAATGTTTCGCTATTTAGATACTATTCCGAATCCTTTGATTGTCGAAACTGGTATTAGTAGAATGTTAAATAATTATATGGGAGACGGTCATAGCACATTGTTATTTGATGAATACCTTAACTTTTTCAAAGAGTCTGGTCAATTAATATCTATTGATATAGATAAACATAACTGTCTTTTTACCGCACAATTATTGAGCAATAAATCTAAAGTTATATGTTCAGATAGTATATCAATACTTCATCATTTGTCAACAGATTCTTCTTTTACAAAAATCGATTTGTTATATTTGGATTCATATGATTTAGATTGGAAAAATCCACATCCCAGCGCATTACATAGCATCAAAGAATTTTTGGCGATATACCCCAAAATAAAACCCGGCACTTTAGTTGTTATTGATGACAATAATAAAGGAATTGGCAATGGAACATATGTTGTAGATTATATGAATAATATTAACAAACGTCCGTACTTTGATGAATATCAAATTGGATGGATATGGTGATTATCCATTCAATTTTTGTTTATCACAACAACTACTGAGTCGAAGAATTTCATCAAGAGATTCTTTAACCCTAATTGGTTCGTGTCGATTCTTGATAAAAATAAAACTATGAACCTTTGACGGTTCAATATTGATAACCATATCCAAGTTGATCAAGTTTGGAGTGTATTCACGTTGTTTAGTATTACCGTCGTGACTAGGATCAAGTACGTTGATTTTAATAAAGTGTGCCATAATTTTGTATATCTATAAATAAATTAACCAGCAATGACATTACATCATTGCCGGTTTTTTGTCAATTACCAATGTGTTTTATTAGAAGGTCAACTTAAGACCAGCACTGTAAACAACCTCGTTATCAAATGGCTGCAAAGCGTAAACCTTGGGTCCAACATTGTATACGTTGTTGTTGTACAATCCAACCTCAGCATATGGAGTCACTGTACCCCAACCCAAATCGAAAGAACGTGTCAAAGTGCCCTTGACGTTGAATGCCTCATATGAGGTTGACTTACCCCACTCAACAGCAGGAGTCAAAACGGTACCCCAAAGCAACTTCTGGGGACGTTCAGCACCAAAGAAATATCCGTTCTGCTCCAACTCAACATTGAAAGCACCACGAACATAAGGAGTTACATACTTGTTAGGCACCGACAACTTAACGCCAAACTCAGTGGAATTTGGAATGCCAGACGAACCAGTCTGGTGACGCAAAGCAGATGCATCAAGACGAGCGGTAAAATCCTTATAAGTATAAAGATCCTTACCAACTCCAAGCAACCAATGTGATTGATCCTGTGATCCATTTGCTAGAAGAAGTCCTCCAGCATATACATCAGCATACTTCAACGACTTGAACGCATTAATTCCTGCATATGCAGTGTCCTTAGCAAACGCAGTTCCATTTACAACGTAATAGTTGTTGTAACCTGCATCAACACCTACACTCGTAGTGTCAGCAGCCTTAATTGCACAGGCAGCAAAAAGAACTGCCAATAGTGTCATCATCTTCTTCATATAGTATTATTTCCTTTCTTTGATACATTTTATAACTACCTTAACACTCATTAAGTTCGTTATAGATTGAAGCGATTCAAAGATACACTCAATCATGTACAAGGTAAATATACAGTTGACTCATGTGTTTGTCAACAGTTTTTACACAGATACATAGTTTTTAGTTTGAGTAAACTATGACGTTTTTTTTAAACCATATATGCGCACAAAAAAACCAAACAAGTGAATGTTTGGCTTTAAAGTGGTACCACCGGCCGGACTTGAACCGGCATAGCTTTATGGGCCGAGGGATTTTACTTACCACTATAGTTTTCACTACCAGTAAAACGTCATACGTGATTGATTGAATACTAATTCCCAATTACTTAAACTTCATTGGATACAGATTTCTCCCTATTACTGTTTGTGGTCTGGACTATGCCTTTATCATATCGGTACACAATGACTATGTATCTCACCCCCTCTGTGGGGGTCCGGTGCATTACTTCCGGTTATTTCCGACTTAGATAGGTGATTATAGTCTCTACACCTTCTGTATTTCTACAGCTTGGCTCGGCGTTGGGGACATATATTTACATATTGCAGATTCTTTTGAAATCTGTCATTGTTACCCGTTCACCGAATTTACACCATACTCATACAATGTTTCCATTGTATGGACCCGCATCGTCATTACGACATTGAGTCCCTTGTGTCTGCCAATTTCACCACGGTGGCATTTTTTAAAATTTTTAAAGAACTGTTACTTGCTACTCTTTCACCTTACCACATCTTCTTCTGAAGTCAACTGATTTTTCAAAAATTTGGTAGCTATGGCTGGACTTGAACCAGCACGCATTTCTGCACGGCTTTTTGAGAACCGGATGTCTGCCATTCCATCACATAGCCATTTAAATTTGGTGGTTCCGCCCGGATTCGAACCGAGACTGTGCTCAAATCTAGAGCTTATCAACGTTATAAGCGTTGCGTTCTACCGTTAAACTACGGAACCACTAAATGGTAGCAGAGGCGGGTCTTGATCCACTTATACGCATTTTCAGTAACAGGATTATGAAACCTGAAAGGCACTTTTCCTTCACTCTGCAAAATTTTTAAAAGAACTAAAATGGTTGGAACGGTGGGTGCTGCCCCCACTTAAACTGGCTTATGAAACCTGTTTCTTTGCTGAAAGCGCTCCAATTGAAATGGTTGCTGAAGCGTAGGAATCGCACCTACTTAATGAATGGTTATGAGCCATCGTCAAATAATAACCTGCCGCCAGCTATTGAATTTTAAAGAGCCGTAAAAATTGTGTTGGGTGTATTTATTGAATACTTTGTTCACCCAACTAAACAAAGTATACCATGGGCTAACCCCGCAACCAAGAAGTTTTTTAAGAGATCTTCCATACTCTAGGGGTTGTGGTTTAACCCTCCACCATACGGTTTTCTGCGATAACACCGTCAACTACTCAAATTCATCCGTTTGATTTTTTTGTCCTAAAGTGGTATAGGCAGGGGGATTCGAACCCACCATGTCTTCTCAGTGAAAGTGAGAAATGTTAACCAATTACACTATGCCTACATTAAAAATTGGAGCAGGTCTGAGGAATCACACCTCACCAACTCACTGGAATGTGAGCATGCTCTAGTTACATCTGACCCGCGTTGAAATTCTGGAAGGACTCATGACTACCTTCAATTTTCGTAATATTACGTGTATTCGTCCACAGTCCACACAGTTAATTACTCTGTGTGTTGATGACTGGTGAGCATTTAAATTCTCACAACGACCCACGATATATCATATGTTATATAAGCTACGATGTCGTTACGCTTGGATTTCGGTTGATCGACCTAGATCCGCCATAGACTTGCTCCATAATATTACTACTCATACCTTGACTCGGTTTTTCACCGAGGCAGTGCGTTACCCCTATACTAAGAGTTATTCCGCCACTAGAAATTGTCAAAGATCTAATATACTTTCAAGTATATATAGAGTGTCGAACTTGTCAACACAAAAAATTTGGTGCGTCCGGCGAGACTCGAACTCGCAACCAACAAGTTAAAAGCTTGCTGCTCTTCCAATTGAGCTACGAACGCGTTTGATTAAAGATCGTTTTGATGGTCATCATCAAATCGTGAATTGAGAGCACAAAACTTACAGATCATATAAGCGATGAACATGTAAACCGTCAGTGCGATTACGATGTAGAAGACAACCTTCATTGTGGATATATCCTACACCAAGATGTTCGTTCTGTCAACGACAATTTTCTTTTTTCCACTGACCGTGATGTTTGGAGAGCCAGTCAAGAAGCGCTTGTTCAAATCCAATGTCTTGTTTGGCTTTTTCTGATTCTATCCATTTGTGTTTCATGATTTCCTCACGTAACTTCAAGTATTTGGCATAAGAATTGGAAAGCATATTCAAATTGGAGTTCCGTGTTGGATTTGCACCAACCTAATGCTGTTTTGCAGACAGCCGCCTAACTACTCAGCCAACGAAACATAAAATTGGTAGCCTCACTCGGAGTCAAACCGAGTTCTCCGGATTGAGAATCCAGAATCCTATTACATTCGTAGACGATGAGGCCATTAAATTTGGGGTGTACGGTGGGATTTGAACCCATATCTGCCAGACTCACAATCTGGGGCATTAAACCAATTATGCTACATACACCATTAAAAAGTGGAGCCTCCAGCTGGTATCGATCCAGCGTTTCATCATTACCAATGATGTGTAATACCTTTATACTATGAAGGCAAAAGTGGTACTGCCGGTAGGAGTCGAACCTACAACCTTCTGATCCGTAGTCAGATGCTCTAATCCAATTGAGCTACGACAGCATTTATAAAATGGTACACCCGGAGGGACTCTAACCCCCAACCTTTCCGGTAGAAACGGATGGCTCTATACAATTGAGCTACGAGTGCATTAAAATGGTGGCTCAGGTCAGACTTGAACTGACAACACGAAGCTCTTCAGACTTCTGCTCTACATTGGAGCTACTGAGCCAATAAATTAAATTGACAAGTTAAAGGACTTGAACCTTTTCGGAACAGAGTCGATCTGCTCCTTTACCACGCCCTGCGCACTAGCACCTGTCAAAAACTAATCTGCATGGTTGGATTCGAACCAACGGCCAATGCTTAATCACACTTTTACGGTGTCATTTACCATCATAGTGAGCACTGATCTACCTCTGAACTACACACAGATTAAAATGGTGGTGAGTGGAGGAATTGAACCACTTGCCAGCCTCCCTATTTATTGATGGCAACTGTTTTACAGACAGCCATAGGGAACACTCACCGGAAAAATTTAACGTCATATGTTTGTTTCGCCATATGACGGTGACTGAGGGTAATTCTTTCACAACATATTTCTAGCATACCTTACCTTTGCGCATTTGGTTATGTCGCTTTAGTCACATCAGAATACTTATAAAATGGCTCCAAGAGAGGGCAACGATCCCCCAACCTTTCGGGTAACAACCGAATGCTCTACCAGTTGAGCTATCTTGGAATTAAATTACTTGTTCAACAATGGTTTCATTTTGTCCAAAAACATTTGGGGTGTAATACTTTTACTACACTCAAACATACGATTTGTATTTCGATACATTGGACACAAATTCCAGTCATCAAGTTCTTCCGCACTTATTCTTTCAAAGTTGAGACATCCATTGCAAACACTTTCATTGTTTACAGTAATGACATTACTTTGAAATTCAAACCAATCTTTTGTTGCACTTTTTAACATCACTACAGGTTTTCCTACAGCATGTGCAACCCAAGATAAACCACTGCTCAATCCGATATGAAACTCAGCATGATTTATATAATTTATTGCATCTTCAATAGTTACTCCGGTTCTATCAATAGCTTTTCTAGGAATCTGATTAAATGTTTTTCCATTGCCAAAATTAGAAAACTTATCTATACATACTACACTTAGTTTGTGTTTTGTATTCAACTCTTTTATCAGTATGTCCCATCCATCTTTATAGTTCCAATATCGATTTTGTAGTGTTGATTGCATCGATAATGTAACATACTTTTGTTTGATAGTACGAACATTAAATTTAATGTCAAGTTTTGGAGTTAACTCTTCATATGGTATTTCCAATTTATCAGCAGCCAACTTTTGCATTGGTGTATCATACTCAAAACCAAAACTTTTGAAAATATCATAACGTTCTGGTTTGCCAAAATTTATTTGAGGATAACTGTTTCGTGTCAATTCTTTAAGTAAAGAATACCGAGTGTTAAACCACACTTCATTGTTGGTAATTTGCCTGTATTTTTCTATGTACGGCAACAAACAAATAGAATCACCCAAACCACACGTTGGTTTGTCAATATCAATTAATGCAATCATAACTTTATAAAATGTTTAATACACCGTTTCCTTCATAGTAAATAGTCTATGAATACACCAAAATATAATTGAGCTATCTTGGATGTGGAGCCAGACGAAGACTTGAAAATGTTTACTTTAAAAGTGGAGCCTCCAGTCAGGTTCGAACTGACAAAGGATTATTAGTCCATTCTCGATTACAAATCGAGGCCGATAGCCAATTCCGGTCATGGAGGCATAAAAAATTATCATTTGTTTCAATGGATTTTTAACCTATCGTTGGTAGCCATACTATTCCTAGTACGACCGGCGTCTCCTATTCCTTGGCTCGCCTCTACGGTGTTTTGATAAGTTCAAAACTTCAAAAACTCAAGGACAACCGAATGCCGTCCTTCATTGTGTGAACACTCTATCACCACCTTTCGTTTCCGTCAACAAAAAACCGTCACTTTTTTAGGGTGACGGTTGATATGAATTCAGAAAGGATAGATGATTCAGAATATACAATATCAGCCGCCAGCACATTCACAATTTCTTGTAAATGTATTCCAGCGTTTAATATCGGTATACAAATGGTTCATTTTCAAGTATAAATAGTGATTAATTTCGAAAACGTTCAAATTTTTATGTTTTTTATTATGTCCACAAAATGTTTTAATCTTATCATATCTTATAATAAGTATAATAACATCAATTATTTTGCAACAATTTTCACTTTTTCCGGCAAATGAACAATCTTGCCACCTTCACACACCAAATCATATGGCGTATACTCCATCTTTCTTTTTTCAATCACAATCATGCCTGGATAAAAATGTAACCCACCCACGTTGTTCGTATAATACGTTGGATCTATCATCGCCATATACATGTTCACATCGTCAACCAAATTCTTGGCAAACTCCACACATGTTCCCGTTTTCTTAAATCCTCCACCGTGCGCAGGTATATACGAAGTGTGAATATCCTCAATCAAATACACTCCACCATCACATACACTATTAAACATCCACGAAAAAGTGTTCACTTGATGTTCATTGTCATGACTGCCATCATCAACAATCACGTCAAATGAACCATATCTGGCAATCAACTCATCAATAAACCGAACATCATTTTGACTGCCAATATGAACACGAACACCATTCGTTTCATGTTGTTTACACGTAGAATCCACATCAATACCAACAATAGTGCTGTCACTATGAAAGTAATTTCTCCACATCTGCAACGATCCGCCTCTCTGTACTCCTATTTCCAACATCGTAATGGGTCTATTACGAAACTTTGAAAAATATAGATCATATACATCAAAGTAATGACGCCACTTATGTATTGATTTGTCACTCACATTAAAAAAATACTTTTCCAAATCATTCATAACTCAGTTCCAATCAGGATCTTTTTCGTATGTTAACTTATACGCACTTGGTTCACTGTTGATTGTAAAATTAGGTGCCAAATTCAATATATAAAAACTCTTGACACACAACATTTTATATTTTTTAACCCATCTCAACGCAAATTCAAATTCAACACTGTTGTTTCGTATGTCGTAATCAGTACAATATTCACCCACCGTCAATAACTTATGCACATCATGTACGCCCGGTCTAAGTGAAAAATGTGGCCAGTTAATATACATAATCCACGTTCCCGGAACATACTCATGTGGTGATAATGTAGCTTCTTGCAACGCACCTATATCATCCTTAAATAAAGAACAATTCAAAGGCAACTTATCATCATAATACCACTCCCAAAAATTATCAACCCACTTTATATTAAAATGTGACGGAAACCTCTTGTAATTTTGATAATGACACACATACGCATATTGCTCATGCTTCATCAAAACATCAATAGATTCACTCAACTTAAATGAAGTAACATATTGATAGTCATCTTCCAAATGCAAATAAAAATCAGCACCAACTTCAATCAACTTGTTACGCAACACATTCAAAACCATCGCGTGCCGATAATTCTTTTTGCTAATAGGAAAACTATCAACGTTAAAATAAATTCTCTGTACACTCGTTTGTGGAAAATATTGCTCCAATAACGTCTTCATCACTTCACGCTCAGGTTCAGAAGAACTATCATCAAAAAATAATATTTCATCAACAATGTCAATGTCTTCACAACATACACTCAATGCATATAATACTCTACGCAACAAATGCAAACGCTTACACGATGTAATCGCAATTATAACTTTTTTATCACGGTATGCCATATCAATAACGAAAATCCATTAAAGAACTATACTTGTTTCGTATCTGCTGCAACAATGTTGTATCTTTGCTAATTACTCCCAAACCACACGAATTTATAAAATTTAACTTGGGTTCTTGTATCTCACCAAAAAAATCCTTAACTCCAAACCAATCAATACATGTATCATGCATCAATACTACACCATCATATTTAAGATGCTTAGTCCACTTATTATAATCATTACGAACAGCATCATACGTGTGCAATCCATCAATGTGCAATATATCAATAGGTAATGTCCAATCGTTAAACGCATCATCAAATGCCATCGCCATAACGTTCACATTCGAATATTGTAACGTCTTCAAATGATCCATAAAAATAAAAGACGTGTCACGATAACCAGTGTGCTGATCTCCTTTAAACCAATCAATAGCATACACCTCGCCAATTTCAGATAACGCAAAACTAAACGTGCTACATCCATAGTCAACACCCAACTCAACAGTCACCAATGGTCTTTTATAACGCATCAACCAATCAGCAAATTCAATGTGGCCAGACCATGTACTAGATACAGATTGTTTAATATACAATAACTTTTCTTCAAATATCATAGTAACTTATATTCTTTGTATCATATATATAATCATATGAGCGAAACACAAAAAAAGATTGTCGAACACAACGAACTAATCGCAACAAGAGTGCCACCAGGCGATAGATGGTCTCTCACGTCAGATACAAGAAAAGTAATCTACACCAGCATAACAGATACACTTGAAGCATATTTCAATATATCACAATTTCGCGGCGAATATAGACTCGCACCTCTCGAAAGTAAACTATTCGCAATAAAAACCGTAGAGGAAGAAGTCAAACCAGAACCACAAAAAAGACTCAACCTCTACGGCGATAGACCAGAATAAACAAATTACTTTTTCTTTCTCTTATAAAACATCTTCCAGGCAGTGGCATACAATATCCCGCTGCCTTTTTTCTTGCCATATCGATTCACAAATCTCTCTTTGTTAGCTTTAACCCAACTCTCCATTCCCGGTGGCGCAACTTCATTCACAACCTTCTCCATCAAACTGCCACCAGCAATAGACTCCTCCCACGTCTCAGCAATATACATTTTGTCACTGTCATCCGAAGAATTTCTTACACCACCAATTTCCATATCCAAAGCACCTTGTATCAATCCCAATACACCATCATATTCATCCGCCAACTTATCACGCTCAATTTTTGATAGCCTAGGATCATCAATAACATTGGTAATCTTATTCTTGATATCAATCAATTGATCATACGCATTACGATCCTGATTGTCTATACGACGACTCAACGTCTTCACCACATCAATCAAAGATTCAACATCATCAATGTCAACATCATCATGATACATATACGTCAAATCATCATCAGATGATTTACCACGCTCATCATCATCATAGTCATCATCATAGTCATCATCGTAGATCTCATTCATGGATTCTACAATAATATCTTTAATCAATAACTTCAATTCGCTGGACGTAATATTCATAAAACTTATTTAGCGGCATTTCTTTCAAACTCTAAAACATACTCAAGACGATCAATTTCCATTTGAGTTTTTTCTCTCAATACGTCAACTACACGAACATAATAATCAGCTTCAGTTTCATCACTACGCTTTGGTACCTGACTCTCCAGTTCTTCAATACGACGTGACAATTCCTGTATACGAGCAGTTATATTCACCGCACGTGATACACTGCTACGCGGTACAAAATCTTTTTCAGCCGCATCATCAGCAGTCTTCACCACATCCACATCCGCCATCTTTTGCTTCAACTTGTCAGCAGCAGCACGTATAGCAGCATTATATCCCATAGGACTACTACGTATCCTACTCTCCAAAATAACATGGCGTATCAGTTTCTTTAATTGCGTTTTTGTCATATGCTTTATAAATATGACAAAATTATCAAAATACCGCTTTTTTCAAACAAGTTGCACACCAATCACATAATTACGCTCACCACTTCTCATAACCTTCACCTTTTCAGTATCACATATCTGCTGCAATGCAAGACAAACATAATCAACATCACCACCCACACACATCACTTCTAAACACTTACTTCTTTCATACACCATACACTCAGTTACACCATAATGGGTTTTTAACGTCTGCAAAATTGCATCTTTCATATTTTATCAAATATACACAAAAATAACAAAACAGTAAACTACTTTTAAACTATCACTCCAGCAGTTTTATATTCCATCTTCACCTCGCCACGATCAATCAATATCTTTCTATTAGCCAAATGCTGACCCCTAACCAATAACTTGTTTTCTCCCAAATACCGCACTGCATAATTTTTGGCAATCAACTGATCGTTCAATACCTCCTTGGTGCCAGGATTAATTATCTCACCCAATAACCGACCAAACTTCTCACGCCCACTATCATCAGTACCTTTACTTATATGCGTTCTAATAATAACCTTGTTGCCACACGCAGCAACAAACCGCTTGCAAAAATCTTTGCTAACAAGACCAAACACCTTTTCCACTTTGTCGCTGGTTCGACTCTCAGGTGTATCCACTCCCAATAAACGAACCTTTTGATTGGAAAAAATTATGTCAAACCCTAAGTCAACATCAACAACAACAGTATCACCATCAACCACTTTAGTGACGGTAGCATGATATTCATACGGCATAGTACCATATAAATATTATAAAAATACCATTCAATTCAACTTCTTTATCGCTTTGCACGCACCATTGTCACGCATATACCGATTAAACTCAACCAACATACGACGACTATTAACACGCGCCTCAACCTCCCAAGGAGCATTAAAATAATCAGAATACTCATTGAAACTATCGTAAAACACACCGTCAAACTCGTAAGTAGCATCAGCATCATTGCTGCCCTTAACAACCAAACGACCATTACGATGCTGCATAACATGCACCATCTCATGAGCAACACTATCCACCACCATGTCAATATCAATACCATCACGATTGATCAATGATACATAATAACGCTTTCGACGACCGCCAGGCATTTCCATACACGCAATCGTCTCATTGCCACCAAACACATGATCAACACCATCGTTGCCGTTCAATACCTCAGAATCAACAAAACGCAACACCACCTCGCTGCTGTCAATACCCATGCTCTTACAAAAATACCGAAACGCCTTGGTAGCACGCCGCTTACAAATGTCGTTCATTGTGCATACACACTACACCCACACTCACTCAACGTCAACACTTTTTTTAAACTTTTTTTTACGATTATACACCTTGCCACTACCTACCACACGCATATATGGCTTCAATATACCCCAACTCTTACGCACCTTAATACTCTTTTTCATATCGCCAACATTACCACACACTTTAAAAAAATCAAGTCAATCTTTGTATCGTACCTCAAATTGGGGATTTTCACTCACTATGTCACTCAAACGCTCATTTAAACTACCTTTACGATCTTTCAACTTGGTCAACAAATAACCACGCAATGACGCCAAATGCTTACACAAACTGGGTCGCAACTTGGGATTCGTTTTGTTGGGCCTACCACCATTGCACGTATTTAAACTGCCACCTCCCATTTCACCAGCTTCCTTAGAATAATTCGCATACGCCCACCGATACTTATAATCAGGACAATTACAGTCTACCTTACACATAATCTCATTCATACCACGATTGCTCTTGCCATACTTCACATACGCATCTTTCTCAAACGATATACGTCCATTATATCCACGCCCAGTGGTTATATGTATAGGATCACTCTTGTACGAAAAATTCCAATACTCATTGTCCTGATTCGCTGTGCCAGCCAAACTACGCACCCTCATCTTTTTGCTTTTACTCACACGATCTACACTGGTACTACGAAACAATTCATCAAATGACATCGCCTCAACCAACACATTACGAAATATTTCCATTAACTTGATCATATCAATATATAAATATACCAACATCCACCGTTATTTAACCTTTTTACAAAATGCACAATATTATAAACAACATCAATATGGTAGTTTTATGTAATTTTCATCGAACATATCGCTGCACCTCATACTTGCCACCTATATACACATTTCGATAACCAAAACTTTGAGGCTCAGCCAAAGAACTCACAAACTCATAGTTTGTATCAGTTCTACAAAAACTCAGAAAATTATAGGTCTTGGTTGGATACAAACTCCAATAATCAGGTATCTTTATCAACTTCTTGCCCATATCATTAAGCAATAATCCTGATATAGATTGATCATGCCGATGCCCTATCTTGCCATATACATCCACTTCAGTACCCCAAAAATCTTCACCAGTATCTACATCACATAAACTCGCACACTCATCTATCACATTGTACTTTAACCATCTGTCAACATAACTAACACTCGTTTCACTTTTACAAAATACCATCATGCCAGATGCATGCTGTAAACAATGCCTATAACGCTCCATACCCATATACCGCATACACCTCTCACTCGTAAAATACTCGTGCGTATGATTCGCAAATACTCCATTGGGCGCCATCCAACTCACACTGCAACTCAATATTCCATCGTTCTTATCACACAAACTCTGTATCACTTTCAACGAATATTCATCGCCTATCACAAAATCTTCACCCACCTCCCACCACTCAGGTGATACATCATTGTATATCACATAATCACCTTCACTCACATTACGCAACGCACATTGTATCACATACGGCTTGTAACACCTACCATTGTGAGCCGCATCAATACACTTCAACATATTCACATTACACTCATAAAACTCACTGCCAACTATATCATCATACGTATAAAAATACAAATCACTTATGCCAAAATGATTGTTACGACGCATAATGTTACGCACCTTGTTCTGCGTAATACCATACATTCCATTTTTACGCATACCACGATCATCACTCACTGTAACCAACACAACTCGTTTGCTCATATAATTAATTATAACCATATATACAAATTCCCCCAACTAATTTTATGCCACCCAGTGCGCACACAAATAAACCAATATCACAAAAAAACATATGCCACAAAAACACACAGTGCCACACAGTGTGCGCATATATAGTTTTCCCCATGTATTTTTTTCCGTGTGTGTTGCGCAACTCAGCGCGGGGGTGGGGGGGTGTCGCGACCCATGTTCAGAAGTAGCGCAAAGGGGGGGTATGGGGTGGGGGTTACCCCCTATTTTTGTGTGTTTTTTGGGGGGTGGTGGTATGGGGGTCAACGCGGATAAATGGGGTTGGGTGGGGTGGGGTTGACGGTGTATATGTGTTGTGGTAGATGTATGGGTTTTGTAGGATGACCCACAACCTATTGTGTTAGTGTGTAGTGTTAGTGTGTCTTGGTTTTATTGATTTTAGCTTTTGATGATCTGAGTGCGCTACCACGTAGTTGTGTTGATGTTGATTGTGGTGTTACGAAACCCCGACGAATTTCCCATTCACGATATTTGCGATTGAAGTCGTCATAATTGATTGTGGTTTTGGTGTGACCCACTGTATCGGTTACGTAGTTATCGGATTTGAATGTGGGTTTGAATGTGGACACAATGAGTATATGTTGAGTTATTTGTTGTTGAGTGTGTTGTGTGCGAACAGTGCACCTGTTGTGAGAAACGAAGATAGTATAACGAAACCGATGAGTGATTGAACACTAAAGATTGGTGGTGTGTTGTCTGATAGAAGTTTATTGAAGTAAAGCCATGTTGATACCCCTCCCAATATAGAGAAAGGTAACGACACCAGTGCAATTGCGAATATATACGCAACAAAGTCTACGAGGGTGTTGAGTATATCAATCAATCCAGTATATGGTGGCTTGTTCATAGTGATAGATGGTGGTTGATGTGTGTGTGTTATTGAATGATGATGATGATAGTAGTAGAGTGTACAACAGTAGGTGTTTCATGTGTGTATGGTATTTTGCATCAGTGGTTGTAGGTGGTGATGTTCATGTTCAACATACGAACCATGACGTGCGTTGGCTGAAAGATCAAGGTTTTTTTTGAAAAAAGATGATGTACCCCGCGCGGAAAAATGAAACTGTTGACGGTGCGTTGTTTTGGGTGTAGGATATTAACACGATGAATAACGATAGTGCTAGAGAGTTGGCTGCTTACAGGGCTCACGAACTTGCAAGGGCTGGAATGAATATTGGAACAATCCTTGACAAGGTGGTGGGCCACTACGATCAGGGTGTGGTTGACACGGCGGCTAGTGCTCGTCACGAAGTGGAGCCGGTGAAGAAAAAGACGAAGAAAATCAAGAAAAAGGGTTGACTTCTGCTGAGGCTTGGTGTAGGATATATCCACAATGAAAATGTTTATTGTTTATCTCAAAGGAATCGAAGTTGGCTACATCAATGCCAAAAGCCACAACGAAGCCGAAAATATAGCCCAAAAGAAATACAATAACTATAAGCCGTATGAAGTGTCTGTGGCTTATACTGAACTTTAATAATTGAAATGAAGATTAAATGCCGTGTTGTTGGTAAATCAATTCATCGTGGTTTCATTTACAATGATTATTTTATCGAATTGCATGATTTGGAAAATAACGTGTTTGTGAAGCGACAAGTGCCATTTGGACATTATATTGACCTTGACATTGGCGAAACCATTCTTGTTAAAAGGTTTTGGTAACAACTTGATATTCTATTTGAACGATGAAGATCAAAGTTAAGGTTACTGACATTGTTTATGACACTACTGACAATGAGGAACAATATCTGGATATGGAACTTCCTACTGAGTTAGTGTTTGACATTGATGGAGTGCGTGATGGTGATGATATTGAATATGATATCGTTGATGCTATTAGCAATATTACTGGATGGTGTGTTCAGGGTTACAACTACGAGATTCTGTAATAATAATAGATATTACCCACGATGAATGCTGAAGTAAGACTTAATCTCATCAATAAGATTGCTCAAAATGGTTTTTTCTTTGATCGTGGGGATGAATACTGGTTAATTGGAATGTTGTCTGATACTACTATGTCAGATGACAAGCTAGAGCAAGAAATTGAAAAAGTGAAAGAAGATTTTCCAGAATACATTGATTATTTCTGAAAAAGTTGTTGACAGTTTTGGGTGTAAGCAACGCGGAAAAATGAAACTGTTGACGGTGCGTTGTTTTGGGTGTAAGCAACGCGGAAAAATGAAACTGTTGACAAAACAGAGGGTTTTTAGGATAACCCACAACCTTGTCTTATGTTACTCACACACGTTGCATTGAACACTCATTCAACACAACAAATAGAATAAGGGTTTTCGAGGTTGACCCATAACCTTGTAACACTACAACCTATGAACCAATAACACTATCCGACTTTGAACCAATAATCCTACCTGATGTCGGAAGATATTTGGTTACGTTCAACACGTTGACATTGATTTTCCGAAAACTGATACGTTTGATTGAAGACATCTTCAACACAATAACCGGCTGTTTATATTCACCCCAATCCTTTTCAGGAATAAAGGTTTTCATTTGTGTCACCTCATCTTTGGTCAATTCACGTTGGTTATGAACGTAACGAACGTCCCAAGTTTTATGAGGATAAAATTGAAGATATTTGACAGTATGGTCTTTCTTGGATTGACACAGTGCGAGCGGATTTCCACCATTGTCGTTTTCGTGAACATAGTGTGTTTTACCACCAACGTAATCTGGATTTTCCACACCCAGCTCTTTCATGCGACGTATCACACGATCCACGAAGTTAACATTGACCAATCCGTTGCGACGACAGTGTTTCATGGTTCCCAAGAACGGATTTCCCGTTTTTTTCATTTTGACCTCGGTCTCGGTTTCCATTGTGATGAACCTACATCCCAGTCCCAACATACGGAGGAACGAAGGAAGGTTGCGGTAATCGGTGAGTGTGAACGTGTTGTCATTCATAAGACGATGACAAGGTAGTCTGATTCGGGTTCACCGTCAAAACTTTTTTTGAAAATCTTTCACTGGGACCGCGCGGAAAAATGAAACCGTTGACAAAGCCACAACACTGTGAAATTACGCGGACAAATGATGATGTTGACATTTTTTCTAAAATATGGTAGCAGCTGCGCGGAAAAATGAAACCGTTGACAAAGTTGTGGATATTGAATCCACAACGTGTGAGATGTTACTGACCCTCGCAAACCTCGGAGGTCAAATAGTTCCATCCCAAAGTGTTATTGACATTGCGGTAAGACCACTTGTTATTGTCAAATAGATATTGATAATCAGACCAACTGTTTTTCGTACTATCCTCAAACTCACCCAAATCCTCAAACACAATAGCCTCTTGGTTCTTCTCACCACGATCTCGACCATAAGCAACACACACATTGATCTGAGGATTATCAAAAGTGTGATAATCAATAGTCGGAGTTGGATCAATATTTTCACACAACTGACTCAAATTACCCAAACTTATCAATTTATTGATAACACTCGGTTTAGTATAGTGATTGAGAAGAATCTTACCCACATATTCCGGATAACCATCCCAATGACAATAGATAGAGGTAATAGACTTGTCTTCATTGACAATAGCAATATTAGAACGAGTAGCCATAAGTGTATGAGGTTGACTGTCAATTTAGGAACGTTGTATCTGCGTCAGGTACTTGAACCCCGGAGTTGGTTGTTGAGTTTTATGATCTATCGAATTGTTTGTTCGTTTATGACCAAGACAACCTACACCAACCCTATTTGAACACAACCTTTTTTTCAAAAATCTTCACCACACCCGGCGCGGAAAAATGACATCATTGACACAGGAGGCTGGGGGTGGTATATCCACCCCTCCCTGTGTAGAGAGTGCGCGGAAAAATGGTGTTGTTGACAAAGTTTGGGGTTTATGGTTGACCCCTAACCATTTTGTAACAAATGTTATATTGTTTTTGTTACAGATCGTCTTTCCAAACGTATTCACCCGGATTGGGTTCTTCGACCAACAGACCACACTCCATCAATTCGTATTTGAGACCACACTGTGCGTTGTCCAAAACGTCTTCCAAACAGTTACCGGATGAAACCCAACCTTCTTTGGAACCACCCTCGGTGGTAACATCCCAATCTCCGGTTTCTTCATCCACTTCAATACAAATAGTGATTTTCATGGTTATCCAATCTCATTCACTTCTCCGCTTTCGATCAGCGCGTCCAGCGTCGCCCGATCCACACGCCAACGCGCAACCGCGCGCCACCCATTGTCGTCCACACTCTCAGCCTCCGTCTCCCAGAGGATAACGTCGCCAGAGTCATGCACCCAGAGATAGGCCTCAGGGCCTTCGTTGCGCTTCCGTTCGATGATTTGTGCTTCCATAGACAGAAGACAACCTACACCAATGGGGAGTGGATACAACCCTTTTTTCAAAAATCTTCACCACACCCGGCGCGGAAAAATGATGTTGTTGACAATTTGAAAGGTGGTGATCCACCGCGGAAAAATGTGTGTGTTTACAAATAGTTCAACCTGTGAACTATTGGATGGTTGGAGGAGAGGGTGTGTACCTCCTCTCCCACACCCATGTCCCACTCTCAAATGATACCCAGTGCGATCAACGGACTGGGACAGCCATGACTGCACTTTCCATCGGGTTCCACTTCACAACCCTCGGTGCAGCAGGCTGGAACCACACTATCGTCACAGACTTCAGTAACGAACTCGGTTAGGTCATCGTACCCATAACTCTTGGCAAGAGTGCTGAGTTTCATGCGATACGGATTGACGGCCTTGGTTCGGTTCACGATTGCGTTCAAGTTGCTCATGTTGGTTTATAGGTTCTATTGTTTTATGCTGAAAGTCAATCCAAAATCAAAAACTTTTTCCTACCCATTTGGGCCACTTCATTCAAAGCGTCTGCATTCCATTGCCCGTTGAATTGAAGCGCCTGCCATCGAATCACCTTGGCCACAGCTTGCAACGTCGTGTAGACCGGTGCAAACGTCGGCAAACCAAAGCCAAACAGGTTGGTGTCATCGACATTGGATAGATCCACGTTGCGGTTGTTTGCGATAGCGAAGGCTTTTTGAAGTTGTTCGATTGTCATAACGATGCAAAACTAACGTGCGATTTCGTTGGTGTCCAACATTTTTTCAAAAATCTTTTCAAGTACCGCCGCGGAAAAATGATGATGTTGAAAAAACCACCAAGCTATGAACACTTGGCGGGTGGCACTGGGGGCAGGCAGCGCTACCCCTCTCCCTATGGGGAGTCAATTGTTGACTGATTCAATCAAGTATCGTTTGCCTTTTCTGTACAACCACTTGGATCCACGCCACAAGTTGATACCACCTGCGTAGTTCCAATTCTTGAACAACATGCGAAACCGTTTATTGGAGTTGTAGTACCTGCCAGTTACCAGATACATATCTCCGGGTTCGGAAATCCAGCTGGACTGTCCGTTGACTTTACTGATTGGATTCTTCATGGTCGATGTCGGTTGGAATTTCGTCGTAGAGTTCCCGATAATCCTGTCGGATCAGGTCGTATAGTTCGTCCATAACGATGCTGAAAATAGACTATGCAGCAGCAACGTCAACAGTCTTTTTGACTTTTTTTCTGTGCTTTTCTTTGGCAAAAAGTATTGACAAGCTCTTCATGTTCGGCAGAAACGTGAACATTGAGTGTTCCCACACTTCCAGTTCCATTTCGTAAACCATACCATGAGTTCGATCAAAGTAAGTGCAATTACCATTGATGTCCCTGAAAACGATACCGAGAAAACTTTCATCGGTATTACGATAGAAACCCACCGGAGCTTTGCTGTAACGGTCATGTAGTTGCGCACCGGTGTAATCTCGGTACTTGTCCAATCCACTGACAGCAGTGTCAGGTACAGCAATTTTGAGTGAGGCAGTCTTCATTTGATAATTGTGGGTGGGGGCAGGCAGCGCTACCCCTCTCCCTATAGAGAGTGTGATTTATAAAAATACCATGCTTAAAGCACTTATTTGCTTATAGTATTATTTATGCTTATTGTTATTGATTTGCTTGTTGTTGCTTGTTTTTGATTGAAGAGATTGTTGTGCTTGTTGCGAATGCTGCGCTTATAGGTAGTTTATATAAAAACTGTAACTATAATTATAATTCAGAAATTTTTGTTTGTCAATGATATTCAGTAAAGATTTCAGCAGTGCCCTTCCAAGGAAAAGCAACACTATAACTATTGATAGTGAAGCAGGCTTGAGTGCCTACACGTTGAATGCGCTTGTTGATGGTTTTGGTACCAACATTGTTATTGTCAGGAATGCAAGTACCTTGCATGTGCGCTGTATAGGTACGAACAGCAGACATTGGTGCCAACACTGCGGTTTTGTTTTTGACATTCAGCACTTTGTAAAAGTCAATGTTGGTTTGACCATAGCCCCAACTGCAAACAAAAATATCTCCAACATTCACCACAGGCAACGGCACTTCAATCTTGGTCACTTCATTTTCAGAGACAAAAATAGTTTGACTGGTGATGGTAGAATCTGCTGAACAATACAACATGCCGTCTCGACTGGCCTTCCACACTTTGAGTTGCGTACCAGCGGAAATTGTCTTTTGATAGAAAGTTCCCACAACCATATCTTTGTTGAGGGTCACGATGTCGTTTTTGCGAATCTTCATGTCGGGTGCCAAAGTAACTGGTTTTTAGAAAAAGTCAAAGGGCTTTTTGACCTGACCCCAAGGTTTTTGTTCAGAACGGTTGATCAACACTGGCATCAACGGTAATGTCGGTGACAGTGATGGGATCCACCTTGCGATAAACAAAGGTGGGCTTTCCACGATTGCCCTTGCGGGTACCACAATGAGTCATCAGGTTGAGAGCCACCATCTGCTTGACATGATGGTAAATTGTGGCATGACACACCTCAGGATTGAGAGCATGAGCCTCCTTGATGGTCCACTCACCATCCGGAAACACAATGCTGTCACGTTCCACACTACGTCCATGACGACGAATCTTGGGAGCAGCCTTCACGTCGTTGATCTCCACCTGATCGGTGGATTCGACCGTATCAACCATATCGGTGACAACGGCAGGATTCTGGATCTCGGTCTCGGTCTCGGT
>Ga0172376_10002464_pt1 | contig 22576 bp, 21 predicted proteins | sample Lak35m_FD_121114 | JGI IMG/M metagenome (GOLD analysis project Ga0172376, IMG submission 121114) | Freshwater microbial communities from Kabuno Bay, South-Kivu, Congo - kab_092012_35m | ecosystem: Environmental > Aquatic > Freshwater > Lake | place: Democratic Republic of the Congo: South-Kivu... | reverse complement strand
TGCCGCTCTGGGACAGTTACGACGAGGAACTCGGCAGTCGCGTGGCCGATCTGAATAACGTGGCGAGCAATGCCTTTGCCGGAGCGATTTACGGCGCGCTGTTCCTGCGCCGGTTCGTTTCGCCAGGCCGTCACTGGGCGCACATTGACTTGTTCGCCTGGAACCCGCGCGAGCGTCCGGGGCGCCCGGTGGGCGCGGAGGCGCAGTGCCTGCGACTCGCAGATCGGCTGATTGCGGCCCGTTTCGGCTGAGTGCTGACGCGCTGACATTTTTTTGATGCCAACATAGATGAGGACGACTGACCCATGAAGACGAAGAGCAAGGATCCGCGGCGCTGGTCGAAGCTGGTGGTTGATGGCGCGAAGCAAACGCCCTCGCGCGCGATGCTGCGCGCCGTCGGCTTCACCGACGCGGACTTCACTCGCCCTCAGGTCGGCATCGCCTCGACCTGGGCGAATCTCACGCCCTGTAACATGCACATCAATGAGCTGGCGCGTGAAACCGAGCTGGGTGTCAACAACGCGGGCGGCAAAGCAGTTTTATTCAACACCATCACCGTCTCCGACGGTATCTCGATGGGATCGCCCGGCATGCGTTTCTCGCTGGTCTCTCGCGAGGTCATTGCCGAGTCGATCGAGACCGTGGTGGGCGCCGAAGGCTTTGATGGTGTGGTCGCCATCGGTGGCTGCGACAAAAACATGCCGGCCTGCGCCATTGCGATCGCGAGGCTGAATCGCCCAGCCGTGTTCGTCTACGGCGGCACGATCCGCCCGGGTGCGCAGCGGCGCGACATCGTCTCGGTGTTTGAAGCCGTCGGGGGCCATGCGGCTGGCAAAGTGTCCGACACCGAATTACTCGAAGTGGAGCGCACGGCGATCCCCGGACCCGGCAGCTGCGGCGGTATGTACACGGCCAACACCATGGCTTCCGCGATTGAAGCCCTCGGCCTCTCGTTGCCGGACAGTTCCGCGCAGGATGCGGTCAGCCGCAACAAACGTGACGATTGCCGCAGGGCCGGTGAAGCGGTCGTCAAATTGATCGAGGCCGGAATTCATCCCTCGGATATCTTGACCCGCAAGGCGTTCGAGAACGCGATTACCGTGACGATCGCACTGGGCGGCTCGACCAATGCCGTGCTGCACTTATTGGCCATGGCCCGCGCCGCGGACGTGCGTCTCAAACTCGACGACTTCACCCGCATCGGCAAGCGCGTGCCCGTGCTCGCCGACCTCCGTCCGAGCGGGCGGTATGCGATGTCCGAGCTGATTGCGATTGGCGGCATTCAGCCGCTGATGCGCGAATTGCTCGACCGAGGTTTGTTGCACGGGGAGTGTCTGACCGTAACGGGCAAGACGCTTGCGGAGAACTTGGCTGCCGTTCGTCCGTACCCCAAGGGCCAGACGATCGTTCGCGCGTTCAACGATCCGATCAAGCGCGACAGTCACCTCGTGGTGCTCTACGGCAACGTCGCGCCCGAGGGCGCGGTAGCAAAGATTACCGGCAAAGAAGGACTCGCGTTCACCGGCAAGGCCAAAGTTTTCGAGGGTGAGGAGCGTGCGACGAAGGCCATACTTGCCGGTAAGGTCAAGGCGGGCGATGTCGTTGTCATCCGTTACGAGGGGCCGCGCGGCGGGCCTGGCATGCGCGAGATGCTGAGCCCAACCGGCGCCATCATGGGACTCGGTCTTGGCGACAAAGTCGCTTTGATCACGGACGGTCGGTTTTCCGGTGGCAGCCACGGCTTTGTGGTTGGGCATATCTCTCCCGAAGCGGCGGTCGGTGGCCCGCTTGCGCTCGTGCGCACCGGCGATCGGATCACGATCGATGCAGTGCGGCGACGCATCGACGTCGACGTTTCGCAAACCGAGTTGCGAGCCCGTGGCAAGCGCTGGAAAGCGCCGCGTCCCTACGCGACTCGGGGCATTCTCGCCAAGTACGCGAAATGCGTGGGCAGTGCTTCGGCGGGTGCGGTAACAGATTGATGTCCATCGCGGGTTGTCAGTGCGCGCGGCTGCGGTTACAGTTGGACTGAGTCGGGTGGGGCCTAGGCGGAAAGGGTTTCCGTCAGGATCTGGATAGCACGGATGCGACTCGTCCACCGACACACTTCATCGAGTGTCAGCAACGCCAGGTGACGAGCCTGTCAGTGAGTAGTGCTCGATTCGGTAAAACAGGTCTCGGTACGGTGCTTGAGCACGCGGTACGGAGTGACGGTTGCGGATGTCATCAAAGCCGGTTAGGTTGTCGGCCCTTGACGTTCGTAACCACAGACTAGCGACCACGAGAGAACATGGCCGTCTACGTACAACAGAATCAATCCCGACGCATGGCCGTCTTTGCGGCGATCGTCGGTTTCCACTTGCTGCTCGTGTACGGCCTGGTGTCCGGCCTCGCACGCAAGGTCGTCGAGGTGGTGGCCCCGCCTCTCGTCACCGACATCATCGAAGAGATCAAGCCTGAAGATAAACCGCCGCCGCCGCCGCCGCCCCAAATGGAGCGTCCTCCGGTGCAGGTGCCGCCACCCGACGTCGTCATCGAGATCCCGATGGAGTCGAGCACCACGGCGATCAGCAACGTCACTGATAAAGCGGTGGCGCCGCCCGCGCCCGCGCCTGTTGTTGTGGCAAGTTCGCCTGCCAGGATGGTCCGCATGCCCTCGAGCGAGGATTACTATCCCGCCGCGTCCAAGCGCGCAGAGGAGCAGGGGTCTTCGACTGTGAAGGTCTGCGTGGACTCCAAGGGCAAGATCATCGGTAATCCCTCCGTCGTCACTTCGTCGGGCTTTGAGCGCCTTGATGAAGGTGCGGTGAAGTTGGCCCGCGCGGGTCGATACCAGCCGGGTACGACCGGCGGTCAGCCGCAAGCCGAGTCCTGCGTTTCGTTTCGCGTGAAGTTTGAGATCAAGTAAGCGTTTCATTCCCTGAGGAAAAAATGGAAAACACAGAAGCCGCCACCACCGTCGTCGATAACCCGTATGGCCTCGGGGCCCTGTGGGAGCAAGGCGATTTCGTCGCCAAGGGCACGCTGATCATCATGGTGATCATGTCGTTGACCTCTTGGTACGTCATCATCATGAAGTTCCTGGACCAACGTAAGCTCATGGCCTCGGCGAAGACCGCAGAACAGAAGTTCTGGACGGCGTCGTCGATCCGCGAAGCGATCGATCGTCTGCCCAAGAACGACACCTACCGTGCGATCGCTGAAGACGGCCTGCGCGCCTCGCAGCACCACGAGGGTCGCCTGACGGACCGCATCGATCTGCACGAGTGGGTCACCATGTCGCTGCAGCGTTCGGTCGAGGGCGTCAACTCCGTGCTGACCGGCGGTCTGCCGTGGCTCGCCACGGTCGGTTCAACCGCGCCGTTCGTCGGTCTGTTCGGCACCGTGTGGGGCATCTACCACGCGCTCGTCGCGATCGGCGTGTCCGGTCAGGCGAGCATCGACAAGGTCGCAGGGCCGGTCGGTGAGGCGCTCATCATGACGGCAATCGGCCTCGCGGTCGCGGTGCCGGCAGTGATGGGTTACAACTGGCTGATTCGTCGCAACAAGAACGTTCAGGAAGAGTTGAGCAATTTCACCTCCGACCTGCACGCGTTCTTGGTGAGCGGCGCCCGCGTGGCCGTTCCCGCCCCGGCGGCGGCTGCCCCGGCAGCGGCTCCGGCCAAGAAGTAAGTTCAAGAACCGGCCCGGTACAGCGGCCCGATATAGCGGCGAAGGGAGCGGCGTGTAACTACGCCGCTCCCCGTCGGTACGGGCTAGACGAGGAATCGAAACCATGGCGATGAGCGTTGGCTCCAGCGACGACGAATTGAACTCAACGATCAACACGACTCCGCTGGTCGATGTCATGTTGGTGTTGTTGATCATCTTTCTGATCACCATTCCGGTGATCAACAAAACGGTGAAGGTGTCCTTGCCCAAGGCCGCCAACATCGCGACCCAGACCAAGCCCGAGAACATCACCGTTGCGGTTGATCCGCAAGGGAACGTCTACTGGAACAACGAGCAGATCGGCTCCAGAGACCAGTTGATCGAGATGATCAAGCTCGAGGCGGTCAAGGACCCGCAACCCGAGATCCACATCCGTGGCGACTCCAACGCCCGCTTCGAGGACGTCGGCCGGGTGCTGTACGCCGTCCAGCGCGGTGGCATCGTCAAGGTCGGCTTCATCACCGAACCGGATCGCGGCATCCGCGGTTCACGCTGAGTTCAGGGGTAATCAACCATGGGAATGAGTGTAGGCAGTAGCAACGATGGCGCGATGTGTGACATCAACACAACGCCGCTCATCGACGTCATGCTCGTGTTGCTCATCATGTTCATCATCACCATTCCGGTGATGACGCATGCGGTCAAGCTCGACATGCCGCGCCCGACCAATGCCCCCCCACCGCCGGTGCAGCCGGAAGTCATCGACATCGAAATCGACTTCGACGGCACCGTCGTGTGGAACGGCACGCCGATCTCGGATGTCGCGGTCCTCGAGAAGTACTTCCGAGTCGAGGGTCAGAAAGATCCGCAGCCGGAGTTGCACCTTCGCCCGGACAAACGCGCCAAGTACGACACCGTCGCCAAGGTGCTCGCGTCGGCGCAGCGCAACCGCATGAAGAAGATCGGTTTCGTCAACGTATCGGAGTTCCAGGACTGAGGCGCGTGATCGCGTGTTGATCCTGTAAGGCTCAATCCCTCGCCGCATTCCTATGGATGCGGCGAGTTTTTTTTAGGTGTTCCACTGAGGCCGTCTCGGCCACGCTCGAAGAGGATAGTCATGAGGAAGTCAGTCGGATACGTCGCAGTCGTCGCAGTCGCTATGGCCTTGTCGATGGGCTCTCTGGCCCGCGCTGAAAAGGTCAGCCCGGCGATCGCCAAGACCCTGCAGGCCGCCCAGAATGCGAGCAAGGCGCGCAAGTGGGGCGAGTGTCTCTCGAACCTGCGCACGGCTGAAGCTGCGGGTGGGAAGACGGCCTATGACAGCTTCATCATCAACGAGCTCACCGCCTTTTGCGCGTTGAGCTCGAATGACATCGCCTCGGCGACGAGGGCCTACGAAGCCAATCTCAACTCGCCGTTCGCCGCCGACAAGATCGCCCAGCGCACCCGCGATCTGACGAAGATTTACTTCAATGCGCGCGACTATGCCAAGACCGTTGAGCTCGGCAAGAGCGCCATCAAGTCAGGCTACGCCGACGCGGACACGTACCTCGTGGTGTCGCAGTCCTACTATCAGCAAAACGATTTCAAGAATGCCCGGGATTTCGTCGGCAGCTGGATTCGCGACCAGGAGAAACGCGGTCAGCGCCCGAAGGAAAACGCCATCCAGATTTACGTCACCTCGTGCATGCGGTTGAAGGACGAGGCTTGCACGGCTTCGGGTTTCGAGAAGCTCGTAACCTACTATCCGAACCCGGCGGGTTGGGCGAACCTCATGCAGTCGCTGTTTGAAGCGCGCAACGACGCTGCGGCGTTCAATGCCTACCGCTTGGCCACCGACGTCGGAGCCATGCGGCGCGCTGACGACTACACGGAAATGGCGCAGCGGGCGATCGAGAAGGGTCTGCCGGGCGAGGCTCAAAAGACCCTCGAGGCCGCTTTCGCCGCCAAGGTCTTCACGGAGAAGCGCGACATCGATCGCAACCAGCGGCTGCTCAACTCTGCCAAGGATCGCGCCGCAGCCGACCGCGCGAGTCTCGCCAAGCAGGATCGCGATGCTGCGGCGAACAAGAGCGCCGATGAAGACCTCCGTGTCGGCCAGGCCTACATCAGCTACGGCCAGTATCCGCAAGCCGTGGCCGCCTTGCAGCGCGGCGTCGCCAAGGGCACGGCGACGGACCCTGCCGAGGCGCAGCTCGTGCTCGGCATCGCTCAACTGCGGGCCGGTAACAAGGCGGAGGCATCCAAGGCGTTCCGCGCCGTCAAGGGCGATCAAGACATGCAGCGCATCGCCAAGTTGTGGAGTCTGCGAGCGCAGTAAGGCAATCGAGTCCAACACCGCGCACATTAGGTTCAAGTGATTCGGGGGTTATTCGTCATGCGCAATTCGTTGATTACTGCTGCGGTTCTCGCCGTTCTCGTTCACAGCCCGACATCGTTGGCCCAAAAAGCCAAAGAGGCAGCGCCCAAGCCGCCGTCCATCACTAAGGTGGTTGGCAAGCAGGTCAAGGCCGCGCAGGATGCCATCAAGGGCGAAAAGTGGGCGGACTGCGTCGCCAGCCTCAAGTCCACCGAAGGCTTGCCCGGTCAGTCACCGTACGATGTGTTCGCGGTCAACGAGTTGCTCGGATTTTGCTCAGCGCGCGCAGGCGACGCCGCCGGTGCGGCAAAGTCCTTCGAGATTGGTCTTGAAGCAGGGTTCATCGACCCCTCGCAGCTTGTCATGCGCTACAAGCAACTGCTGCAGCTGCATTACAACCTCAAGAACTACCCAAAGGCTGTGGACTACGGGCGTCGGGCCATCGCTGCCGGCAACACCGAGGAGCCCGTATCCCTGCTGGTCGCACAATCGCTCTACCTGCTGAATGATTACAAGGGCACGGTCGAGTTCGTGCAAACCTGGCTTGCAGGGGTCGAGCAGCGCGGAGAAACACCGCCGGACATCGGCTTGCAGCTGTATGTCAGCGCTTGCTCGCGCCTTGACGACAGCGGCTGCCTGCTGCGCGCCCTCGAAAAACAGGCCACGTATCATCCGAAGGCGGAGACCTGGCCCAATATTTCGTTGCTGCTGCTGCGCTCGGGCACCGAGACCAACACCTTGAACGTGTTCCGCCTATCCAAGGAAGCCGGTGGCCTGCGGCGCGCAGACGATTACACCGAGATGGCCCAGCTTGCCATCGAAAAAGGTTTGCCGGGTGAGGCGCAGTCGGTCGTGGAGGCGGGTCTCGCCAACGGAACCATTGCCACGGGGCCCGCCGCGGAGTTGGCGAAGCGCCTACTGGGTGCGGCCAAGACTCAGGCCGCGGCCGACAAGCCGACACTCCTCAAGCAAGACGCCGAAGCCGCCGCCAAAAAGAATGGCGAGATTGATGTGAGGATCGGTCTTGCCTTCTTGAGCTACGGCGATAACGAGCGTGCGATCGCCGCGCTGCAGCGGGCGCTCGAGAAGGGCAATGCCCGTAACCCGGACGAAACGCGCCTCAACCTCGGGATCGCGCAACTGCGGGCAGGCCAGAAGGACGCTGCGTTGGCATCCTTCGGTGCCGTCAAGGGCGATGAACTCCAGCGTCTGGCCCGGCTGTGGAGCCTGCGCGCCCGCTAAGCGCGCAGTGTGTCCGTCCCCGTAGCTCGCTTTTCGACCTTAGCTGGTCGAGGTCTCGTCCCGCACGACGATGCGTCGCGCCGGGCTCACAATGGCCAGCACCACCACAGTCACCAGTGCCGCGGTGACGAGCGATAACTCCACGGCATACTGCGAGGGTTTTACCCAGATCTCATCGAGGTGGCCCCACTTCTCGAGGATTTCGTTCACATTCCACGCGATGATGGCCGTCGGAATGGCATAGCGCAGGGCAGGGGCCATACGCCGGAACCACCACAAACGCTGGATCAGATACAGCGCCCAGACGCCGAACATGATGCACGAGGCAAAGGTCACCCAGTGATCGGTTCCCAAGATATCCGGGTTGTAGATGGTGAGCAGATAGATATAGAAAAACCAGGTGACGTAGATGGTCTCCATCGCCACGATCGAAGCGACGTTGCGACTGATCGCTGAGGTTTTCTCACCGAGATTGAGACGCAAGTGCCGGTGCAGCCACATGAAGGCGTTGCAGCGCGTGTCGCGATTGAAGAAGAAAAACACCAGCGTCGCAAACATGACGCCCACCGACGAGAGCATCACGCGGTACTCGGGTAGCGTGGGCTTGGCGCCCCATAAAGCCGGGGCTACCTCGAGATCGCGGGCCACCCAGACGAAACTGAACTCGATCCACGACAACCAAATCAGACTGCCGCCGCCAAACCCCAGCAGGGTCGCGGTCGCGGCATTCTCACTCTTGTTCCGACCGACGTAGACCATGATGAGTCCGACGACGCCAATCCAAAATGCGGCCATCAGATCGTGGCCCGGAAACGAGGCGTGCTGCATCTGGTGCATCACGAAATGCCCCATGCCTTGCCAGAAGTACACGATGATGACGGCGAGAATCGCCGGCAATGGCGCTTGATAGTATTTTTTTAGCCACTCATATCCCACCCCTTGAGGCCCTTCCGCCTCGTTTTCGAATTATTCTTCGACGGCTGCAACCACTTCCCGCTCAGACACGGGCATTCCGCGTCCCGTCGCTTCGGCGAGTTCTGCCTCGGCCGCGCGCATCATGCGTCCGACGAAGGCTGCCCGGCGTGCTGCGCGATCGGATCCCGCCTTGGCATCGGCAACCCACCCGTCGACCTCCGCAGGGCTGAGCACGCGTTTGCGTGCTAGCAAACGCTCGACGACGTCGAGCCGGTCCCGGGTGACCGACAATTCCTCCATCAGCGTCAGCGTCATCCACAGCAACTTGTCGGTAGCCGGATCTGCGAAGTACTGCGGCTTGCGACCCTTCGCGACGCGCGCCAACCGCGGTGTCGTGACGGGCGTCTGCGACGAGGCTGCGGAGGATCCCCGTGAAGGTCGCTTTCGGGAGCGAGCGCTTTTCGCAGGCATCGAAGGCTGCGATTTACGGGTCGGTTTGCGGACAGATTTGGCCATGGTGCCTGCAGCCTCAGCGATTGAACGCGGCGAGAATCTTCCAGAAGAAGTGCTCGGAGTAATTCATTTGCGCGACGTCAAGTTTTGGCGTGAACTCATCCACCAAAACGGCGTCGGCGGCAAAGCCAGCCTTGACCGCCTCGGCCTTCAGATCGAGGTCGGTCATATAACGACTGAACGTCTCGTTGTTGTTATAGCTTTCCCAGTTGTACATGAATTTTTCGATATCGGTACGACCCCGCGGAATCTCGAGGTGCAGCATGAGACCGCCGGGTTTGAGCAATCGGCGGCACTCGGCCAGCACTCGCGTGAGTGCTGACTTGGAGGTTTCGTGCAGCACGATATGCGAGACGACGAGATCGAAACTGCCGTCCGCAAATTCGGTGTGTTCGGCGTTTTGCTGACTGAAATCGATGGCAACACCCAAGGCCTGCGCGCGAGCGTGGGCATAGCGCAACACGGGAGCGCCGACGTCGATACCGTGAACCCGCGCCTTGGGGAAGGCACGAGCCCAAACCACCGTGCCGTTGCCGATGGCGCAACCGACGTCGAGGATGCTGCGGGGCTTGAGATCAGGGTGCTTCTCGCGCACGTAGGCGAGTAGCGTGTCGCCCATGAGGTTGTTTTCCTCACCCAGCGCACCGCCCATGTAGAGATTAATGCCCTTATCGTAGATCGCGCCCGCGGCCACATCATCGGCTGTGAAATCGGTGTGGTACCCGCCCGGTTGCAGGTGGATGTCGGCGGCGGTGTGGTACTTGGGCACCGTCAGCTGCGGATCGAGGCGCAAACGACCCCGACGCTTTGCGGCGCCACGTTGGCCGAGCTTGCGGGCCCGATCGATCAGCGCTGGGAGCTGCCGCTCGGTGGGATCAATCACCGACTCCCACAGCAACTCCTGGCTGCGCCGCTGCATGGCGCTCCAAAACTGGTAGTACGGGTCCTGGGTCATGACCTGACGGACTTCGTGCTCGTCCTTCGGCGCGCGTCCATGCTTGGCACGGAACGCCGGCTCCACGCGGGCAGCGTAAATCTGATACGCCCCGGGCATCAGTCGCCCGGATAGATGTCCGCGCAGGGCAGAGACGAAGTCTTGTCGAGCCTGCTCGTCGTGCGTGGTCTGCGGAACCATCGGGTGCTGTTTGAACGCCGTCATGAACACCTCAAGGTGGTTTTATGCCGTTATCGTAACGAGTGACCGTGGGCGGCCGTCAGTCGCTGGGCGAGGTGTCCGAAAGGCGGTTGGCGCGGGCAATGCGCTGCTCGCGAAAGTCGCGAAAAGGGCGCAGCAGTCGCTCGGCAAGTTCAATGCGCTGGCGTTGGCGCTCGGCGCTGACCAACTCGTCCGGCTGATAATTGCGGATGGCCTCACGACTGAGGCCACTTTGGGTTTCAAGCAGTCGCTCCAACGTGTCGATCCGTTCGAACGCGACTGACAGTTCCGTTGCCAGGGTGACGTACGCCGCATAGAGCTGATCGACGGCAGGATCGTCGAACACCTGGGGCCGATGACCTTTCGCGCCCCGGGGGGGTTCCTGCGCCGCAGACAATCAGGCGGCCCCTTCGATGAGCTCGATCCATTCTCCGCCGGCACCGACGCAAACGCCGGCCTTGCGGCCATGGTAGGGCGCGATGGGCAGGGCTCGCGGAGGCGCCAGCCATTCAACAGTCTTTGGCAGTTCGCGAACACCGAAACTCACCATCGAAATCGCGGGCGGCAACTCACCCTCGCGCGCTACCCGGGGACGGGTGCTCGGCGGCATGTGGTCGGCCTCGATGAACGACTGTCCCTGCAGTGCAATGGCCGCCAGATCATGTTGGCTGTCCGAGGGCAGTCCCTGCGCATTGGACAGCACGGTGATTACTGCAGGCACGACGGGCGCTTTGGCGGTGTTGAAATGCTGATGGTAGTAATCGTTGAGCGCCGCACAGGACGGGCCACCCAAAATCACGATGAACGTGCGGTCGACGTAGTGCTTGGGGTCGGGCGTGTCGAACTCGGGTAGTTTTTCTTTGAAAGAGGTAAGGTAGATCGATTCGCCGGCTGGGCCGAGCGCCTGCATGGCGCGGATCTTGTCGGAGAACGACAAATCAGCCGGCGGTCCGATGATCTTGAAGGGAGAGTCGACAAGGCGGGCGGCGATGCCATCGGTGTCCTGCACCATCAGCTCGGCCGCATTCCAGCCCATGTGCTGGAATGGGACGTAGTCGACGGCGGGTTTGCTTTCGATGAAACGGAAAAAGGTGTGCCCCTCGCCACCCGGCAACATCAGCGCGTAGCGACGGCCGACCAGGGCCGGCAAACTCCAGATCTCGGCTTGCGCGGCAGAGACCCGCCCATGGTCGACGAGCTCATAGCCCAGATAAAGGTGATAGCTGTCGATCATGTGCTGCAAATCCGGCGCAGCGACGGTAACGCAGGAAATCGGACCGATACTCGGCATGCTCAATACCTCAGCTGCGCGAGGGCAGCGATTGCAAATAGCGCAGGGCATCAGCGAGGTGGATCACCTCGGCGTACTTCGCCTGCAAATCGAACAGATTGGCCTCGTGCGGGCCTGGCGCTCGATCGCCCACGGCCTCGCGAACGACGAGCGGAATGAAGCCGTGCTGCACGCAATCGACTGAACTCGCCCTGACGCAACCGCTCGTCGAGAGGCCCGCGATCAGCACACTGTCGACACCGAGTGAAGTCAGCGTTGAGGCGAGGGAGGTGCCGAAAAACGCACTCGCATATTGCTTAGAGATGACCGTCTCGCCCGCGAGTGGCTCAAGACCTTCCGCGAAGGCTGCAAGATCCGGGTGTGCGCCCGCTTCGAAACATTTGAGCGCCGGGACTTTCCTGAAGAACACGCCGCCGTCACGTCCGCCCGGCTGATAGACCACGTTGGTGTGCACGATCGGAATGTCGGCGGCGCGGGCCGCGCGCAACAGGGTCTCGCAATCGGCTCTCGCCTGCTCGACGCCCGCGTAAAGCGGGGAGCTGGGCTCAAGGTAGGCGCGGACAAAATCGATGATCAGCAGGGCCGGGCGTTGCCCTGGCTGCAGGGCCTTGCCAAACCCACCGCGTGCGTAGTTTTCGGAAAGCGACTCAGACATGGCCGGTGGCGCTCAGATGACCTTGGCCGCGCGAAGGGCGGCGAGCCGCTCCCCATCGTAGCCAAGCAGGCGTGAGAAGACTTCCTCGTTGTGCTCGCCGAGTTCGGTGGGCGCGGAGCTGCGGATGCCGCCCGGCGACTCGGACAACTTCGGGGCCACGTTCTGCATACGCAATTCACCGAAGTAGGGATGTTGCGTCTTGACGATGGCCTCACGAGCCTTGAAGTGCGGATCTTCGAGCATCTCGGGCGCGCGGTAGATTTGCCCTGCGGGCACGCCGAATTTTTCCATGAGGTTCAAGACCTCGCGCGTGCTCAGGGTTTGCGTCCAGGCCTCGATGAGTCCATCAAGCAGCTTTTGGTTGGCGCCGCGAGCCTGGTGATTGACGAAACGGGCGTCCTTAGGCCACTCGGGCTGCCCCATGGCCTCGCACAACCGACCGAACACCGTGTCTTGGTTGCCGGCGATCAACACGAGACCATCACTCGTCTTGTAAACGTTCGACGGGGCGACGTTCGGCAGGATCGCGCCGGTGCGTTCACGGATGTAACCGGTTTTGTCGAATTCGGTGACCAGCGATTCCATCATCGCGAGCACCGCCTCGTAGATCGCTGAGTCGACGATCTGACCGCGGCCGGTCTTCTCGCGGTAGTGCAGTGCAGAGAGCGCGCCCAAACAAGCGAAGGTGGCCGCCAACTCATCGCCGATGCTGATCCCCATTCGCGACGGAGGCGTCGAGGGGTCGCCGCACACGTAGCGAAGTCCGCCCATCGCTTCGCCGATGGCGCCGAAACCGGCCTGGTGCGAGTAAGGCCCCGTCTGACCGTAACCCGAGACGCGGATCATGATGAGCTTCGGGTTGATCTTCGACAGTTCCTCGTAACCACAGCCCCACTTTTCCATGGTGCCTGGGCGAAAATTCTCAAGTACAAAGTCAGCACTTTTCACTAACTCTCTAAAAACACTCTGTCCTTCGGCCTGTCGCATGTCCAGCGTGATGGCCTTTTTGTTGCGTGCGACTACCGGCCACCACAACGACGGTTCGCCCGCCTTCTGACGTCCCCAGGCCCGCAACGGGTCGCCCTGACCGGGCGGTTCGATCTTGATGACCTCGGCGCCCATGTCACCCAGCAACTGGCCACAAAAGGGCCCGGCAAGCAGCGTGCCGAGTTCGAGCACGCGGAGGTCAGACAGGGGGCCACGCTTGAATTGGGGGTCGGCGGTCATCGCAAAACCTCTCGAAATAAAAAAGCCGGGACGGCAGGTCGGCCGGCATTGTACGGCCGACCGGGCTCTGTCGGCACGGGGTCTGTTGTTAGAATCCACACTGCGTTTTTTTTAGCAGGGGGTCTCATGTCTCGTCATATCGAAATCGTCGAAGTCGGTCCGCGCGATGGACTGCAGAGTGAGCCTGGGGTCATGCCCACCTCTGCCAAAGTGGAGTTCATCGAGCGACTCATCGACGCCGGGCTTCGACGGCTCGAGGTGACGAGTTTCGTCAATCCGAAAAAAGTGCCGCAGATGGCCGATGCGGAGCAGGTGCTCGCGGGTTTGAACAAGCGCGCTGATGTGCGCTACGTCGGGCTCGTGCTGAACCAAAAGGGGTTCGAGCGCGCCGTGGCGGCAGGTTGCAACGAGGTCGGCATGGCCGTCGTCGCCAGCGATACGTTTAATCGGCGTAACCAGGGAGTCGGCACCGACGAATCGATCGCCGTCTGGCTCGACATTGCCAAGCAGGCGCACGCCGCAGGGGTACGCCCGCAGGTCACGGTCTCGGCGGCGTTCGGCTGCCCGTTCGAGGGCGAGATCGCAGTGGATCGGGTCATCGAGGTCGCGCGGCGGGTCGCCGAGGGCAATCCCCACGAAATAGCCTTCGCCGACACCATCGGCGTGGGAGTGCCATCGCAAGTGAGCGAAATTCTGGGGCGCGCTGCGGCGGCCTTGCCCGGCATGCCGCTGCGCGCTCATTTTCACAACACCCGAAACACAGGCCTCGCCAATGCCTATGCGGCGGTGGTGGCGGGGGTCAGCGCGCTGGACTCCAGCGCCGGTGGCATCGGCGGGTGCCCCTTTGCGCCGTCCGCCACGGGCAACATTCCGACCGAAGACCTCGTCTACATGCTCGAACGCTCGGGCTTCAGCACCGGCATCGATCTCGACAAATTGATTGCAACGGGGGAGTGGCTGCAGGGCGTGCTCGGACGCAGCATTCCCAGCATGTTGCTGAAGGCCGGAACATTCCCCAAGGCCACGGCGCGGGCGGCCTGACGCGTAGCCAACGGACAAGCGCGCACATGCGGATTGCGCGATGCGCGGCGAGGTCGGATACTCCGTACTGTTTTCCTTTTCCCGATATCGAGCCCAAGGGGGGCGCATGTCATATCGATTGGGTGTAGACGTTGGCGGCACGTTCACGGACCTGCTGCTGGTACAAGAAAAAACCGGCCAGACCTGGTCGGCTAAGGTTCCCTCGACACCGGCCGATCAGTCGATCGGCGTGCTGAACGGCATCAAGCGAGTGTGCGAGCGGGCGGGCATTGATCCGAGCCAGATCGACCACGTGATGCATGGCACCACGGTAGCCACGAACACTGTGCTCACCGGCACCGGTGCTCGCTGTGGCCTCGTGACGACCAAGGGTTATCGGCAGGTGCTGCAGATCGCGCGCTCCTACGTGCCCGGCGGCCTCGGCGGCTGGATCATCTACAACAAGTCGCTGCCGATGGCACCGCTCGCGTGCACCATCGAGGCCGACGAGCGCGTCAGTGCCAAAGGCGAAGTCGTCAAGACGCTCGATGAGAAGGCGCTGCGTCAGAGCTTGTGCTCGCTCAAGTCGCAAAACATCGAAGCGCTGACGGTCTCGCTGATCAACTCGTTCGCGAACCCTGCCCACGAACGTCGGGTGCGCGAGATCGCCATCGAAGAACTGCCAGGCACGCCCGTGTCGATTTCTTCGGATGTCGTGCCGGAGATGCAGGAGTACGAGCGCACCGTCACCACGGTCGCCAACTCCTACGTGCGCCCGCGCGTCGATCGCTACGTCAAGAACGTCAAGGCCAAACTGGGTGAGGTCGCCAAGGACGTCAAACTGCACATCCTGCGTTCAGACGGTGGTCTGGCTTCGGCATCCTCGGCGGCCGAATATCCGGTCAACTTGCTGATGTCGGGCCCCGCGGGTGGCGTGACCGGCGCGCTGTGGGTGGCAGTGCAGGCGGGATTCCCCAACCTGCTCACCGTCGATGTCGGCGGCACCTCCACCGATGTGGCACTCATTCAAGGTGGTCAGCCTCGGCTGCGCCGCGAAACCACGGTCGGCGACGTCACGGTTCGTGCCTCCTCGGTCGACATTCGTACGGTTGGTGCGGGCGGCGGGTCGATCGCCCACGTACCGGAGCTCACCAAAGCGCTGCGCGTCGGCCCGCAGTCGGCCGGTGCAGACCCCGGTCCCGCGGCCTACAACCGCGGCGGTACTGAGCCGACCGTCGCCGATGCGAACATCGTGCTCGGCTATCTGCCGGAAATGCAGAAGCTCGGCGGCGACATGGTGCTCAACCGCGAACTGGCGCAAACAGCCGTCAAGAAGGTCGGTGATGCGCTGGGACTCAACGTCAGGCAAGCGGCGCAGGGCATCTACAACATCGTCAACGAGAACATGGTCGGTGCACTGCGTCTTGTGTCAGTCGAGCAGGGCTACGATCCGCGTGATTACGCGCTCATCGCTTTCGGTGGTGCGGGCCCGTTGCACGCGAACGCATTGTCGCGCTTGCTCGGTTCCTGGCCGTCGATCATCCCGCCGGGCCCGGGCGTGCTCTGTGCACTGGGCGATGCCACTACGGCGGTACGTGACGAGCGTGGGCGTACTTATGTACGCAAGTTCAGCGAGACCAATGCCAAAGAAATCGAGAAGATCCTGAAGTCACTCGCGGCCGATGCATCCAAGGGCCTCGAGGCCGAAGGAGTCTCGAAGAGCGAGATCACAACGAGCTATCAGGTGGATCTGCGTTACCACGGCCAGGGCCTGCGCCTGACGGTCGAGGTGAACCTGAAGGAGCTGCAGAAGAAGGGCTTGAAGGCGATCTCCGACCAGTTCGACGAGGAGCACGAGCGCCTCTTTACCTTCGCGCTGCCGCTCGAGCACGAGCTCGTCACGCTGCGTGCTGCCGTGCAGGGTCAGGGCATCAAGATCAAGCGTCAGTCGCTCGCCAAGGGCGGCACGGATCCGAAGGCCGCAGTCGTGGGCAAGCAAAAGTCGTACATGGAGGGCAAGGACGTCACTGCCATCGTTTACGACCGTGCCAAGCTCAAGGCTGGCAACAAGGTACGCGGCCCGGCCATCGTCATGGAGATGGACTCGACTTCGGTGATCCTGCCGAAGCACACCGGACACGTCGACAAGTCCGGCTGCATCCTGATCTACCCCGACAATTACAAGGCGCCGAAGAAGGCTGCCGGTAAGAGGAAGTAATCCCATGCCCGCAACAATCATTCAACGCAACAAGAAGCCCTTCAAGAAGACGAAGGTCGACACGGTTACCATCGACATCATCGAGAGCGCGCTGCGCAACGCGCGCTACGAGATGGACACGGTGTTGTTCCGCACGGCGATGTCACCGGGCATCCGTGAGCAGCACGACGAATTCCCGATGATTGCCAACACCGAAGGCAAGATGGTCGTCGGTCAGTTCGGCTCGTTCATCTGGGGCTTCATGCAGGGCTACGACGGCACGGTGGAAGAGGGCGATATCTTCCTGACCTCCGACCCGTACTCGGTCAACGGCGCCATCAGCCATGCCAACGACTGGCTGATGCTGATGCCGGTGTACCGTGGCGGTCGAATCGTGGCTTGGACGGCGATGTTCGGTCACATGACCGACGTCGGTGGCAAGGTCCCAGGATCTCTGCCCACCGACGGCACCACCATCTATGAAGATGGCATCGTGGTGCCGCCCACCAAGATCTACAACAAGGGCAAGCTCAACGAAGACGTGCTGCGTGTGGTGCTGCACAACTGCCGTCTGCCCGAGTGGAACCTCTCTGACTTCAACGCGATCACGGCGGCGCTACGTACCGCTGCCACGCGCTGCGTCGAGATCGCCGAGCGTTTCGGCGATGACGTGTTCTACTCGGCCATGGACGCCATGCTCGAACGCAACAAGCGCGCGATGCGCGCGCTTATTCGGCAGAACGTGCCCGAGACCAAGCAGTTCTTCGAAGACTACATCTGCGACGACGGCCTGAACATGGGTCCGTACCGTATCAAGTGCAGCATGTGGCGCGAGGGTGACAAGTGCATCTTCGACTTCTCGGGTACCGATCCGCAGTCGATTTCTTCGATCAACTTCCTGTTGAACGAAGAGATGTTCAAGATGTTCGCGGGCATTTACATGATCATGGTGTTCGACCCGCAGATCCTCTTCAATGACGGGTTCTATGACCTCATGGAAGTGCGTATCCCGCCGGGCACACTGCTCAAGCCGTTGAAGCCCGCAGCGCTCTCCTGCCGCACGCACGCCTTGGGTCGCATCTTCGACATCTTGGCGGGCCTGCTCGGGCAGGGTAACCCGGACTTCATGTGCGGCGCCGGTTTCTCGGACAGCCCGCACTTCATGTACTCGGGCTACAACAAGGATGGTGAGTGGTATCAGCTGTACCAAATCACTTTCGGCGGTATTCCGGGCAAGCCCTTCGGCGACGGACCGGACGGTCACTCGCTGTGGCCGTCATTCACCAACGTGCCGAATGAGTTCCTCGAGAGTTACTTCCCGCTTCGCATCGACATCTACGAAACCATCGCGGACACCGGTGGTGCGGGCAAGAACCGCGGCGGCAACGGATTGCGCATCGGCTATCGGTTCCTCGAGCCGGGTGAAATCTCGATCCATGACGATCGTTGGCTGACCTACCCCTGGGGTGCGAACGGTGGCGAGCCCGGCGCTCGCAGCCGCAAGCTCCTCCAGCGCGCCAACGGCACCGAGGAATTGCTGCCGTCCAAGATCGACCACGTCAAGGTCGAGGCGGGCGATCTGCTGATCGCCGACACGTGGGGCGGTGGCGGTTGGGGCGACCCGCTCGAGCGTGCCGCGTCACAAGTGGCGTTCGATGTCGTTGCAGGTCTTGTCACCCAGGCTGGCGCGAAGCGTTATGGCGTCGTCGTCAGTGCCGACGGCGTGTTGGATGAGAAGGCCACCGAAGCGCTGCGAGCCAAGATGCGTGCGAACCGTGGACCGAAGAAAATCTTCGATCGCGGTTTCGAGTCCATCGAGGAGCTCAAGGCTCGCTGCAAGGCGGAGACCGGCTTCGATCCTCCGGGTCAGCCGCGTTTCACCAAGTGGGCGGCCGTCGCAGCCGAGGCGCTGATGAAGAAGAAGGGCATCAAGGCTGCCTGAGGCCTCTTCGCGTTCTCAACGACGACATACAGTCCCCGCTCCGAGAGGTGCGGGGACTTTTTTTTGGAAGGTACATCGTGTCCGATCAATACACCGCCGTGGGCTACAGCTCGACCTCGATTGGCATGGGTACAAAGCCCGCCGTGCTGGTGGTCGATTGGCAGCTGGCCTTCACGGATCCGCGATTCGAGCTCGGTGGGCTTGCCCGTCTGCATGCCGCGCGGGATAACACTGCGCTACTTCTGAGCAAGGCCCGCTCGCACGGCATACCCGTCGCTGCGTGCTTCACGGCTTATTGCAGCAGCAAGGATATGCCGCTGTGGAAAGTGGCTGCCGTGCGCAAGGAGTTTTTCTATGGCCATGAATGCACCGCCATGGACCCAAAGATTTTCGACGAGCGCGACTTTACCTACTGCAAGAATGCCCCATCGATGTTCTTTCAGACGCCGCTCATCACTTGGCTCGTACGCCAAAACATCGACACGGTGTTCGTCACCGGCTGCACGACGAGCGGCTGCGTCCGCGCGACGATCGTCGATGGTTTTTCCTTCGGCTTTCGAGTGCAAGTGGTAGCCGATTGCTGCGGCGACGCGGAGGAGGGACCGCACAACGACACGCTGCGCGATGTGGGGCGGCGCTACGCTGACGTCGTTGATCGTGCCGCAGCCGAGCGACAGTTCGAGGCGCTTGGGCGCTCGGATTCCGGTTGGGGTGCAACGGCGTGAGCCTGCAACGCGTCGGCCTGTGGTTGGGCGTCGCCCTGTTCACGGCGATGTTGCTGCTGCCGGCGCCTGAGGGCTTATCGCCAGCCGGCTGGCGCGTGGCGGCGGTCACCGTGCTCATCGGGTGTTGGTGGTTTACCGAAGCCGTTCCGGTCACCTTGACGGGTAGTCTGCCGTTTTTGTTGCTGCCGCTGCTCGGCGTCACCAAGCCCGAGGCCGTGGCGGGCCAGTACATGTCGCCGGTGTTGTTCTTGATTCTCGGCGGTTCGGTCCTCGGTCTGGCGTTCGAGAAATGGAATCTGCATCGAAGGATGGCGTTGTTCGTGGTGTCGCGTTCGAGTGCGCAACCGCGCGCGTTGCTGCTGGCGATCATGGGAGTGACGGCCTTCGTCTCGATGTGGGTCAACAATTCGGCAACCACCGTGATGATGCTGCCCATTGCCATCGCCGCCCTCGGAGCGGTCGCGGGGCCCGCAGATGACTCAGCGACCGATGTGGGTCGACGTAACTTTGCAGCAGCGATGATTCTCTCGGTGTCTTTCGCCTCGAACATCGGTGGCTTCGCCACCCCGATCGGCACGCCCGTCAACTCGATCGCCATGGGCATCCTTGATCGGACCTACGGACTGGAAATTTCCTTCGCTCAATGGATGACATTCGGCGTTCCTTTCACGCTGATTGGCGTCCCGGTGTGCTGGTGGATTTTGTGTCGCTGGATCATGCCGTTCGACTTCTCCGGCGGTAGCCGCGAGCAGGTGAGGGTGGCAATAGGTGATTGCGGACCGCTCGGCACCCCTGAGCGGCGAGTCCTCGCCATCGTGTTGCTCGTGGCTGGAGCTTGGGTGTTTCTGCCTTTCCTGGAGAAGCGCATCCCGGGATTGACCGATGCTGGCGTCGCCGTGGCGGGAGCTTTGCTTGTGTGCATCATGCCCTCGGGTGCACGGGGCGCTGGGGCGCCCGCTCGGCTGCTCGATTGGAACGACGCCAAGCAGGCGCCGTGGTATCTCATCCTGCTGCTCGGCGGTGGCGTTGCACTGGCTGACTCGGTGGTGAAGTCGGGTCTCAGCGCTTGGCTCGGCACGGCACTCGCCGCGTTCAGCGATTTGCCGCTGCTGCCGATGCTGTTTGGCATCGCGCTCATGTGCGCACTGATCACCGAGGCGGCGAGCAATGTGGCGACTGCAACGATCTTCATGCCGATCGCGGCTGGACTCGCCCTCGGTGCCAATTACGACCCGCTGCTCGCGGCACTCGCTGCGGGGATGGCGGCGAATCTGGGCTTCGCAAACCCTGCAGCGACTTCATCCAACGCACTTGTGTATTCAACTGGACGAATCCCCATCACAGGCATGCTCAAGGCGGGCTTGCTGTTTGATCTGGCGGGGGCGGTGCTGATCGCGCTGCTGTGCCTGTGGGTCGTGCCCTTGCTGACCCTAGGTTGACGATCTGCACGTGCACAGGATCGCGTCTCTGTGAGCACGTCTCTGTGAGCACGAGCAGGGTGCCCTGGCTTGCGATCATCTGGAGCTTGCCTGTACTCGCGGGGACCGCTCAGGGGGCTGCGCTTGCCGGCGGACTGAATGGGTGGGCATTCGGCATCGCATTGATCCCCGGGCCGGCCCTGCAGTACTTCGTCAAAGATTTCGGCGAACGGCTCGGGACCTGGCGCGAGTTCGCAACGGTCATGGTCGGTGGCTATCTACCGGCCTTGTTCGCTTGCGGACTACAGTCGGGCGCATGGCTCGATCGGCGCACCCTGATCTTGGCGACACCCATCGCCATGTGGCTCACCGCTGCCGTGCTGGTGGATGGCGTACGGCGCGCGCGGACGATAAACACCGCAGGTCACAGTAATCTCGCCTCGCACATGGGAGATACCGCCGCACGCTCGACGTATCTCGGCTTGCATACCTCGGCGCTGATTATTTTGGGTTTTGCGATCGTCGCCGACCAAGTGCATTGGGGCATGATCGTGCTGCCGTTTGCGGTGTTTCGAATCGCAGCCAGTGCCGCCGACGCAATCTTGAGCGGCATCGAGTTTGAACGCAGCGTCCAGGAGGCTTGGGAAATTTCCTTCAAAGCCTATGTGGTGGGCGCTGTCTGGGTGGCGGGGTGGAGCGTGGCACCGGCTTAGCTCTATGGACTGGCACCGTGCGTGGCCAGCCAGCGGCGCAGCATCCCGACCGTGTAATGCCCCGAGAGCCGTGCCAGTTCGAAGATATCGACGGGGTTGACGCGCTCGTCGGCGTGATCGGATATCACCCGCAGACAACCGAACGGGACGCCGAACTCGTGGCAGACCTGCGCGACCGCGGCGCCCTCCATCTCTACACAAACGGCGCTCGGAACACGGCTGCGAACACGCTCTCGGGAGGCGCGATCGCCGATGACCTGGTCGCCCGTGGCGATATCGCCGATCACGCTACGCCGGTTGGGGGCGAGGCGCCGCGCTTGCTCGCCCAGTGTTCGCTCGAGATCTTCGGCCATGAACGCATCGAGCGCGGCGTGCAGTTGCCCAGTAAACGCCGCGTCGGCCGGCAAAGCCGCGGTGTTCAGCAGCGGAACGTGGGTGGGCGGGAAAAACGGTGAGGCGTCGAGGTCGTGCTGGTACAGGTTACGCGCGAGGACGACATCGCCAATACCGAGATCATCTCGGAGGGAGCCAGCAATCCCGGTAAAGAGCACGCGTGACGGACGCGCGGTGGTAATCAGGTGCGCGGCGGTCGCCGCTGCAGCGACCTTGCCCCAGCGCGAAAATGCCAAGGTGACCGGCAATCCCTCGAAACGCCCAGCGGCAACCTCGCGTCCGCCGCTTTGGATTCGGCTGACGGGATCGAGGGTGGGAAGCAGGGCTTCGATTTCCTGCGGCATCGCGCTCAGGATGAGCAGCATGGTCGCCTTCGTCTCCATTCGTAATTTAACATAATATACATTATGCGCATTTCGAGTTCAGCCCCTCATTGCGTACCATAGCGCATCCACCGCGGAGATCCTCTTGCGTCTCGTCGTTTACAACATCCGCTACGCCACCGGCATCGGCCCCGCGTTCCATCTGCCGTTGCCCGGCGCCGGCTATCTGCGCAGTTCGCCACGCGTGCTCGACGACATCACGCATTTCCTGCGGGCACAGGACCCAGATATCGTCGGTCTGCTCGAGGTCGACAGCGGCTCGATGCGCAGCGGCCTTGTGAACCAGGCGCATTACATTGCCGATCGCATCGGGCATTACACCGCCTACGAGTGCAAGTATGGCTCTGCCTCTCTCAACCAGTTGGTCCCGGTGGTGCGCAAACAAGGCAATGCCTTGCTCGCCGCACCGCGGGTCGAGGGTGAGCGTTTCCATTACTTCCGGCAAGGCATCAAGCGCCTGATCATCGAAATCGAACTCGACGATGTCTGCATCTTCCTCGTGCATCTGTCACTTAAATATCGGCATCGTCAGGAACAACTGGCGCACCTGCACGATCTCATTGTGGCAGCGCGCAAGCCCGTGATCGTCGCCGGCGATTTCAATACCTTCACGGGCCAGCAGGAATTGTTCCTGTTCATGCGCGCCGCGGGTCTGCGCAGTGCCAACGCGCTCGGCTTGCCGTCGTTTCCCTCGACCCGACCACGCTTCGAGCTCGATTTCGTGTTGGTCAGCCGCGACATCGAAGTGTTGGATTTTCGCGTCCCCGATATCCGTT
>Ga0172376_10002461_pt1 | contig 22587 bp, 18 predicted proteins | sample Lak35m_FD_121114 | JGI IMG/M metagenome (GOLD analysis project Ga0172376, IMG submission 121114) | Freshwater microbial communities from Kabuno Bay, South-Kivu, Congo - kab_092012_35m | ecosystem: Environmental > Aquatic > Freshwater > Lake | place: Democratic Republic of the Congo: South-Kivu... | reverse complement strand
GTCCATGGCAACAAGGTCATGGCTCCAGAACGCGTAGAGCGACTTCCGGCAGGCACCGGCCCCATAAAGCCAGCACCGAGCAAGCTCAGCAACGACCTGATGGGTTGAACCGACTATGAATGAACGGGTACGCTGGCGGATCGAGCAGATCGCATCCGCCTCGCCCGTGAAGTCTTCTCCGCAGGAGTACGTGCCCTGCGCCCATCGGTGATTCAGGGCAAGATCAGTCATGGCGTCCAATCGGCCAGTGGTGCGATCTGCCGCAGCCGCCTGCTCACGGTCACCACCAGCCTCAGACAACAGGGCCGCGATCTCTGGGACTTCCTGGAGCAAGCCTGGATCGCCCATCACCGCGGTGGGGTGATGCCATCGCTGCTGCTCGATCCCTGAATCAGGCGCCACCGAGCACTGCTGATTGATCGCTCACCGAGGCGCCATCAGGCGTGCAGTCACGCGGCTGGGCGTTCCGACCCCTGAACGGGTACAAAACGGATTAGGCTCCAGAGCACCCAGTTGGCAGCCACCTCTACCCGCAGGCGCCGGCATCCCGGCCCCGCAACCATGCATCAGAGTGCAGCACAGTGAGCCAACGGTGGAACTGGGCGACACCTGCGGCAGCCTCGCCCGCCAGGTGATCCCTGCCGGAGCAGGGACGGGGCCCAGCCATGCCTGGCCACGCAAATCTGTACCGCCGCAAATCTGTACCGCCGCAACGTATAACCATGATCACCACTGTTGCTCTGCGCCTGGTGCCGATTGTCCTGTTGGCGATCGGCCTGATTCATCCCCTGCCCCTGGCTGTTGACCTGCTGCTGCTGGCGGTGCTGGGTTGGTGGCTGGTCGGCCCGGCAGCGCGCAAGCCGCTCAGGTCGGCCCAGCCGCTGGCGGAGCTCCCGCCGGCCCGAGAACCGCTGGAGCCGCCACTGCCTTCCGTACAGGCACAGCATGACCAGCGGATTCTGGAGCTGCAACAGCAGCTGGAGGCCGGCCGAGCCCGGGAACTGACGCTCAGCCGTCAGCTGCGGCAGTGGCAACAGGAGGCGCAAGCCAGCCGCCAGGCCAACCAGCAGCTGGAGCGGCAGCGGCAGCAGCTGCAACAGGATCTGCAGAGCTGTGAGGCCCTGTTGGAGGAACAGCAGACAAGTCTCGATCAGTTGCAGGCCAGCCAGAAGGCACAGGAACTTCAGCTCAACGAGGCCCGCAGCACGATCGTTCAGCTGGAGCGGGAACAGGCTCAGAGCCAGGCTGCCACTGGGGCGGTGCTGGAGCGGGGCCCCGCAGCGACCGGGACGCTGCTGTTGAACAGCTCCGAACGCGATCTCTATCCCCGGGAACGGCAGGAGCTGCTGCTGACGCTGCTGCGCCTGGCCGTGGCCGATCAGGCAACGGGCTGCCGGGGATTGACGCCGAGCCCACGCACCCTGGACATCCTCAACGACCTGATCGCCCAAAATCCACTGCAGGGGCAGAGGCCCAGCCAACAGTTCAGCAATAGCATCAAACAGGCCTTTCGCGCTGAGACCAGCATCAGGCTGCAGCAGAATCTCAGGCCCCTGGGCTTTGAATGCACCCAGGCTACCAATGGCCATATCATTGTTGCTGTGAGGGGCGATGATCGCTATAAACTGCAGGTCTCATCCACCCCGAGTGACAACCATTCACGCCAGAATGAAGCAGGGCGGCTGATGAAGATGCTCCTCTCCCGAACCACTGCCTGACCCTCCCATCGCAGAGGGGCTGATTCAAACTCGGCGCGTCGGCTGCGGCTGAAGCGCGGGGGGCAACCCGCTCCTGGCAGCACCTGGGGTGCTGAGGTCCATTGATGGTGCCCGTGTTGTGCGCGACTGGCGCAACGCAACCGGCACTTTGAAGCGGCCCTGGGCTGCGGCCGCAGCGCAGGGGGAAAACCCGCTCCTGGCAGCGCCCGGGATGCTGAGGTCCGTTCCTGCTGTCCGTGTCACCCACCACCGGTGAAACCAGAACTTTGAAGCGGCCCTGCAGCCCCGCCCATCAGGGCAGTTCCTCCAACAGCCGGATCAGGCCTTCCCGCATGCGGGCGCGGGCCAGCAGCGGGCGGGCGGCTTCCGCCAGGCCGGCGGCCTCCAGGGCCTCCGTCAACCGATTCGGGGCCAGCACCAGAGGCAGAAAGGGCTGATCGGCAGCCGGTGGATCCTCGCCGCCATTGGCGCGGCAGCGGGCAGCGCAGCGCCGCTCCAGCTGGCTGAGGAAGCGCTGGGCCAGCGGACCGCTGAGGGGATGATGCAGCAGCAGCGGCGCAGCGGCACCCTCCCGTCTCAGGCGGAGCAGTTCCTGGGCCAGCAACTGCTGCCAGGCCGGCCAGGCACCCAGAAACGGCACCCTGCTCAGCGCAGTCCGCCGCTGCTGCCACAGGGCCGGCAGGTCCTGGCGCACATGCAGGCCCGGCAGCAGCAGCAGCGGCACCAGGATGGCGGGCGGTTGCCCGGCAGCGGGCTGAGGCAACGCCGCCGCCGGTTCGGCGGTGAGTGCCAGCAGCTGCACCGGGGCGCCGCGTCGCAGCGCCAGATCCATCGCCAGCTGCTGCCACACAGCGGCGATCTCACCGCCGCTGCGGCCATGCACCAACAGCAGCAGCGGTCGGGCGGGATGGCTGCGCAGACGGCGTTGCAGGCGCTGCTGCAGCGTCGGCTCCAGGTCCTGACGGGCCAGGCGCAGCAGATCGCCGCGGGCCCGAGGCAGGCGGGCCAGGGCATCGATGGCCTCGGCGGCGAGGGCCGGCTGCAGATCGGTGGCGACCTGGTTCAGGACCGCCCGCAGCGGGGCGCGAGGCCAGGCGGCCAGGCCTCGCTGCAGGCCCTCCAGGGCGGCGCGCCGCAGGGGGAGGGGTGCCGCCTGCCGCAACCGCTGCTGCAGCAGATCGAAATCGGCCCGGTGGCGCTGATGGCCCAGCAGCGGCAGCAACGCGATCTGCTGCGCGGGGGAGGCCTGGGCCAGGGCCTGGCGCAGGGCAGCCGCCCAGGCGCGATCGCGCCGTTCGCCGATCAGGGCCGGCAGGGCGGGATCAGGCTGCGGCTGCGCCAGCCAGCAGCGCAACAGCCGGCTGGCCCCATCACCATCGAGATGGCTGGCCAGCACCGCCACCAGATCCTGCGCCAGCGGGATCACGCCCGTCTCGATCGCCTGCAGCCACGGCTGTGCATCCAGCTGCCGCCGGCGGCGCAGCCGCTGCAGAAACGGCCAGCGTCCGGGCGCGCCGAGGCCTGGCAGGTCCGTGGGAGTGGCGCACTGGGTCACGGGCAGCCGCTGGGTCTGCGCCAATGCTGGGCCACGGGCCGGAGCTGCTACAAGCGCAGGCCCGGGTCGGAGCCGCCATCAGCCGCACCGCCATCAGCCGCGGCATCGCCATCCGGGAATCATCAGCGTCGTCATTCACGACGTCATCATTCACGACGTCATCATCCGCGAAGCCGTCATCCGCGCCGTCATCACCCTTGCCATCGGAATCCTTGCCATCAGCCGCGCCGTCATCATCTGCGGCGCGATCATCAACGTCATTGCCATCCGCGGCATGATCATCAACGCCACGATCATCGGTGCCATTATCATTATCAGCAACATCACCGGCAATACGCTCGTCGCCTGGCCGACCCGCCCGGGTGCCGGCCGCTGCCCTGCGCCCGGGCGGCGCTGCGCACAATGGTTCTCAACGGTCTGTTGTCAGATGGGGGGTGGCCCCTGCGGCCACGTCCTGCATCAACCGCCCGGCGCGCTCTGCCCTGAGCCGATCGGCGTGCATCCCCTGCCCAACCGCTCTGCCTGAACCGCCCCGCATGAACCGCCGTGCCCTGTTGTTCCAGCTGCTGGGTCTGACGGCGATCTCCGTGGCCACCCAGCGGCAGGCCGCAGCGGCCCGCCCGGACCCAGCTGTAGCTGGCCCCCCACCCACGGCCCCAGGCTCCGGCGGCGGTCTGCCGTTTCAGCCCGTGCGTGGGCCGATCCCCTTACCCAGCGATGGCCTGAGCGCCGCTGACCAGCAACGCCTGTATGCCCGCATCAGCCTGCAGGATGCCCTGGTGCTGCCCGAGGGATACGGCAGCACGGTGCTCACCCAGTGGGGCGATCCGCTGGGGGAGGGGCGCGTCGGGTTCAACAACGACTACCTGGCCTTCACGGCGCTCGCGGGCGAGCAGGCGTTGCTGACGATCAACTTCGAATACATCAGCCCTCGCCCCTGGACGGCCGGCTACCGGGAGGCGATCGGCCGGGAACTGCCGTTCGAGCACCTCCGCACCCTGCTGCAGGAGCGGGGCGACAGCCTTGATATCACCGCCCTGGCGGCCGCGGATCCGCTGCGGCAAGCCCTGTGGGCGGTGGCCCGGGCGGCACTGGAGGATCAGGGCATCGGTGTCTGCGGGATCGAGCGCGACCCTTCGCTGGGCTGGCGGCGCCGCAATGGCCGTTATGACCGGCGCATCCACGGGCTCACCGGCCTCGATGACCCCAGCCAGCAGCTGCGCTGCAGCGGTCCGGCGGCGCTGGTGTTCCGCCGCCGCCACCGGCTGGGCTACGACGACGGCCTCGGCGATCGCATCATCGGCACCTTCGCCAACTGCGCCGGTGGTCAGACCCCCTGGGGAACGCTGCTGTCCGCTGAGGAGAACGTGCAGACCCATGTCGTCGAGGCGGTGTATGCCGATGGCAGTTCACCGGATCCGGCGCAGCGCCGCTTCCACTTCGATGGCGAACGGCTGGAGGGCCTCGGCCATCCCTTCGGGTTGGTCGGCAACAAATACGGCTGGATGGTGGAGATCGATCCACGCCGTCCTGAGCAGCCCCTGGTGAAGCACACCGCCCTGGGGCGCTGCCGCCACGAGGCCGTCGCCGTCCGTGCCCGCAGCGGCGAGCCCCTGGTCGTCTACTCCGGCTGCGATCGGCACGGGGGGCATCTGTATCGCTATGTGAGCGACGAGCTGGTGCGCGATCCGGCCGATCCCGCCAATTCCCGCCTGCTGGAACGGGGCCGGCTGGAGGCGGCCCGTTTCGAACCCGATGGCAGCGGTCGCTGGATTCCGCTGCTGCCCGGCACAGCGGTGGATCCACTGCCCCCCGATCACTTCGCCCGCTACGACCTCGCCCCGGTCCTGCCGGTGCCCCACAGCGATCGCCGCCGTGCCGGCAGCATGCTGCTGCAGCAGCAGAGCGACTGGCGCGACTATCGGGCCCGCTTCCGCGCCCTGGCTGACCTCTACCTCGGTCGTGGTGAGGAGCAACTGGGAGCGATCCTGATCGATGCCCACCTGGCCGCCAATGCCGCCGGGGCGACGCCGGCGGCGCGGCCTGAGGACACCGACATCGATCCGCGCACGGGCGATCTGCTGATCAGCTTCACCGCCGCCGGATCCGATGGTGAAGGCCAGGCGGATCCGGCGATCTTCCGCGGACCGGCGGGGGAGAACCGCTGGCCGTTCGGCTGGGTGATGCGTCTGCAGGATGGACGGGCCGGAACCGATCCAGCTGCCGCTGGCTTCCGCTGGCGCCTGGTCGCCACCGGTGGCACCCCTTGGCAGGGAGGCCTGGGCTTCGCCAATCCCGACAACCTGGCGATCGATCGCGCCGGCAACCTCTGGATGGTCACCGATCGGGCTGCGGTGAATGGCAGCGCCGATGTATTCGGCAACAACGCCTGCTGGCTGTTTCCGGCCGCCGGGCCCGCCGCCGGCGAGGCCCTGTTGTTTGCCACGGGACCGATGGAATGCGAGCTGACCGGCCCCTGTTTCGACAACAGCGATTCCACTTTGTTTCTCTCCGTCCAGCACCCTGGGGAAGACAACGGCGTGCATCAGCCGGGCCGGGAGGAGCTGCAGGCCTACAACCTGCGGGATCGCGACGGCGGCCGCTTCGAGCAGCTGCGGCGGGTGCCGCTGGGGTCGAACTGGCCGGCCACGCAGCCAGGACGCATCCCCAGGCCGGCGGTGGTGGCGATCCGGCGGCTGGATGGCGGGGCGCTGCTGGCCCCCATCGGCGGCGATGGCCAGGCCTGAGCCCAGCGCTCAGGGGGTGGCCCCATCCCAGAGCGCCTGCAGCTGGCCGCGTTGCGCGGCGTTGAGTGGCGGCAGGCTCCAGCAGCGCGCCAGCTGATCATCCGGCGGCAGCAGCAGGGCCCGTTGCAGATCCGGCAGGGAGGCGGCCGCCGGTGCCAGTCGACTGCGCGGCAGGGGCGGCACCCAGCCGGCTGCCAGCAGGCGGGGCAGCAGAGGGGGCGCCAGCAGCTCCAGCAACCAGGCCAGGGGCGGCCGCAGTGCCGCGCCGGCAGGACGCAGCAGCAGATTCCAACCCAGGGGTGATCCCTGCTGAGGCAGCACCACCGCCAGGCGTGGATCACTGCGCAGCAGCGGCACCGCCCGCCGCCGTGGCAGCACCACAGCCTCGGCTTCCCCCGCCAGCAGCAGGTTGAGGCCATGGCGTTCACCGCTGGCCAGGGCGGCGCGGCGCAGCAGGCGCAGGCGCTGCGGATCAGCACCGACCAGCGTGATCGATACCCGTGGGCTGGAGGGCAGCACCAGCCGCCCCTGCAGGCTGGGGTCAAGCAGCAGCTCCCAGCCCTCGGCGGCGCGGCGGGCCAGGTCGGGGCGATCCCGCAGCAGCAGCACCCAGGGATCGACCGCCCAGGGAAAGGCCCGGCTGGGGCTGCCCGCCGGCAGATACAGACGGCTCACCGGAGCGGCCAGATCGAGCAGGCCAGCGGGCAGCTCGCCCGGGGCAAAGGGATCCCAGCGGCTCGGCGGCAGCGAAGCGGCCCAGCCATCCCAGAGCTGCACCAGAGCCGCCGAGGAGCCCGTCGCGGCCGGCAGGTTCTGCAACAGCGAGGCCGGATCGTCCCACACCTGCTGGTTCCAGTCGCCCGGCAGGCGCGCCGCCCAGGCGGCGGGGAAATCACCACGGCTGACCAGCAGCCGGTGGGGCGATCTGCGGCAGCCAGCCAGCAGCGCCGGCCCCGACAGGGCAGCCAGGCGCAGCAGGTGGCGGCGGGGGAGCGGGAATGCAGCCATCGTGGGACCGTAGGGCGCCGTCGCAACAGCATCTGTGCCGATCGCGAGGCGCCAACCCCCGGAGGGCGGTATCTGCAACGAGCGGCTCCTGCAGAGGGGGCTGCGCCTGGAGCCCTGGTGCGGAAGCCCTCGCGCCGAGTCTGAATCAGCCCTGAGGGCTGGCGGGACGCGATCGCTGCGGCCGCGGCCTACGCCGGTTCGAATTCGCCGATCAGGGCCTGCAGCTCCTCCGCCTCCACCCGATAGATCTCATGGCAGAAATGGCAGGTGAGTTCGGCATGGCCCTCCTCGCGCAGCATCTCAGCGAGCTCGGCACGGCCCAGCAGCTTCAGGGCTGAGACACTGCGGCGACGGGTGCAGGGGCAATGGAAGCGCACCGGCGTGAGCGCCTCGCTGTCCTCCAGGGGGCGGGGATCGAGATCGGGAAAGATATCCTTCAGCAGATCCTCCAGCCGATCGCGGCAACCCTCCAGCCGTTCGCTGAAGCCGCTGATCTCCCGGCAGCGGTCCTCCAGCAGCGCCACCAGGGCCGGTTCCTGCGCCGCCCGGGGCAGCACCTGCACCAGCACTCCACCGCTGCAGCGCACCCCGGAACTGTCGAGGCGCTCGCCGATGAACAGCGCCGATGGGGTCTGTTCGGAATGGACCAGATACGACGCCACATCCTCAGCGATGCCGCCGCTCACCAACTCCACCGTGCTGCTGTAGGGCTCGCCCTCGCCGATATCGCGCACCACATGCAGATAACCGGTGCCGGTGGCAGCGCTGAAATCAAACCGGGCCTCGCCATCCTGCTCCTGGCGCAGATCCAGCTCCAGGCCAGGATTCCCCACATAGCCCCGCACGCTGCCATCACGACCGGCATCCACCATCAGCCCTCGCAACGGCCCATCGGAGCGGATGCGCAGGTTGACCCGGCCGTGCCGCACCTTCATCGAGCTGGCCAGCAGCAGACCGGCGGTCATCGCCCGCCCCAGCAATGCCGTGGTCAGGAACGACAAGCCATGGCGACGGCGGGCATAGCGCACGCTGCTCGTGGTGGTCACCGCCACCAGACGGATGCCGCCATCAGCCGCGGTGGCCCGCAGCAACCGATCCGCCATTCCCCTGCAGCGCAGCTGGCGGCATCGTACGGAGATGGCCTCGCTCCAGGCGCCAGGCGCTGGAGACCACATGGGCGAACAGCTCCGGCTCATGGGTGACGATCAGCAGGGCCCGATCGCGACCCAGGGCGGCCAGCAGCTGCAGCAGCTCCGCCCGCACACTCCAGTCCAGGCCGGCGGTGGGTTCATCGAGCAGCAGCAGTTTCGGATCGCGCAGCAGCTGCACCGCCAGCGACAGGCGCCGCTGCATGCCGCCGCTGAGCCGCTCCGGTGGCACGCTCAAGCTGAGATCCGCCAGACCCACCTGGGCCAGCACCGCCTCCAGCCGGCCGGCCGGCAGCCGTCGCTGGCCCAGCTTCAGCTCCTGGCCGACGCTCAGGCCCAGGAAATGGCGTTCGGGGAACTGAAACACCAGGCCGCACAACCAGCGGCGTTGACGCGCATCGACGGGGCGGCCCTGCCAGAGGATGCGGCCTCGACTGGGATCGGCCAGGCCGGCGATCACCTCCAGCAGGGTGGTCTTGCCGCTGCCGCTGGGCCCGGCCACCAGGGCCGGCTGCCCCACCGGCAAGCTGAGGCTGACCCCCTGCAGCAACGGCTCGTCGGTCGTGGCCGGGTGGTACGTGAGCGACTGCAGTTCCAGCATCCCCCCAGCATGGTGCAGTGGTTGCATGAAGGGAGCCCCCTGCCCCTGTCGTCGCCATGGAGGTTCGCTTCCGCGAGCTCGATCCGTTCAACTGCTGGATCTGGCTGCGCTTCCCCCATCCCCCCGGTGCCGGTGAACGGGGCTATCTCGAAACCGCCTTCGACAGCTGGTTCTTCCTCGGCAAGCTCGGTGGCTTCAATGCCGAGAACCTGCAGGCCCATGAGGCCGGCGCCGAGCTCAGCTGGCTGGCCTGGGATGCGAGCGGCGCCGACCAGGCCCTGCCGGCCCTGATGCACAGCATGGCGCCGCTTGAATACCGGGGCGAATGGGCCCGCTGCTGGCTGGATCTGGGCACCAGCGATGCCTTCGCTCTCGATGTGTTGATCAACACCCTGCAATGCCCCAACCGCGACATCCTCGAAATCGAGGAGCTGCTGATCGGTGGCCTTGAGGAGGACTGGCCGATCGAGGCGGAACCCGACAGCCCCTTCCCGGGCCGCATCGGTTGAGGCGAGACGATGGGGCGTGAACTGCGGCGCTTGCTGATCGATCCCGCCCGGCTCCATGCCGCCCTCCAGGCGCCGGGGCCGCTGGCATTGCAGCCCGCCGAACACCACTACCTGGCACGGGTGCTGCGCCTGCGGCCCGGTGATCCGGTGGCATTGATCGATGGCCTCGGTGGGCTGTGGCAGGCCGCACTGGCGGCTGGCCCCTGGCTGGAGCAGCTCCGGGTCCTGGATCGCGCCGCCGATCCGCCGACCCCGCCGCTGACCCTGGCCCTGGCCCTGCCGCGCCGCGAGGTGGAACTGGTGTGGCGCATGGCCACCGAGCTGGGCGTCGATCGGTTGCAGCCCCTGCGTGGGCAGCGCAGCCCGGGCGAAGGCCGGCCGACGCCTGAACGCTGGCAGGCGGTGCTGCGCGAGGCCTGCGAACAATGCGAACGCCTGTGGCTGCCGAGCCTCGAACCCCTGCAGGAGGCCCTCCTCTGGCTGGGTCGCCCCGCAGCGGCCCTGCGGCTGCTGGCCACCACACGGCGGCCGGGTCTGCCGCTGCTGGAGCAGGTGCTGGCCCAGGCCGACGCCGACCCTGACCGCCCGGGTGGCGTGACCGTGGCGGTGGGGCCCGAGGGGGGCTGGAGCCCCGCCGAGGAGGAACGGGCGCTCGCCGCCGGCTGGCGGGCGGTGAGCCTCGGGGACACGATCCTGCGCTGCCCCACGGCGGCGGTGGTCGCGGCCGCTCGCCTCTGCGCCTGGCGGCAGGGCCGGCGTGGCGGGCGTGGCCGGCCGGCCACTGGCGGCTGATCCCAGCCGCCAGCCAACCCGAGCCATGGAGGCGAACCCGACTGTTCCGCTCAGGGCGGTCGCAGCCCCAGGGCTGATTCAAACTCGGTGCGAGGGCTGCGGCCGCAGTTCAGAGGTCAGCCCGTTGCCTGCAACGCCTGGGGTGCTGAGGCGCATGCATGCTGCCCGTATCGCGCACGACTGGCGCAACGCAACCGGCACTTTGAAGCGGCCCTGGTCGCAGCCCTGAGCGGAACAGTCGCCAGTTGAGCTTTTCGATCCGGCTGCTTGGCTCGATCTGCATTACCGCCTGATCCAGCCCGCTGCCGGCAGGCGCCACGGCCGCCCAGCCGGCAGCAAGGCCGGAAGCGCGGCTGGCTTCAGCTGCGCAGCATGCCCTTGGCCAGCTCCCGGAAACCGGCCAGATCGGCCCCACCCCGACGGCGCCGCCGCGGCAGGGCACCGCCCGGCGTGACGCAGGCGGGGGCGAAGGTGGCCAGGGAGGGTGCCGGGCGGTTCGCCTGGGCGGCGGCCAGTTCGGCGGCGATCGCCTCGGCGGTGGTGAGGCTGGGTGCTGCCGCCGGCGCGCTGACGGCTTGGCTGCGATCGGTTTCGCCGCGGACGGTTTCGCTGCGGTTGGTTTCGCCGCCGCCGGCAACGGTCAGGCTCGGCTCGGCCGCCTGGCTCGGCTCGGCGGTCGCCGGCGGCGGGGCGACGATGGGCGCCACGGGGGTGGGCTGCTGCTGGCTTTCGGCGCCGAGATCAAGGAAGAACTTGGGCTTGAACAGCATGGAGCCGCTCCGGATTCGGATGGGGCGATTATCCGCCGTGGCTGGCGCTGCTCGCGCCGGGCTTAGATCAGTGCAACACATGCCTCTGCGCCCGCCGTGCCGCCCCTGCCGCTGCCCTCTCCCGATCGGTGGCTGCTCGCTGCAGCGTTGCATCTGCCCCTGGTGCTGGGGGCCAGGCGGCTGCCGCTGCTGACACCGCCCGGCTGGCGCCACGCCGCCCTGCTCGGCACCGTGCTCTGGGCCAGTCTGGGCTGGCGCGGCTGGCTGGCGGTGGTGTGCTACCTGCTGCTGGGATCGCTGGTCACGCGGCTGGGATGGCGCGACAAGCAGGCCCGAGGCCTGGCGGAGGCGCGCAGCGGCCGCCGCGGGCCCGAGAACGTCTGGGGATCGGCGCTGGTGGGGGCGCTGCTGGCGCTGCTGGCGCCACTGCTGCCACCCGCCTGGCAACCGGCCCTGCTGCTGGGCTTCGCGGCGAGCTTCAGCGCCAAGCTGGCGGATACCTTCGGCAGTGAGATCGGCAAACGCTGGGGGAGGCGGGCGCTGCTGATCACCAGCCTCCAGCCCGTGCCGCCGGGCACCGAGGGGGCGATCAGCCTGGAGGGGACCGCCGCCAGTCTGCTCGGCGCCGGCCTGATGGCCGCTCTGATGGCCCTGCTGGGGCTGATCGGCAGCGGCACCGCCCTGGTGGTGGTGGCGTGGATCGCTCTGCTGGCCACGCTGATCGAGAGCCTGATCGGTGCCACCTGGCAACGTCGCTGTCCCTGGTTGAGCAATGAGCTGGTGAATGGCCTGCAGACCCTGATCGCAGCGGCCCTGGCCCTGGGGCTGGCGGCCCTGCAGCCCGCGCTGCTGGCCTGAGCGCCCGGCCGCGACCAACCCAGCCGCAGCTCAGGCCAGCCGCAACTCTGGCCAGCCGTGACCAAGCCGGGCGTGACCAACTCCAGGGCTGATTCAAGCTCGGCGCGAGGGCTGCGGCCGCAGCAGAGGGGGGCAACCCGCTCCTGGCAGCGTCTGGGGATGCTCAAGCCCACTCATCGGGCCCGTATGGCGCACGACTGGCGCAACGAAACCGGCACTTTGAAGCGGCCCTGCGGGCCCTGCGGGCGCAGCGAATCGGTGGCGGCCAGGGCTGTGCAGCCCTCGCTGCCTTCGCCGGCCAGTGGCCGCCGGCGAGTGCCGCCACCTGCCAATGCGCTCCGGCGCCGCCGGCCCGGTGGATCAGGCCGGGGCGATGGCGGGCGGCACAGGCAGGCGGCAGCGCCGGGGGGCGCTTTCGGGCCCGCTGGCAGGGCTGATTCAAGCTTGGCGCGAGGGCTGCGGCCGCAGCGCAGGGGGGCAACCCGCTCCTGGTAGGGCCTGGGATGCTGAATGCCCACGCACGGTGCCGGTGCCGGTGCCGCGCACGACTGGCGCAACGCAACCGGCCCGTTGAAACGGCCCTGGGCCGGCTGGGGCTTCAGTCGCCGCTGGCTGCGAAGGCCGCCTGCTGGGCCGCCTGCCACTGGCGCCCCTCTTCGCGCAGACGGCTGAGCAGGGCCAGGGTGAGGCGCTGCGCCTGACGCGGCTGCAGGCCCAGTTCATCGCCCAGCTCCACCCAGCTGCTGCCCAGGCAGATGTGACCCACCAGCAGCTGCCGCTGCTGCGGCTGCAGCCGGCCCAGGCACTGGCGCAACCAGGCCCGATCGGCCTGGAGCGGATCCGGGCGGCCCGGCCCCGGCCCCTCGGCCTCGGTCGCCAGCGGAGTGCGGTCGGCGCCGCAATCCGGCGCTGCAGTGGCAGCGGCGCCGGCGGCGCCGGCGACCGCAGGGACAGGGTCGTGGATCAGGGCAGCGGCGGATTGCCAGGCCGCCCCGGCAGCCGCAGGTTCGCCCTGGTCGTCGCCATCGGCCGGCACCAGGCTGGCGGGATCCGCCAAGCTGTCCAGCAGGGTGCCCGCATCGCCCTCCGCCGCTCCGGTGCGGGGGGCATCCAGCCGGCCGATCTCGATCACGGCTCTGAGCGAGAGGGCTTCCACCACCTTGCTGACGGCGCAGCCGAGCGCCGCCGCCAGCTGGGCAGCCCCCAGCCCCACCCCCGCCTGACGACGATGGCGTTCGAGCAGCAGCGTGGCCCTGCGCCGCAGTTCCCACAGTTCCCGCGGGATGCGCACCAGGCTGCTGCGATCGCGCATCTCCTGCTGGATGGCGCCACGGATGTAGGGGACCGCGAAGCTGCTCAGGCTGCGGCCCCGGTCGGGCCGGAATGCCTCGATCGCGCGCAGCAGCCCCAGGCTGGCGATCTGGCCGAGATCCTCCTGGGGAAGGACCTGGGAACGGCCCAGGCGTGAGCTGATCGCATAGGCCAGGGGCAGATTGCTGTGCACCAGGGCATTGCGCAGCACCACCCGGGTGGCGTGATCACGGCATTGGGCCAGTTGTTCGAGGCCGATCCGGTTGCGTTGGGCCAGGCTGAGCCCGGATTGCTGTGGCCGCAGCGCCCGGCCGAGCGCCGCCAGACGGGCGGTGGCGACCGCAGCGCCGCTGATCGCTGCGCTGGTGACGGTGGGGCTGGGGCCGGAGGGACTGGGGCTGCTGGGACCGGGCACCGGCAGGCCGGTGACGGTGGGACTGGTGACAGACGGACTGGAGCCGGTGGGGCCGGAGATGGTGGAACTGGTGACTGGAATGCCGGTGACGGTGGGGCTGGTGACCGGGAGGCCGGGGCCGGAAGGATTGGGGCCGGAAGGACTGGAGCCGGTGGGGCCGGGCACCGGTAGGCCGGTGACGGTGGGACTGGAGCCGGAAGGACTGGAGCCGGTGGGACGGGAGATGGTGGGATCGGTGACCGGAATGCCGGTGACGCTGGCCGGCGGGCGGCGGCGCGCCGGGGCGGGGGAGGCGCCGGCGCTGCCGCAGCCCTGGGACGACCGGGAGGAAGCAATAGGCAAATGAGACTGATTCATGGTGCAGCAGTGTTGCCTGCCGGCAGGTTGCATCGGGCGACGCCAGCAGCGATTCATGTCAGTAACAAAAAGTCATATCCTCCAGATTCAGGGGGTGACATGTAGCTTAAGAGCCATGGGGAGAGCGCCTGCATGGAGCCTTGGAGTGCCGCTGAGGCGGCGATCGGTTTCAGCCAGTTCTCAACCAGCGGGCAGCGGCGACGTCCGGGTTGCCCGCGAGGGATCGCCAGGGCGGTAGGGGGTCCCAAGATTTGCGGCGAGTTGGCTTAAGCCTTACCCCCTGAACCGCCGCCGCGTTTTCCAGGGATCGGTTAAGACAGAATCGAGCCACCATCGCCGCCGCGATTGCCTGGCAAACGCACACACAGTTCGCTGATCTGGATCCGATCTTCGCAGCAGTCTTCTCCTTGCCGCTGCCAACCCTGCCGCTGCCAACCCTGCCGCCTGCGGCGCCTGCAGGCCCTGCTGCTCGGCAGGTCGGCTCAGGCCACGGATCGCGGCTTCGAGCCCGCGCAGGCGGAGGCTCAGCTGCTGTCGACCCCTGAATCACTGAGACAGAGCAGCCCTGCGGCCGGCAGGGCTGATTCAAACTCGGCGCGAGGGCTGCGGCCGCAGCGCAGGAGTCAACCCGCTCCTTGCAGCACCTGGGAGGCTGAATGCCCGCGCACGGTGCCGGTGTTGCGCACGACTGGCGACGCCGGCACTTGAAAGCGGCCCTGCCCTGCGGCCGGCAGGGCTGATTCAAACTCGGCGCGAGGGCTGCGGCCGCAGCGCAGGGGGCAACCCGCTCCTTGCAGCACCTGGGAGGCTGAATGCCCGCGCACGGTGCCGGTGTTGCGCACGACTGGCGACGCCGGCACTTGCAAGCGGCCCTGCTGCCGGCCGGCCTTTCAGGCAGCGCTGCTGCGCCGCTGGCGCTGCCACCCGGGCCCGGGCCCCGGCCCGGCGCCTGGCCGGCGCTGTCGCGTCAGGCCAGCGGTGTGGCCCGCGCCAGCAGCTCCAGTCCCGCCCATGCCAGCAGGGCCGGCCACTGCTTCAGGCGGGAGGCCACAAAGGCATGCCCCTCGCCGTTGAGATGCAGACCATCGCTGCAATACCACTGCTGCCAGCGATGCTCCTGGCAGAAGCTGTCCAGCAGGGGCAGGAATGGCACATCCGCCCCCATCGCCGCCTCTTCCAGCAGCGCCTCATAGCCGCGAATGGTGTCGTTCCGATACCAGAGCACCTCCGCGAAGGGCATCGCTTCTTCCACAACCGGCGTCAGCCCCAGCAGCAGGGTGGGTGCCAGAGCACGGGCCTGGCGCAGCAGCTGTTCCAGACCGAACAGAAATGCATCCGGTGCCAGCTGGTGGCGGCCATCCCGGCGGCCGACCCGGGCTGAATCATTGAGGCCCACCGCCAGCAGGATCCCCTGGGGCAGCTGGCGACGCAATTCACCCCGACCGCGCACCTCCGCCTCCAGTCGGGCACGCACCCGTTCCAGCCCATCCCCTCGCACCCCCAGTCCGTAGATCACCGGCCCAGCCGGCAACTCCATCCAGTGACGCCGCAGGCGTTCACACCAGCCGCCTTCCTGCGGATCCCCCCAGCCATAGACGCCGCTGTCGCCGAGCACCACCAGTTTCCTGGGAACCGAAAAAGCCACCGGATCACGCGCCACGGCCCGATCCTGCCGGAGCCTCTGCCTCGCCCCAGCGTCGCATGCGGCCACGGCCGGGGCTGCCGCGACCGGCAGGGCGGCATTCACCCGGTTGCTCCCTGTTGCTGATCCGCGCCGGTAGCGATGACTACAACGACAACAACGACCAGAGAGAGAGCTCAATCGGGGTCGGGGCCAGGGCTGGCTGGGGCAGCTGCAACCGGCAGGCGCCGCAGCGTCTCAAGCCACCTTGGCCTGGCTGTGCCGCTGAATTGGCGTGCTGTCCCTGAGAGCTCATGCCGGGCCAATTCCAGGACCAGCCGGCTCAGCCGGCCGGGGGCCAGGCACCACTGGCGAGGATGCCGACCGGCCGGCGACCCAACACTGGCCGAGCAGACGAGGGCAAAACTATGCACAAGATGCATAGCTCAGAGGCATAGCTATGCATCTTATGCATAACGGCGTTATTTTGGCAGGAGAATCTGGAATGACAGGCCCTCAATAGTGCCTATGAGCCCCTAGGATGCTCACTGCAACTGCCAAGACCGTTCACGATCATGGGAACCTCGAAACAGCCTCCCAGCGCCACTGGCCCGATCTGACACGCCTCAGGCAACGGGTTCTGCACGCCTCATCCGCCGAGGCGCGATGCCCCGAAGTGCTCTGCTCATTAACAAATAATCAATGATCTCTGAAAAATTGTGTTCAGAACTTCTCACCCTCTCCTCGCATCACATCACCCCCCCCCGGGGGGGGTGAATCATTACCTCCTCAGGCACAGTCCTACAGATTGCCGGCACTGCTGCATGACATCCACCTACTAGATCTGCTCGAGCTCAGCGGCACATCCCTGGAGGCCAGCCGGCTTATGCAGCTCAGCCAGCCCACCGTGAGCCGACGGGTCCGCCAATTGGCTGATGACTTCGGTCTTGAGATCAACCCTCGCAGGCTGGTGGGTTGCTGCTACGGCACCAATGCGGTAATGCGGCTTCTACGTTTGAGCTGCCGACTTCATCGCCTGAGCAATGGTGCAGCACGGTTGGGTGCGGACGCAATCCTTCAGCCGCTGCTCGCATGTTGCACCTGGTTGCTGCCGACACCACCCCGCTTCCGGCTGGTGGAGAGCTGGGTGGATCTGGTGCGCCAAGGGGTTCTCGATGGCGCTCTGGTTTCAGGATTGGAGTTCCAGGGGGATGATCCTCCCCATTCCACAGAGTTGGAGTGGATGCATGTGGGCTCCTTTCCGCTGACCCTGGCCACAGGCCCTGGTGTTGCGAAGTCAGCCGAGATCAGCGACCCGCCGGTGCTGGTACCGAATCGGACGGTGGCACACGGACTGCGGCAGAACCTATCAAAGTGCGGTCTGAGCTTGAAAACCGCCAACAACAACTCTCAGTCGCTGGTTCAATGGCTAAAGCATCTGGCATCCTCATCGCTGGCCATGCCCCTGCTCGATCTGGAGCCGGCCGAATGGTGGCAGCCCCTGCAACGAAAGCCCCTGCCCCAGCCAGTGCATCTACCAGTGTGGCTGGTTTTTCCCAGCGGCTGGCAGCAGCAGACGGTTCTGGTCAACACTGCCAGGCAGCTCCAATCCCATCCAGCTCTACTCAATCATGAGAAAGTATGAGCGCACTGGAGACCAGTGCAAGTGCAACACGGGCAGTACAACTAGTCGCGGATTCGTTAATCTGCTGTCTGGTAATAGCGTACAGGCTCCCAATAGGCAGGATTTCCAGAAGCGCTTGCTACATGATCCGCACCAAGTGGATCTCTGGCTGCAGCTTGACCTGAGCAGCGGGATCGAGCAACAGCAGGAGAGTCAGCCCAAACCACCGGGCCTGGAGGTGCAATACACAGTTTCGTCCACACCGCAATCAAGCATTCAAAACCTACAAAGAGGCATCTTCGCCGTACCCACAATTTCCGATCACACTGCCAAGGGCATCTTCCAGCGGGCCAAGCAACTGGTAGACGATGACGCGTTCGAGGCGGCCATCAGCCTGGTAGAGGAATGGATGGGCAGCGTCAGCGGACAAAGCGAGGACGCGATGCTGGCCTTCATTCGGGCGCACGCCTATCGCAAGCTGAACCGGCCTGATGAGGCACTGCCAATCCTGGAACCGTTTCACCATAAAAGCACGATTCACTGGATACCCTTTGAGTTGGGTCTGATCTACAAGGAGCTTGGTCGAGCTGATGAGGCCTACCAGTGTTTCCGCCAGGCAGGTCGGATCGAGCCTGATTTCACCTGGGCAGCGATCGAGGCGGCACGCACCACCCAACAATTTAATGTTGCCATGGGGCGGCTGGATGCGATCACCGCACCAGCAAGCGGAGTCCAGTTTGTGGAGGTCAACCTCGACCGCACCCTGCGCTGTGGATCGCTGCTTCTGCTCATCGGCTGGTGCCGGGAGGCTCTCGGAAGCGGCACCCTGGTGCGGCTAAGCGATCCGCTCGAGCCGGAATTTCATGCACGGGGATCAGCCACTTTCTACCACCGTCCCGACGTGTGCCAGGCGCTGGAGCTACCGGAGCACCAGAGTCATGGTTTTGCTGCGTTGCTCGATTGTTCTGCCTTTCGGCGTTGGTCGGAGCTGGGGGATTTGCGTCTCTGCCTTGAACCGGATGGAAAAGCGCACAGCCTCCCTACCACAGCGTCTCTATGTCTGGCTGAAGTTCCCAACAAAAGCAGTATAGCGGAATTCTTTGAAGCGGCCATGGGTGTGTTCCGCGTATCGATCGACAGTGGCAACCGATGGCCGGATTCGCTGAAGCTGTTCACGCCGCAGACGATGCTGGGGACAGCGCGACTGTTTGCTCGCCATGTTGAAGAGCAGCGGGATGACTTTGATGCCCATTGGCTGACGCAAATGCCGATGGAGAGCCCTCCATTGGCGACGGTGGTGTTTGTGCAGCTTGGGTCATTTCTCACCGCAAAGCCAGCGATTCTGCAGCTGGTGAAGAGTGGCTTGCCGCTGGAGTTAATCGTGGTGAACAACTCACCAGAGTTTTTTTCGGAAACATTCCACATCCTCGATCGCTATGTAGACATTAGGTCGAGCCTGCGGATCGGAATCCTCAATCGCGCTCTCAATCTTGGATTTTCAGCGGGCTGCAATCTAGGTGCACAGTACGCCTGCGGTGAGTGCTTGCTGTTCCACAATAATGATCTATTCGCCGAATCGGGGGAGAATTATAGGAAACTGATCACTCGTGCATTAAATGATCCAAATGCCATTCATAGCGCCTACCAGTATTTCACGGATGGCACTTTGATGCAGAAAGGTCTGACTGCCACAAGGCTCACAACCGCGAAGCGAGGCGGCATCCCACTCTTCAACGGGTTTTCGGTGGGAAGAAACCAGACGCGCGCCGATGTAATTGCCTGCTCGGGCTCACTAATGGCGATCAGCGCGCCACTGTTTAGGCACCTTGGTGGCTTCAGCGAAGAGTTCGTCTACGCTCACTTTGAGGATTTTGATCTCTGCCTTCGGGCGCGCCAAGAGGGCATCCCACTGCGGGTATGGAAAGATATATGCTTCTACCATGCAGAAGGCACTGGATCTACGGCTCCGTATCACTTGAGCGGCACCACCAGTCACATCAACAGGCTTCTGTTCTCACTGAAGTGGCGCATGGTGCTTGAAACCATGGACCTGCCGGTGGAGTATATGCTATGAATCACTATGACCTGATCATCCTCAGCCTGTTCCACCCAAAGGTGGTGCATGGTGGTGCTCAGCAGTGCGCTTACGATCTGTTCCTGAATCTGCGCAAGTACTCGCAACTGCGCGTGTGCTTCATAGGAGCCACCTCGCCTGAAACAAAACTGAAAGCAAAAGCATCCACTTACCTGCGCAAGGTGCCTGGAGCTACCGATGAATATTATTTTTTCACCGGTGAATACGATTACTTCTGGCACAGCTGTACGGATTCGCGGCCAATTAAAGATCTCACCTTATTCATCCGCAATCTCAATCCCCGGTCGATATTTATTTCCCATTACATGCATATCGGCATTGATGTGCTGGCGCTGCTGCGCTTCGCCCTGCCGGAGGTGCACCTCACGGTGGGATTGCACGAGATGTTGTTTGCGTGCCTGGCCGATGGGCAGATGGTGAGGAAAACCAATGGTAGCCTCTGCCACAAGGCGGAGCCGGCGCTGTGCGCCATGTGCTTTCCGCATATCACAGCCGACACATTCATTGCCCGGCATCGTTACAATGTTGAACTGCTGAACATGGCTGACTCCTACGTGGTCCCGGCCAACCATCTCAGTGGAGTGCTGGAACGGGAGATGGGATTAGATGCTGGGCGCATCCATGTGATCAACCACCCGATTGATTTGGAGCGCTATCCTGCACGCCCACCCGAACCACGACTAAACAAGCCGGTGCGGTTTGGCTTTTTCGGACAGTTTGTTAACAACAAGGGTATTCATGTGTTGCTGCAAGCTGGTGAATTGGTGAACCGCTCCAAACTACTGAGACCTTTTCAAATTGTGATCAATGGTGGCAACAAGCACTTCGCTAGCGACGACTACCTGAGGAGAGTGGAAACGATGATCAGTGAAAGCCGCAAGTGGGAACATGGCGAGGTATTGGAACTAGGGGGCTACACACACGATGAGCTAATCGCCCGTATGAAGATGGTGGATGTGGTGGTGGTTCCTTCCGTCTGGCCGGAGGTGTATGGGCTGGTGGTGACCGAAGCATTCGCCTGCTACAAGCCGGTGATTGCCTCCTTTGTCGGCGGGCTGGCCGAGCGCGTGCGGCACGGCGTCGATGGATTCAATGTTGGGGTATGCGACCACGCTGACCTTGCCGCCAAGATAGAACTGTTCCTAAAAATGGACGACAACCGCTATCTTGAGATGGCAATGGCCGCACATGAAACTGCTCAGGCACTGCATCCAAGACGATCTTTGGAAAGCTACTACACGGCTTTAGCGCTGCGGGGGAAAAGTAGATGATCCACCTCACCATGGCGGCGCCGCTGGGCGTCGATTCTCTGTTCTTCAGCTTCGTGGAGCGGCTGGCCGTGATGAATACCCACCTCTGCGTCAATCCACCGGCCGACCAGCTCGATGCTGAGATGCCTGGGAACTGGATTGAGGCGATGGCCCGGAGCAGCCAGCACCACTTCATCATCGGCTATCGGTATCCACCCAGCTATTGGCCCCAGCTTGTGCAGCAGGCATCCACGGTCGTATTGCTTGCCGATGGGGATGGAATCGCCAGACAGGTAGAGCGTATCTACAGGGAAGAACAGGAGAAGGGCGAAGGCAAGGAGATCCAGCAGTGCATGCAGGAGATTCGCCATACCGTTGACGCCATGGTTGATGTCATCGAGTGGCTTCTCAGGGAAGCCGGCCCTTCAAGGCTTCTGCCCCCAGCAGTGGCATTTCAGACGGATGCTGGTGGGGCTTTCCAACGGCTTGAACGCTTTTATGTGGAAGCTGGCGTGCCGATCAGTGAAACCTGTTGGCAGTCATTCAGCGTGGAAGCACTACCGATACTAAGAGAGATCGAGCCCGCCTCGATTGATGTACAAATAGCCGTTCAGAAAATTCTGAGCATAGCGAAGATGACACCAGAGAGGCTGAATGGAATGAGAGCACTTTTTAGCCAACAGGGTAGATACCAAGGCCAGCCACCCTAAGCAACAACCTCAAAGCCTCCTAGTAGAATCTGTGGTCATCACTAACTTCATGAAAGCACCCATCTTCATCCTCGGCCATCCCCGTTCTGGCACATCCTTCGTCGTCAAACTAATTCAGCAGTTCACTGGATATTCCTCATATGGCGAATCACACACTTCAACCCTGTTACAGGAGATACACCACCAAATCAATCTTTACTGCTGTCGCGCTCGCACAGAACTCACCGGCAAAGAACTAGTGAATAGATTAGACTTAGAGGGCCTAAAGAAGATCAACACGACCTACTTCCGCGATTTCTATTTGAACACCTATGGCACTGAGGGATTTATCGATAAAACCCCTGGCGCAGTCGCGTGCCATGGATGGGGAGTTGTTAAAGACGTCTTTCCTTCTGCAGTATTTGTAGCTTGTGTCAGAAGTCCGGTTGAGGTATATGAATCCTTTCTGTTAAAGTTTCACATTTCTCGAGGAGATACTAGTGGGCCAAGCCCTATCGAGATAGCTGAGGGCTGGGTTGCTGCAATGTCAGGAATTGAGGCTCTTATGGCATCTTCTTTTGGGACAGATCTTCATGTGTTATCACAGCTTGAGCTACGGGTTGACCCCAAGACTAGTGTCAAGAAGCTATTCCGATTTCTTGAAATACCTGATTCTAATGTTTCAGAAGCAATCATCTTATGTAGTCAATCGCGGGATGATGTACTCACCAATTCAATCACATGCTCTGCATACAAGACTCTGGATCAGCTCTCTATCGCACCTGATGTCGCCGAGAGATTTAGAGAGATTTGTAGCCCGATATGCTCTCGATTTAGCATCCGTCTTTAACCCTTAGACTGTTAGTCACGCCTTTAAGATATCTCAAAGTAAGTACACTAATTAATCCTCAAGTTCATGAACTGCCGCGCATACTGAAGAGTGCTATCTGCTGAGTAAAATTATATTACAATTCGCATGCTTATTGCCATATAAGCGGAATCTTGCTGCTCAGGAACTGCTATAATGAATGGCATGCCGGCATCCATTTTGACCATGCAACTTTTAGGGCACGTAGATCGTTTTACAAGTTCTTGATCGCTGGATGGGCTTTGTGCCCTAATGCGCCTGAATACCAGCCAAAGATCAGCATCATCCAAGGCGATGACTGTCTTGCGACTCTTCGCCCAAGCTTTATAGACTCAAACCTGCGACGCGCACTCGACTTGCCACCATCTTCGGCCAATCCTAAATATGCGTGGAGGATGTGGATGCCTCTTGCGAATGGCATCAAGCCAGATGTCGACTTCTCGATTGTTTTTGAGGAGACAGGGGCGCCCCTGCGAAACGGTCAAAAAATTAAAATTAACTTATTTCTGGAAGTCCAGTCTGATACTTTAGGGCACCTCGAAAAATCAAAAAGACAGTTGACTCCGGCATAATTTTTGCTATAGTCAGCTGAGCAGTCTTCAGGTCAGCTGTGGGTCAGGTAAGCTTCTGGGACGACCAGCAAAGAGTCGC
>Ga0172376_10002460_pt1 | contig 22591 bp, 18 predicted proteins | sample Lak35m_FD_121114 | JGI IMG/M metagenome (GOLD analysis project Ga0172376, IMG submission 121114) | Freshwater microbial communities from Kabuno Bay, South-Kivu, Congo - kab_092012_35m | ecosystem: Environmental > Aquatic > Freshwater > Lake | place: Democratic Republic of the Congo: South-Kivu... | reverse complement strand
CGAATCTTGACTTAGTAATTGGGGCTGTAGGGAAAAAGTTATCTGGTTGTGGATTAGTTTGATTTGCGGAGTTAAGGATTGAGAAGGGCGCGGGCGTCTTTTAGCATCTTGGGGCATTTCCAGCCCGGAGCGATGTTTCCTTCGAAATGCCACCATTCATTTTCGAAGACTCGGCATAGACCGAATTTGTGACCATTGATCTCTAGCCATCCGGCCCCAATTGAATCATTTGGATAATTGACATCAATCGCAAGGCCTAAAGGATGCTTCGAGACTTCCGGAGGTGCGACCCACTTAGCAGCTTCCAAAGTGCTTCCGTATTTTTTAGTCGCTTGATTAAACAAGCTTTGTTGACGAGAGAAAGTTCTAAACCCGGAGACAATCTTTAACTCAATACCCTCTTTGCGGGCTGCGGCCTGAGCGGCAATAAACCTATTTTCTAGCTCTGAGTTCAACCTAGTTGCAGGAAGAGAAATAAATTGCAGCGGTCCTTCTCCTAAAGAAAGCTCAGAATCTAGGCAACGCTTAATGACATTCGATGTCCTTAACTCAAAACTCTCTTTGTTTACGCAAACAAGGGGGATATCGACCGCCTGTACAGGAGCTAGAGGAAGAGCTATTAGCGTAAGAGCTGCGAACCAAGTCTTCATTAGGGAATTTTAGATGCGATCGATACAGGGATACTAATTATTGAAGAATGGTCTTCTTGGTACAGCCGCTGAGCTGTTCGCACAGCAGATTAACTCTTTGAGCGAAGCTGACATTATCGAATGCAACGTCAAATATCTTCCATGAGACCACGGCAATCACCTGTCCTACTGAATTTACAAGGGGTCCTCCAGAGTTACCGGGATTAAGGGTCGTATCGGTGACGATCGCGTTTTCTCTAAAGTTCGTGATGTTTCCGCGAGTCACACTACCCTCGAGATTTATGTTTTCTTTACCTGGACTTCCAACCGCCATTACCCAATGTCCAACTTTTGGTTCGTTCGCGGCCGAAACCGTGGGAAGCGGAGGTAAGTACTTGTCAGTTATCAAAATAGCAAGATCATCTTTTCTATCAAAGCTATAGACGATTGCTTCATAAGTTTCATCTGATCCAATTGGCTTTATTCCAACAACGTCATACTTGCAATCTGCAATTACGTGATGATTCGTAATGATTTCGGTTGGATATGAATCATCTTTCGTACTACTCAAGTCATCCGACAGATCAATCGCCCAACCGCTACCGCCGCCGTTGCCGCAGAAGACAGTGACCGATGAAGCCCGCACATTATCTATAAGAGACTGAAAACCCGGGGGTTGGCTATAAAGATCAACATTCGTTGGCTCAGGACTTGGAGCACTTGTGGTTGCAACAACCTCAGGCTCTTTTGCTACCTCGCTACTGTTGCTACTTTCGCCGCTTCCGCCAAGGAGTCTTGCAATTATTGAAACTCCCACAATTGCCGCAACTGCAATGGCTGCGATCTTGGGATTGAACCGAAACTTGATCTTTAATGACTTAACTTCGGGCTCTGGTTCTACTGAACTTTCATCGCCCCAAATAGACGGTTCTTTAGATTCCCCCCACTGATCCTCAGGGTCATCGAAGATTTTATGCGTCACTTAGATGAATTTACCTACTTCAAGTGGGCTTGGCCAACCGAGCAAGAAACTCAAACTCAACCAGAGTAAAGCGAGCTGAATCAAGAGAATTAGATGGCCTCCGGCTGAGGGAGGTATGAATAATGCCCGCGAAAACTTGTACTCATCCATATTGGGGCTGCGCGGTCTTCGACACTTCATGCTGTAATTAAGTGCGGAGCCTAAATTGAAAGCAGTGACCCAGAGAATTGCATTAACAAGTAAGACATTTGTGTCATTCAGATTTTCTGGACCAAGTAGTTGAGGTTCGATATAGCCAGAAGATTCCAAAACAAGATAGAGGACTGACATTAAAGCTAGCCCTGTTATCCAACCCCAGAAATTGCGAACCGTAGTCAAAAGGATTAAAGCAATAAAGACACCGGCACCGATTGCCCAGTAAGCAGTTAGCTCGGAGGAAACAAAGCGAGCGGTGATTAGGAAAACTACCGCACTTGAGATTGGACCGAACAAGGAAACCAAAGCTGAAGTTATCCGTCCAAAAATGAACTTGGGCATGTACCAGGTAACGCCACTCGTATCTCGCTCGACCCGAATAAATTGAACTTTGCCAAAAGTTAAAGCCACCATCTGAGCATGACCGATCTCATGGACGAGAGTCTCACCCAGGCGAAACAACTTGAACCGATTCACATAACCCAAGAAGAGTGCCGCATAGACTGTAACAATTGATGCTTGCGGAACGTCCCAAAATTGGCCAGCAAGTAACTCGCTAAGTAGAAGTACTAGAGCGAAAACAACAAGGGTAGTTAGACCTATAAACCACCAGGTTAGATTTCGAAGAGCTTGCATTTAAACCAGAGAAACTTTGATATCTGCTGACCCGAGGAGTGGCGAAAGTTGAGCTCTCGCAGGCACAGTAATACCGAGAATTCCGGTTTTCACACGGCATTCAATTCGCTCGTTGTAGAAGTAGATAACGTTACTTGGGCACTCAACTTGAAGATCTGCGCCTGAGGCTTTATCAATCTGTTTGGTCACGCGACTTTCTAAATACATTGAATTTCCTGGTGTAAAGAGGAATACCTGAATGGCTGACGACAGGGCAATGACTCCTAGCCAGCTCGCCGTCGCTTTCTTACTGTCTTCAGTTGTAAAGATCTTTAAAATTAGCGGCGTAAAGGCAAAATTCTTCAAGTTTTTCAAATAGAACTTAAAGGACTTCTTTCCCTCATATTTAATCGCTACCCACAAAGCAGCAACAATCGTTGATCCAAGGACCGAGACCAAAATCGAATGGATCAAAGAGCTTGGAAGCGGCATAAATAGATCAAGAACTATTCCCATAAGCGGTGCGAGGGCAACTACGGTCAAAAGAGGCATATTGCCTGTTGCGGAGGCCGCAAAACCACCCACTGAGTCAGAGTCTCCATCAGGAAAACCGCAAGAGTGGGGTTCGTCTACTTCATCAAAGCACTTTGAGCAAAACTTAGACATTGGCTGTCTTTTGATCTCTCTCGGTCGAAGTGGCAAATGAGAGATCGTCTGGATGTCCGTACTCATTCTCGCCAACATCACCTTTTTTGGTGAGCCTTCTGAAAATAATTATCCATCCAAGAATCGGGATGAATGCGAGGGTCCATGACCAACCTGACTTGCCTACATCATGCATGCGCCGAGTCCAAACGGCAGCACCCGGAATAAAAACTGAAAGAGTCAACATGAAATATATAAAACTTAAAATTGTAAACCATGTACCTTCTTCAAATTCACTCAATAAGAGTGGCCAAGCGAAAAGAAATCCAAGTAAAAAGAACCACCAGTACTCTGAGCGGGGAGCACGACCTTTGAACTGGAAATATTTACGATAGCACTTGGCCGTCGCCTCAAAGAATGTCATATCAACTCTCCTTGCATAGATTTTCGAAGGCTTTCTCGCCCAAACCTTCTAGAAAGACATTAAGACCCTTAATTTGCCAATATCTCAAAAGCAAAGAACCTTGATGTGCCTTAATAATTTCTTCCTTAGAGAATGTTCCGGATTCCTCAATTGATTTCTTCTTTGCTTGGCAGAATGACCATCCGAGTCCGACTAAAGCATTGTCTGGAATTTGTGCGAGCCGAGAATTTGGAAATTCGCTTAGAAACTCTTTCTTGTACTCTGACATGGCTTGTGTGAATGCTGTCCTTGAAACCTCGTCAGGAATGTAGTCTCCCGAAATCGAAGGTATCGCAAAGGAAGGTATGGCCTTATTTCCAGCAATGTAACCAAGTGCCTTGAAAGTGTCTAAAGAAATGGAGATGTTTGGATGGGTAAACTTCCAAATCGATTTCACCCCAAGATAACCCGAATAGCCAACCAGTGAAGCAAGAAGTAGAACAACAACTGTCATAATCGATACTTTTGTGATTGGGATGCTCACTGAAACGTCTTTAGAGGAGCTACGGCCTTTCTTTTTTAGCTTAGACACTTGTTCCTCCCACTATCGGAACATCTTCATCAAATGTCATCGAATCATCAGGCAGCTTCTCTCCTCTTGCAAAAACGGCGAACGCACTTGGGTCATCCCAAGGACTTACGTCTACCCTAACTACGACATCCATTGGCATAACATCTTTAAGTGGAGACCTAGTGATTTTTGGTTTCATAGAATCTTTTTCAGGGAAATAATTTGGAACTACAGCAACAGATTCGATTAGTTCAGCTTTATTCAATGCCGAACCTTTATCCAATATATTGAAGGTGCCAAAAGGAGCAGTTTCTTCGGTAAGAATCTCAGTTAAAAATTCGATCCAGTCTTCACTGTTATCCTCATCGACAAGCCAGCTTGACCTGAAAGAAAGCTTATTGAAGCCATCGTCTCGCAAAGAGACAACCTTTGGTCTGTCATCTGAATCCCACTTTGCGAGTACTTGGAAGTGGAGGTCACGGATAGCTTGAACTAGTCGAGACTTACTAACCCGATCGTGGATAGATAAGTTTCCAAATGCCTCAAGTAGAACCTTCTGTGCGCTCTTCGCGCTTACAACAGAGTCCGTATCTAAACTCTTTAGTGATAAGGAGTTTGAGTCGAGCATCTTGCTATCTGCGTGAATTCGTGCAATATCGTCAAGTCCTTTAGTTCTCCAACCCGGAGACATCAAGACACTCAATGCCCTTCTCTTTAGTCTCGCCATCTTCACTTCATCATTATCAACCGCTCTTGCCAATGTGACACAAGCAGGAAGACTGTTTGGGTCGAAGAAAGTTGTTGCATGAGCTTTAACACTAACGTCAGACTGAAGCTGTACGCGATACGCTTTTGCCAGCACCTCTAGCTTTCCTTCTACCAACATTCCTTGCTGTGACAATCGGGCATGTTCGATAACAGAATGCTTGATCTTTCTATATTGGGTTTCGTGCTTCTCTTTAAACTCTTGAAGTTGCTTCTGAGACCTTGAGACATGTTTTGAATAGCGCCAGAGATTGGCAAGCCAGAATCCGCTAGAAATTCCAGCAACCATCAAGAGAAGATTAGTTAGCCCAAGGTTGAAAGGGGGGAAGAACTTCAAAATCCACTCAAACCTGCTGTATGTGAGTCCAAGTACCGAAGCTAAGTACAAGGCAACTACAGGAATCAAGAAAACACGGCGGGCAAAGTGTCGATACTGCTGTATCGCTTTGGGGTTTGAAAACTCTTTATTCTGATCTATGAAACCCGTGGCTTCTTTCTCAGCTTGTTCAGCTTTCTGTACCTCTTCATTAACTCTCTCGACCAGCCTCCATGCAACTGACTTCGAATGCTGGTTTTGCCATTGACTTAATGAGTTTATGGCCTCATTCAGAAAATTGTTTTCATCAACTTTGTCTTTAAATCTTCGCGAGGCTCTTTGTAGGTAGCGTTCATAAGTGGTCAATCTGCTTTCCGCTAACTCCAATTCGATTCTGCGCGATATTAGTCGACGTTTAGAAACTTTAACGATGTGATTTGCAAGATCACATGGCTCGTATCTCTCTTCAACAAATTTAAGTTCGTCCCTCCACTCTGGAACTTCTAATCTTGGAAGGATTTGACCCTGAATAACTCGTAAGTCTTCTAAATGATCGTGGCGATCCTCATCAGTTTCAGGCTCTGAGGTTTCTCCTTGATTGCCACTATTTTCCTCTGGCTCGCTCGATGCATTTCCAACCGGCGGTAGAGAGGTCTTCTCCTCTCCAATTTTTGGAAGTGGCATACCTCTAAACTTATTAATAGAACTTGCTACAGGGTCAACTGCTTTAGGTTTTGAGTCGGTTGGCGTTGCATCAATACTTTCCACTTGATCCGTGCCGGAAGAGAAACCATTGGTTTCTTCGTCGTTTTGGATTTCAGGGTCCTTTTTGGTTTCGTTGATTGCATTTTCTACCAGAGATGATTGAGGTAGTTCATTTGGGGTATCTGAAGGGACATTTGAACTTTGCTCCTCCACAATCTCATTGCTAGGGCTTTCAGGTAAATCCATTAACTCATTACCTTTTTCAATACTTGGTTCCTCATTCGATTTACCAAAGATGCGTCGCCAGAGTGCCATAACTACTCCGAACTCTTACGTTTAAAGAATTTACCAAAGAAATTTCGCCGCTGAGGTTCTACTTCACTTAGTGTTGCAGTCACAGGAGCTGTTCTCACTTCTTGACTGCCTGACTTAAGTGGTGACGTGCTTACTTTTGCGCTTGCCACTTTCTTTGGCCTTTCTGCAGGGCCAACGATTACTTTAGGTAATTTGTGTGTGTGACTTTGGCTTATTCTTTCAGCAAGTTCTTCATCTGATTTCAATTCATGCTCTGTAAGTTCCAATTCCTCTTTGACTTTATCTCTAGATATCTTTGCCTCGTCAACAAGTTTTTGCGTCTCCGAAAGTTGACTCTGCGCATCTTCAATTCCCGGCGCAAGTTCCTGCATTCGCTTTGTTACTTCATCCTTTGTCTTCTTAAGTGGAGCTGAGCCTAACCAACCGATTTCTTGAAATTTGACCGCAGACTTGCCATTAAATTCATCCCCCGGCCAATTTGACTTGGGATTAGGAAGAACAAGATCAACCGTCGCAAAGACAAGATGGCGGTTGTCTTTATCCTTTAATACATCAGGATGATTAGTAATTGAGGGTGCATCAATAGCGGCTGAAATAGATTCCCGCATATGACGCCAAAGTGCAGCGGACGCTGTTGGAACCTCGGAATCTCCCGGAGTTGATTGCGCTTCCTTCAAATTGAACACAGGGGCTTTTGCTTTCGCCGTAAGCCTCTTCGGTAGAGCGGAATAGAGAATCTCCTCATCTCTTTCGTCATCAATTGCAAATTCCAATCGATATTCCGCGGAAGCTTTTATCCATCTGGGTATGGTGCCAAGTCCCGTAGCCATATCTTTGAGGCGATGGAGTAACTTCTGAAACCAACCATTCTTTTCTTTTGTGAAAGTAGATTCCGGGAGTTGGCGGAAAATAAAATTATCTTGTGGCTGGCCATCCTTTGGACCTTGAAGAATCATTTCAACAAGTTGATCCATATAAGTGTCTTCAAATTCAGCTGCAATAGTGACTACGTTTTTTCCTTCAACGAGGCTTATCTCAAAATTAGTGTCTGTGTAGTTCAATTTCTGAAGTGCCCAGTGAGCTACATCGGCGGAGAGTGCATCGTTGGTAACACCTCTCACAAATACTCTCTGTAATCGTGCCTGCTTTAGCTGTGTCTTGTCTCCCTTGAGCTCTGCAGAGCTAACGGGAAGACCTGCCCACAAGCCCGCAGTTGTCGCTATGTGCGCTAAAGCAAAGCCAACATATCTCTCGCTAGTCTTCACAAAGGAATCTGTTGATAATGGCGTAGATCTGTCTTCTGCGGCAGCAATGAGGTTCGCATCCCAAAACTGACTTAGAACTCCCTCAAGAAGTCGCCGCTCATTCGTCGGGGCTATAACCAAGTTGTACTTTTGCATCTTGCTGGAACTAATAGGAACAGCTCGGTCTATAAATTTCGCCGCGGACTCTGCCCCAATCGAAGTCTTCTTCATGAGCTCTGGATCTTGCTCGGTTCTTACGGCTACAAACCTAATGGTTTTAAACGCTTGAGAACCAAGTGTCCAGAACACACTCACTTCTTCTTTTACCGGATTTTGATCGGAGTCCCTACCTAACAAATATGCCTTCAAATTAGGGGGTACTTGGTAATCGATCTCCTGATCGCTCGGAAACTCTGGAATTTCATCCGCGAGCATCCAGAGTGCAGGTGTTAATAGCCAGGACCTTGACCAATCAAGAGCTAGTTTCAGTATCTCTTGCCCTTGATTGCCGCTAGGCAAAAGGACTATCGATACAGCATCACCCTTCCAAACCTTCTTTGACATTGGTCAGGTTAGATACTGGTACCGGTAGTGGAAGTGTGGCTCTCTTGTGCAAAATCTCTGATGTCATCTAGAACTAGATCGAGATCTTCACGAAGTTCCCAAGTTTCTGGCAACTTGTACCAAGGAGAATCTTTAAAAGAATTCCAATTCTTCTCATACTGAGCACGGATTTCACTTATTGTTTCTAAGAGCGCCGTCGAGCGATCTGCTCCACCATCTTCCTTTGCCTTCAGTATTGAGAGCAGTTCTCGAGATTCGGCAGGTTTCTTACCGCTCTCAAGCCATTCTCTTATGTAGTTGCTCTGTGACCTAACTCCGGTTTGCAAAAGATCACCAGTTCCGTTGTCATCCCAGTTATCTCGATTCGCCTTCGGTGTTGTTACTTCCCTGCCGAGATATTTCAAGAATTGATATCCATGAAGATGGGCAAAATCACCTGTTTTGCCAAACTCCGCTAACGCAAGTCCGGCGGATGTTAATAACTGAGGGATGACCCAATTATCTTCACGATTATCCAAGATGTGAGTATTTAGCAGTGGTGATGGGAATTCACTCCAACCTGGTGACTGAAGCGTTGGATTCCACACTTGCACTGTACGTCCGATCGCTAATTTCTTTATCTCGCGAAGTCCAAAAAGGCTCGCAATAATCCAACCCGCCACAATTGAGAGCCTAATTTGCGGCTCAAATGGGACGGCCTCGATGAGAGGTCTTCCCCGTCGTCCTTCCCAGAATTGAATCCAAGTACCGGATCCGTTTCTTGAAGCGCTTACTTGCGAGAGAATTGGTTCCGTTAATGAGGCGAAGGCCCAAGCCGGTAGCGAAGCTTGAGTTGTAGAAGTCGAATGCATAGTTGTTGCATTACTCGAATGCTCAAACCATCTTCCAGGGAAACTGCCCTCTGCAACATCTACTCCTGCGTTTTTCAGAATTTGAACGCAAGCGACTCCTACTCGAGAATCAATCTTAAATGGAATCTTGCTTGAGCGCGGAAGGATGGAATTGGCTGGCTTGCCACCGTCAGTACTGTCTATATGTGTGAAGGCTCTATCGTTAAACAAAGCAAGAGGCTGCGAAAGGCTAATCATGGCGCCAAACTCAGAAATAAACCGGTCTTCACGCTCTTGTTTGATATTTGGAGGCTCATTGTCGGCGTTCACGTAATCTCGAATCGAGAGAGTTGTGAATTTTCCAAATGCAGAATCTGAATTCCTGAGCCAAGTTCTATTTCTCTCACCCAATACCTTGATGCCTGTGTTCAGATTGACGACAAGAGCTGAAGCTTGGGTACCAATATGCTCTTGGGCTTCTCGAACCTTTGTAGTCCAAGGATTACCTATCGAAACTAGATTCTGTTCATTTCGCTCTCTTTGAAGAGTATTCATCCTCATCCCCAACAAGGAGTATGAAACAGAGAGCTCAAATGGTGGGTTTCCACCAGAATCCTTCTGGGCGTAAAAGACATACGTATCCTTGAACTTGCTCGGCTCTATCAGGATTCGTTCAATGGTCCTAGGTAGATATTGCTTTGGGAGATCATCCTTATCCCAATCTGGATAGTTCGGGAATGGATTCTTTCGACCTTCAAAGAGGTTTGAGTCAACATCCCGCTTTAGTTCATGTCTAGCATGTTCCATAGACTTAATGAGTGGTTCTAGGAAGTTCTCAGTTAGGTCTTGAACCAGTGAAGATGCGATATCAAAGACGGCAGATTCGATTTGGAACTTTGGAGTCTTTGCGAGGAAACCACGTACCTTCTCAATGAAAGCGCTATTTTGAGTACTTACTCCAGTTAGTCCCGCAGCAAGTTCAGTTATCTTGGATACAAAGAGTGCCTGGTTAAAGCTCTGAACATATCCGGCATACTTTTGATGTTCTTTATCGAGCTCAGGAACTACTTCTTTTTTCAATTCCTCCTTCAGGTCTTGAACAAGACTTGTTAGGACGTAATAACCACTTCTTGTTAGTTCATTTGCAACATGGTCGCTGAACTTCTTTTGAATATCTCTGACCCACTTCTGGGCGCAAACGTTAATTTTCTTCTGTATCCCAGCAACAAAGTCTTCGCTCTCTGATTCCCACTCAGTCCAAAGATCTTTACAGAACTTATTTAGTGGGACGGATTTTGCGGGAACGGCGGCATTGAGTAGTTTGCCTACGAATTGGTTAACATCTTTATCCCAACCTTCTGGATATAAAGCTTCGATAATTTGATTCTGGGAGCCTTTCTCATCTAAACCTGAATCCAATAGGAAATTAGGCCAAGCATTCTTAGTTCTTGCGTCAACTAGTTGTTCTTTAGTTACGCCATCCTTTAGATCTTCTGGGCTGAGATCGGGATAAAGGAGAGTCTTAGCTTGCTTTCTGGTGAGAGCATCAGCTACAAAATCAACTATTCGATTTGCACCAAGAGTCATCTGACCAAAACCAATTGCCGCTGCGGCCAATGTTGGATTGACTCGATCGCCCGAGCTTCCTGGGTCAGGGGCTAATCCAGATTTATCAATCGATGCGCGTGTTTGAGTTATATTGACAAAAGCTTGATTGAAATAGAACTCTGAGATTGCCTCTTCAGTCAGAGCGCCCGCCAAAGCTTCTCCGATGGTCAAAAAGACTTCATCCATTCCAGCAGAGTCCGAACCTAAAGAAAGATCTACGCCCGCCTTATTCCTGCAACCAACCAGAATATTTCCTGCGCATCCATACTCGCCTGTTCGAGTATTTGCACTACTACTTAATCCAAGCTTGCTGTAAAGCAATTGCGTTCTATCGGTAAGCCCAACCCATTTGCTAGCCGTTATCTCATTCATAGCGCCTAATGAATTCTTGGATACATTGGCAGCTGCTGCCTTCAAACTTTCAAAAACTTCTGATGTGTAAAGGAATGAAATTGTCTCAGTTGCCCACTTTTCTGTAGTAGCGCGCTTCAATAGCTCAGCGATATCCATGAACATACCTGCACCTGAACCGCCCGCAAGCGAGGAGATGATGAAAGCTCTTGGGTCTTTTGAAGTTCTTTGAATTCCTAGAGCGCTCGCTACTTCCTTTAATTCACCGTCCGCAGTTGGGCCTTTCATCTTTCCAATCGCATTTCTAAGAGCCTCGAGAATTCCCTTCGAATCAGCCACACCTGCTTGGCGTCCAATAGCTCGAATTTGACCAGCGCCGTCCGTAATAGTGATTGCCGACTTTGGGATTCCCCACCCTGTCATCATTTGTTGTTGCTCAGGGAGAGTTCCTGTCGCTGTGATGCGGTTTAGGACACTTTCAAAATTATCGCCACTCTTAACGACAAGATGGATCTCATCATCGGGCAACATTGGGGCGGGAAACTCAATACCGTCTCGAGTGGTGTCAATCTGAATGAACTGCCATGCTGCTGGAAGTCCACCTTCGTAGCGAGCCGCCTCTAGTCGGCGCGTGAGGGCTTGCTTCATGGATCGGATGGTTTTTCCACCAGATCCTCCAGCTCCAATAATCAAAAGTGGTCTTAACATGGCACTTCCCCTCTCCAGTATTTATTGCTTTGAAAGTCACCTTGAGTCGAATGAGTACAACTCTTAGTCATCTTCATCCCAAATACTTCGTTCACCCTTATCCTCATTATGGTCGAACTTTTCCTCGCCGTCTATGCCCAGTTCTTCATCTGTATAGGTTGGCTCCTTCTTTTCATCGCCATCGGAGCGTCTCTTCTTGTCCTCTTTACCTTTCTTTCCCCGTATCTTCTGCTCAACTTCTAGCGCTGCTCGATCCGCAACTATCTTTGCCATCGCATCCTTGAGAGCCTCGTCGCGAAGAGACTTTATCCTCTCGTAAACATTCGCTGACTGATAAGAAGTAATAACCTTCGACGTCAGTGTCTCTAGAGATTTCTTCCTATTGCCGTGGTTTGCAATTATGAAAATTGCTTGGCCAACAATTTCCCCTGTGCGTGGAATCAACTCTTCTTTCATTCTATTTTCGTAACTACTTGCACCGAAAGGATCATCCTCTTGGTCAGTGATAGTTACTGTTTCCGATATTGCTTGCGGAGAAATATTCTCCTCGGCTGAGAAATGAAGTATGGCTTCATTTACTACGCTTTGACTAAAGTCAGCTTCATTCAACTCGAACGAGGATTTTCCTGAAGTACTCAAGATCAGATGGCCTGGAATAGTTACGCTGGTCTTTGGATTTTCAAAAGGATTCCACTTTGGTGGAATAATTTCTATCTGCGCAGAATCTATCTGAATCGACTTCAAATCTTCATCAACTTGAATTTTCGAGAGCTTACCCCTATCTGGCACGTCAAAATTTGATCCAGTGGCTTGCTCTCCTAAGCTAACAAGCCTCCCGTCTGACGTAATCTTAAAAGGTGCAGTAAGTGTCGCGTACTCATTGTCAGGCAAGGTAAGAACAGCCGACCTACGAGCCGCCCATAGTAGATAAAGGTATGGAATACCTATCGTTAACAGATAAACGAAAATTGGGAGAAATACAAGTATGCCTATTTCTTTATCATCTTCGACGGGTAAAATGAAGCTTAATTGTCTAGTTACTTCTTGACCGTCTGCTATAACTACGTAGCGAATTACCCCTTGTACATTTCCTTTGCCACCTAGCTCTGTTGAAACAACAAGGGATAGTGCATCTCCTGGAACAAGCAGCTCATTTATGTCATTCCATTTAATTCTCTCGCTGTCTCTTTGGAGTTGAAATGCAAACTTTCCATCTCCCCTGCCCTCTACCGGATCAGCCAAGATAGTAAAGCTCTTTAGATAAATGTTTGCCCCGGTAGCCCCACTTTCCGCGGGTTTAACGGTCAATTTGGTTGTCGAATTTGATTCCTTATTCTTGAGAACTCCCAATTTACATGGATCTTCCGGGCAGGACAGCGTTGGGTACTTGTCGCTCTGAACGACCTCTAATTTCGCGTTTGCATAAATTCGGTACACCTGTTCCTCTGTACCTGAAATGTTTCCACTTCCACTTTCCGCTGTAAGTATTGCCTCAAAGGTTGCACTCGAATCAGTCGTGCTTGGATTAAGAGTCAAATCAACGTTTGTACCCGAGCCACAAGTGGGCTCCGGTGAACTTGAAACACGACCACATATCTTCACAGATTTATATCCTTGAGGTGTGAAATCTGTTCCGTCAGAATTCACAAGCTTCGCGTTGAAGGTAACTTCCTTGCCCTCCTCAACAGAGCTCTCTGAAGGTGTAACTACGAGCTTGACCCCCACCCTTGTTGCGGTATTCAAACTGCCATAGAACTTTATATCTTCATTCGCGTACGCGGGCTGTATCGACCAAATACCGCCGGCAGACTTTGGATCTTCAGGGAATACGCGAATGGTTGTAATACCTATACCCGTATCTTTTGAAACTTCACATCTTGAACCTAGGTTGTTTGCAGAACAAAAAACTGTCCTGTTCGGACCGGTAACCGTCCAGTCGTCCGCAACTCCTCTTATATACATCTCGATATGTGAGGTTCCAGGATCAACTTCAAATCCACCAGGAACTGAATTGTCTTTCCTTAAGCTAACTAAGTTCTTTATACCCGCAATCAGAGAAGTGAATTCGTATGACAAAGAACTGATGTCATCGGCAACTTTTACCGAACCTCGTGTCCAAGTCTCCTGATTTTGACCACAATTTTCTCCTTCGACGATAGGACGGAATAAGTCCGCATCTGGTTCATCTTTTGGCCTAAGCAATCCACCAAGAACCAAAATGTTTCTCTCTCTAAACCATTCGATAGATGCGCTATCTCCAGGCTTGCATATCCGAGCTTTATCCTCTTCCGGCTTGCTCGGTGCTCCATCCGTTATCCAAAACATTATCGGGCAGCTCTTTTCTCCATTAAGCGCTGCTTCACCTAGTCGCACATTGAATTGGTCCCTAGCCGTTTCTAGTCCACTAGCCCAAAATGTTCCGGGACTATCGTTATACAGTGCATTTTGTACAAACCTATCTATATGTTTTTCATCCTTAGTAGCAATTTTCCAATCTAGCCACTTTTCTTTTAATTTGCTTAGGTCTGAATCCTGATTTCTTCCAAAGTTGCGAAGGCTGACTCTTAGGTCTTTATTGGATTCTCTAGCAAGCTCTGCGAGAAGCATTAATGAGCTCTTGAGTATGGGTCCCCTTTGCCCCAATGGATCAGAACCTTTAAATGGATGACGTGGTTCACCTTGCTTGGAGTCTCGAAGAGAGCGAGATGAGTCCATTAAAACCAAAACGTCAAGGCTCGACTTTTCTTCTCGAAGACATTCTTGTAAGTAGCGAATATCAATCTCGTGATTATCGGCGTGACTCGGCAACATTCCTAGAGGAAGTAGCAGAGAAAAAATTAATGCCAAGAGTAAAAATCTTCTTGCAAACTTAATCATGCAAGCTGCTCAGCGATAGGCAGACAGAATATATAAATTGGAAGTGCGGCAATTATCAAGCCCGCAAGTGTGAGCCTTCGGCAAAATGACTGCTGCTTGTCTCCGGCGTGAAGATCATATGGAGAATTAGCATTGTTATTCACGGAAGCTCGATGTTTAGACCAAACTATCTGCAAAAGAATTATCGGGAATACTGCCGTTAAGAGATAGCCGAGCGAACCAAAAAGGTACTGCTCACTACTTGTAGAACCGTTCTGCGTTAAGAAACCGTAGACGCCAATCATCAGACCAGTGGCGACGGAAACGACTCCTAGGGCTGGAAGGAGTGGTGAGGGTTTCCTCTCAGGAACGTCAAAGACTTGAAAGTCGTCCTTAGTATCGTAAGAGTCCGTGGCCAAGCGATACCCCTTCTTACAAACTGTGATTTGGCCGAGAACTTAGCATCTGGGTTTACCCCTAACAAGACCCTCGCTCAAGGACCCCTCTTTCGTATCAATTTTGTTATTTAAAGGCAGATTTTCCGCTTAGTGAGGTCGTTGTCTTTCACCGTCAGCGCTACCTAGCATGAGCACGTATTGACTCCTAGTGATTCGGGTAAGCATGGCTACTTGGCCAGAAGTTCAGCAATACCTACAAAAGAACTTTAAACAGAATACTGCGATGCAGGTGATCGCAGGACCCCGTGGATTTGCGGCCGAGGTTGATGTCGGTTCCGGTCGAAGTGAAATTGTAATAGTGCTCGAATCAGGACCTTTGTTGCAATTTGTAGTCTTTATTGCTTCGCCAAACCCAATTGATGTTGAAAAAATGTTAACTACGACCCAACTCTTTGGTATCCGTAAGAACAAAGCTAACAATAGTTATGTGATGCAGCACTTGGCCATCATGGCAACCCTTGATGCAGCTGAGATTGATGCTCCTATAAATCTTCTCGCTGATGAAGCAAGAAAAGTGAAAGATGCTTTAGGGCTTCATTAAACCTTACTTGTATAGGCCAAGGAGAGATATTTCTTAATGGAATTTGAGGGAAATGGAATAATTTTTTTGGCGTCTGATGCCGAAGAAGGTTCAAAAGCTGAAATCTTTTTGGCTGACAAAACCAATATCCTCGGTCAGCTGTGGATTGAATATAGAAAAGATGAGAATTTCAAGCGTTTTTTGAATATAACGACATTGGCTTACCGATGGCGTATCAATTCGCTCAAGGACTAATTCGCGAGTTAAGTCCTGAAGGTGAGAAAATGATTAATGAAACTTTCAAAACCTAATTAGTCATCTAAAGTGATTTTTTAGAATTCTTCTGAAAAACCATAAGTGGTGGTTGTTTTAGTTGTAGTGCCACGCTTTTTGATGTCTTTAAGTAACTTGTTGTTTTCCATCTGGAGTTTGTAGGTCTCCCACTCGGCGTCCGTCATTGACTCTCTAATCTTCTTGAGTCTCGCCTCTTCTTGAGCTTGCTCTTCACGAGCCTTCTTCTCTTCAATCTCTTTTCTTATTTTCCCAAAAGCACTTATGAAACGAAAGAAAAAAAGGCCGAACGAAAGAAGCGAAATCAACCATATGACCAAACCAAGGCGACTGGCTGCGTCGAAAACCAAGATATTGCAAAAAATAAAGAATATGAAGGCCATCGCAAAGTAAATGGCGCGCTTCTTGAGGTCTGAGTACTTGTCAACTGAGTGTTTTGCTGAACTATTATCTATAGTCATCACCACATATTATTAATGAAAACAGACCGAGTCAATCTCTTCAATTAAGCGAATAAATTAGTGAGGAATAGCTAACCAGCCGAAAGCTGCTTCCTTAAGTACTTTAGGCTGCCTTGAATAAACTCTGAATTACTTCTATTTATACATCTTTCTCTCTTCGTTCGGTCTTTAGGCGCAAACTCTCCGTTGGCTGGGCAATAACTTGAGTGAATATTTCTTGCCTTTAAAGTTGCATTTGTTACTCCCAAGGCCACCTGACCAGCAATTCCAGATTTAGAAGGAACGACAGAGCGAGAGCTCGCACCTTCTCTTACTTTCAAAATTTCTAAAGTTAAATTCGAGCCACTAAAAACACGCTTGGTATCTGACACTAGGTCAAGCTTGGAATAGAAGGAGAATACTTTCATAACTTTTGGTTCTGGCAATGACTCCTTTATTTGCAAATTTGCAATCTGCTCCCCAGCTACATCTATACAAGATTGATAATATTTCGTAACTTTCAAAGTAGTACAAAACCCGGTCCACCAAGCCGTAGAAGCGCCCTTCAAGACTTTTGACTTCTGAGTTTCCGCATCAAAAAAAGGGACAATGCCTTGCTTTGGATTGGCGGGGTTGGCAAGAAGAATTACTCCCAAGACTTTTTGGATTTGCTCGGCTTTAGCCTTCTCCATTTGGGTCACTAAATAATGCGCGGCAAAAGCTCCTTGAGAATAGCCGGCTATAACGAATCTAGATTCGGGGCAGGATTTTGTGTACTCCAAGAATCTGGTTAGAAGTGATTCAGTGGAGTTTGATTTTAAGCCAGCTAGGAACTTTGAAATGTCTTCCCAAAGATTCTTAGAGTAGCCGGGGATTCCAACTGCCTCATATGCGGTAATTGGATCGTAAATCAATTTATCCTTAAATTCCGGAGAATTACTCAATGCTGAATAAAGTGATGCTAATTCTGGACCTAATTCCCGAACCAATCCTGTCTCTCTTTCATCACTCTTTTGTCCGGATCCACTCATGCCCAGAAAAATGTATGGGGCACATTGAACCTGGGAGGAATTTGTTTCGGCAATTGAGGTGGTGCTCAATCCGGTTAAGAATAAAGATATTACAACAAGGACCTTTAGCGCCATGAATCGATCACTTTCAAGAGATCATTTGTAAATTCTAAAGCTTCACCCCTTGCAATCGCTTGTGTAAACCAAATTTCACCTCTTGCATATTTATACTCATCGCTATCAGTTGAAAAGCCCCTCAAAAAGTTCCTTGCTGCCGTGTTGCGTTCAAGCCTATAAAGAGTATAGGACCCAAGAAATTTCCATAGAATTCTTTGTTTTGGATTTAAGTAAACTTCAGATCTTTCATCAGCTGAGTCATTAGTAAGAGTCTTATCAATCTCTTGAAAAATACTATTTAGCTTATCTGGTCTAATTTTCTTATCTGCAAGCTGTACTAGTAGTTCCATCCACTTCCACTCGAATACATGTAATTTGTACCAAGCGATTTCCGCTAGCTCGTCCCCGTTAGCTTCCAACTTAGCACTTCGCTTTGCACGATCAAGAAAAATGGATTGATTATCCGCGCTTAGGAAGTGCTTCTTACCTGCATCCACTCCGTTACGGGCAAATGCCCACTCGCCCGCACAGAAAAGTGACCATGCGGATTTATATTGAAGTGATAAGTCGAGAAAAGGCTTGGCTAATTCGGGATTTCCTTGAGTCAAGTAAGGATTACTGACAAGCATTTTAAAAATACCGAGCGTTTTGTTTCCAATATCATGAATCTTTTCCTCAGCAATGTCCTCGAGGTCATAGAGATCGACTATAAAATTTTCATCAAATGTTGTTTTGAAATCCGAATAGTCGAAGTTGTGTCCACTCGTTGACTCATTCACTACAGTTGTATAGAGCCAGTCGATTAGCTCGTCCATCCAATCAATAACTCTTGTTGCTTGCTCGATTCTTGGCAAAGCTGCTTCCAATCGACTTTGTCGCTCCGCTTCTACTCGATCTTCTCTCTCTTGCCGTTCGCGAGCTTCTTGCTTTACTCGCTCCGCTTCTACTCGATCTTCTCTCTCTCGCCGTTCGCGAGCTTCTTGCTCTACTCGCTCCCGCTCTAACCTCTCTGCTTTTAGCTTTGCATCCAACTCCGCTTTCTTCTTGCGCTCTTGCTCTTCTAATTCTTGTTTCGCCTTCTCCTGTGTTTTTCGATCTCGCTCTTTTGCTTCTTTCTCTAGGCGCTCCTTTGCTGCTTTCGCATCTTGCTCTCTCTTTAACTTTTCGGCCTGGTCGTTTCGACTCTTATTTGCCTGAAGCGCGGTTGGGAGTTGCAATTTATTTTGAGTTATTGGATTGTTGTTTGCAGGAGCGATCCTTACGCCAGTCTCTATGCCTTTTCTACTCATAGCTTCAATTACGGAAGTAACGGCGACTGAAGTATCTGGTGCATTTAACACTTGAACGATTGCCAACCAGTATCGCCACTCTTTTGTTAGCAAAGGCTGGATATCTTTCTGGCCACTCATGTTGAGCGGGAAGATTGGAATCTTTTGGGAAACAGCGACCTCGACTTCGCGTGCCACATGTTCACTCTTTAGCGCGGATTGAGTAAGTAGAAGCACGAAAGCAGAGGCGCTTTCTAGCGCCTCCATGATGGTGCGCGCATAGTTAGCGCCTGCAGGAATATCGGTTGTATCTAACCAAGGACTAAAACCACGTTGCTTTAGTTCTTTGTGAATAAGAAGCGCCGACTCGTTATCAACAGACGAATGGCTAATGAAAATGGAATGGTTGTCACTCACAATAATGCTAATCATGCTACTTTTGGTGAATGCTTTCAAGATATTCGCGCTTAAAACTAAGGTAAAGCGGAATGTCTCCTAAAAGGTCTGCGAATAATGTTGATGCGCGCAGGCCATTCGTAGTCGGGTTAATTGGCCATAGAGAGTTATCTCAAGTAGAGCTTCCTTCTCTGCAACAAGCCTTTGATAATTATATTTCCAAGCTACTGGAGACTTTGAAACATACTCCGATTCTGATTTTGACTTCGGTGGCAGAGGGTTCAGATCGCCTTGCTCACAAGAGTAGGTTCCGTGATCAAATCAAAATTTGCTCAGTTCTTCCGTTTAATAAAGAAGAGTATGCGAAGGACTTTCGGGGAACGCAGAAACGTGCAGAATATCAAGCAACGCTAGATGCCTCTGATTATGTAATCACCTTTTCGCCCAAGACTGCTAACCAAAAGATAACAGAAATGGAGAGAAATCGAGCCTACAAAGAATCAGCTTTTTGGATATGCGATAAAGCTAACTCGCTCTACGCCGTGTGGGATGGGAAGTCTTCACGTGGAGTGGGAGGCACTGCGGATACCGTTAAATATCGGATTCGGAAAATGGGTGCTTATTCGCAGATTGATTCTGGGATAAACCTTGTTCACCTTCTGGCATCAAATGCTTCTTCTGCGCCCATTAGTCATTGTGAATGTGGAGGTCATAACCTAATCAGCAAGTCTGACTTACGAAATTTAAGAGACTTTGACCAACTTAACTCTTTTCTTTCCAATTCAGATGTTCAGATAGATCCTTCTTCGCTCGACTCTCACTTTGAGTTGCTGGACAAAGAAGCAATTGCTCTACAAGGTGAATTTTTAGGCGGAACGAAACTACTCCTTACGCTCGGAGTGCTTTCTGTAAATGTCGCATCGTTTCAATTGGAGTTATTGACCTTTGACTCCCTTTATCCAGCCGCACTCTTACTTTTGCTCACCATAGTTATCTGGTTTCGTCAGTCCAAGAGTCAGATAAAGGTCGCTTACGAAACCTTCCGCTTAATGGCTGAAGTGATGCGAGTTCAGATTTGGTGGAGATCTTGTGGTCTTCCGGCAAGAGCCCTGGATGAGATTCCAGAGTTAAGAGAAACTGGAGGTCCTGCTCGCCTCTTCTTGTCAAACACTTTCTTGATACAAGAGATTGCTAGTTGGAATTCCGTTGAAGTGACTAAGACTTCGGTCGATCCACTTGATTGGGTAGAAGGACAGAGAAATTACTTGAGATCCGGAAAGTCTAAGGGTGCAATTAAGAAGAATGAGTCGAAGGCCAAGTTTCAACAGAGGCTTATCTTCTTCTTTGTATCGCTTGCAGGATTTTCAATACTCTTTGGGACCTCAGCTTCCACGCTATTTGAAGGATTTGACGAAGATTTAGCGAGAGCTTCAACCTCGATTTTCTTTACCGGCTCACTGTCAATCGCAGCAGCGCTAGCAGCCTTTGCACAGGTAATGAGTTATAGAGAAGTAATAGGGAGATACCGGATAAAGGAATTCAGATTACAGAACTCCATCACACTAATGCGCTCAGCAAGAGTCCGGAGCGAAAGACTAAAAATTGCTAAAGAAGTCGGCCGCGACTCATTATCCGAAGCTTTTAGGTGGTATCAAGTTAAAAGTGATCGACAGGTTCGTCCGTTTCAATGAGCGGGGCTAGCACTTGAAAGCACGGTACTTCTTTCCAATCGTTCTACTCATCGCCAGTATTACGCTCTTCTATGCAAGTAATTTTGAAGAAGATACTGTTGAGACAAATATTGAAGCAATAGAGCCAAATGATTACCCAGCTTGGATGGATGAGATCATCGATCCCCCAAGTGGGGTTGACCCAAAGAGGGTTTACACCTTCGTTTGTGAGTTACCGACAAGAAAAGCAACTATGTTCTCAACGACATGTGCTGACTTTGGAATCGCAGTTTTTGATATCAAATGGAAAGTGTGGAGTGTGGATGGTGCAACTGGGACGGGTACGTTTTCAGTGAATGATTGCGAGCCTGATTGTGCAAGCGGCACACGCCATGAAGTCCCCGTAAATGTGTGGATGACTGATGTCACAACTGATGGAAAAAACTACTTCTTGAATACGTTACAGATTGTGCCGACCGACGTTTATGAAGGAAGAGTCGATGAGATTGTTAGTCCCTATTTGTCGTTCCCATATGAAATTGAAATTGGAGGCAAGACTTACATGGGTCTTGTTTGGGATGTCGTCCGTGACTGGAAAGACTCACCTCACATGAGAAGTGATCTGCCAGACTAAAGTTTGCAGAGACCGGACATCGATTGAATCAAGATCGAACTATTCTTACCAACAATGGATTGGGGACAAACTGGCTTAGGAAGTGAGTCTAAATCTATTCCAGCTAGCTGAAGATTTTTTCTCAAGATTGTTTCATTTACAACTTTGGCATCAATCCAACCGAGCGAGTTTTCTCCAACCTTTATAGGTTTAGCTATATCTTGAAAAAATTTCGCCGTGTCCGTGAAATTGAACTCTTGGTACTCGGTTCTTACTTGAGCCCAAAGCGCCGCCATTACTTGGGCAGATACTGATGTTCCAGATGCGTTAGTTGGATTGCCCCCCACGTCAAGAACTCGAAGCTCTCCTATCGCGGCGTATTGACTTAGATTCATATCGAAGTTTGAATAACGAGAAATAGAACTATTTGTAACTGCGCTAACAGCAATAGCTTCTGGTATGCATCCTGGCCACGAGACCCGACTTTTATCATTGTTGTTTCCACTTGCGACAAATAATGCAACGCCGGCACTGAAGAGTTTTTTAACTACCTCATTGGTCTTATACGAGATTGGGCAATACTGAGAATAGTTGAGAAGACGATGATGAGATTGAGAGAGGCCGACAGAAACAATGTTGTACTTCTCTCGATTGCTCAATACCCATTCAAGAGATTGGTAAACCGTTCGGTCGCTTGTTGTGAGCCGGCCTCCTGAATGGGAGTTAGCGATAATCCTTATAAATATGATTCTTACATCTGGATAAGTCCTGATGGCAATGGACGCCATTTGCGTTCCATGATTAAAGCCACTGGACCGAAGTAAGTTTGCAGGAAGTGTTGATGACCCTGGGCCCTCCATGAATTCTCTTCCATTTGGACAAGCGTTCCACTCCAGTAGGCAGACTTCGTGAACTAGGTTATTTCTAATCTCGGGTATGGATATATCCAGCGCGGTATCCATAATCACCATGGTTGGTGGACTACTTGCAAGCGTAGTAATCGTTGAGAACAGAGAGAACGATATGGACAATGTCAAAATGGCGACAATCCGCACTCTAGTCATACGCCCTCCCTTTTGCGGATCATTCAAACACTGTCCCAAACTTTCTCAAAGTCTTACACTCCCTTCCTAAATGCAGATCAATCACGAAGGGAACTCCTTTTAATGAACCTTTATGCCGACCCTTCGGAAGTTTGGATTAGGGAGTCGGTTGAGGACTACGTCCTCTAGATTTTCAAAATATTCGAAAATTTACAATTTATACGCAGTTGTAAGTACGTGTTCGATGATAGACATCGATTCTTGCAGATTAGCTTCTGTTAATTCGTATTCCATCATTACGTAGACTCCAACTACATTTCCACCGATTCCACCAGCCCAAGCCTTTGCAAAGCCTTCATAGTTTTGAAGCGCACTTCCATTCGTTCTTGGAGCAACACCAACAACACGCCATCCATCAAGGCCAGCCTTTGTAACTCTAGAGTCATCAAATGGATTGAAGTTT
>Ga0172376_10002456_pt1 | contig 22612 bp, 18 predicted proteins | sample Lak35m_FD_121114 | JGI IMG/M metagenome (GOLD analysis project Ga0172376, IMG submission 121114) | Freshwater microbial communities from Kabuno Bay, South-Kivu, Congo - kab_092012_35m | ecosystem: Environmental > Aquatic > Freshwater > Lake | place: Democratic Republic of the Congo: South-Kivu... | reverse complement strand
GTAGCGGCGTTTGCCTATGGCACCGAAACGGTTCCGAAAGTTGATATCATTACCGGTCCGGGTAATAAATATGTGGCGCTGGCAAAAAAACAGGTGTTCGGTCATGTTGCCATCGACAGTATTGCCGGCCCCTCCGAAGTGGTTATCATTGCTGACGAATCAGCGAATCCGGAATTCATTGTGCTTGACCTGTTTGCACAGGCGGAGCATGATCCCGATGCTTCAGCGGTACTGATTACTCCCTCTGAAGCGCTCGCCGAGGCAGTTCAGAGATGCGCGGAGGAGCGCCTCTCCTCAATGCTTCGCAAGGATATTATTGCTTCCGCCCTCAAGGAGAACGGTGCCATTGTAGTTGTTGACTCGCTTGAAGAGGCCTGCACGGTATCGGACATGATTGCCCCGGAGCATCTGGAGCTGCATGTGGAGCATCCATGGGATATTCTTCCTCTGATTCATCATGCCGGTGCGATATTCATGGGGGGGTACTCCTGTGAAACCATCGGAGACTACTACGCCGGGCCGAACCATACCCTTCCTACCAACGGCACAGCACGCTTTTTCTCTCCCCTGTCGGTGCGCGATTTCATCAAGCATACCTCAATTATTGCCTACTCAAAGCAGCAGCTGCTGGGGTGCGGAGAGAAAATTGCCGCATTTGCCGATCATGAGGGGTTGCAGGCACATGCAGAGGCGGTCCGGGCAAGATTGAGGACGTTATGAGAGCCTCTGACTTCGATTACGACCTGCCCGAAGAGAAGATCGCCTGTTACCCGCCAGAGGAGCGCGGTTCAACCCGTATGCTTGTTGTTGATCGGGCTTCGGGCGCGCTCAGGCATGCATGGTATGCCGCTCTGGATGAATTTCTCGAACCCGGAGACCTCCTGGTGCTGAACAACACAAAGGTTGTACGGGCACGCCTGCATGCCGTTAAGCAGACTGGCGCAAAAATAGAGCTGATGCTGCTTGAAAAACATCAGACCGATCAGGACCGGGTGCTTTACCGGGGGAAGCTGAAAAAAGGAGATACGCTTGTTGCTCATGACGAGGAACTGCTGGTTTCGGATATTGTCGATGATGGAATTGCCCGAATCGAGTTTCGGGGGGGTAGCCAGAGAGGATCAATCCGGGATTTTTTTGAGCGTTTCGGCGCAGTACCCATTCCGCCCTATCTCAAACGGGACGCTGAAGAGGTTGACCGGGAACGATATCAGACGGTCTTTGCAGAACTTCCCGGCTCGGTTGCCGCTCCGACTGCCTCCCTGAATATGACGCCGGAGCTGCTTGAGAATATTCGATTGAAGGGTGTTGATGTCGTCACTGTTACGCTGCATGTGGGTCTCGGCACCTTTCTTCCCATCAGGGTGGAATCGCTCAGGGAGCATGTCATGCATCGGGAGTACTACTCGATTTCTGCAGAGACCGTTGAGAAAATCCGGAAGGTGAAAGAGGCCGGTGGCAGGATTGTAGCGGTTGGAACGACGGTGACCAGAGCACTTGAACATGCCGCCGGGCGTATTGTCAGATCGTCATGCCGGGCAGGTGATGCTCCGATTACCGGAGAGGCTGATATGTTTATTTATCCGGGTTACAGTTTTCAGGTTATCGATGCACTGTTGACCAATTTTCATGCACCCCGTTCTACCGTTCTGATGCTTACGGCGGCATTTGCAGGTGCCGGGCATCTTAAAAGGGCCTACCAGTCAGCGCTCGAAGAGGGCTATTTTTTTCTCAGTTACGGGGACAGCATGCTGATTATTTAAGATTTTATTTTTCTGAAAGGCGCTGTTTTCCCGCTCGCGCATTAAGAAACGAGCTTAATCGGCTCTTCCGGCTAAGGAATTTCGGTGTTCAGTGCGCCGGGGCGTGCCGGTTATTTTGTTTTTACATGGCTTGTATGGTATTTTAATACCTTTGCCTATTGCGCATTCGCAAGTGCGTTTTCCCTGCCTTTTTTATTTACAGTCAATTAGTTTTACACACACATAACATCAGGAGATTGACCTTATGAGTCTTGTTGAACAATACCGCGCCCATACTGAAGAGAGAGCGAAGCTCGGCATCCCCCCGTTGCCGTTAACCGCAGAACAGACCCGTTCGCTTAATGCTCTTCTGCAGCAGAATCCCGTTCAGGAAAAGGAGTATCTGCTGGAGTTGTTCCTTGAACATATCAGCCCCGGAGTTGATGATGCTGCATTGGAAAAAGCCGCATTTCTTGATGGTATTGTCAAGGGGGAAATTTCCTGTAGCGTGATCGACAGCGTCGAAGCGGTGAAGATTCTCGGTACCATGCTCGGTGGATACAATGTCAAGCCTCTCATTGATGCTCTCAGCAACAGCAATCCGGCCATCTGCGAAGCGGCATCCGAAATGCTGAAAAAGACACTGCTCGTCTATGATGCATTTGATGATGTTGTCAGTCAGTCAAAAACCAACAAATATGCACGTGAAGTGCTTGAATCATGGGCGGCAGGGGAGTGGTTCTCTTCGCGGCCTGTTATTTCTGAAAAAATCACCCTGACCGTCTACAAGGTGCCGGGTGAAACCAACACCGATGACCTTTCACCAGCAAGTGAAGCCTTTACCCGCAGTGATATCCCGCTTCATGCGCTCTGTATGCTCGGTTCAAAAATGACCGATCCGATCGGCACCATTGCACAACTGAAAACAAAAGGGCATCCGCTTGCCTATGTCGGTGATGTTGTCGGTACCGGGTCAAGCCGCAAATCAGGCATCAACTCGGTTCAGTGGCATATGGGTACCGATATTCCCGCAGTGCCGAACAAGCGTACCGGCGGTGTTGTTATCGGCGGAATTATCGCGCCGATCTTTTTCAATACGGCAGAGGATTCCGGTGCATTGCCGGTTCAGGCGGATGTCTCGGCAATGGAGACGGGAGATGTTATCGACCTCTATCCGTTTCAGGGTAAAATCGAGAAGAACGGGGAGGTTATTGCCCGTTTCGAACTTACTCCGAACACTCTTGCTGACGAGGTTCGTGCCGGCGGACGTATTCCCCTGATCATCGGCAGAAACCTGACCAGAAAAGCGAGAAAAACTCTCGGTCTTGGCGAAGAGAGCCTCTTCCAGCGTCCGGAACAGCCGGCAGATACCGGAAAAGGCTACACGCTTGCACAGAAAATGATCGGCAAGGCCTGCGGACTTGCCGGTGTGCGCCCCGGCATGTATGTGGAAGCTGAAACGCTTACGGTCGGTTCACAGGATACCACCGGTGCCATGACCCGGGATGAGGTCAAGGAGTTTGCCGCATTGAGCTTCAGTGCCGACCTTGTCATGCAGAGCTTCTGCCATACCTCTGCCTATCCGAAGCCTTCAGATATTACCCTGCACAGAAATCTCCCCTTCTTTATCATGAGCAGGGGAGGCGTTTCGCTTAAACCCGGTGACGGCGTTATCCATACATGGTTGAACCGCATGGTACTGCCGGATACACTCGGTACCGGTGCCGATTCACACACCCGGTTCCCGATCGGGATCTCATTCCCCGGCGGATCGGGTCTTGTGGCGTTTGCCGGTGTTACCGGTACCATGCCACTCAATGTACCCGAGTCCGTGCTTGTTCGCTTTACCGGCAAGCTTCAGAATGGTATTACCCTGAGGGATCTTGTCAATGCCATACCCTGGGTTGCCATGAAAAAAGGGTTGCTGACGGTTGAGAAGAAGGGAAAAAAGAATGTTTTTGCCGGTCGTATACTCGAAATTGAAGGGCTGCCGGATCTCAAGGTTGAGCAGGCTTTCGAGCTGAGTGATGCCTCTGCCGAGCGGAGTGCCGCCGCCTGTACGGTCCGTCTTGACAAAGCTCCGGTTATCGAATATCTCAGTTCGAATATCGAGCTGCTTGAGCAGATGATCAAGGAGGGATATGGAGATGCTGATACCCTGCGCCGCCGTATCGGTAAAATGCAGGATTGGCTGAAGAATCCGACGCTTCTTGAACCTGATGCCGATGCAGAGTACGCAGAGGTGATTGAAATCGATATGAGTGCGATCACTGAACCGATTCTTGCCTGTCCGAACGATCCCGATGACGTCATGACGCTCAGTGAAGTGCTTCGTGATGAAAAACGGCCCAAGGTTATTGACGAGGTGTTTGTCGGGAGCTGTATGACCAACATCGGCCATTTCCGTGCTCTTGGTGAAGTATTCAGGGGCAAGGGGGTCGCTTCGGCCAAACTCTGGATTGTGCCGCCCACGAAGATGGATATGAAAAAACTGATCGAAGAGGGCTATTATGCCATTTTCGGTGCAGCAGGAGCCCGTATCGAGATTCCTGGATGCTCACTCTGCATGGGTAATCAGGCAAGGGTAGCTGACAATGCGGTTGTTTTTTCGACCAGCACCCGAAACTTTGATAACAGGATGGGCACCGGTGCCCAGGTTTATCTCGGTTCGGCTGAACTTGCTGCGGTGTGTGCGCTGCTTGGTCATCTGCCGAACAAGGATGAGTATCTGGAAATTTTCAGCAGGCATCTTTCCGGCTCAAAAGCAGAGAACATTTATCGTTATCTGAACTTCGACAAGCTCGAAAAAGCAGAATTGGAGTTGCTTGTTGACTAAAAAAAACATTTATTATGGCGGGATATGGAAAATTTTGCATATTCCGCCATACAGTGGGCTTTTGAAAACTCGCTGTTTTTTTTTAATATTAGTGAGCTGAAGAAGCTGTCAATTATCAAACAACAAAACAACAATCCAGCAATGAAAAAACTTTTCATTTTCTTATTCCTTGCAAGCACAGTTTCATTTGTCGGCTGCGCTAAAAAAGCAGAAGCTCCTGTAGAAGCACCTGCAACTGAAGCACCTGCAGCACCAGCAGCAGAAGCACCAGCAGCAGAAGCACCTGCAGCACCAGCAGCAGAAGCACCTGCAGCACCTGCAGCAGAAGCACCAGCAGCACCTGCAGCAAAATAAGTTTCCGCTAAACCGGTTTCTTATCAAAAAGAGACAGAATAAATGTTCTGTCTCTTTTTTTTTGCCCCCCTATAAGAAAATGGCGGCGTTTTTTCCTGATTCAGTTTTTTATTGATAGGCGGGGGCAAAAAAAAAGACACAGCCAAACAACTGTGTCTTTTTTTTCTTTTTTGCTGAGGAGCCAGGACTCGAACCTGGAATTGCCTGATCCAGAATCAGGTGCCTTACCAATTTGGCCACTCCTCAGTAGCGATGTGAATATATTTAAAAAAAAAGTTTTTCCAATTCACTTTTTATTTTTTCTCGAATGCTACCTCTTTTCATTGTCATGAGTTCCGGCAGGTCGTGAACGATGGATGCTGTCAGGTCACGGAATAGATGAATCGAGCTATCCTAAAGCGTGGTGAGCAGGATCGGAATAAGCACCATTGATGCAATCATGCAGGCAGCTACCAGTGTTGCAGCAAATTCGCGGTCCAGCTTTTCAACCGAGGCAAAGGTCAGGGTGTTGAAACCCGCAGGAGCCGAAGCGCAGAGCACCACAACGGCCCGGTCAACTCCGGAGATGTTGAGCAGGTCGGAGAGCCAGAGCCCGAGAGAGAGACCGAGCAGCATCCGTAGCGCTATGCCAACTCCGAGGTGGAGGGGATTTGCTTTTTTTATGCTGAAAGAGGCGCCAAGAGCAAGCAGAACAAGCGGGATGGTAAGCGTGCCTGTTGTGAGGAGAATTTTGGCGGTGAGCGGTTCCGGACGCAGCGAAAGCGCATTCATAAAGAGCGCCAGAGCGAGAGCCAGAAGCGGCGGCGATTTGAAAAGTTTGCCTTTCAGGCAGTGGTAGGGGTTGCCGCCGGAGCGGCATGCAAACGCCCATGCGATGGTATAGGCCGACACACCATTGGGAATATCAAAGATGAAGAGTCGGGCAAGACCCTCATCACCGTAAAATGACTGGACGAAGGGCATGACGAAACCGAGATTCATGATGATCGATCCGGAAACCAGGACGGCAGATGTTTGCGGCTTCATCCCGGTAACTTTTCCTGCAAGCATTGCAGCCGGGAGCGTGAGGAGGATTATCAATGTCGAGATAAGGGCGACAAGAAGGAGTTTGCTGTTCAATTCGACCGGGGGGAGCACGGATAGCAGGAGAGCCGGGAGTGTCAGGTTGAATACCAGCTTCAGGAGTGTGTCGGCATCCCGGTCATCAAGAACGGATGTGCGGCGCAGAAGCACTCCCAGAAAAAACATGGCAAATGTGGGAGCAAGAAGAAACGCAAGGTCAAACATCGGCACAGGAGGAAAAGCCGTTCAGCCAGCGAGAAGAGTTGGTGCACCCGAGAGGAGTCGAACCTCTAACCGTCTGATTCGTAGTCAGATACTCTATCCAGTTGAGCTACGGGTGCTTTTTTTTGTCTCATTGAGAGGTAGCGTGTACGGGATTCGAACCCGTGATCTTCGCCTTGAGAGGGCGATGTCCTGGGCCACTAGACGAACACGCCAGGTAAATATTTTTGTCAGCTCTTCATACTGCGTGGGCCCTGTAGGACTTGAACCTACGACCCAGCGATTATGAGTCGCTTGCTCTGACCAACTGAGCTAAGGGCCCTCATTGCTTGGCTTTAGAGGCAGTTAATATAATGCTTGAGATTGAATATGCAAAAGAATAATCTCTTTTTCTCTTTTTTCTCCGTTTATCAAAACTCTTTATAGCTTTCACGACTGATATCGGCGCCGAGACTCTTCAGTTTTACTTCGATTTTTTCATATCCCCGGTCGAGATGGTAGACCCTCAGCACCTCCGTTGTTCCTTTGGCAACAAGCCCTGCAAGCACCAGACTTGCCGATGCTCTCAGATCGGTTGACATCACTTTGGTGCCCGAGAGTGTTCTTGGTCCGTGAACCACCGCCTGGTTTTTGCGGATCTCGATATTGGCACCAAGCCGGTTCAGTTCAGGGATGTGGTTGAACCGTTCATGATAGATCTTGTCGGTAATATGGCTGGTTCCTTCAGCCTGTGTCATCAGGGCTATCCACTGGGCCTGCATGTCGGTAGGAAAAGCCGGGTAGGGTTTGGCTGTAATATCGGTCGGAATCAGTTTACCGCTGCTTTTCAGGGTGACACTGTTCTCGGTTGTTTCAACAGTGCAACCTGCGTGGACAAATTTTTTAAGTACCGATTTGAGCTGCTCCGGCTCAACATCGTTGACCGTGATCCCTCCTCCGGTTATGGCCGCAGCCGCAAGAAGCGTTCCTGCTTCAATCCGGTCAAATGCGTTCTGAAATTCTGCGGTATTGAGTGACTGGCTTCCCTCAATTTCAAGCTCGGTTGTTCCGGTTCCCCTGATGGTTGCTCCCATGGCCGTGAGGAAATGGCAGAGTGTTACAATTTCCGGTTCAGCGGCGGCATTGCTGATTGTTGTAGTCCCTTCGGCAAGTGAGGCTGCCATCAGTGCGTTGCCTGTTGCTCCAACAGAGGAGATCGGGAAATCAATATGGGCTCCGTGCAGCTTTCCGCCAGGGGCAGTGGCATCAATGAAGCCGGTCTCTATGGTGATACGGGCGCCGAGTTTTTCCATCGCCATCAGATGCAGGTCGATAGGCCTGGGGCCGAAGGCGCATCCTCCCGGAAGGGATACCCTTGCGTGGCCGAACCGTGCAAGCAGCGGGCCGAGCACATAGATCGAAGCTCTCATTTTTTTTACCAGTTCGTAGGGCGCCAGGATACTGGTCACGTTTCCGGTCGTAACGTTCAGGGTGTTGCCGGAAAAAGAGGTTTCAGCACCAAGGTGATGCAGGAGCTGCGTAAAGGTTTTGATATCCTGAAGATCGGGGATATGGTGCAGAATAAATGTCCCGTTGCCACTTAGCAGTGTTGATGCAATGATCGGCAGGGAGCTGTTTTTTGAACCCGAGGCAGATACGCTGCCGCTGATCCGGCGGCCCCCTCTTATGACAAGCTTGTCCATGTGGTAGTAGCTGATGAAAAAGCGATATTTACTTATTTAAGCGTAAGAAAAACAAATTATTTTTTTCTTGTGACCTTTGCGAAGAAAAGATTTTATCCTTTACCTTGAACAGAGGCCTCATGCTCTCTTCGGCATGGCTTTTTTTAACAGGTTTGTGGTAATAGTCTTTGAATTTTTACGGTCCGGGGATTTTTTATGAGTTTTATGGTTAGTCGCGCTTTTTTTTACACCCTGTTACGAAGGGCGGCATGTGCTTTTCTGCTCCTCCTCTTCTCTTTTCCCGTCACGATGTCCACTTCTGTGATTGCGGCACCTCCGGTAAACAGTGAGATTGCAAGGATCATGGCCGAGCGCTCATCGGTAGAGCGGACTCTCAGAGAGCTTAAAGGACAGTTGAAAGAGTACCAGTTCAAACTGAGTTCAACCAGAAAGCAGGAGTCACTCTCACTCAAGTCACTGGAGAATATCCGTCGCCAGATTCTTGTGCTTGAAAAAATGATCACTGAAAATCAGAACTATCTTGACCGTCTTGACCGGGATATCAATCGTCTTCAGGTCGAACTTCAGGGTAATCGCCAGATTTATGGCCGGGTCTCTGACGATTTCAGAAGAACAGCAGTTTCTGTCTACAAGTATGGGGGGCGCCGGGATGTTGAGCGTCTTTTTGCCTCGGGTTCGGTCAATGACGCAATCGTCCGGGCGCAATACATGGGCTTTTTTACCCGCGCGGTACGCCGTAATGTTGACGATCTGCAGCAGGCAGCCGTTACGCTCGAAAGTAACCGGGTTGCACTGGAGCAGACCTATCGCCAGAAAGCAGCAGTGGTAAAAGAGCAGGAGAACCAGCTGAAAACCTGGGCCAGAAGCAAACAGGAGAAAGAGGTTGTACTGGTCAAGCTGAAGCAGAACAAACAGGAGTATGCAGCTCAGCTCGAAGTTGTCCGTAAAAAACGTCAGCAGCTGCAGTCAAGGATTGAGTCGCTGATTATGGCTGAACAGCGGGCTGTGGAGGCTGAAAATGAGCGGAGGCGGAAGATCATTGAGGCGAGGCGTCTTGAAGCAAAGCGTCTTGAAGCAAAGCGTCTTGAGGCCCGAAGGGTGGAGCAAACCCGGCTTGAAGCTGACCGTCAGACCCTCAGACGGCTTCAGGCGGAACGGATGGCAGCAAGGAAGCGTAAAGGTGTTGCTCCGCCTCCGCTGCCGGAGCCGCCCGCTGTCGTCATCAAGGATAATAAAAGGCCGGAGTCTCAGCTTCCGCCGGTTCAGGAAAGGCAGAGTGTTCCCGCTCAGCCCGAGATCGCCTCTGATGTTGACCGTGTTTCGGCGGATTTCGACAATGCAGCAGGTTCTCTGCCCTGGCCAGTACGCAATGGTGTGGTATCCCAAAGATTCGGATCGGTTCAGGACCGGGATCTGAAAATTGTTACCACGAATAACGGCATAGATATTTCCGTACCGTCAAGTACCCAGGTCAGGGCGGTCTCCGGCGGCAGGGTCGCCCAGATTGCCTTTCTGCCCACATTCGGCAACATTGTCATTATCCGTCATTCAAAATCCTATCTTACCGTCTATGCCAATCTCGGTCAGCTGAGTGTGTCCAAGGACGATCTGATAAAATCGCAGCAGATGGTCGGGCTTTCCGGAAGGATGCCGGAGGGCGGTTCAGTGGTGCATTTTGAGATCTGGAAGGGTCGTGTCAAGCAGAATCCGGAAAAATGGCTCAGACGCTGACTGTGACGGGAGAACAAATAAATCGGGGTGCCATTATGAAGGTTCAGGATCTCCATCTAAACTACCATATAGTCGAGGAGATGCTCAAGGCTTTTCTTTCCAACGAGATCCGCAAATTCGGGTTCCGTTCGGTTGTTCTCGGCCTTTCCGGCGGTATTGATTCAGCGGTTGTCTGTGAGCTTGCTGTTCGCGCCCTTGGCCGGGATAACGTTCTGGCGCTCATGATGCCCTACCGGTCAAGCAGTCCGGAGAGTCTTGAGCATGCTGAACTCATGATCCGGAGGCTCGGTATCCGTTCGGAAGAGGTTTCCATTACGCCGGTTGTCGATGCACTGTTTTCCTCCGTGCCGGAGACCGAGCTTTTGCGGCGGGGTAATATCATGGCCCGGACCCGTATGGTTTTTCTCTATGATGTATCGGCCAGAGACGGACGGCTTGTTGCAGGTACAAGCAATAAAACCGAGCTGCTCCTCGGTTACGGAACCATGTTCGGAGACATGGCTTCAGCGATCAATCCTCTTGGTGATCTCTATAAAACCCAGGTCAGAGGACTCGCACGCCACCTTGGCATTCCTGAGCCGCTTATTGAAAAAGCGCCCTCCGCCGATCTCTGGGAAGGGCAGAGTGATGAGGATGATCTTGGTTTCAGCTACGAGGCGGTTGATCTTCTGCTTTACAGGATGCTTGAAAAGAGAATGGATAAAGCGGCCATTCTCAGAGAAGGGGTGGATGAACCGTTTTATGATCGTGTCAGAAAGATGGTTGTACGGAACCAGTACAAGCGGATGATGCCGGTTATCGCCAAGATTTCAGGCCGCACTCCCGGTATTGATTTCAGGTATGCCAGGGACTGGCAGGAGGTGAAGTAGGAGGCCCATCTCTTAATCTATTCCGCAATTTGATGGCTTCGTTGGGCGGTGCTCAAAATCCTCATGTACTTCGTGTACACTCCGGTTTCTGCGCTCCGTCCGCCTTACCCTCAAACTGCTCACTACGATTAATAGATGGGTTTGTGTCAATGTCAATCAGAAAGAGCGCAGCACAGTATCAATCAGAAAGTGTTTGTCGTCCTTGCCTGGGTAGTCGGTTGTGTAGTGCAGTCCTCTTGATTCACGGCGCTTTATGGCCCCTTCAATGATAAGGTTTGAGACCTTGATGATGTTCCTCAGTTCCAGAATCTGTGTGGTGATCTTTGTCTTTTTATAGTAGGCTTCAGTTTCATCCTTGAGGAAATCCATTCTTCTTTTGGCTCTGGCCAGCCGCAGGTCGCTGCGTACAATACCGACATAGTCATTCATCACCTGCTGGGCTTCGCGCTTGTTGTGTGAAACAAGGATCCACTCTTCGGGGTTTACGGTGCCGGTATCGTCCCAGTCGGGAAATTCGACACTGTTCTCCAGCTGCTGGAGTTGTTCGCGGATATCAATACTTGCTTCCCATGCGAAGACGAGCGCTTCGAGCAGGGAGTTGCTTGCGAGCCGGTTTGCTCCGTGAACTCCCGTGCAGCTGCTCTCTCCGCAGGCATAGAGCCGGTTGAGGGTGGTTCGGCCTTTGCTGTCCGTTCTGATTCCTCCGCATGAGTAGTGTGCGGCAGGGACGACCGGGATCATCTCCCGTGTCATATCGATGCCGAAACTGAGACAGGTTTCGTGAATATTGGGGAAATGCTCTTTGGTTTTTTCCGGATCGATATGGGTCACATCAAGAAAGACGCACTCCTCTCCGCTTTTTTTGATCTCCGAGTCGATGGCTCTTGCCACAATATCGCGGGGTGCAAGGTTCTGTCGCTTGTCATACTTGTGCATGAACTCCTGGCCGTTCTTCAGTTTCAGGATTCCTCCGAATCCGCGAACCGCTTCGGAAATCAGGTATGAGTTTGCCTTCGGATGGTAGAGAGAGGTTGGATGAAACTGGATGAACTCCATATTGGCAACTTCCGCTCCGGCCCGGTACCCCATGGCCACACCATCTCCGGTGGCAATATCGGGATTGGTGGTGTAGGGATAGACATAGCCGAGACCTCCGGAGGCTACCATGGTGATTTTCGAGAGAATTTTTTTCGGCTTCCGCTGTTTTGTATCAAGCACATAGGCCCCGAAGCAGGAGATGTCATTTGTTTTGATGCCGAGATGATGCTCGGTAAGCAGTTCGATGGCAAAATGGTGTTCAAGCAGGGTGATATTGGGATGGTTGTTGACCCTGTCAATGAGTGCGGTTTCAACTGCCCGTCCGGTAAGATCCTGCGCATGGACGATCCGGCTTCTTGAATGCCCTCCCTCCTTGCCGAGGTGGAGGTGGTCATGGTCTGATGTCGTAAAGTTGACACCGAGCTCTATAAGGCGCTGAATGTGCCGAGGCCCTTCCCTGACCATGAGGGAGACCATCTCTCGATTGCACAGTCCGGCGCCGGCACCGAGTGTATCGGCAATATGCAGTTCCGGGGTGTCGTTGGTATCGATAGTGGCGGCAATGCCTCCCTGCGCCCAGTTGGTATTTGACGTGAAGCTCTCTTTTTTTGTAATGATCGTCACACTGGCGTGATCGGCCATGTGAATGGCAAAGTAGAGGCCGCCTATACCGCTGCCGATAACCAGAACATCAGTTTTTATCGATTCAGTCATTACCGTGATACCCGGATTGTTAAAGGTTGTTCTGCCTAAAATACCACACCTGCGCTTAATATCCGTGAGCAGCCCTGTTTTAAAAAGAGATAAGCAGGAGTTAGCGTTGCTTTTTTTTCGGTTTCAGGCTTTTCAGCGCGCTGGCGGCAATCAGGATAATTCCTGCAAGAATGATGGTATGCAGGTACTGGACTATATCAGGAAAGAGGCTGGCAATAAAGTAGCCGATCAGGGTAAAGCAGAGTACCCACGCAACAGCTCCGGAAACACTGAAAAAGAGAAAAACAGGGAAGGCCATACCGGCTACTCCTGCAAGGGATGCAGCAAAGCTGCGGATAACCGGAACAAAACGGGCGAGAAAGATGGTTTTTGCACCGTGTTTTTTATAGAAGCGCTCGGTTTTTTCAAGGTGTTCCCTATGAAAGAAACGGGAATCCGTTTTATGGAAAATTGTTCTGCTGAGTTGTCGCCCTATAAGATAGCCGGTTGCATCGCCAAGAATTGCGCCGCATACAAGGGTTGCGAGTGTGCGATAGATGTCGAGACCTCCGGTTGCGGCGATGAGGCCGGCGGTTATGAGCAGGGAGTCACCAGGAAGAAAAAAGCCGGCAAAGAGTCCGGTTTCGGCAAAAATAATTATAAAGAGCAGCAGGTATCCTCCCCAGATAATCAGCTCTTCAAGTGTATGCATATTCTGGAACGGTGTGAAAAAGTCCATGAATCGGGGAGTGAATGATGGGTTAGAGGAGTGAGAGCCCGGAACCGAAAACAGTGAAAAGGGCATAGCCTGACCCTTTTCACTGTTCAGTAAATTTTTATACCGGGAGCACCCTTATGGAGTTGCCCTGACGACGGTTCAGTTCGTGCTGACCGGATTCCGGATGATTACGGAAGGAGAACGGCGCAGGAGATGACCGTTGTCCACATCCCGTTTTCACCCTCTGCCGACTGCGTGATATTGTAGGAGTTGATGATCTTGCCGCTCATCTTGTAGATACCCTCGCGTTCATCCCAATCCTTGTTGGGGTCAAACTCGATACCGAGGGTTGTGGCGAGCATGGTTGCTGCAAGATCTTCAGCATATTCTCCGGACTGTTCGGCAGATTCTCCGAAAGGATGGTGTTCAGAGAGGTAGCCGTACTGGGTATCGTCAGCCGGAATAGCTACACCGACCGAAGCGGCAATAAGGCGGTTGTACTCATTGGTTGAGTTGCGAGCCATGACGGCAAAGGTGATCTGGCCTGGAGAGAGCTCCTTCAAACCCTCTTCAACACTGATGCGCTCACATTTCGGCGGAAAAATACTTGAAACGGTGACCAGATTGCATTTCTCAATTTTGGCTTCTCTCAAAGCAAGCTCGAAAGATGAGAGATACTCCTTGTGCCTTCCCACACCTTTGGTGAAGAATACTTTTGTCGGGACAAATGACAATGCCGTGCCTCCGGATAAATTTATTGTACAAACAGTCTACACTATCGAAATTGAGCAATTATAGGAAAAAGCAGTGGCATTCAAAATGTTTTTTTTGCGGCGACTTTAAAAAACCTTCTTTTTCCGGCTCTGATGATTTTCGGTTCGCTTTCGAGATCAATCTTCTCATGGATTTCCGAGATTTTCCGGTCATCGACCAGAACGGAGTTCTGCTGTATCATCCTGCGGGCTTCGCTTTTTGAAGGGGCGGCACCAAGGGTGACCAGCAGGTCGATCAGAGGCAGTGATTGCTCTTCAAACAGGAAGAGTTCAATGTGATCAGGTGCTTTTTTATGCACAAAAAGCTGATCGAAGTGTGTTTCGGCATCTGCAGCGGCTGAGCGTGAGTAGTAGGAGGCTACAATCTCTCTTGCAAGAGCCCTTTTGGCACTTCTCGGGTCCGTTTCCCGCTGTTCAAGAATAGCTGATGTGGCTGCGCGCTCTGTTTGCGGTACCAGAAGCCGGCACCAGGTCTCGATCAGCGGGTCGGGAATCGAGAGTACCTTGCCGTACATCTCCGAAGGCGGGTCATTGAAACAGATGGCATTACCGAGTGATTTCGACATCTTCTCCTTTCCGTCACTGCCCACAAGCAGCTCCATGGTAATGCAGACCTGCGGCGGGATGCCGTACTCCCGCTGCAGATCCCTGCCGACAAGCAGGTTGAATTTCTGGTCGGTGCCGCCGAGCTCAATATCGTTTTTCAGATGTACCGAGTCCATCCCCTGTGCCAGAGGGTAGAGAAATTCATGAATCGAGATGGGTTCATTGGAGCGGTAGCGCCGTTCAAAGTCATCGCGTTCAAGCATTCTGGCGACGGTGTAGTGGCTTGACAGACGGATGATGTCGGCAAATTTCATGGCGCCGAGCCAGTCGGAGTTATAGCAGATGGTTGTTTTGTCTGGATCAAGGATTTTTGATGCCTGTTCGAAGTAGCTTTCACCGTTCTCTCTTGCCTCTTTTGCCGAGAGCTGGGGTCGTGTTTTGCTTTTCCCTGACGGGTCACCGATCATGGCGGTAAAGTCGCCGATGATGAGGATTGCTTCATGGCCGAGATCCTGAAACTCCCTGAGTTTTCGCAGTACGACCGAGTGGCCGAGATGCAGATCCGGTCTTGACGGGTCAGCACCAAGCTTCACTTTGAGCGGCACGCCGGTTTTCAGGCTGTGCAGAAGCTTCTGTTCAAGCTCTCCAACGCTGATGAGTTCCACAACATTGGCGGTAATGATATCAAGCTGTTCCTTTACGGTTGGAAAACGCATGGATTGAGTTTTTGGTGTTTAATATTGTTTTCGTAGCTGCTCCATCTGCCGCTGGTTCTCCCGCGCCTTGATGGTTTCGCGTTTGTCGTAGAGCTTTTTCCCTTTGGCGATGGCAATCTCTATTTTTAACAACCCTTTTGAACTGAAAAATGCTTTCAGCGGTACCAGTGTGAGCCCTTTTTCCGTTATTTTCGCCTGTATTTTAAGGATTTCAGCCTTGTGCAGAAGCAGTTTCCGGCTCCGTTTCGGTTCGAGCATCTCCAGATGGTTGTGCTCATACGGGGTGATCTGCATGTTCTCAAGCCACACCTCATTGCGAAGGATGATGGCAAAGCTGTCGTTCAGGCTGGCCTTGCCGAGACGCACCGATTTGACCTCGCTGCCGAAGAGCTGGATACCGGTGACGAAGGTATCAAGAATTTCAAATTCATACCGGGCCTTTCTGTTCTGAATGGCTTGTACGTAGTGCTGTGTGGTCTGTTTTTTCGACACCGTGTGCGGGAGTTCAATGGTTTTCAGTTTCCAAACAGGCTGCCGGAATAATATTGCCGATGTTGAGGATCAGGTCGGGATCCAGGCTCTTTTTTACCCGCACCATCTCCATTATTCCCCGCTCCTGATAGAGCCCGACAAGATACTCTGCCTTGAGCTTGCCGATGCCGTGTTCGGCCGAGAGTGTTCCGCCAAGAGCAAGTGCCTTTTCAACAAGTTTCCGGTAGAGCGACTTGGCCAGAAGAAACTCCTCCCTGTTTCTCGGCAGGATGTTCAGGTGCAGGTGTTCGTTGCCTATGTGGCCGAAAAGAATATAGACAAAGCCCTCCTGTTCGCAAGAGTTCCGGTAAAAATCAAAGAGTTCACGGAACCGATCGCCGGGCACGGCCATGTCGGTGCTGATTTTGCTCTCTTTCTGCCGGCTCAGCCAATCATTGACAAGGAGCGGGAGGGTGTGGCGAAACTCCCGCAGTCTGGACTGTTCTTCACGGTCAAGCGCTACCCAGGAGTTGTCGGTCAAGGCATTGCATGATTCCATGAGCGTGAAGAGGGTGTCAAGAGCAGCTTCATCGCTTTCCGGAGTTGTTTCCAGTTCGATGAAAATTGCCCCTTCGCTCTCCCGGGGCAGATCGGGATATTTTTGGGCGAGCAAGCCAAGGGAGTTTTTGTCGAAAAATTCAATGGCTCTCGGTGAAATACCGTTTTCCGGCTCTTTGAGGAGTTTGACAAACCCGAAGAGATCGTCAATTGTGCCGAAATGGATCAGTGATGAGATAAGGGAGGCCGGTCGGGGAATGAGCATGAGGTCGGCTTCAGCGATGACTCCGAGTGTTCCTTCCGAACCGATGAAGAGATCGATGAGATCCATGCCCTCCTTTGAAAAGTAGCCGGCATTGTGCTTTGATGTTGCCGGCATGCGGTAGTCCGGCCTTTGCAGTGTGACTGCTCCCGAGTGCGGCAGTGTGAAATGGAAGGTGCCCTGTTTGTCCGCCTTGCAGCTGCCGCGGGAAAGATCAAGCCGGTCACCCCCTGGCAGTATGATGAGAATTCTTGCAATATGCTCACGGGTCGATCCGTATTTGAAGCTTCTTGCTCCTGAAGAGTTATTGGCTATGGTGCTTCCGATAAAACAGAGTTTTTCGGTAGGGTCCGGCGGATAAAACCATCCGCTCTGTTCGGCTTTTATCTGGATATTTTCAAGCAGCGCACCTGCCTGCACGGTCATGATTGCATGCTTTTCGGAGAGTACTGCCGGCTCATCGATCCGGTCGAGTTTCTGCATGGAGATGACGTAATCTCCCATCGGGATTCTGCCGCCGGTCGTTCCGGTTCCGTTTCCGGCAATGGTAAAGCGGCGGGGTTCTGCACCATCCCTTTTCAGGAGGCCGGCAAGTTCATCAACGGTTTCCGGGAAAAAAACTCCCGGAGTATGGCCGGTTTTCAGGTTGCTTGTATCCTCAAGAAAGCCCTGTATGGAGGCCTGGTCATGCTTGTAGATCATTCTGCTGGTAGAACGTCATTGTTTTTTTTACTGCTCTCCGCTGCTGGCGGCGGGGTTTCATTCGTTACCGTATTGTCGGACGGAACATCCGGCAGGGTTTCGCTGGTGCTGTCCGGCTCTGCTTTGGGCGCTCCGGGGAGTGCAGACACCGGAGGCTTTTCGCCCTTGATATAATATTTTATCAGTTCACGGGCAATCGGGGCGGAAATGGTGCCTCCGAAACCTGCATTTTCAACCAGAACCGCCATGGCAATTTTTGGATTATCGACCGGTGCATAGGCGATAAACCATGCATGATCCTGTCCGTGGGGGTTCTGTGCGGTACCGGTTTTTCCGGCAATCTCCACGCCGGGGACTTTCGCCAGCGTTCCGGTTCCTCGAAGCACGACACCCTTCATGCCGTCCCTGATAATGCCGTAGGTTTCAGCCGTTACCGGCAACTGCTGTTTGGCGAAGGTGAAGGGGATATATCTGCCGGTTGCCGTATCACGGTAACCATTTACAATATGGGGCTGAAAGAGGGTTCCGTTGTTGGCAAGTGCTGCCGCATAGGCTGCAAGCTGTACCGGGGTTGTGCCGAGCTCACCCTGGCCGATGGCAAGGCTGACCATATACCCTTTTGTCCAGCGATTTTTTCCGTAGCGGTTGTTATAATATTCGATTGACGGCAGAAGACCTGCCCGTTCGCCCGGAAGGTCAATGCCCGTTTTCGTACCGAAACCGAACATACTGCCATATTTGGTCCAGTTATCAAGCCCGACCTTGAAAATCAGGTTGTAAAAATAGACATTGGAGGAGACGGTTATGGCTTCACGCATATCTACCACACCGTGCCCCTTCCCTTCATTGCTGAGAAAGCGCCTCCCCCCATAGATGAAGACACCGCTGTCAAGTATTTTTGTAGCCGGATCCATTCTCTTCTCTTCAAGCGCAGCCATGGCCAGAATCATCTTGTAGATGGAGCCGGGAGGATAGACGGCCTGAACTGTCCGGTTAAAGAGCGGTTTCTGGGGAGATGACAAGATATCGCTCCATCCTTTGCTGTCGGTCGAGCCATTGAAAATATTCAGGCTGTAGTCCGGAGCACTGGCAAGAGCAAGAATTCCTCCTGTAGAGGGGTCTATGGCAACAACTGCACCGGATCTTCCGGTTTTTCTCAGCAGTTGTTCGGCAAGTTGCTGAAGGCCGCCATCGATTGAGAGATAGAGGTCATCACCCCTGACAGCGGCTATGTCGCTGTTGCCGTAGTTGTATTTACCGGCAAATTTTCCGAGAGGAGTGATCATTTCAAACCGGGCGCCCTTCTGACCCCTCAGACGTTCTTCATAATATTTTTCCAGTCCGCTGAATCCGATTTTGTCATCCGGGGTGTATCCCTGCTCAGCGAACTCCTCAAGTTTTGCTTTTGAGATGGCACGCAGATAACCGAAAAGATGGGAGCCGTTGAGAGAGTCGGAGTACTTTCGTTTATTGTCGGTTTCAATCAGCACTCCGGGCAGCTGCCAGAGGTTTTCGCTCAGTCGAGCTACGTCAACACCGTCAAGGTTACGGCTGACCGTTACGGTCGAAAAACGGTTGAACTCATATCCCTTACTGATTTTATCAGCCAGTTCGGATTTCTCTATTTTCAAGAGCCAAGCAAGGTAGCCGGTGCGCTCTTTTTTGAATTCAGAAGGAATGACCTTGACGGTGTAGAGCGGCTGATTATCGACAAGAACGACTCCCTTTTTGTCGATCATGCGTCCTCTTGGCGGCTGAACCCAGACCCTTCGGATACTGTTTGTTGTCGAAATTGAGCCGAGCTGCTGATAATTAAGTACCTGTATGTAGAAGAGCCGGGCAAAAAGAACGGAGAAAACAGCTACGACAAAGAGTGATACCTGTGTAGTGCTTCGCTGAATTTTATCCATCAGTCTGAAAAGGTTTTTCTCATTAACAGCCGCTTTGCGATAAAGGCAAGGATGAGGGTGAGGAGTGATTCAAGCAAGCCGAGAACCAGAATACGGTAAAGGGGTGAAAGTCCGAGAGGGTTGTAACCTGCGGCGAATACAGCATTGGCAAGGAAGCTGGCCGTCAGGAGTGCGCTGTACATGCGTTTGGTTTTTTGTTTTGATGTTGCATGACTGTTTTCAGGGATATTGAAAAACCCGGCAATAAAACCCTCTACCGTTCTTGCAAGCATCGACAGACCCATGTTTCCTGACATAAGTCCGGCTATAACTCCCGCAGCAAACCCGAAACTGGTACCCGCTCTCTGGCCGATTGTTACAGCAATGAAGGCAAGAAAGAGCGAAATGGCATCGGGCGATACATCAAAAATGGTGAGATGGGAGAGGCCGAACACCTGCAGGAGTGAGACAATGCAGAGGAGCACGATATAGAAAGGGATTTTTGTTGCCACAATAAATAAGGTCTGAAAAATTAAGGGAGAGGCTCTTCAGTTGTATTGTTGCTGGTCATGACAGCTTTTTCCGGCTCGATTATCAGCGGAGCAACAAGAACCTGATTCAGTGATGAAAAATCAACGGCAAGCCGGACATCTACGGTGTAGAAGAGTTTATCGGGAGTGATACGCACTACCCGGCCAACAGGAATTCCTCTGGCCGAAAATGTACTGAAGTCAGAGGTGACAATCTCCTCATTTACCTTGAGGCTGCTGCTGATAGGGACATGTTCCATCTGGGCGACGAACTCCCTTCCTCCGCTCCATGAGAGGACGCCGATGCTTCCGCTTTTATCGGAAACAACGCAGACCTTGAAATCAGTGTGGATCACAGGCATTACCCTTGCATAGTTCTCCGAGACGGTCGTCACTCTACCAACCAGACCCTGTGGAGTAAGTACCGTCATATCCTTTCTGATTCCTTTTTTCCATCCGGCATCGATCAGGAGCATGTTCTCCCGATCACTGAACCTTCGGCTTACCACCCGGGCCATGATGAAGCTGGAGGCATTGAGTGTGCTGTCTGCCGTAATTTTCCGGCTGTTTCTCTCATCCGTTACAGCCGCATCAAGGTTGATCACTCTTGCAAGAAGATCGGTGTTTACCTGCATCAACCGGTCGTTTTCCTGTTTCAGGTTCAGGAGGTAGCTATAGCTCAAAAGTTTGTCGGTTATGAAAGCGCTGAACTCAATGCCCCCGGTTCTTACTCTGGTAATCGTATCATCATTCTGGAGCTTTATGAAAAAAATCGAGATTGCACAATAGAGTGCAAAGAGCAGCCAGGTATTGTGCCGGCTAAATACATTGAAAAACTTCCGCACGTTCGAGTTTCCGGTTATATATAGGAGAGCTGCTGTGTTGAGATTATGAGCGCAGAGGTTTGGCAGCGCCTGGCCTCATGGATACGGTAACGGTTTTCTTCAGGTGTTCCGATTTGACCTTATAATCGGGATTCCGGCAGCTTTGCTGCCGGTTTTTTAATGCCTCTTTATCAAACTATGGAACCAAAGGCTCAGGATTTGCCTGACACTTATTTTTTATTACATTTTCCTCATCAACCGCATGGTGCTGCGGTAAACAGGTCAAGAGAAACATATGACTCAAAATGTGAATATAACAGATAAATTTGTTGTTGTCGGCGATAGAGTATTAATCAAACCAAAATCTCTTGATGACAGGACCAAGTCCGGTATCTATCTTCCTCCCGGAGTCCAGGAAAAAGAGAAAATCCAGAGCGGTTATGTTATAAAAACAGGGCCGGGCTATCCGATAGGTCCCCCTCCGGAGTCTGACGAACCATGGAAAGAGAGGGTAACGGCAGCGCAGTATATTCCGCTTCAGGCAAAAGTCGGTGATCTGGCTATTTTTATCCAGAACAGCTCCTATGAGATCGAGTATGAAGAGGAGCGTTACATCATTGTTCCCAACTCCGCCATACTGCTTCTGATCAGGGAGGATGATGATCTTGACTATTATCTCAAATGATCCGTAAATCTCCTGATGCCGTGCCGGAATTCTGCAAGATGTAATAATTTTACCCATCAGTTTTTTTCTGCTTCCTCAATACCGTACCCCGAGGTTCGCAACCGATTGTAATCATACTATGACCAGAGATTTTGTTTCCGCCGGTGCTGTTGACGGCACCCTTTTGCATGAAGAGCTTTTTCAGCGGATCAGTGTGCTGAAAAAAGAGATGAATGCCCTGATTCTTGCGCACTACTATACGGTTCCCGAAGTGCAGCAGGTCGCGGATATTGTCGGCGACAGCCTCGCTCTGGCCCGTGCGGCTGAAAAAAACAGTGCGGATGTGATTGTTTTTGCCGGGGTCTATTTTATGGCGGAAACTGCCAAACTGCTTAATCCGGGAAAACTGGTTCTGATGCCTGACTCCCATGCAGGGTGCCCACTGGCAGACAGTTGTCCGCCCGTTGAGTTCAGGAAATTCAAGCAGTTGCATCCGGAGGCCCTGGTTATCACCTATATCAATTCGACCGCCGAAATCAAGGCGCTGTCGGATATTACCTGTACCTCTTCAAATGCAGAGCATATCATCCGGCAGATTCCCGCAGAGCAGCCGATAATTTTTGCCCCTGACAAAAATCTTGGAGGCTATCTGGCCCGCAAACTTCACAGGGAGATGTTTATCTGGCAGGGGTGCTGTTATGTGCACGATGCCTTTACCGAGCCCTATATTCTCCAGGCATGCCGGGAGCATCCGGATGCGGAGTTGATTGCCCATCCCGAATGCCGCGAAGAGGTGCTACGCCATGCCTCCTTTATCGGTTCCACACAGGCTCTTCTGCTGCATACGGAGTCAAGTTCAGCTCAAAGCTTTATTGTTGCGACCGAACCGGGAATTCTCTATGAAATGCAGAAGCGTTCTCCGGGGAAAATTTTTATTCCGGCCCCCAAGGATCGCAATAATCCCCATAGTCTCTGTACGCAGATGAAGCAGAATACCCTTCAGAAGCTCTATGAGTGCATGCAGAACCGGTCGCCTGAAATCAGCGTGCCCGAAATGCTTCAGAGTGCAGCCCTGAAGCCTATCCGGCGTATGCTCGATATGTCGGCATGAAGCTCTGTTGACGCCGGTATTCCTGAGTTCGCTTTTTGTCTGAATGTGTGTACCTTGATTTGACACCGTCAACTCACAGGCGCTTCTGATCATTACCCTCAACATACGGGGAGCCAGGTATGAACATAAAAGTCAAGCGAACGGTTGAGCTGTTTTTTACGGCTCTTCTTCTGCTTTTACATCCATTGCAGACATACGGATGGCATGATAAAACCCATCTTGCGATTGCCCGCGCGGCAGGATTTGATCGATGGTACAGTGCTGCGGCACCTGATGTTGTCAAGTCGAGGGAGGCATTCAGAAAGATAGAGGAGAAAAACCACTATTTCAATAACAACGGGGCGGTACCGGTCAGTGAGGTGATGGTTATGGAGCAGCTTCAGCGCTTCAATGACCCCGATGACCAGGAGGGCCATCTTTATGGCGCTATCATCGGCTCACTGCGTGATTTTCGCGATCTGAACGCGACCGGGAAATATGCCGATTATCCCCTTGTATTTGCTGCTCACTACATCGCCGACCTCTCCATGCCGCTGCATAATAGCGCTTATGACGCTTTCAACAGGGAGCGGCATTCGAAAAACGACGGCATTATTGAAGGTGAGGCCCTGAAAAGTATCGG
>Ga0172376_10002454_pt1 | contig 22629 bp, 13 predicted proteins | sample Lak35m_FD_121114 | JGI IMG/M metagenome (GOLD analysis project Ga0172376, IMG submission 121114) | Freshwater microbial communities from Kabuno Bay, South-Kivu, Congo - kab_092012_35m | ecosystem: Environmental > Aquatic > Freshwater > Lake | place: Democratic Republic of the Congo: South-Kivu... | reverse complement strand
GCAGCCGCCGCGGAACTGGATGTAGTCACTGACAGCTGCCGGGACAGCGCCATCGTCCTGGGGCACGAACCAGTGCTTTTTGGCAATGGACCACTGCCCGTCACGGCTTTGTCGGAATGCGACCCCCCGTTTTTGAGCCAGCGTAACGATAACGTGATTCAGGATGCGACCGTCCGGGGAAGATCGTCGGGCGAGTGCGATATTGCCGACGGCGTAGCTGGCGAGACGTTCCGAGAGATAGCCCCATTCGATGCCCTTTGCTTCGCAGGCCTGCTGGTTCTCGGGGAACATGAGACCGGTAATTTTTTGGAACTTGCGGGAGAGGGGGCTTTGGATCAGTTCTTCGATGAGCCTGTGCAGCCCGACGTTTTTGTCCTTGCGGTGTCCGTCAATGAATCGCTGCGTCTCGTTGAAGATCTCTTCGCGTTTTGTGAGGTAGCCGACTTTGGCTGCGAATTCGCGGAGGAATTCGGCAATTTTGGTGGTGATGTCCTGATCTGTACCGAGCGGGTGTCGGGGCCATGCGAGGTCTTCGAGAGCCATGCTGGGCACCCCGGGAGCACTAATGCCGCGGCGTCTGAAGGCTTCGACGAAAGCGACGCGGTAGCCCTTGTCGTCGATGGAGACGAGATCCATATCGGCGGTAATGATGGCTCGCAGGTAGTCTCCGAAAGTCAGATCCATGGGCGGGCAGTAGTCGAGAGCGCGGACGCAGATTCGCAGCACTTCAGAGGCGGTGCGAGCAGCGGCGGCTGCCAGCTCTTCCACCAGATCGGGATGAATGGCCCCTGCCGGAAGAATGCCGGACCCGCCGGTGGCGATGCGGCGAATGCGTTCGACGCGGCACTGGTATACGGTGACGAAAGCTTCAAAGATGGCAGCCACCAGCAGGCCACCGCGGGCGTGCGGTTCCAGCTGAGTTTCGTAGTCTGACGGGTCAGGCTGCTTCAGCTGCCAGTGACCGTCGGTGTCGTACTGCCCGAGGGCATCACGCAGGCTGCCGTAGCTGCCGGTGGCCTGACCGAATTCCATGGCCAGCTGGCTAAGCAGGTTTTGCTGTTCGAGGTCGCCGCGGGTCTGAGCGATCTGACCGCGGAGCACTTCAGGGAACGAGAAGTGCTGGAGCAGGGCCACGAGATCGGAAAAGGCTTCGTGAAAGGCCAGCGTATCCGGGTGGGTGCCATCGATGTAGCGACGGTGGATGCCGTCAAGGATGGCATGCGTGGTTTCGTGGGCGATAATGTCGTGGCTGAGACAGGTGAAGACTGTGGAACCGGGCAGCTGCAGCTGTCGACTGGCCGGCCGTGACTGGAAGTAACCGAACAGCAGGGCCTTGCGTTCCGGGTCGTAGAAGGCGTTACCCTGCCGCAGGGCGTGCGGGTACACGCGGAGACGCTGCACGAAGGACGGCTTGAGCGGGATTCCGTTGCGACGCCGGCGTGCGGATCCGGGGTCGGCAACCAGGTTGGCGGACCACATCAGCTTGCGGCCGAGGGCCTGTTCGAAGTTGGCGATGGTCGTCATCATGACGGCATAGACCATCTGCTGATGAAACTGCGGGTTGCCCACGTTGGGTTCCAGCCCGTCCTGTACAAGCACAGCCGGATCATTCAGATTGACGGGTTCGTAGACGACGCCCGAGGCCGGGTCGATATCGATGATTTCGACGTATTCGCCGGTTGGAACGGAGGGAGCCCCGGCGGCTTTTGTGCGAGTTTCCAGCTGTTCCCAGCGGACCTGATATGTGAGTTCATTAAAGCGGTAGGAGCCGAACGAGAGGCTGACGCCGGGATCAAGTGCATAGCCGCGAAGCCAGCGACAGGCAGGGGGGGTACCGGGGTTGCCCACAGGAGTCACCTTTTGGAAAGGAGGTTGCGGAGGGTCAGAGCGGAAGAGTAAGGTGGCTGAAGATAAGGCGCAGCTGGAGCGGCGAATGTGACAGGAAAAAAGCCCGGGAATCGAGGTTTCCTGTGTTTTCTATTTTCTCCATCCTGACAGAATCACCAGGCCTGACGCGAGGATCAAGCGAGAGGTACTCGAATTCAGGTGGAAAATGGCAAATTTCGGGTCTTTTGTCGCAGAATGTCGGTGTCAGCAGGCGGTGCATGCTTCGCATGCGGGGCCGTACTGCATCGTTATCTTCGGTGCATTCCACACAATGGTCTGCGGCCGGCGTCGATTTCTGTTTTGTTGTGAAAAGAGCCGCGGAGTCTGCGAACGGCACCGTGTAGATTGCCGGCGAGCGGTTGGCTTGTGAGCGAGCGGAGCATGTCGTTTCAGGGGAGTTTTCGGAATGTGGATGCGATGCAGCAGTCCGGCGGCGGTGCGGGTGCTTTATGTCAGCCTGTGTTTGTGGACACTGCAGGCGGGCGGTTTAGCAGCGTCTGAGAAATCAGGCTGTGATTGTCACGGCATTCAGGGTGCAGGATCACCCGCTGCTGGTGTGCATGCGGGACATGACGGTCAAGCAGGCACGGGGCTGCGAGCGAGGGGTTATGCGCCGCGGCTAAATTCAACAAGCGAGAGGCTGGCGAATATCAGACTGTATTTCCCTGCGGAGGGGGAGTACCTCGTGTCTGTGAACGGGGTGCAGCACCGCGTCACGGGAACACAGCTGGACCTGAGCACCGGCATAGCATCTCGCAGCGGGACTTTCGTCACGCTGGAAGTTCGCCGTGTGCGGGGTTTTCAGCAGCGGCTGGTGCTGGCCGCGCAGCAGACTGGCAAAGGGGCACCTGCCGATGCGGATATCGTTTCTGAGCAATTAACTTTGAGTCCGGAGCCTGGTTTGCCGGGGCAGGTACCTGTGCGGTCAACAACTTTGCAAAACGGGCAGCTGCAGCTGCTGTTGCTGGGTGGCCAGCACCTGCAGTTTGCTGTGCGATAGCTGACGGGAGTTACCTGACGAGTGACGGATGTGCAGCCAGCTGCAACGGGCAGGTGGCTGGATTGCTGCTGAATTGCATGCAGACCGTGCTGTCATTCAGCGCGGAATGTGGCACGGGCCGAATTATCTTCTTCGATTCCGATCACGGCGTTGACATCACTGCGAGTTTTCTCGAGCAGAGTATTTCGCAGTGTCTGACGTCGCTGAATCTGTTCGGCCTTTTCCCGATTCAGGCGTGAGCTGTGCATGGACTCGACATAGGGTGACCAGCGCAGGCCAATCAGGTCGAAGACAGTCGGGTAGATGGTGCTGCTGCCAAGAATAATATTAGTCTGCAGTGAACTTTCGGCCTGGGGCAGTGGTCGGAAGGCAGCGCCGATGAAGGGGACATCTTCCAGTCCGGGGACACCGCGCTCTGTCCGTGACGCTTTCAGGGCCACGGTATAGCGGCTAATTTCCCGCAGTTCGTAGCTGCTGGTCTGCACGTCGGTATGGACGTAGTGTCGCTTGATGCGTCCCAGGTGTTTTTCGTCAGCGCGAACGGGTTCGCGGACGGTGCCGCTGTACATGTAATCGAAGGTGTAGACGATGGAGTTGCCATCGGGCTGGATGACGGGGACAATTTCGAAGCCGGTACCGGTTTCAAATTTGTAGACGGCGGGATCGGGGATCAGTTTTTCCAGTTCTGACCCCGGTTCACCTCGCGGCGGTGCCCCTGGCAGGGTTGACAGGGGGGCGTTGCTGCCGACGATACCAGCGGGAGCTTCGGGTTTGAGCAACTGAGCGGCTCCGACGAAAGTGGGATCCTGTGTCAGATTGCCGTATTCGTTGACCAGTGCTTTTGCGCCCTGCAGTGCTTCAGTGATGAGGATCTGGCGGGGCGGCAGATTGAATTCGAAGGAGGCTCCCGGCAGGACGCGGGCCAGCGTACGATTGTTGGTCAGAATGGTGGTGGTTTCGATCTGTCCGAGCGTGACATCGTAGCTGCGTGAGACTCGACGAATCCGCTGGAAGGCTGGTTCGTAGAACTGTGCGGCAACGTCATCTTCGACGGCGATGGCCAGTCGTTTCAGGTAGTTGTCCACGTTGGAGGCATGGTGGCGGATGGCTTCCATCAGTTCGACGGATTTCTCTTCCTGTTCGTCCATAAACTGTTCCAGCAGCCGCTTGGACCGCAGCTTTTCCTGAGACAGTTGCCAGGTTTCCTGTGTTTGCTTGCGGCGTCCGGACGCTTTGCTGGCGGCAGAGAACTGGCTGGCCCAGTTTCGCAGCAACTGCTGGTTGACCACGATTTCTGTTCCAGCAGCCTTATCAAGGGTGTATTTAGTGTAATCCCCCGCCTGCTGACCAGACTTAAAGATTTTCAAGGCCAGCCCCGACAGTTCACTGGTGGACATATCATCGAGCCATTTGTCCTGTACGGCCGTGGTACGATTACCGGGATCGAGGATGGTGGCGGTGCGGAACAGTTCCGAGGTCGTCTCTGCCAGGTTTGCTGCGGCTGCTTTTTCTTCTCGGAGTGCCGTTTGGTATGCGGTGTGGTCGTTGCTAAAGTTATCGGCCAGCGTACTGTCGGCGGGCAGCAGGGACCATTCGAGGCTGAGGTTTTGAAATTCCAGTTCTGTGGTCATCTGGGCCTTGAGGGCTTCGGCCATCTTGACGGTTGCCAGCTGCGCGGGTGAGAGGGTTCCCGGTGTGGAAATGGTGTTTTGGAAGAAATTCACAGTGTTGGCGAAGTGATAGGTGCGTGAGGCATTGAAGCAGACTTCCTGATCGATGCGGGCATCGGTGGAGAGTGCTTTGCGGATGTTGCGGGACAGCGGGTTGCCGCAGTCTGTGAGCTGCGTCAGGGATTTAACATACTGCTGTTCGCGCATCGGCAGTTCCCCGGCGACCAGTTCGGCGAATCGCTGCATGATGCGCTGTCGGATGGGGTGATCGGCGTGCGCCAGCACGAACATGGCGCCGGCGAGGCTGATGGTGTCCATGGAGTTCAGTGACAGCAGCTTGTTTTCTGTGTTGAGCAGTTCGGAGTCCAGTTCCTCGAGTTCACCGATAAAGTCGGCTCCGAAGAACGCGTACAGATATCGCTGGTCACGTTTGTGTTTGTCATAAGAGACGGGATCGGCAGGCGGGGAATACAGCGGGTCGGCACTGGGGACCGGCGGTACCGAGCCGACTCCGTGATCAGCTTCCAGTGCAACTTCGCTGGCCACCTCCTGTACGGCTCGTCGCATTAACTGACCGGAGGCGTTGACGAGGAATCGGGAGTGGGCAACTTCTTTGTTGATGCGTTCGTAGACCACATCCATGCGATCGCCGTGTTCGCCATTAACCTGGACGGTGTGGATGCCGACTTTCACCTGTCCGACGGGGCTGTCGAGCTGATGAATCATGCGGCAGATTTTGTTGAGTCCTTTGACCGGACCGCGCAGCTGCAGGCGACTTTCACCGATGATTGAGATCGAGACCTGAGTTACCGGGTCGCGTGAGTCCAGTTTGCCTTTGGCGTAGCTGTTGCGATCGGTGACGCCGGCTACAACTTCGCGACGGAACTGTTCTTCGATTTTGCGATTTTCGGTCTGTTCGGATGTGAGCAGTTTATTGCGCTCAGTAATTTCATTTTGCTGCAGAGTGGCAAGCGTGCTGGCGTCAGTTGCGGGTGTTGTAGCGGTCGTCAGGCCGTCGAGTCGTGATTTGTTTGCTGCGAGTGCTTTCTGCTGAATTTCGAGGGTGCGTCGGGCGGTGGCTTCGCGGCTGAAATTTGCCAGTGAATCCTCACCGGACTGCAGCTGATCTTCGAGCGTCTTTAGTTCTTTTTTGAGCGTATCGACGGTGGCGGAACCGGCCTGCTGCGCCGCCGTCAGCTCAGCCTGCTTCAATCTGATATTCCGAGCAGTGGCTTCATTTGTCTTTGTCTGGGACGTGATTTGTGTGTTGTAATACTCAATGTCAGCCGTCAATGTGGAGTTTGGCCGCACGATGGCTTTGACTGCGTAGTCAACGTCATCCTGCTGAAGCTTGACTTTCTCCAGTTCTGCTTTGTTCTTCTGCAGTTCTGCGGCGGCTGCGGCGATGCGGCGCTCGGTTTCTCGCGTCTTTACCGCGGCGTCGATGGCCAGCTGTTCCTGCGTGCGACGTGAGTCGGCAGCCTTTTCTGCTTCCTCACGTGCATCGTCAGCAAACTTCTGGGCATTGTCGAAGGCTGTCTGATTCAGGTCTTCGATGCTGCGGTTGATGATCTCGGCCAGTATGCGAGCATTGCGGAAGTAGTATAACTGGACAACTCGAGTGTCGACGCGGTCACCTGGATTCAGCTCATCCTGCTTGAACTCAGGGGCAAGGTACCGGGGGTACTCGACAACTTCGCCATGCCTGCGGCTTGCGGCCGGAGCGTTTGCAGAGGCAGAAGTAGCGGGAGCGGGAGCGGGAGTGCCTGCTTGCTGCCCGCTGGCCAGTTCGGTTCTGAAAGCCATCAACAGTCCAGTAACGACAAGCAGAGATCGCATTGCAGACATGGATATGTCCTCCTTGATATGCACTCAAGCCGCATCGTGCGGCTGTTGATGATACGGGACAGGTGATCTCACCGGACGGTGGGAATCGTCTGAGCGTCTTTCTCCAGGCGCTGTACGGCTGCTTTTCCTGCCTGGCGAGCCTGTTCGGCGGCGGCACGCTGTCCGGATTGCTGACCCAGGCTCCGCAGCATGCTGGTTCCGGGCAGGACCCTCGTGAAGGCTCGTGCGCGTTCCACTGCCACGGCTCCGGCGGTGCTGAAGACTCCGGCCGAGCCTTTGGCGATGTCTGTGACCTCGGTACCCAGTTCGCCCAGTTCAGACACCAGACGCGACTTTTGTTTCTGTTCGTGAACTGCCTGCACGATCTCCCCGGTCTGTTCGTGCACCTCACGCACCAGTCCGCGGCCGCTGATATATTTGACAGTCGCTTTCCTGTGGTTCAGCCGACAGAATTCAATGCAGACGCGACGATCCGTGTAGACATATGTGATGCAGTGGGACGAATAGGCCACGATCGGGGCACCTGCCGGCAGGATGACATCGATATACAACTTCTCGCCGGATTTCGGGTGGTTGGCCACGATGATTGTCGGGCCACCCTGCAGGATCTGTGCCTGAAATTCCTTGTCCCCGCAATAGTAATTGGGGTGCACATGCAGTGCCGGCGGAATTTCTACCTTGCCGCCCTCGATGATGACGGTCGGCTTGCCCTGTTCCTGAACACCCGGGTCCACGACGATCAGTTCGCCGAGGCCCGGCTCTCTGGGCTCCTGAGCCTCGGTGCATGAACCTGTCGCCAGGGCTCCTGCGAGCGCAAACCAGCACAGCCCCCGTCTCATGGGCAGACTCCGAACCATTCCTTCAGCAGGCTGTCTTTCCCAGCCCCCCTGGAAAAGTCCGCGCCACCCCTACTATCGGCTCGGACGGTATTGCAGGTAAACCCGTACTCTTTCGATTTGCGTGCCATACTGCAGGTTTTTTGTCGCAGAATTCAGTGCGAGGTCGATTGTGAGGGGTATTCCGCGACGTACCCAGACGGTCTGTTCAGCTGCGCAAACCACGACACCGCGGTCCGGGGTGCCGGCGGTTGCCGCCAGTCCTTCGACGCGGATGATGGCCTGTCCACCGGCCAGCAGCCCTGTGTTTCCGCCCGTGTGCCTGAGGGTGGCGGAGAAAGCTGGTGCAGGATTGTCGCTGTTGGCTAGTGCTGAGATCTGGCTGAGCTGGAGGGGGCCGGCTGTCAGTTTATCGAAGGTGAAACTGGTGCTGCCAGCGGCGGAAATGGCCGGTTCTGAGACAAGGACAGCGACTGGAGCATCGGCGTTCACCTGGTAGTTCCAGCCTGGGAGAGAGCAGCGTGAGCAGCGGGTTTGCCAGTGCAGGAAGGTGTCTCCGGCTTGAGCGGAGTTCTGCAGCAGTTGCAGGAACAGCAGTGCGGAGGTGAGGCTGAGACGCATCTCTGGGGGCTCCTTCAGCAGCGGGAACGGACCTGTGGTGTAGGGCATCGGACGGCAGGCATGGCGGGGCTGCAAAATCCGCCGGTTTTTTGCTTGACACTGATGAAAAGTGTGTTCTGGGCGTTGCGATCGTTGCTGGTGGACCTGAATTGGCGGGCGGTGTCAGCAGTGTGCTCTGGCTGTTGGCCGATGTTCTGGGTTAGACTGCGGGCATTGATTTTCCCAGGGATCGGGAGTGTTGGGCTGTGGGTCATTTTGATTTTTGCGACGCGATGACTCGGTTGTGCGAGGACATCAGTCGGCGGCATGCAGAGTTTTCGCATGTGCAGATGCCGCGGGTGGCGGTGACGTTTGCGCAGGCGCGGTCGCCGGTGCACTGGGGGGTGCAGGCCCGGCTGACTCCGCTGCGGTTCCAGGGCGGTCGCACGACGGAGCAGCGGAAGGGGCGGCTGTGGACGGTGCAGAAGGTGGTGCATCGCGGTCAGGAGGCGTTGTATGTGCTGACGTTTTTGCTGCCGCGATTTTTGAATTTGCCGTTTGATGAGAAGCTGGTGACGGTATTTCACGAGCTGTACCACATCAGTCCGGAATTCAACGGTGACATTCGGCGGTTCGAGGGTGCGTGTTATGTGCATACGGGCAGCCAGAAGAATTATGACCGGCAGATGGCGGTCTTTGCGGAGCAGTATCTGCAACAGGGGGCTCCGGAGACACTGCTGAGTTTTCTGCGGCATGATTTTCGTTCGCTGCAGCAGCAGGTGGGAGCGGTAGTGGGAGTGCGGATTAACTTGCCCCGTCTGGTCCCGGTGCCGCGGGCCGGATGAGAGTGGGGAGTGGGGAGTGGGGAGTGGGGCGAGCCGTGGGCGGAAGCCCACGGGTGTTGCGCTTCGTCGTGTTTGGTTGCGTTTTTGTTGGCTGGCGGCATCCATGCCGCCGCACCCGGGCACTTCCGTGTCCGGCTCGCCTGTGGGTGTGTCCGGCTCGCCTGAGGGTGTGCCCGGCTCGCCTGAGGGGGCGTGAGGGGTGTTGGAGGAGTGGAAGCGGGGGTTGGGGATGGGGGCGTGGGTGGTCCGGGAGGGTGGTTACTGGGCGGCGGGGGTGGCGGGAGTGATTTGCAGTTTCAGCGGTCGCTCGAAGGTTAACTGCTGACCATTGAAGTTCATTGTGAATCGCACGGTCAGTGCGTGGTCGCCCACGGTGGCTGTGGGGGCTGTGGTGACCTGCAGTTTGATTTCCCCCTGGTTGTCGGGGATCGTGACGTTGGGCAGCTGCAGCCCGGTGATGCCCTGTGGCACGGTGGTCTGCAGCGTGATGCCAGCTTTGTAGTCGTACTTCCGAGTAACTCGAACGGGAAGTTCCAGCTTCTCACCCGCTTTCAGAGTCGCAGTGTCAGGAAATGCGTCCACCACCAGCGGATGCTCGACCAGCCGGAACTGCAGCGAATTCGACGGGACGTCCACGTTCAGCTGCCGCTGACTGGATTCCTGAGTCTTTTGCTGCACAAACTGGTCGGCTCGCTGCTTTTCCTGCTGGGCCTGCGTCTGAAACTGCTGAGCGGCTGTCAGGTCGGCCTGGGCCTTTGTTTTGGCTTCATCCGCCAGCTTTTTCGCCGCGGTCATTTCGTCCAGTTTTTTCACCGCCGCTTCCTGCTGCACCTTTGTTTCTGCGGCCGCTTTCACTGCCGCATCCCGCGCGACGAGGGCCTGAGCAGCCTGCTGTTTGAGTCCCTCGTCCGCCGGGTTGGCCGCTGACTGTTCCTGCTTCTGCTTCAATGCAGCTTCGGCCTGCTGCAGGGCGGTTTCAGCAGCGGTCTGTTTCTGATCGGCCTGCTGCTTCGCTGTGGTGGCTGCCGTCACGACTGTCCCCGCCTGAGTCTGCTCCTGCGTCCGCTTCTGATTCTCCTGAGTCAGCTGCTGCACCTTTTGCTGCGCTTCTGTCAGCACTTTTGCAACTCGCTCCTGACGCACCTTCGCGCGATCCACCAGATCAGGACTGCGTTTGTACTGCAGCCCCTGGTTGAAGCCGGCCAGATAAAATGAATACAGACCCGGCTGGGCCTGAGCCGTAAATCGCAGTTCAAATTCCCCGTTCGCGTTGCCGCCAATCTGCACCTGCGGCAGCTGCGTACCACCGGGGACGTCAATCGGAAAACCGGTGATGTTACCGGCCGATCCGTCCGCTCGACGCACCTGATACGGAATCTTCAACACCCCGCCACGAGATGTCTCCAGCGGCTGACCATTGCCAATCGTCAGCGCCTGGGGGGCTGCCTCAAGTTCGGAAACCGAGACCTGAATGGCTGATACGAGGCGAGCCTTGAGGCTGGGTACGCTGGCATTGGGCTGATTGGCCTGGGACACTCCGGCTGCCGCCGCATAGCGCGCTTCACGCTGCACTTCCTGACCGTTCACCACCGCCTTCGCCAGCACTCGCAGAATGCTGGTGCCTTTGGCCGAGTCGGCTGCTGTCAGCACCAGTGTGCCGGTGCTGCTGCCAGGCCCAATCACAATTTCGTCACTGGTGACTCCTTCAGGCAGCCCGCTGACCGAGGCTCGAATTTCGCCGTCGAACCCGTCGCGGCGAAAGACCACGAGGTTCAAAGTCTCACGCCCACCCTTCCGCAGCTGAAACGCGGCATTCGATCGGGCAGGAGACGCCGCAATGCGAAAGTCGGGCTGGGGAGTTCGTACCACCAGCCGCCAGGTCAGCCGCGGATCAGATTTGAGTGCACTGAGACCGTCCCGGATCATCAGTCGGTAAGTTCCGTCCGCGGGAGCTTTAAACAGTATCGAGGGATCGGTGGTGCGGTCATCAAATTCGTGCCGGTAAGCTCGCGACTGATTGTTGTTGTTATTCGGCTGGATAACGTCATCGACGAACTGCAGGTCCACCAGTTTCAAATTTCCCTGTTCGTCCCGCACTTCCTGCTGCAGCAGCATGGACGCATCGGTGGGCATTCCCAGTCGCTGCGAGATCAGCTCGATCGACAGCATGTCATTCTGCTTTGCATCAAACGTAAACCAGTCAACGTCTCGCTGCGGATAAAACTGTCCATGCACTTCGCAGGGAGGCGTCAGCTTCTGCATTGAAGCCGGTGAGTCGTTGGCTGTTTCGAGGACCGGGGGGGCTGCAGCGGCTGTGATCAGAGTTCCGACTGTTCCCGGCGGGCTGCCTGGAATCACGAATTCGAAACCGTCGAGGCCGGCCTGATGGGGTTCCACCAGTTTGGTAACTGGCAGCCGGCCGGCGATGTCGCCTGGGATCGCAATCGCCGTCTTCAGCTGCTGCAGCTGCGTGCCGTTTACGGTATAAGGTGAGGGCTGACCGCCGGGGAGATTGCGGCCATACAGAGTAAATTCGGGGCTGGTCCCGGCCAGTCCGGCCGGCGGAAACACAAAGTCGATCTGCGGTGCCGACGTGACCAGCAGGCGATACACGTAGCCGGGCCCCTGAGCATACACGGCGTCATGCACTTTGATGAAGCAGGTCCCGTCGGACGGCAGTCGTACGTCGGTGAAGACTTCACCATCGGGTCCAGGCTGCGATTCCGCGAGGACGTTGCCGTCTTCGCGCAGAACGGTAATGACGGGATCCATCCGCGAATCCAGACGACGGCAGATGGCAGTGATCAGCACCTGCTGCCCTGCCCTGCCCTGGAATCGGTACCAGTCCACATCGGGGCCCTGGACCACCTGTCCATCGGCCATGCCGGGCACTGAGATTTCGTTGGCGGCATTGGTGCGGACACCTTCCACTTCCGTCCACTGCGGAACGTCATTGCCGCCGTTGGGTTCTGATTCGGTGATCACGGGCAGCGGACTGACGGTGAAGAGTCGTCGATTTGAGACGCCAAATCTGCCTTTGCAGCGCACGTCGTAGTCGGCGGCGGGGACATCACCGCTGACTGTGATGATGAAGGTATTGGGGACTGGCTGGGGACCATCGTCGAAGGGTGTGATTTCGGCCATTTTGCGAGTTGCGGTGATGCCGGGGTGGTTAAACAGCAGCTGATCGACGTCGTCGAGGTCAGTGCCAAGGATTGTGACGTCGAACGTTTTGCCGGGTTGTGATCCGGCGGGAAAGACGGCATCGAGCCGGGTGGCGGGCAGCTGGGCGGACGCTGTGCCGGTGAACACGATGAGGAGGCAGGCAAAAAGTCCGCGGGAGGCGGTGGCAGCAGCGAAGACTGGAGAGCCGGCCATGGCGGGATCCTTGTTCGGGTGGGAAGGAGTGCCGGAACGGAGCGGGACGGTGCAGGGGAAATTGTGGCAAAACCTCGCGTGAAATGCTACGGAAAACGCGGGGGGAAAAAGTGGTGAGTGGTCAGGCGAGCCGCGGACGGGAGTCTGCGGGTGCGTCGTTTTCTGTAGCTCGGGCTTTCCAGCCCGAGCACTGTGCTTGGCGTTTGGACCGACTGCAGATCGCCGTACAGTGGCGGGTGCCTTGCGGACAGTTGGGCTCACGCGAAGCCGCGAAGCCGCGAAGGGAAACGCAGAGGGTGAGTGGTCAGTGGTGAGGCGAGCCGCGGATGGGAGTCCGCGGGTGGTTCCATTCCGTAGCTCGGGCTTTCCAGCCCGAGCACTGTGCTGCAGCGCCCAGCCGGTTTTGACTGTCTGGGTGGCAGAGGTTCAGGGCGGGTGGTCCCCCTCACCCCCGACCCCTCTCCCCCGTTTCACGGGGGCGAGGGGGGATTTAGCGATCAGTGTTCAGTTGGAGGAAGTGAGTGAGTGGGGGGGGGAAGGCCAGGCTGGAGGACTGTCTGGTCGGTTTCGTCAGGGAGGGAGAGTTGGTGGGTGTGTGGCATTTTCAGCGGTTAGAGGGCAGAATGGTGCGGGTGCGGGTGCGGAGTTTGGTTGCTGGTGTTGTGTGCCGGGATGGGGTGTAACGTGTTGTTTTCGAGACGAACATTTTGGCGGCTGTGGGGGAGCGGTTGTTTGCTGCTGCTGCCGGGCTGTGACGGCGGGGGTAAGACGGGGCAGTCGTCGGCTGCCGGCATGGTGTCTGCCGAGGCGTCGTGGGAGCAGATTGAATCGAGCGGTGCGGGGTCAACGGTGCGGATTGCGATGTGGGACGGCGATCCGCTGATTAATCAGTACATGTCTGGCTGGGTGGCGTCGGGGCTGCGTGAGCGGTACGGGGTGCAGCTTGAGTTTGTGCCGCTGAACGGGCAGCAGCTGGTCAATCGAATGCTGGTGGATGTGGAGGCCGGGCGTACGGCTGGTGAGCTGGATGTCGTGTGGATCAACGGCGAGACTTTTTTTCAACTGCGTGAGATGCAGGCTCTGTGGGGGCCGTTTGTGGAGCGTTTGCCGCATGCGGCGCTGCTGAATCTGGCAGATCCGCAGGTGCAGCTTGATTTTCAGCAGCCGACTGGCGGTTTTGAATGTCCATGGGGGACAGTGCAGCAGGCGCTGATTTATCATGCGGATCGTGTGCAGCGGCGGCCGGAGACTCTGGCTGAACTCACGGACTGGATCGAGGGCCATCCGGGGCGGTTTACGTTTGATGTGAGTTTCACGGGGCTGACATTTTTGAAGGCGCTGCTGCTGCATTTTGCTGACCAGCCCAGTGATTTCTCGGGGCCGTTTAACGACGTGGTGTACCGCAGGGCGGCCGATCGACTGTGGGCGTGGGTTCGTCGTGTGCAGCCACATTTGTGGCGCGGGGGCCGGACATTTCCGCAGGACGTCGCCCAGCTGCATGCTCTGCTGCTGTCGGGTGAAGTGGATTTTTCGATGAGCAATAATGACGGCGAGGTGGACAACAAGGTGCGGGAGGGGATTTTGCCGGAGTCGGCGCGGGCCTTTGTTCCGGAATTCGGCAGTATTCGGAATTCGCATTATCTGGGGATCCCGAGGAATTCGGCCAATCAGGCGGCAGCACTGCTGCTGATTAATTTTTTGATCAGTCCTGAGGCTCAGCTGGAGAAACTGCGGAGCGAGGTGTGGGGAGACGGCACTGTGCTGAATGTGGCTCGACTGTCACCGGACTGGCAGGGGCGTTTTGCGGCGGCTGATCAGCGTGTTCGCGTGGCGTCTCGTGCCGAACTTGCCAAACGCGCCTTAACGGAGCCTGTGGCAGAGGTGATGCTAAGGCTGCATCAGGAGCTGCGGAGTGAGATTCTGAACGGCAGCCAGCCTGCAGCGGGGCAGCCATGAGGCTTGATCGCGCTGCTGGTCTGGTGCTGCTGGTTTGCCTGGTGTTGCTGCCGGCCGTGTGGATGGTGGGGTATGCAGCTCTGTACAGTCTGGGAGTGCTGGGGTTAATTCGGTCGGGTCTGACAGCTGAGTGGTGGTGGCGGGCCGGCACTGAGCAGCTGCTGGGGCCGTCACTGGTGCTGAGTCTGACAATTGCGGCGGTGACAACGTCGGCCTGTCTGGTGACTGGCATGCTGTTGTGTGTGGCGGCAGATTACTGGCGAGTGGAACGTTCGGTGGGTTTGCTGTTGACGATGGGGGCTGCCTTGCCGGTGTCTGCGGTGGCGTTTGTGGTGTTGCAGGCGGGCAGTCGCGGCGGTTTGCTGGCTCGCTGTCTGGTGGTTCTTTGGCCGGGATTTCAGCCGAGTGATTTTCCGGAGCTGGTGAATGATGGCTGGGGTGTGGGGATTGTGCTGGCGGGCTGGCTGACCGGGATTCCGCTGACTGGTCTGTTTCTGCAGGGTGTGTGGCGTTCGGCGGGAACCGGGCGTTATGTGGAGCTGGCTGAGCGACTGGGGGCTGGCGGCTGGCGGGCTCGAATGACGATCGGTGTACCGATGCTGTGGCGGCGATCGCGACTGCTGGCGTTTCTGCTGTTCATCTGGAATTTTTCAGCCTGGGAGGCTCCTTTGTTACTGGGCCGGCAGTCACCGCGGATGATGTCCGTGCTGATTCAGCAGAGTTCCGGTCAGTATTCACTGCGTGAGCGGCCGTTAAGTTTTGTGTATGCGACCGTTTATTTTGCGGTGCTGCTGGGGCTGCTGCTGTGGCTGCCGGGTTTGCGCAGTGGCGAGCGTGGTGCTGGCGGCAGTGGTGCGGGGCGAGGTGCCGCATGAGTGAATCAGGAAAATTCGGCAGTGGTGCGGGCGGGCTGATCCTGCTGTTTTCTCTGAGTACTGTGTGTGTGTTGCCGTATGCAGTGCTGTTGTGGTTATCCAGCGGCAGCGGCTGGGAGTGGCCGCGACTGGTGCCATTGAGGAATGACGGTGTGGCGTGGCAGCGTGCGTTCAGTGGCAACAATGGTCGAGCGGCGCTGGAGGGTGCGGGTTTGAGTGTTGCTGTGGCTGCGTGTTCGACGCTGTGCGGTCTGATGATCAGCCGCTGCTGGTCGGAAACCGGCGGTGATCGGAGACGCAGTTTGCTGTATCTGCCGCTGCTGACTTCCCCGGCGATCGCTGCCGGCTGTCTGTTTGATCTGGTGTCCCGGCTGCAGCTTGCGGGTACCTGGTGGGGTGTGTTTCTGGTGCAGTGTGTTTATGGGACATCGTTTGCGGCGGTCCTGTTTGCGGGTGTGCGCGAGCCGAGCAGCTGGCGGCGCGAGCGGCTGGTGCGTTCATTTGGCGGCGGTGATCTGGCTGTCTGGCGGCATGTGGTGCTGCCGGATGCCTGGGGACTGCTGCCGTTGTGCCTGTTTCAGACGTCGCTGATTTCCTGGCTGGACTACGGATTGACAACGGTGGTTGGCGGTGGCCGGGTGCAGACTTTGATGATGCGTCTGTTTTCGCAGATTCGCGAGGGGGGCATTTCGCAGGCGGCGGTGTCATCGCTGCTGCTGACGGTGCCGCCACTGGTGGCTTTGTTGTTGCTGCGGCTGCGTGGATCGGGTGTGGCTGTCACGGGTGCGAGCCCGGGTGTGCTGGGTGGCCTGCGGCGTCTGCTGGAGCGTGTGTCATGATGGCAGCAGGGGGAGATTGTCTGACGGTGGTGGGATTGGGAATTGCCCTGGGCGGTCGTGTGGTGCTGCAGAATGTCAGTTTGCGTTTAGGGGCGGCGGAGACGCTGGTGATTTTGGGCAGTTCCGGCTGCGGGAAATCGACGCTGCTCAAGTGCATCGCCGGACTGCTGCGGGCAGACCGCGGTGAGATCAGTGTGGCGAACGCTGAGCCTGCTGTCGGGTCTGATGTGGCTGGCCCGGAGTCGCTGTATCTGGATCAGGAGCCATTGTTGTTTGAGCATTTGAATGTGTTTGACAACGCGGCCTTTGCGTTGCGCATGCGGCGTGTGGCGGTTAAGGAACTGACGCAGCAGGTTGAAGAGTTGCTGGAGCGGACTGGTCTGAGTGCGGAGGCAGGCAAGTTTCCGCGGCAGCTGAGTGGTGGTCAGAAGCAGCGGGTGGCGTTTGTGCGGGCGCTGTTGGCGCGTCCGCGGCTGCTGCTGATGGACGAACCGTTTGCCTCACTTGATGCTCAGACGAGGCTCCGAATGCAGGCCATATTTCGGAGTCTGGCGGCGCAGTATCGAATGACGACCGTCTTTGTGACTCATGATGTGCGTGAGGCGTTAACTTTGGGTACGGTGTTTGGGCGTTTGGTGGATGGTGGGTATCGGGGCTATGGCTGTCGGGCTGAATTTGCGGCGGACCCGGAGACTGGTGTGCGGGATGAGCTGGAGTTTTGGGCGAAGATCGGTGGTCAGTGATCAGTGGTTGGTAGTTGGTAGTTGGTAGTTGGGCGAGCCGCAGACGGGAGTCAGCGGGTTTGTGTTGCGGGGTGTTTCGGTGTGTTTTGGCCCCTTCGCTGATGCTTTGGGCTCCAGACGGTGTTTGCTGCGCGGAGATTTCTTCTGGAGGCGCGGAGACTCGGAGTTGGATGAGAGGGAGTGGCAGGCAGCCATTGAGGGCCGAGCATAGCCTTTTGCGGTTGGCACAGTCAAGGATTGCCGCACAGGGCGAGTCGTGAAGACGCCGTTTTCGAGTATTCGTGCAGGTGCCATGCAGACAGTTGGACGCACGTGAAGCCGCGAAGGGAAACGCACGGGTTCAGCGGTCAGTGGGGGTTGGGGCGCGGTTTGGGGGGCGGCAGGACGGTCTGGGTTGGGTAAAGAATCGCAGGGGCGTCAGTGGTGTGTCCCCGAGGCGGTGCCCGCGGCGGTGGTGCGTCCCCGTGGCGGTGCGTGGCTGGTGGTGTGTCCCCGTGGCTGGTGGTGTGTCCCCGTGGCGGGTGGTGTGTCCCCGTGGCTGGTGATGTGTCCCCGATGCGGGTGGTGTGTCCCTGTTGCGGGGGCGGCGAGGGTCAGTCGGGCTGGGACTGGCGGATGGCGTCGAATGCGGCGCGGAAGGTCTGGGGCTGATAGCCGGCGATGGGGGGCAGTGACAGGGCCGGATCGATGCGGATGACGGTCACTTTTTCAGTGCTGCCCGGGATCGGGTCAGATTCTTCTCGGCCCTGATGCAGCTGCAGAAACAGCTGGGGGAACAGTTTGGCTTGCTGTTCGGCTGTGGCGGGATTGAGCAGCAGCCAGGACCAGGCGATCTGGCGGGCGGAGTCATAGTCGACGGTTCCGGCGGTGCCCATTTTCAGCAGGCTGGCTGTGATGGCCTGCTGTTGCTGGGGCGTCAGCCGTGTGTTTTCGATTTGTGCGGCCAGTTGTTCTGCGGCGGCGGCAGCCGTGCGGGCGGCTGTGATGAGTGCGGGGGTTTCGCCGAAGGGAACGCTGACGGTGGCCTGCTGGACCTGCAGCAGGCCGGACAGGGGAGTGGCGGGTTCATTTGCGTTGGTGGAGCCGACCTGCCACGCCAGTTCGGCGAGAGTTGCGGGCCAGGGAATCAGGCGTGGTCTGCCGGGGCGACCTTTTACCTGAGCCTGCTGTCGCCAGCCATCGTGCTTTAGGTCATGGTGGCAGGCGTAGCAGTCGAACTGAGCGAATTCCGGCCATGCAGAGCGGACGAGGTCGGCCGGTGCTTTCTGTTCAGCAAGGTCCGCTGTGAGCTTCAGTGATTCGCTCCACGTGATCAGTGCGGAAACGAGCAGTTCGCGGGCTTTTATTTCGGCCGGATCGGCGGGTGCAGCGCCGGTGCGTGTTTCGAATTCCTGGCGAAGTGCTGCCGGTTTCTCTGAGTATTCTTTCCAGTGCTTAGGCATTTGCTGTTCGAACGTCTGCAGTTCGAAGGGGGGCAGTGGCGGATGTCCGGCGGCGTACATTTCGTGCGTAACGACTCGACCCAGTTCCGCATTTCCGACATGGCAGGAGACGCAGATTTTTGTGCGGGGGATCACAGAGCGGACATCCATATAACCGTGGCTGCATTTTTCGGCGGGAGACAGAAATCGCCAGTCTTCCATGCTGAAGTGTGCGGAGCCCCAGCCGCGGGGCTGATTTGAGTCTTTGGCTTCTCCGGAGGTGCCGTGACAGCCTTCGCAGCTGACTCCGGCTGTCAGCAGTGCCGCCAGCTGAGGCTGATGCTGATAGTCTTCTGAAATCAGCCCGTCCGGGTCAACGGTCAGGTTGTAAACGGGCAGGCTGGTGTGACAGGCGAGGCAGGCGCGATCGCGGTGCAGCTGGCCCGGTTTTCCGAGCACGACGGCCATTTGTTCGGCGAGCGGGCTTTTCAGGGAGGTCCATGCCTGGGCATGGCGATCGACAGCGGACAGATCACGGGTGACCGGGGTCTGTGTGTTGTCAGCAGAAAGTGTTTCACCCAGCCAGATCAGAATTTCATCACCTCGAATCCATTTTTCGCCTGCGAGGTTTCCGAGTCTCGCAGCGACTCGAGGGGATCGCGTGCTGCCGGCGTGGCAGTCTGCGCAGTTCCCGGTGGGCAATGAGGTGCGCAGGCTGAGTCCTTCGCGAGTCAGCAGTGACTGGCAGCGCGGTTCCTGAGCGGGCAGTGTCGTGGCAGCCAGCAACAGCAGCAAAGCGGAGACTGAACGCATGATGATGGTTCTCCGGGAGCTATGGCTGAGGAGCTTTGGGATCCAGCAGCTGTTCGATGTGATTCACGGCGTCAGACACGCTGAGGACAGCGTCGATGGAGGAATTTCCGGGGCTGTCGAAGCCCGGCAGAAACAGCAGCTTGCTGCGGATGATTTCCAGCTGTGCTGCGATCTGCTGCTGTCTGGTGTCGTCTGGTGCGAGGCTGTTTCCGGCAATCGAGGCGGCTCGCAGTGCCAGATAAAGCTGCGCCATTTCGTCCCAGCTGCCGGCGGCCAGTATTTTGCCATCAGTGGTGGTGCGACGTGCCAGCCGGATTTGCTCGAGGCACAACTGGTCGATAGCGGCGGGTGTCCATGGGTGGTGCTGGTTCATAACTGGGACGAGGGCAGCGGCAGAACTGACGGCGGCCTGTTTAACGAGGGTGCGATCGGGAACCGGCGTATTCATGCGGTCTGCGAGGGACTGAAGTGCCGCAGTGAGGGGCAGCATTTCGGTTTGCTTTGAATTTCGCAGCGGAGTGAGGGCCCAGGTTTCCCAGCCCGGCCGGCCTGTTGAGCGTCGCTGCTGATACCAGCTGCGGTCTTCAAGATTGTGGTGGCAGGAGAAGCAGGAGTATTCGGCGAGTTCGGGCCATGGACGTTCGTCGCTGGTGCGATCTTCCAGCAGTTTCAGACAGGCTTCGGCAGCGGCGAAGCGGCCGGCCTGCCAGGCATCGAGGGTAAAGGTCGGTGACTGTTCCGGATCGGCTGGCGCAGTTGCTGCTGCGCGTGGCTGCCAGTGTTTTGGGTAGTTGGAGTGGAAGGTGCTGAATTCGTAATCGAGCCGCGGATGTCCGGCAGCAATCAGGTCATGGCTGACATCTTTTCCGGTACCGCCGATGTGACATTCTGCACATTTGCGAGCTCGCTGATTCAGGCTGCCCGCCAGATCAACGTACCCGAGCGCTGCTCTGGCAGTCTGCGGCGTTGTTTTCCACTCTGCGGTGACGTGGGGACCGATCCAGTCGCGGGCTGGTCCGTGACAGGCCTCGCAGCCGACTCCGTCGTGATGCAGATAATCGACGGGTACAGTGCCTGCGAGAGGCTGTTCGACGGTGGCGTGACAGTTGAGGCAGCGAGCGTCCTGAACGGCGGACGGAGGGGTATTGGGCTGCCCTGCCCCCAGCAGTTCTACCATGGCTGTGGAGCGTGGCGTGTTAAGGACATCCCATGCCGACGCATGAGGGTCTCGCCCGGCCCATACGAGGCTGGCAGCAAAGTGCAGACCTTCGATCCTGCGGCCGCCGCCATGGCAGCTGGCGGCGGCACACGAAGCGACGCCAACGAGGCGACTGGCTGACTTGTCGGGGATGGGTGGTACGGCCGAGGAGGGACGCGGCGGAATGTTGCTCAGTTTTGGTGCTGTCCCCGAATCCTGAGCCTGGGTTTGATTGATAACGACTGCGAGGCAGCAGACGAGCAGTGCGGCAGTGGCGGCGGCCAGCAGTCGCAGCGAAGTTTGGCGCTGAGTCATGAATGCAGACACAGTGGGGTCTCGCAGCAGTAGAACGCTTATTCCGTGGGAGTTTCGGTAACCGAATGAAGAATCTGATCGATGGTGCGGGGACTGGACTGTTCAAACTGTCGCTGGTGATAGACGTGGCATTCGACACACTGAGTGCCGGCACCGCTGGAAGCCGTGCTGCCTTCCATTTGAGCGGTGTGGCAGCGACGACAGGTGGCGATTCCGGGCAACAGTACGTCTCCGACTGAGGAGCCTGGTCCCTGTTTGAGATTGTCTCGTGCCGAACCCGGAGCGGGCAGCTGGTGGCATTCGCGGCAGCCGGTCATGCGATGTGCATCATGGCTGAAGACGGAGTGCACCAGCCAGCGATCCGGGATCATTGGCGGGGTGATGGTCCACGCTGGTGGTTTGCGCAGATCTTCGATTGTTGGGTTTGTGTTGGTATTTGTAGTGAGTGCATCGGCGGTTTCGTGACAGTATCCGCAGCCTCCGGATTTTCGCAGCCACTGCAGGGACTGAAAGTACCCCTGCGGGTCGTCTGCGGCAGAGAGGGTAAACTGTGCGGATTTCACGAGTTGTTCGGCCTGGGCAGTTTGCCGGGCTGCGGTGGCGGCGACAGCTGGATCGAACGGGGCCGGGCTGGTTTCGGTATCGAATCCGGGAACAGGTCGACCGGGTCGTGGGAGTACGGCTGTGCGTGAGGCATCACGGGGCGGTTGTGAGAGCTGCTGGAGGTAGACACTGAGCAGGAACGCGCGGACCTGCTGCGGCGATTGATGCGGTGCGACGGCTGGTTGTACGGAGTGGTCGTCTGTCGGTGAGGCAGGACGGATGCTGCCCGCACTGTCGGTCACGAGGAACGGGTCAAACACAAGCGGATGGCAACTGCTGCAGTGTCGCTCGTAATTGACTGGCCGGTAGTACTGGCGCTGGGCGTCCAGCTCATGGCAGGAGGAGCAGTCGTGCTGCCACTGCCCTTTGAGCGCTGCAGGCAGGGAAGATTCCGGCAGATTTAAATGGGTATTGTGGCTGAAGCGAAATCTTGAGCGGTCCTGCCAGCGGGGGGTGGCGTCGCCGGGACGAAGAAAGTTGTCGAGCAGTTCGCGGGCCGGATGACTGGCGGAGATTGTGGCTTCCACTTTGTCATCAGCAAGCATCTGGTGCAGTGCAAATTCCGGGTGTGAGGCCAGGTCGGTGATGGCGGTATTGCCGGAATTTTGCACGCTGATCGAAGCGAGGTCGGTGTGTTCGGTCGACCATGCGATCAGGTTCTGATGGCAGTTGATGCAGGATTGCGAGGCAATTTTTTGGAGGTCTTCGGCACCGGCGTGCTCACGGTGACAGGAGCCGCAGGACTGAGACTCGGTGACCAGATGTGCGGCAGTGGCTCGCTGCGACCAACTCTCACCGCCGGGTGCGCTGAAGAAGTGTCCTGGTCCGGAATGGCACTGCTGACATTTCAGGTTGCGGGCTTTGCTGTGCGGGGCATCGCTGGCGAAGGCCGCCAGTCGTTCAAGCGGTCCTTCGAATGGTTCGTGGCAGACTTCGCAGCGACCTGAGAACATCTGATGGGGCGTGGAGAGAGCACCAGCCTGATAGATTTCCGGGCTGCCCCAGCGGGCATTCCAGGCGAGGTATGCAGCAGCCGCGAGGCCGGCCAGCAGGCTGACGAACCAGACGCTGCGGCGAAAGGCATCACCGCGGCGCTGGTAGCCGATTTCGACTCGGCCGGAGAAATCCCGGCTTAATCTGGAACGCTGCATCTGGTGAATTCATCCAACGGGGTTTTCAGAATCTGAACGGAACAACTCGAAGTGCCATAACGATATGAGCGATGGTAAACACGATCAGCAGCATTGAGACGGGGATGTGGAGTGCCAGCCACCAGTGCATCCAGCGCAGGATCGTGCGCTGCTGTTCGATCTGTCGGCGGGTATCGCAGCAGGCCTGCAATTCCTGCAGCAGTTCATGGTGTGCGACGGGGAGTGTGGCCCGTATTTCGCGAAAGCGGCGACCGGCGTCGACATCATTTGAAAGGGGCGACGTCCTGACGGCAGCAGCGCTGCGGGAGTCAGCGAGGAAAGGGCGGACCAGCTGAGTGTAGAAATTCCAAAGGATCTGACGATCTTCGGGTGAAGGTGAGGCGGGTGGAGCCTTGGCGACCGGCGGTGCAGGCGTTGCCCCGGCAGCGGGCGGGGCTGTTTTTGCGGGTGGCAGCGAAGGTTTTGCGGTTGTGCGAGGAAGGTCACTTGCGACTGCCGGTGCAGGGGTGGTGGCAGCGGGTGCAGCGGTAGAGTTGCTTGAGGCGGGGGCAGCGGCAGCTTTTTCCGCGGCCTTTTGTTTCATGAGTTCGAGTGGTGAGAGTTTGGGTTGTGGTGCGGCGGGTGCTGGTGTTTCGAGGGGCGGTGCCGGGG
>Ga0172376_10002453_pt1 | contig 22632 bp, 30 predicted proteins | sample Lak35m_FD_121114 | JGI IMG/M metagenome (GOLD analysis project Ga0172376, IMG submission 121114) | Freshwater microbial communities from Kabuno Bay, South-Kivu, Congo - kab_092012_35m | ecosystem: Environmental > Aquatic > Freshwater > Lake | place: Democratic Republic of the Congo: South-Kivu... | reverse complement strand
GGGGACTTGAGCGAGCCCGGTGGCGAGCGTCGAGCGAGTTCGGTGGGGAACGAGCGGTGTCGTGCCGAAGTAACGCCCGAAGCCACGGAGAGAGACTTCGCGCCAGAAGTCTCGCGAGGGCGTTACGAGATGCCGGACGGAACGCATCGGCGAACGAGACGAGCGTGGCAGGCGAGCCGCACGGCGAGCCGAACGCGACGAGTGAGCGGTCTGACGAGTGAGCGAGAGGGAGACGAGCCGGAGCGAAGCGGTGGCGAGTCGTACGGCGGCGAGCGAGTCTGGCCGAGCGTTCAGCGAGGCGGGGTTCGCCCGACCCCCCACGGGCGAACCCCTGCGAGCGGGGAGCGTGGCAGTGGAGCGAAGCGCAACGAACGCGACGAGCGAGCGACCTTGCGACCGACCCTGCGTGGAGGCGATCCGGAGCGGGGCGGAGGGGAGCCGGAATCGTCGGGAGGGAGCGATGCGAGGCGACGGTGGAGCCGTGAGCGAACGGGGACAGATTCCCCGTGAGCGCACCAACGACGGCGACGAGCGACGGCGTCGTCAGTCGCCCACGACGACGCCGTCAACCGGCGCTTCACGAACGGACGTTCGTGGAGCGAACAAGCGTTCGCACGACCCGGTGGGTCGTCTGCCCGCACCCGGAGCGGAGCGACGGGGCTCTTGAGCGAGCTAGCACGCGCGGTGAAAGCGGAGCCACGCGGCGCGTACCTAGCGAGCCCTGGAGCGACCGCAGGGAGCGGCACCTGCGAGCGAGTGGAACGAGATCGAGTCCACGGACGAGCGTCGAGTGTCAGTCCCCTGCGCAGAGAGACCGCAGGGAACGAATGCGTCGGGGGAGTAGCGGCTTCACGCGGTTGTGGAACGCATCGCCGAGACCGCAGGTCTCCGATGCGAGGCGTGTCCTGCGCCGGTTCCCAACCTGCGTGCTGCCGAACGAGCGACGAGACGCCGAGGAACTCGGCGACCGAGGAGAGCGAAGTACGCAGGATGGACGATGATGGAGCGGAACGAGCGAGCAACCGAGCGAACCAGTGCGGACTGGAACGAGCACGGAGCAAGCGGAGGAGAGATTCCGGAGCGTCTCGTGCGGAGTGCGAGTCCGTGGAGCACGGGCGAGCGAGGTGCCCTTCCGACCAACCGCCCACGGTCGGAAGGGCTTCGACGCTCGTCGGACGCAGGTACGACGAGCGGAAAGGAGGGGCTTCGTACGACCCGGTGGGTCGTCCGCCTTTTCGACGAGCGGGAGCGACGTAGCGAAGCGGGAGAGCGGAGCCTGCGGAGCATCGGGAGCGGCGTAGTAAGCGGTAGCGAGTCGTCAGGCCCACGGAGACGATCGGAGCGAGCGGGAGCGACGGAGTGAGCGGAGTTGTGGAGAAAGCGCCAGCGTCGTAGCAACGTAGCGACGTGGTAAGCGGTGCGAGCGGGAAACGCAGTGAGCGGAGCACGGAGCGCGCGTAGTGCGGTGCGAACGGAGGGTTTCGTCGGAGTGGGCCGCACCCGGTCGGGCCAACCGCACACGGTCCGACCGGGACCGGCGCTCGTCGGCGAGGGAAGTGCGGAGCGTGCGACGACGAGCGAGACGAGCGTTCCGTCGCAATCCGGTGGATTGCGTTCCCGCACCCGGAGCGGAGCGAACGGGACTCTGGTGTTGGTGCTTCCCTAGTTCGGGGAGTCGCGGCGTAGCCGTGGCGTCTGCGACGCACGAAGGGCGTCCGTGACGGCACCACGATCGTCTGCGACCGAATGCCCAGAGCGAAGCGTGGAGCCATAGCGAGCGCCAGCGAGCGGAGGATCCTGCGGAGCGTTGGTCAGGAGGGGAATCCATCTTGCGACGAAGCGGAGCCGTGGCGGAGCGAGGAGCAAGCAGGATTCAGCAGGGCGAGCACGACGAGGTCGTTGCGAGAGATCGTGGCGACGGACTTTGATCCCGGTGCGACGGCATGCGAGGCGGGGGGCGGGGCTCTTGACCTTGCCCTCCGGTCCGCCCGTATCGCGGGCAGCGCGAACGCGAGCTTCCTCGGCGGGGAAGCACGCGGAGAGGTTGAGTGGCGCGCTGATGCCATAGGCGTCGCATCCTCCGCGGAGGAGTCCGGATGTGATCGGAGCAGGCTTCTCCGTCGTGGAGCGTCCACGGTAGCGGAACGGCTGGAGCAGCCGTATCTGATCCCATCTGGATCGCAGACGGCTTGCCGCGACGCACGAGGAAGATGCAGAGCCTGGGCAGAAGACGTCGCGCGACGCAGTCGTCGCGAAACGAGACCGGTGCGGGGGTCGGGACTCAGGACCGACCGTGCCGATGACTCCGAGGGAATTAGCGGTGTCTCGACCGCCGCTGGCGCAGCCGAGGCACGAGAGACATCGGATGGTCGGTTGAAAGATACGAGCGATGCCGGAGGCATCCAGCGAGTAAGGCTCACCCCGAGCCGGTCTTTCTCCGCCCAGACGAAGCGCGACGAGCCCGACGCAGTCGTGGCGAGCCGAGGGGTCAAGGGGGCGGAACACGGTCGGTCCGCTCACGGGGAGGGACGACCGGAGCGGCAGCGGAAATTTGTGCGGGAGCGAGGTGGAACGAGCCCTTTGCGAGTTCCCGGAGCGGTCGCAGTAAATTTCGAATCCGGGTTCCTTGCGAAGCCGAGTCGGGACGAGGCGAGCGAAGGAATAGGATTCAGCGAGAGCGCAGGCCGAGGAAGCGCAGAGCGACGAGGCCTTGCGCTAGCGAGGGAGGACCGGTGCCAAGACCCCGCGTGGGCGATACGCGAGGCGCCGACTGGGCGGGGCTCTAGGACGCCGCGTGGGTTGTCATCGAGCGGAGCGGAGCGCGACGTCAGACGTGACGAAGGAACATCTGCGGACATTGCGAGCCTCGGCGAGCAACGTCCGAGTCTCGCCACGGTGAGCTTGCGAGGCGTTGGCGAAGCGGAGCGCAGGGAGGGATGTGCGCCGAAGACCGCGCGCGACGCACGAGACCGGGAGCCACGAGCCGATAGGCGACTTTCCTCGGGTAAGCGGGGGAATCGAGGATTTGCACGCAGGGCACAATCCGAGAGGCGGAGTCCGCGTCTCGGGGAAAGGCCGTGCTGAACCCGACGACGCCGAGTCGGGGCGAGGCTAGGAGGGTTCGCAAAGGAGCCGTGCGAGCACGGGGCCGAAGCGCCGAGCGAGGACTCGTTGCGAGAGGCGGGGGGCGACCGGTGCCAGACCCCGCGTGGTCGGTAAGCGGGGCGCCGACCGGGCGGGACCTAAGGACGCCGCGTGAGGGGTCATCGAGCGGAGCGAAGCGTGACGACAAACGTGACGCAGGAACGTTCGCGAACATTGGGAGCCTCGGCGATCAATGGTCGAGTCTCGCCACGCCAAGCCTGCGCAGGCGTTGGCGAAGCGGAGCGTAACGAGGGGTGTCCGCCGTAGACCGCGCGCGCATTCCCGCGTAGCGGGGCTCTCAAACGAGACCGAACGGGTCGAGTCGGCAGCGACGAACTTGACCATCACAGGGGAAGTTGTAGAATAACGCAGCCGGTCTGGTACGCGCCGGCTCGGGTCACGTCACTTGGTGGGCGAAGTTATTCTACAACGGCGTAGGTCTGTGCTGGTCAGGTTCGGGCCGTCGACTGACGAAGTCGAGCCGGGGCGAGACGAGGAAAGTGGCGAGACGGCACTCTGCCGTCAAGAGGCAGCGAGTGAGCACGACGCAGTCGTTGCGAGAGACGAGGAACGATCGGAGCCAGACCCCGCGTTCCGGGCAAGCGCGCCAGTCGCAGGGCGGGACTACCGGACGCCGCGTGAGCGGTTATCGAACGGAGCGGAGCGTGACGCCGCGTGCCAACGGCAGGCGCTTGGTCTCGCCACGGCGAGCCTGCGAGGCGTTGGCGAAGCGGAGCGGAGTGAGAGGTTCCCGCCGGAGACCGCGCGCGCATTCCCGCAACGAAACTCGGCGACCGAGACGGTAGTGACGATTACTAAATAAAAAGCGAGCCGGGAGGACCGTAGGTCAAGCGTAAGTTCTTCGACGAGCGCAGCGAGCGGCGAAAAACTTACGGTTGCGAGGCTTATTATTTAGTAATCGAGACGAACTGTGCGCCACGAAGCGAGCCGGGGCGAGCGAGTGGGGCAGGTGAGTCAGCGTCGTGAGCAGGACGACGCAGGAGTCCTTGCGAAAGTCGAGGGAGCCGAGTGCCTGTCCAGGCTGGGGGCACGCGCGCCACCGGGTCGGGACTGCAGACCTGCCCTGTCCTTGCGCACGTGGGCGGTCCGGGTTCTAGTGAGCGGAGCGAGCTAGTACCCACGGGACTGCCGAGTGCGGGTAGTCGTTCGTTCGAAGTAGAGGGCAACGTGAAGGAGTAAGCGCAGAAGAATTACTTCTTCGGAGCTTCGCCGGAACGTGCTCCTCGGATGCGACGACGACGGTGTCGGGACTCGTGAGTGGGGCTAGGAACCACGGGGCGAAGTCGAAGCCGTAGCGTTTCCGCAGCGAGGCGAAGAGCCGTGCGTGGAGCGCCCTGGCGCGACCCAGCACGGACGACGAAACCAGTCGGTGTCCGCGTAGACGCAGCAATCTCGGCGTGCGAGATTGTGCTACGTCGCTCGGAGCCTGCGACGAGGGAAGCAGCACAACCCGGGAGCGAACTCCCCAGCATCTGGGGAGCGTGCGGTTCCGAAGGTTCGCACGGCGGAGGGCGAAGTCTCGATGCGGGGATTTTCCCAAAATCCCCGTCAAGCCGAGAGCGAACTTACCCACCGGGGTAAGCAAGCGACGGTTACAGCGACAGCAGTAACCTTCGCTTGGCGTATTGCGCCCGCGTCACAGCGGACGCTCGAGCGAGCGTCACGAGGAAACGACAGGCGAGAAGAGAGCGAACGAACCCGTGACCGGGCCTGAGGGCGAGAAGCGCCGAAGTCGCGGCGGCTCGCAGGTGACTGGGACGACGGGAAGCGAAAGCGCCCGTCGTGGGCCATGATCCCAGGGGGATCGGCCCCGTAGCCCAGTCGACTCGCCGGGAGTTCCGTAGTCGCGAGCCACGACGATAACGAGTGTGAAAACGAGTTACCCGTCACCCCGGACGCCGAGGCGACGCTTCGGCTGCCGGGAGGGACGGGCGGGGGTTTGTTCGCCGAATGCGCGAAGCGCCCCGAGGCGAACCCCGTCGGCGGGGCGTCTCGTAGGCGCGACACAGGAACGATAGCGACGAGGCGCATCGCAGTCCGAACGGTTGCTTCGTTCAATGAGCGAGGTGCGACCACGGTCTAGCCGAGAAGAAGACCACTTCTTCGAAGGCGGACCGTCGCGGGTGGTCGCAGCGTAGTCGAACCTTCGACGAGCGTGCCGAGAGGGAACGAGGCAACAGGGCACGACGCCGCCAGACGTTCGTGGTGAGCGATCCCTGCGGTGACGGTGGCTATGGGTCTGGGCCCGGAGCGGAGCGACGGGACCGCGCAACGACCGGTGGATGCGCAGGCCCGGGGTGATCGCGGGGGGAGGTCGTGACGAGACTTCGTCTCGTCGCGAGCCGATCGCGAATGCGCGAAGCGCCTTGAGCGACTCGTTGAGCGGATGGTCGTCCTGACGAGCCGTTCCGATTGTGCCGCAAGCGCAGCGGCTGAGGCATCGGAACTCCGGCGAGGAGGGAGACACGGCGCTCCGTGCCGTGTCGGTCGGCTACGGAAGTAGCCGTGTTTACCCGACCGATGCGGAGTCTCGAGCGGGCGTGGCGTGCGACGACGGTCTTTCTTGTCGTCGCCCGGTCCTGCGCCCTGACGTAGTCGGCGCTCAGCCCAGCGAGACGGACGACGGGTTAGAAAACGCGAACTCATAATGTCCCGGAGGGACGACCCGGTGGGTCGTCGCGAGGGGACCAAAGAACGCAGCGAGGCGAAGCCCTGGCCGAGCGGCAGCGAGGGAACTCGCCGAGCGGGCACCAGCGAGCGGACCGAGTGAGCGGGCAACGCGCGCCGTGGTGGTGGTCCCCGTAGGTACCGGAGCGTCGTCGAAACGATTAGCGGGAGGTGCGGTAGACCAGACCCGTCTGGTCGTGCGAGCGGAGCGAGAGGCACCGGAGCAATCGTCCGAGACGATTCACCCCGCAGGGGCGCGAGGAACCGTAGGGTACCCGAAGCACGGCCATCACGACCGAGCGTGAGCGAGGGCGTTGATGAGCGTTAGCCACGAGGGTGAGGAGGAGATTATGACCCGCCCTGGTCTGCGCCGCAGGCGAGACCAGAAGGGCGCTGGCTGGTAGCGACCGAAGGGAGCGACAGGCGTTCTAGGCCTGAAGCCAGCGATCGACGACGCAACGCGAACGCAGTGAGCGCGGGCCCGAGGGGCGGCGAATGCGTAGTCGCAGCACGGACGACGAGACCTATGCGTCGAGGAGGGATGCGTAGCCGCGAAGCGGCGAGCGAGGCGTGCAGCCGAAGCCGCAGGCGAGGCAGTCGTTGAGCCGAGCGAGACGTAGCAGAGCGAACGAGGGGAGCGAGCGGGCTGGACTGCAGAACGACTCTGGTGTTCGACCTGTCCTTGACCTACCGATCCGTCGTGTCCAAAGGAGATGGCAAAACCATTTGCCATCCCGGAGGACCGCGTATCGGGACTGACGAGCTGAGGTTCGAAGGATCGTGGAGCGCGGTGGGCGGAATGATCCGAGAAAGCGGGAGCGTCGAGTTTCAGCCAGGGTAACTTCGCCCGCGATGGCAACCAACCCGAGCCACCGAAGGGGGATTGAGCGGCCAGGGAGCGAGATTCCGCGAGGGGGCGACGGGCGTTCCGACGAGGCCACGGCAGCGGCGGATTGGGCAGGCATCGCAGGCGAGTTACCTCGGTTGAAAGGCGCATCGCGCACGACGCCAGTCGTTGCGTCGGTGAGCGGGAGCATCCGCAGCGAGTTTCGTCCTGTCCTTTCGTTTGGCCCGTCCGCGTGCCCGGGTCGGGACTGCGGAGCGAGTGCGAAGGATCGCGCATCCGCGCTGGGGACGCGCGATCCGAGAGATACCCGTTCCCGAACCAACTCGCTTGTTCGCAACCAGAACGACGAAGCCCTTGTTGCGAGGACTACGGTACGCTGCCCGAGGGCGGGCACGGTAGCCCGACGGGCTCGTACCTGGTAGGACGAGTAACGAGGGGCGAGGAATCGAGCCGACCGCAGGGCGCAAGGAAGGTCTGGTCGAGAACAAGCCGTTGGGAGGGAGGTTGCGTCGGGACGACGTCAACGAGGGGATCGGCGCGAGCGGAGCGGTCTGTTTGGTGGTGGTGCCGGTCTGGTTTTTGATTACCGACCCGTCACGTTGAATGGATTGCAAAGCGCACGACGCCGTAGGCAGTCGGCAGCGTGCGATACAGAGGCGTGCGGGTCGGGGCTTCAGAACTCGGCGGGAGCGAAGACGTTAGCGGTCCGTGACGTGGAGGTCGTGGAGACGAACGAGCTTCGTCGAACACGCCCGGTACGTGACGGATGCTCCGTGCGTGCAGGCGTCGTGCAGCGACGCCGGGTGAGACACGAACGCACGCATCGGAGCGAGCGTGAGAGCACGACGAAGTCGTTGCGAGAGGCGCAGCGACGGAGAGTTCGGGACTGAAGTTCTGGAAGCGACCGGCGGGAGCGCGTCGAGGGAACGGAGCGTCGAGGTAGTTACCGTCGTGGCGTGCGCGCCGAAGGCGTCGCAGCCTGCGTAGCACGACGGTAGTTACCTCGCGGACGGTGTATCCGTAAGAACGAGCAGGACGAAGTCATTGCTCGTAGGCCACCGACGGCCGGTCTGTCGGATTGAACCGTCGGAGCGACGCGTTGCGAGAAGGACCTTGTCCGTCGCAGCAACTGGCCGAGACTCCGAGTCGGAGAACTTCGGTCTGTCCTGGCGTTGTTCCGTTCTGCTCTGTCCTGGGCATTCCGACGGACCTGCGCTGGTCCGTCGGGACTGGGGAGCGAGGTCTTGTTCGTGGCGAGGCAGAGGCTGAAAGGGGCGAGAAATCTGGCAGCGTTTAGCGAAAGCGAGACGGAACGGCGAAGTCGGTTCGGCTCGGCTGAGCGTCAGCGTCGGATTTCTCGAGCGAGGGCCGCTCGTCGGCAGCGAGCGTACGGTTTCTGCCGTTGCCGAGCCCGAACTGACCGAGTGGTCGCCCGTGATGAGGGTCGGGACTGGGGACCGCGGAGCGGAGCGAAGAACGGCGCCATCGGTGGGGGCGTCGTTCGAGAGGACGAGCGGTTCTCGTCGGAGTGTGTAGTGCGTCGTCTGACGACGAAGCTCGAGGAGATCGCGCGGGAGGGTGCTCCCTGGTGCAGGCGGCCACGGTAGCCCGCGCCAGAGGAGACCCCGCAAGCGCGACGCGACGAGAGGCGAAGCCGGCTTGCCGCGAGGAGGAAGACGCTGCACGGAACATCCGTAAGAGAGACTCGCGCCGTTGAGGCGTCGAGTAGCGAGACCGGTGTAGCGCAGCGGGACTGTCGTTCGCAGGGAGCGAGGACGAGACGTTAGCGACTTTGGTCGACAGAACAGGGGAAATAGCGACTGCTAAGCGCGACTTTCGCTCCGACTCCGATCAGTCACGCGCGTAGCTTAGAAGTCGCTATGGCGTAGGTCTGTGATGTCAACCAAAGGCCGTGCTGGGAAGCGACGAAGCGAGCCGGGGCGAGCTAGGAGCGTCCGCTAAGGCAGCGTGCGAGCAGGCCGACGAAGCGCTGAGCGAGGAGGTCTTGCGAGAGGCGAGGACGAGCGGAACCGAGTCGCCGCGTGGTCGGTACGCGGGCCTGACGGGGCGCGGGACTGCAGAGCTGCCCTCTGCGAGAGACACGGGTTCTAGCGACCGGAGGGAGCTAGTACGCGTTCGCGAGCGAAGTTCGGGACTGCAAAGCGAGGAGATCGTTTCCGCCGTCGAAGGCGGGGAGCGTTGTTACCGAGTGTAGAGAACGACAAGTCAAATACGACGCAGGAAGCGTGGAGTATTTACGTAACTCGTAACACAAGGTTGCCGTTCGGGACTGTTGACCGAACGTGGAGGCGAGCCGCCACGGAGCGAAGCGAGAGGCAAGCGACGCCTCCTTTAGGTAGGTCACGGGCCGTGACGGTCGACCGTTGTTACGGTGGAGTAAAGACGCAACTGCTTCCGAGGAGTGTTTTACTTTCGTGATCGTAACCGGTAACAGAGCGTACGGCTGAGGCGACGGAGCGGTCGGTGCCGTGCCCGTCCAGACGACCGGCTCGGGACTACCGAGCAGACCGGCGCGTAGCGCGACGGTTTCGGCCACGAAAGCGTCGTCAGCCGATGCGACCTGAGCCTCGAGGCGAGCCGTATTTGGTCGCGGGCGCAGCCGAGACGTATACGGCGAAGCCGAAGAGGGTAACCGCGGATTCGGTGCGAGTTGGAAGCGGAGCGAGTCTCCCGAGCGTTGCTTCCTGCGAGCACCCGCGGTCGAAGGGCCACCCGCAGGGCGGGCGGTGGCGCAAGTCCGCATTCGTGGAACGACGAGCACGCACGGATGTGCGGGAGAGGAGCGACCCAGAATGCGAAACGGCGAGCGTCCCCGAGGTGCGTGGCGGAGCGCTCTAAGGCGCGCAGCGAAGAGCGAGTAGCGAAGCGTCGGGCGAGCGACCCAGCACGTCGTGGGACTGGCCACCGTCCGTGGGGGTTTAAGCGCATCGGCCGGTCGGGGAGTGGGGTGACGACCGGGCACCTGACGGGGGTTGGTTGTGGTGCTGGTGCTGCCCGCGAGTCGTCCCGACGGCGAACCGTCAAGAATCCGACCGAGCGTTAGCGAGCGAGAGCGAAGCGCGTTTGCGGAGCAAACCGAGCGACGGTAGTGAGGGAGAGCCTTGGCGTGATTCTGGATCGGGAGACGGCCGGCGACGAAGCGGGACTGCGGTGCAGCTAGGCCGCCGTGAACGTGGGTCGTTCGGGGGAGCGGCGCCTTCGTGCTGTGCGCAACAACCGGACGAGGTCGTTGCGACGCCGACCTGGAGCGTCCGACGGAAAGTGAGTCTTGACGTCTCTAAAGGACGGAGAGACGAGCGGCGCGAACGATACGCCTGCGGATCGGAGACTGTTCCCAAAGGACGCGCGTCGGCTAGCACGGCGAGCGAAGCCGGAAACTCGGAGCGGAGGAGTCCGGAGCGAGGAGTTGCACGGATCTGAGAGCGAACCATGTGCGTAGCGGGCACCGGCACGGGGCACGCGGAGGGTCATGGTGAGCGTCGCGAGGGAGAGAGCCACTATGTGGCTATCGAGCGGGCCGGAGACCAGAGCCGCTTGCGGCGAGGACGGTTTTGGGCACGACTTAGAAGGCGGCAAGCGCGGGGCCGCAGGACTCCGCGCACAGCGAGAGCGGAACGGAGCGCGAACCGACGAGCATGTTGCGAGGAGGCGAGGAGGGCCGCAGGCCCACCGCAGTGCCCGGAGCGGAGCGGAGGGTGGTAACGCGCAGTGAGCGGCCGGAGACGAGCGCCCGACGGCGGAGCGACGAGCGCTATGGCGAGGAGCGACGCCTAGTCGCCGGAGGCGGCGAGGGAGACGGGTCGAGAAAAGGGCGCCCCCGAGACTACGAGGGGGGGCAGTTTTCGACGACGGTAGTCGAGCGAGGGTCGAGTCGAGAACGGCGAAGTTAAGCCGCAGGCATAACGAGCTGCCCACGGGCCACGGACTAGCGGGGGTCTGTCCTGACGGTCGGGACCGGAGAGCGTGTCTCGACCGCAAAGGTCCGGCTTAGCCCGTCACGAGAGCGCGAGAAGCCGGTCGCCACCAGCGACAGGGCTTCGAGCGCGGTCGGCTTCGACCCCCGTCGAAACGAAGCGAGTGCGGGCGGGACGGAGCGAAGTGGTCGGACACGCCTGGCGGGCGTGCGCGTAGTCCGCAGGACGAGCCCGACCACAGTGGGAGGGCGAGGGCGACCCGTCCCACGGGTGCCCGCAGTGCCGCACGCCGCGAGCGCGTTATGGGACGGCGAATCGGCGAAACCACGGCTTCGCCGAGTCTTAGGCCGATACGCGCGAGAGGGACCGCGAGCAGTCGGTGACGAGCCTGTTGCGAGCCGCAGGCGAAGTCAACGAGTCGCCGCTGTTTGCGAGCGGGACCGGCGAATGTTCCGTCCTTCACGTCGTTGGCAGTCGTTTGCGCTTCCGCATGGCAGTAGGTGTGGCGGAACTCGCGGCGTAGCGAAGCGACCGGCGCGGTGTAGTCACGACCGGATGCCGGAGGAACGCGACGACGGTCGCCCGTCGGGGCTCACGAGCGGTGACGTGGTAGCGCGGTTCGGTTCGACGGCCGAGAATCCCGAGGCCGCCAACGAGCGAACGCGCCGCTCTTGAGTCCAGCGCAGAACCCCCCGGTCCGCCGCGTCCCATCAAGCGATCGCGAAGATTTCCCGGCGAGGAGTTGCGAAGCGGCTACGAAGCCGGTATCGTTATCCCATATGGCTATTCGGAATAACCACGTTTTCGTTTGGACATGCCCGAAGTGCGGGCAGACCGCGAAACTGCACGTGAGGGCGAGCGAGGTCGTGTGCACCAACAGGACCGCGCACACCTCGACCGCCGTCCAGATGCTCCAGGCGAAGAAGGCATCCTGACGGTGGCGGATGTCGCCCCCGGGTCGTCGGCGGGCTGACGCCGACGGTGGCGGATGTCACGTGACCGAGGGGTTGTAACCCGCAAGGAACGCCGATAGCGTTCCCCCCATGGAACGAACCTACGAGGCGAGGGTCTACAGGACGCTCGGCCAGAACGAACACCAGACCGACTGGCTGCGCGAGCGCGTCGCCACCTACTCCAGCGGGAGCAGGGCGGACGTCCTGGGCTGGGTCATCTCCATGGTCTCCGAGCACGGCGAGCACGGCGACGAGACGATCGACTGGGTGGAGGCCTGGAGCAACGACCCCGACGACGGCTGGCAGTTGCTCGGCTCGGCCGACGCCGACACCATCCAGGAGGCGGCCGACCAGATGCTGGCGGAGGTCTGACGATGGCGACCAAGATCGAGGTGGACAAGACGGTGAAACGCAAGACGGACGAGGAGTACGAGACCTCGTGGAACGTCCAGTTCGTGGGCGACCACTTCGTGACGACCACGACCGTGACGGCCGACGACGAGGAGGAGGCCGAAAGGCGGGCGGTGCAACTGCTCAAGGACCACTACGGCTGGGACATGGACGAACTCGCGTTCGACGTCGAGGCGGAGGAGCTGCTGTGACGAACCTCGGGGATTGGGCACTGGTGTTCCCGGTGATCGCGTTCAGCTGCCTCATCGGCATCGCCTACGTGCTCGGCAAGCAGCACGGCGGGGACGAGGAACGACGCAGGGAGGCCGTGCGCAAGGCGCACCAGGAGTACCTCGTGAAGAGGGCCAAGGAACTCGCCTCGCGCCAGCCGTACTGGCGGAGCGAGCAATGAGGACCAGGAAGAGGCGCAAGCCGAAGTTCGTGACGCGCAAGTACGCCCGCTCCTACATGCTCAAGACGGAGGACGCCTACATAGAGGATCTGCTCAGGGACGGTGGCGATTGGATTTGCGAGGACGGACACAGGACCGAAAGGGCCCTGGACAGGTGTCAGTACTGCACGGAGTACTTCCGTCGCATGGACGAACTCAACGAGGCGTTTCCGCAATGAGGGCACTCGTGAGGCGTTATCGCATCAACCGTTTGTGGGGTGACGGCGTTGCGGAGGCCCTGTGGTGGGCGTTGCGCGGCAAGTCGTTCGGGACCGAATGGACGAGCGAGACGGACGAGCCGTCATGACCTTCAACACCGACATCGACTCCAGGCGCGAGCTCGTCGGCAGGCGAGTTCGCCTCGTGCACACCGACGACCCATGGACGAGGCTGCGATGCGGCGAGGAGGGCACCGTCACCACGGTGGACTCCATGGGCACCGTGCACGTCCGCTGGGATTCCGGGGGCCACCTCGGCCTCGTGGAGGAGGCGGGCGATCGTTTCGTGGTCGTAGAATGAAGGCTGGCTCCCGTAGCTCAGCTGGAAAGAGCGACTGACTTCTAATCAGTAGGTCGTAGGTTCGACTCCTACCGGGGGCGCACCAGGGAACAAACAACGAAGGAGAGAACAGTGATACAGATCCACACGAACGATTTCGTCAGCGGCGAGGAGTACGGCGACAGCCAGGTCGTCTACGGATTCGTCGCGTACGACGACTCGGGTAGGAGCATGCCGAAGGGCTCGATCACCTCCTACAACGCCACCGCCTACAAGCAGAACGCGGTCACCCGCAGGGTCATCGTGGAGTTCTCCATACAGTCGCCGACCGGGGACTCGTCGGACTTCCACAACTACAGCTTCCCCTGCCTCGACATGACGCAGGCGGTCGCCATCGTGGACGCCGCCAGGGCCTCGCTCGAGGCGCAGCTCGGCGTGCCCTCGTGAGCACCTCGTACGGATACCTGGTGCACCGGGTGACCGGGGAGTCGGTGCCGATCGAGGATTGCCTCATCATGATGTCCGCGAGCCCCATTCCGACCGTCGTGGGCAAAAAGACGGCGGTCAGGTACGACTCCGACCCCGCGTACAGGTGGGTGGAGGGGGCCGACGACAGGGCCCCCGAGGTGATGCGCCACCCGACCTTCAGGCTGGAGATGGCGACGCGCGCAATCAAGAGTGGCAGGCACATCTCGGCGATAAAGGAGTCCTTTGGGACGTGGGAGCAACTGGTGACGACGATGAGGGACGGACGTTCGTGAGCTGGCTTTGGGTCCTCGCACTCGTGACCGCGTTCGTCTGGCTGAACTGCTGACGCGCGCGACGCGTCGTTCCCGAGTCCAGCCCGTCGCGGACACAGCTACCGGTGGCCCCGGGGGCCGAAATGCCGTTTTCGGCCCGAATCGGGGCAGGAGAGCGCCGCGTGTCATTTTGCTTAACGGCCGTGGGGGCGCAAAACAAGCCAAAATGCGCCGCGGGGCCAGAAGACGGGACTTGCGAGGGACGGGCTCGCGTCGCTTCCCGGATCCTGGAGATCGAGACCGTGATCCGGTTGGGTGCGCGGCGTCGTTCTCGAGTCCAGCCCGTCGCGTCGGGCGCGGGCATCCCCGTGAGTGGGTGCGCGCGTGCACTCGGCTTCGGCCCAGTCGTGGTCCGCGTCGCGGTCTCGAGTCCAGCCCGCCGTCGCGCACGCCGATGTCGCCCCCTCTTCGGGGTCGGGGCCGGGGAACGCGTCGCGTCGCGCCGCTCGATCGCCAAGTTGGGCGACGGTGGCGGAAGACGCTAGGCGCGCGTGGTCGCCGCGCTGAGTTCGACGAGTTCCTCGAACCTCGCCGCGACGTGATCGACCGTGATGCGCTTGCGGCCGAGTTCGCTGCCCCACCACGCGAGCACCTCGACGTTTGAGGCGTCGTGGCTGTCCCAGACGACCTCGCAACGGGGGCCGCCCACGGTGCGCAGGACGATTACCGTCGCCCCCCAATCGTGGCCGCGCGTGTCCACCCGAACCGAGACGTCCAGCGCGCTCTCGTTCAGCCAGAGGCCGAACCAGTCGCCCTCCGCGTCCTCGCGGTCGGTCATCTCGAGATCGACGAGGGCCTGCGCCGCCTCCTCTCCCCCCGCGAGGGCCTTGTCGAGCGCGCGGACCTCGTCCGCGATGCCCGCCGCGTATTTCTGTGCTTCGTTGGTGCTGTTGGTCATTTCGCGTCCTCCTCCAGACGTTCGATCCCGAACTTCATCGACCCCAGCGCGTCCTCGCCGAGGTGCTCTCGGTTGGCGTAGAAGAACTCCTCGATCATTTCTTCGAGGATTTCGACCGCGTCGAGCGCGTCGTCGTCGGGGACGGTGAGGGTCATTCGGGCTTTGCTCATGCCAGAGACGCTACGGCGTCGCCTTGCGTCTTGCAACCCCCAACCGTGTGACGTGCGTCGCCCTCGGATAAATCCGAACCGCGCACGCGCGTGCGGGCGCGCGATCGCGGGGGGTCGCGACGCGTCCCGTTCCGAAGTCCAGCGCGTCGTCGCGTGCCCCCGACGGCCGATGCCGGTCGGGATCGGGACCGCGGAACCGGCGTCGCCCGCCGCGTCATCGTCCACCCGGACGACGGTGGCGGATGACGGGTCAGTTCATCTGGCTCACGACCTCCAGCATCCGCGACTCGATCGCGTCCCGGAGCGGCCCCCTCCCGTCGTCCTCCACGAGCGGTTGCTCGTCGGGTTCGTCGAGGAAGCGGATGATCGAGACGAACTTGCCCAGGCCCTCGATCACGATGGTCATCCTGACCCGCCTGCGGTCCGGGCATTCGGAGGGAGCACCGTCCCACTGGCCCGGGGCCGCCCAGCCGTGGGAGACCACGACGAGGGTGTCCTCGCTCCTGACGGCCTCCGCGAAGCCGTCGTTGTTGATGGCGACGTACGGGTCGGGCGCGACGCCCGCGTAGGCGATGCCGTCGTTCATCGCCCTGTAGAGGTGCGAGAGACCCCTGCGCTCCTGGAGTTCCGGGGCGTCGTCGTCGGCGTCCATAAGCGCGACGAGTTCGCGCTCGTTGTCCTCCTCGACCCTGGGGCGGATGCTGGTGTAGATGATGGCCTCCAGGAGGGAGGCGTACTTGGTGTCTTTCATAGGGGTCACGCTACGGGCGAACCTTGCGGGTGACAACCCATAACGATGTGTCACCTGTCACAGGGTTGCGGGTTGCAAGGGACTACCACCCGCCGTAGCGTCTAGCACCCAACGAGGAAAGGGAACACCAGTATGGGACGCATCTCAACCGAGGGAATGATCGAGGTCGGCGACGAACTCGGCCTTCCCCGACGACAGCAACTGCTCTGGCATCTGTCGTCCAACCACTACCCGCCCGTCCACTCCGCTTTCGTGGAGGCGGCCGAGGAGGCCATCCGTCTCGCCGAACTCGGCGAGTGGGAGACCGAACTGACCCTGCCCAACGGCCTGGTCCGCACGGCGGCGTTCGTGATCGAGGGTCTCCACCTGGAGGCCTTCCTGAGCGGGGAGGAAATCTAGATGCCCAACCACTGCGACAACACCCTCTGGGTCGTCGGCAAGCCGGCCGAGGTGAGGAAGTTCCTGGAGGCCTGCAAGAACCCCGACCACGGCAAGAGGAAGAGGGTCGACGGCAAGTACCGCTGGGACGAGCGCGAGTATCGCATCTTCGAGGGGAACTTGCCCTGCCCGCGGGAACTGAGGGAGACCGACGCAACGTTCTACTCCGACAAGGACGAGATGGCCGCGCAACGCAAGATCGAGAGGGCCAACCTCAGGAAGCACGGCGCGAAGCACTGGTACGACTGGTGTCTGGACAACTGGGGGACGAAGTGGGGCGACTACGACACCTACTTCGCGGGCCAGGACAGGCACGGCGCGACGTTCACGTTCAACACCGCCTGGTCCCCGGGCTCCGCGGGTCTCGAGAAAATCTCGGCCCTCTGGCCCGAACTCGCGTTCGCGAACTCCTACGAGGAGGGCGGTTGCGACTTCATCGGTTGCGACGCCTTCTACCGCGGCAGGACGATTTACTCCGGTTCCGGGGGCTTCCCGGTGGGGCCGGACGACTGGGAGGACGACGAGGCGAACGACAGGCACTACGACGAGGTGGCGAAGCGTCGCGTCAAATGGACGAAGAGGGCTGTCGCCAAACTGACGAAGAAGTCGGCGTACCACGGCAGGAAACTCAAGGCTCTGGTCTGACCGTGGAAGTCTCGATCGTGCGAAAGGCCCTCCTGCGGAACTACAAGCCCGCGGACGAGATAGCCGTGGCCTGGTGGGACAGGGACTGGTTCCAGGACTTGCTGGGGCGCGCCCTCTCCGACGAGGAGTGGGAGGTCGTCATCGACGCCGCCGAGGGCGTCCTCGAGTTCACGAACCTGGGGGATCAAATGATCGACGCGGCCGAGAACGCCCTGTCGGAACTAACAGAGAAAGGAAAAAAGAAATGACCAAGAAGGAACTCGTCGCTCTCATCAAGAAGGAGGCGAGGAACGCCGACCGGGCGGTCACCAGGGCGGAGAAGAAGGAGGAGGACTGGGACTACTCCGACACGACGCTCACGATGGAGCGCGCGTACGCCGAGGGCTACGCCGAGGCCCTGTACTTCCTGCTCAACAGGATCGACGACGACGCCGAGAAGAAGACCAAGACCAAGACCAAGAAGAAGACCAAGAAGAAGGGGAGGAAGTAATGGGTCTCGATCAGTACCTCTACGCGAGGAAGCACCTGGCCGGCTACGAGTTCTACGGCGAGGAGGCCGTGGCGGAGTTCGCCAAGGTGAAGGAGGCGGCCGGGATGTCCGCCGTGAAGGCGGGAGACATCGCCGTGGGTCTGACCGGGAGCGTCACGGTGTGCGTGGCGTACTGGCGCAAGGCCAACGCGATCCACGGCTGGTTCGTCCGCAGTTTCGCCAACGGCGAGGACGACTGCCGCGAGATGGTCGTCCCCCGCGATGGTCTCGAGTCGCTGCTCCACGCGTGCGAAAGGCTGCTCGCCGACAGGAACGTCGCCGTCGCCGAGGGCGAGTTGCCCCCGACGCCCGGGTTCTTCTTCGGCTCGTACGAGGTGGACGACGGCTACTGGCAAGACCTGGAGGTCACCGTCTCGCAACTCAGGTCGATCCTGAACGACTGGTTTCCGCGGTCCGACGAGCACCGTTCGTACGTCGAGTTCGTCTACCGGGCGAGTTGGTAGATCGACCCAGAACCGGAGTTCGATGCTCGCGAGACCCGCGAGCAGTCGAGGCCCCCGCGTCGCAACCCTTTCACGGCGTCGTAATCTGCAATCTTCGTCTTTCGAGGTTCGGCGCGGGGGTTTCGCCGTTCCCGCCCGCTCCGGATCGACTCCCCGGGTCGCGTCGCGGCGCGGCGAAGCTCTCGAGTCCAGCGCCCGACGCGTCGCCGTATGATGGGGGCAGGCCGGCGTAGCCCAACTGGCAGAGGCGCGAGACTTAAAATCTCGGAAGCGAGAGTTCGAACCTCTCCGCCGGCACAATCGGTCGGGACCGGGGACCGACGATCCGCCGCGTCACGGGGATCAAACCGGCGACGGTGGCGGATGACGGCTACCCGATCGCGCGCTCCTCGTCCCCGAGCGCGTACTGCTCCAGGGCGGCCATCGGGTTGAGCCCCTCGGTGAAGGCGAGCTGCTCCCAGTCGATCTGGGCGTCCCCGGGCGAGTAGTCGCCCCCGCGGATGGCTTCGAGCATCGCCTGGTAGTAGCGGATCGCCCGCTCCAACTCCTGGGCGAGTTCGTCCAGGTGCCATCGCTGCTCGTCGGTGAGTTTCGTGTCGTTTTCCATGCCGCGAACGCTACCGCCTCCCCTTGCGGGTTGCAACCTACAACAAGTGGCGCACGTCACCCCCTTGGGGGTTGCAAGGTGCCCGTGCGCGCCGTAGCGTGCCGCCCATGGAAACGACCACGAAAAAGAGCGACCAGGCCAAGTTGCACGGCGCCTTCAAGGAAATGCGCAGGAACGGGGTCAAGGCGACGCTCGGGGTTCCCGGGTGCTGCCGATCGTGCATCTGGCACGAGATGACCGAGGTCGGAACCAAGCCGTGGGCCGAGGTGCCCGTCGTCTGGTTCTACAACGGCCAGGGCAACGCCCTCAAATACGACCTCGACGACAACCTCACGAGCCACTCGGTCATCTACCTCTGCCACAACTCGTGGAAGTTCCCCGAGGAGATCGCGGCGTGCGCGAGGATCCTCGCCGAGCACGGACTGAAAGTGGAATGGGACGGCACGCCGGACGGTTGCATCGGGGTGGTCTTCAAATGACCATCGAGCACTACTTCGTGGTCAAGTGGACCGAGCGGGAGGGGTTCGTCCTGGACGACGAGACCCTCATGATCCGCTTCGACGACCGACCCCTCTACGAGGTCGAGTCGGTCTACCACGACGGGGTCATGGGCGAGGACGGCTGGCTCCGCGTCCCCGGGAAGGGCAAGGTCGCCGACCGGGACGCAGACCTGGGTCGACGCCTGCGCAAGCTGCTCTCCACCAAACGACCGAGGAAGAGGCGCGGGAGGAAGAAATGACCGGCGCGATCCTGACCGAGGTGATCTACGCCAGGCTCGCCGACGACGTCGTCGAACTCGGCCACGAGGTCTCCGACAGGGACGTCCCCGCGATCCTGCGGAGGCTGGACGAGATGACGACCGACGTCCGGAAACTCCTGGTCATGGAAACGACGGTGGCGGATGACACTCCTTAGGGGTTGCAAGCGACCACGTGTCGCCGTATGGTGTAATCACGAACAACGACAAGGAGGCCAAGGTGCCAACTAGGAAGAAGACCAGGAAGAAGACCGGCAAGGGCGACAGGCTCGTGCGCAAGGTCGCGAAGTTGGAGAACGACTTCGCCCAGATCATGAAGGCGTTGCAGGACAACAGCCAACCGATCGTGAAGAACAAGCCGGCCAACACCTACGTGGCGACCGTCTCGTTCTCGGCCGACCGCCGCCTCACCGAGGCGGAGATCGACAGGCTCGCATGCGCCATCCACGTGCAGGTGGAGGATCCCGCCGGCCTGGACGGCGAGAAGCGCGCCCTGTTCTCGGTGGCCGACGTCAAGACGTTGATCAAGCGGACCCGCAAGATCAACCGTCGCAGGAAGTAGGTCGCCGTGGGGTACCACGTCAACGCGACGGAGATTTCGGTCCGAATCAGGATCGACGACGAGGACGCCGCCTTCAAGGCGATGGTCAGGTTCAACGAGCAATGCCCGCCGGAGATGAAACGCGGCGGAACCGTGGGCGAGGACGGCAGGGAGGAGAAGTGGTTCTCGTGGATGAGGGCCGACTTCTCCGAGTACGACGGTCTCGGGATGATCCTCGGCGAGATGGGTTTCTCGTACGACCTGGACGACGGTTGGATCGTCCTCAGGCAATGGCACGGCGACAAGCAGGGGCAGGAGGACCTCCTCATGGAGTCCATCGCCGCCTGGGTGGAGCCCGGTTCCTTCGTCGAGTGGGTCGGCGAGGACTGCTACCGCTACCGCTGGGACTTCGAGGACTCCAAGCTGCTCGTCAGGGAGGAGCAGCGATGCTGGGGCGACGAGAAGGTCACCCCGACCGAGCGGCGCATCGCGTCCATCGGCGAGAGCGATCGCTTCCGGAAGATGCTCCAGCAGCTGAGGTCCTACCCGCCGATCACCGTTCCCGAGGGATCGTGACGTGGGTGGCGACGCTCGCGTTCGTGGCCGCCTTCGTCTGGTTGAATTCTTGACGGCGGCGGAAGATAGGATGATCCGATGACGAACAAACGAAACCAGGCGCGGACGTTCTCCGCGCAGGAGAAGAAGGAACACCGCTCCGTCGTGGGCAGGGTCGGCAGCGTCTCGATCGACGACATATCCGTCGCCGTGAGGGTCGTCGCCGAGCGGTTCAGGTACGGCAGGCTGGACCTCCAGGTCAGGCCGCTGGCCGGCAAGGGCTCGAGGTGGGTGGAGTTCCACAACGTGCAGCTGAGCAAGAGGAAGGGCTGACCATGGAGTTCTGGATAAACGAGACCGCCGTGGTGGCGGTGTGCGCGCTGGCGGCAGTCGTGGCCGTCGCGAGGGCCTGCGTGCGAATCTTCGCGCGCGAGGGAAACGACGCGTAGTCCCCCTTCGTCGGCGTTTTCCGCCCCGGGGTACCGAAAGGACCCCGGGGTTCTTTTTTTGTACCGAAACGGCTTAATGGCCGTACCGAAACGCGGCGAGTGGCGCGCTCCTGAGTCCAGCTGGACCCCGCGCGGGTACCGAACGGGCCCTCCCGGCGCTTCCCGGGTACCGTCCGCGACGCTCCCTGGTCCAGCCCGTCCCCGCGTCGCGCACCGACGGTCCTCCAAAGCTTGATCCCGGCCCTTCCGCGACGCTCCCCGGTCCAGCGCGCCGAAGGTCGCCCCCGACGACCCCTGGAGGGCGAATCGGGACCGCGGAACGCCTCCCGGGGGCCGAAAAAGGGTTTCTCGGGACTCCCGAGCGCCGCGCGGGCGCCGCGTCGATGCTTACCATGCCGACGGTGGCGGATGAGCGAGCCGCCGCCCGGGAAGAAAGGAGAAAAGACCCGGGCGACGACCCACGGCTCGGACAAGGGGGGGTGAGACCGAGCGGAGACGATTGTAGCCCGGGCCGACCCCCTCCGGCCGCAATCCCCCTAAAAAAACCACCAAGGCCCTTGACGTGGGCGGCGTTTTCGCGCTAGAAGAGTTCGAAAAAAGTCAGTCGTGATGCCTGCCCTCCTTCGTGGACGACGAAGCCGAAGGGTCGGTTCGTCCGTCGTACTGCAACGAACGAAGGTTCGTTGCGATACGACCTTGGGACGTTCGCCTGCGATCGGACGTTTCTAAGTACAACGAATGGTACGTACTCCCGACAGAGGGTCCGTGCGAGGCGTTCGTGGGAATTCGGTGGGGGTCTGCGCGAAATTCGGTCGGGCTTGATTCGGCGTCGTCGGCGGCGTAGTATCTCGTCGTGCAGGAGGCCCTCTTCGTGACGGAACCAAAACCCAGAAGGAACCACGCCCAACGCAAGTACGCCAGGCGGCGGAGGAAGACCGAGACCGCGAACCGGGACGACGTCGAGTTCGTGTGGAGGGAGTGGGTGCGGGTGCACCGCCCCGGCCAGGAGAACAGGGTCAAGCTGACCGAGGAGCGGGAGGAGAGGATCTCGTGGGCCGTGGTCACGTACGGCGTCGACGCGTGCGTGGAGGCGATAGAGGGTTGCAAGCTCAGCCCCTTCCACCAGGGCGACAACGACCGGCGGCGCAGGTACGACGACGTCGAGCTCATACTGCGCGACGCGGCCAAGATCGAGAGGTTCTGCGAGATCGCGAGGGAGAACCGCTCCCGGCCGAAGGGCACGGACTTCTAGTGGACTCCGAGGACGCGGGCAGGGTCGTCGTGGCCTTCTACAACGCCTGGAACGAGCGCATCCCCAAGGGGGCCGACTGGGACGAGCTGCTCGCCACCTGGGGTCGTTTCCTGTCCGACGTGAGCGTGGAGGAGGCCAGGCACGCCTACCGCCGCCTCGTGGCCCTCGACGCCAACTGGCTGCCCCGTCCCGGCACCGTGCGCAGGATCGCCATGTCGGCCAGGGGCGAGCGCCCCCCGCGGGAGTGGGAGGCCTGGGCGCAGCTGAGGAGGATCGCGGAGGCGTCGCACACCGGGGTCGGATCGACCGAGAGGCTCCACCCCGTCGTCTCGGCGACGCTCTCGGCCCTCGGCGGACGAGGCGCGCTGGAGCTGCACACCAACGGCGACCGCGAGCTCTTCTTCCGCGCGTACCGCGAGGAGCTCGCCGACTGGGAGACGGACAACTTCGGGGTTCCCCCGCGATCGGACCGACCGTAGTAGCCTCGCGCGCGTGGCGATCGGCAGGGGCGGGAGACCCGCCAAGAAGGCGGAGGGTGACTGGTCGACGGTGACCATACGCGTGCCCGCCTGGTTCAAGAACCACCTGCTCGAGGTGTCCGAGGGCTACGACATGTCGATCACCGACTACCTCAAGGCACTGGTGCTCAGGGATGCCCCGCCAACCGACGCGGCCTAGGGGCGACGACGAGCCCCACCAGGTCTGCGTGCGGATACCGGGCTGGCTGAAGGGAAGGATGCTGGCCATCTGCGAACGGGAGGGGATCTCGGTCAACGCCTTCGTCTCCAACGCGATCCGGGAATCGGAGAGGGCCGGCCGCGGGCTGCCGTCCCCGCCGGAGGGCCGTCCCAATCCGACGGTCGCCGAGGT
>Ga0172376_10002451_pt1 | contig 22645 bp, 14 predicted proteins | sample Lak35m_FD_121114 | JGI IMG/M metagenome (GOLD analysis project Ga0172376, IMG submission 121114) | Freshwater microbial communities from Kabuno Bay, South-Kivu, Congo - kab_092012_35m | ecosystem: Environmental > Aquatic > Freshwater > Lake | place: Democratic Republic of the Congo: South-Kivu... | reverse complement strand
TTCCGACTTTGGCACTATGCGATAAACCTTCGCCGCACGACGCGGCGAAATCCCCGTGCAGGATGCCTTCAAACTTCGTTAGCTATAAGACAGTAGATTCCACTTGCCGGTGAACCAAAACACGCTTCGGGAGTCGAAACCTATAGTAGCCTAAAACGCTTCTTTGATTACTACGATTACGACAGACCGCATCAGGGCTTAGGTAATCAAACACCGTGGGAAGTCTATCGCCCACGGGGCCGGAAAAGACCGGCGGGCGCTATCTAACGATGGGCCGCCCGTGGTCCGAATAATGGGGTCCACTTCATACATAACCCGGGTGAGCTGAGAAAGTTCCAGCTCGTGTTTTCTCCACCCGGTGGGATATGCCATGTCGAATCAATCTTTCTCGGATCTTCCGAGCCAACAGCGGCGCGAACGTATCCTAAGCAGGCCAGAGGCGAGAGGCGATAGGGTAGAGGAAAGAAATAAGCACTCGATTGGAGAATCAACCATGAACGCTGCAACGGCGTCCGAGATCGCACGCCTCAGAACGATGACGATCACCAAAGTGGTCGAGCGATTCGAATCGCTCTTCGGCGAGAAATGCCGAAGCCGCAACAAACGCTACCTGATCCGACGCATCGCTTGGCGACTCCAAGCTAACGCCGAAGGTGACCTTTCGGAGCGTGCCCGTGCCCGAGCGGCAGAGCTAGCGCTAGATTCCGAAGTCCGCGTCACACCCCCACGCGAAACGATCCAACCGAGACTTGTAACGGCCGATGTCCAGTCGCGACCTGCCTTGGACCAGCGCTTGCCACCTCCAGGCTCGATGCTTCATCGAGAGTACAAAGGCCGGCAAATCCGGGTGCTGATCGTCAGCAATCGTTTCTGCCAAACGATCGAGATCCTCTTGCGCTCCCATCGCAATCGCTCGCACCAGTTTTTTCAGCATTTCCGATTTCATTTGCCTATTTCCCAAATTCCGCACAAGTGGGTGGCCGCCTTAGAAGCCGTCTATCTCCCTTACGCTTAATGATTGCATCGACCACATCAAGTACTTTGGTCCACCTTCCGGCCATTGTACCGCCAAATCGGAACGCTAGCGTTCGCGATGTCCGTAAATTAACCCAACAATTCACAGGGTTTATCTTCAACTCCATAAGCGATTTCAAGTCGCGCTCAGCCGTGTCGTAGGTAACTCCCTGGCGCTTGTGCATTGGAATGAACAGATTCATTTTGACACCAAATGTGAAAATACCGAGTCACGAATCGTCTGATGATCTGCGTTTCTTTCTCTTAGCGCTTCCAGAACTCGATTGTTGCTCAGTTGCGTTCGTTCATAGACTTCGTCAAGCCCATTCACGTGATCGTGATTGTCTAATGCTTCCATCGTCAGAAGTACTGTCTGCTTCAAGTAATACTCCAAATTCGCCGCAGCTAGAGTTAGCTTGAACCTGACCGGCGCACCGTGAACGATGCAGCACCGAATTCGGTATAGTCGATGCAAGTGCCACTGAACTCGAGATAGATGTCCATCGAGTTGCAAACTGCATGCATTTGCATCTGTTAGCCAAATTCTGACACTGTTCGCATGCCGCTCGAGCAACAGGTTTCCTCCCAGAGAATCACACAATGCTTGCCCTTGGTTAGACTGAAGCAGCTTGATCAGCCCTCCAACACTTAAGCCTACTAGATGTTCCGAATCTGCTTCAGTCGCAAAATCTTTGCTCCAACTGACTTTGTAGTGTTTGACTGTTATCAAGAGGTCGCGACAAATTCGGAACAGATATCCATGAAGGATACAATTGCCAATTCGGCGACTTACGGTGGTACCAATGTCTCCTTGCGCGTGACATAGTGCTTCCAGACCCATCCACCAATTGACGAACTTGTCGCTCAAGGATGTACTGTCACGGCCAAAGCGATACTGGCGAATTGAAGCAAGTATCAAGCGTTTCGTCGACCTGTCGATTCGCGGACTTGATGCAAGCGAATTCCGACGTCTTACAAAGGCCTGAAAATCTCCCTCCTGTAGCGACTCCAATGGATTGGGGATCTGCGTTCTTATTCGAACGAATTGTCGCTTTTTGTCATCAAGTCTCTCGACAAGGCATTCCTCATCTATGGAAACTGTCGATTGTTCATACTCAAACTGCAGTAGATCGAGCAGGCTCTCGAGTTTATTTCTAGCCTCTAGCGCGGCATCGTCATGGTAGAGAGATTTGATCGTACATGTTGCGAAACATTGGTTAACATTTATGGAACAGTAAGCGATCTCCTTCTGTCCATGGGGAGTAATTGGAGCCGCTTCCGAGATTGTGAACGAGCCATGGTCATCCAGCTGTCGCGTTTTTGATGAACCCGCAAGTCGAAGCACGATCTGGAACGACTGCTTCTTTTGCTGCAGTTGCGTAAGCATGAAGCTGAGGTTGTTTGCAAATCCTCTGGCCTTCTGCTTAAGGAAATGTCCGTGCCATCCAAAAAGTGTTTCGAGTGACCAACCACGATCAATGAGATCAGAAACAAGCGAACCAGTTAGTTTCTCCGCTCCGTCGAGATCATTCGTTGATACTGCGATTTGCAACTTCTCGCAGAGTGTCGGCAGATACTTCCGCCGAAGTGCCTGGTGTGCATCTGCAAAGTCAATCTTGAGTGTAGTCTTGTTTAACTCTTTGGTTTTTTTCTTGAAGTGGGATTGCATGCACTTGAGAAGTGCCGCAAACTCGGAGGCGATAACCGAATCCTTTTCCAGCAGAAATGCGGCTTCACGAAGTAGTGCTTCAAGATGTTCGTCTTTGATCCTGCCGAGTTCGAGCTCCTCATGAATCTCCCTGATGATGGTCCTTGAGTTTAGGCATCGGGCCCGAAACGAGTCCAGTGACCGAACGTGAGTTAGGCTGTACCAGGTTTCTACAAAAAGTCGCTCACAACCGTTAAGGTTCGCACTGTCGAGCGTACGGCGGTCTAGAATTTGCACGGTTTTCTGCAGGTCCTGTTGACTTAAGCTGGTCCTTGACCGATAGTTAGATGCAATCGAACAACATAGGGAGTTAAGGGCGAACGGGTAGAAACCGTGAGGTTCTCCGTGCCAAACACTCCCTCAATATACCAGAAGGCCACCCCGGCGGGTGGCCTTCTTTGTTTAACGGGGCTTGCGCAATCTAGTCGTCGCTCCGTCGCCTAATCAATGCCTGCTAAGCTGCCACCAGCAGCCGCAAGCTTTTCCTCATGCCAATCTTGGTAGGTTTTGCTGGTCCCTTCCACTCTCCACGATCCTGTTCGACCGCTGACGTTGCCTGCGTTCACGATCACTGCTCCCGCGGTTGGGCTTGAGAAGGCGACGTTTTCTGCAAACACGAAGAACTCAGGCGAGTCGCAAGGCACGAGCTTCTTTTCGAGGACGAGTTGATCGCGGAGGCCGCGGTATGATGTCCAGCCTTGTGGTCCAGTTACACGGGCAGTGGAGCCTTTGAAGACGACGAACTCGCCATTGATCTCTTGGGCCTTTGCCGACGCCCCGGATGGCGAATAGGTGAAGATCGGCGAAACGTCGGTGGTGATCCCGGTTGCTCCAGGTTGGATCACTGGCTTGGCCTGAAGGAAGTTGAAGCCCAGGACTGGAAGGACAAGCTGCATTTGCGAGATGAAGTACTCCATATCCGCTATGTCAGGTTCGGGAAGCGGCGGAATGGGAGGGGCGGTACCGTTGTGAATGGTCGCCCGGTCGGCCTCTTCTGCCAACGAGATCAGGCGACTCTCAATGTATCGTCCGTGCGACTTGGTGATGTTTTGGTCTTTGCTGATGATAACAGCACAGCGGACCCAGAATTCTTTTGACTCGTCGTCATCATGCGCGGTCAATCGTTTGAAAACGTTGTCGCCTTCACCGACGTAAACCTTATCTCTTGCGGGATTCTCTGGATCAGGACCAAGCAGGCAATAGACGCCGGTGCGCTTGACTTCCTCGCGCTTTGCAAGTTCAGCTAGCATCGATCGTGGCGCGACGATGATCTTGCCTGTCCAGTTGATGATCTCAGCCGTTAGGATCTCTGAGGGTAAGCCGTTGACTAGATGGATGCGAATTGTTTTGCCGTGCATTTTATGCCTTTCTCTTTTCTCCATTGCTGGGAGGGGGGCTTATCTTCTGATCCTCGATCAACTGGGCTTCGATCTCTGCAATTATTGCAGGCATTGCCGCCATTGACTTAAAGCATCCATGTTTCTTGATAGCATCAGGTTCTTCACCTCTCCACTCATCATATTTGTTACTCCATTTGCTTAGCGCAGCAACGATGGCTTCACGCGTGGCGGGAGTTTCCAAAAGATCAACAACAATGTGGCGTTTAAACGAGTTGACGTCACGAGCAGGATTGTTCGACCAATTGAGTCTCACGCAGTTCACAAATGAATCGACTCTTATCTGTTCCGCGGGGTCCACCGCCGACACATGCATCATGAGCGTCGGACGAACTCCAGAAAGACTTACAGAAATCTTTCTGTCCGCTGGTCGAAAGTGCGGATGAAACCATTCAGCCACTGAATCCATGGAGTTTGGCGTGAAAGGAAGATTCTTGTGTTTCCCCGAAATGCCGTTACATGTCTCGCAGACCGGGATCAGATTGCTCAGTGACACTGACAGCGTTGGGAAAATGGCGGCAGGATAAAAATGGTCGATGCGACGATTATTGTCATTCAGCTCTCTATCACAGTAAGGGCAGACTTGCGCAGCGGCCAGACCTGTGGCATAGAGGGATTTGACGCTTACCGGACCATCTGGCGTCGGAACGGATTCGCCCCGCAGCCAGTCTTCATATAACGACGTCATCAACAGCTTAAAGGCTTTGTAAACGTCAGATGAATCCCAGTCGATCACCTCGATCGTTCCCGAGACATGGCCAGTATAGCGCAGCTCGAACTGAAAGTGCTGCCATGAGAGTTGTTTGATGTCTTGCTTTGCGGCAACCGGAGCAGCAGCAATTGAGCGGATCGCCTTTCCTCGTGGTCCATTGTTGATCTGCCCCCAGAATCGAGACACCCAGTCCGGATCAACGGTCTTCCAGACGGACTGCAACCAAGCTACGTCAACAAGACGTCCCTCCGGCAATCTGCAGAGTTCTCGGATAAGGCGACGTTGCAACCATACAACTTTCTGCATTTTAGACTCGTCCGAAGTCTTAGGAATTTGGTGAAGCACGTAACTCCTCCAGAATTTCCCGCAACTTTGCCCTTGGCCATCCGCCTCCAACAACACGGACGACATGCTCAAGAACCGCAATGTTCTCGTTGGTCCATTGATAATTTAGTAACGTGTCTAAAACATCATCAGCCCGAGAACCGATGGACTCGGGAGTGTCGAAGACATGTAACATGACTCGCCCTACGTCTGCGCCAAAGGTTGAAAATGAGACAGGTTTCAGCTGGGACTTCCCCTCGCTACGGATCAGTCGAATAATCTCGCTAGCGAATGCATCCGTCAGCGCGATACTCGTATGAGTAGCAACTAGAACGTGGGACTTTGTGGTTTTGAGTATGTTGTCGTCAACAAAATCAATAATCTCTCGTTTCCACGAGTCATTGAAGTGAGTCTCAGGTTCGTCGAGCAGAAGAAGGCTGCCGTGCTGCTCACTTAGCAATAGAAGCAACGACATTCGGCCAAGGAGCATTTGCTCGCCATCACTAAGATTATCCCAGTTGACTAATGCATCATCAAGTTCACCGTCGCTTGCTTGAACTTGAGTAACCCGCTTGATTGTCACATCAACATCATCAATGATGCCTGCGGTACGCAAGCTGTGCAGTCGATCAAATACCGGCCATCGCGCAAAGCGTGGCTCTACGTTTGATTCATATTGTGAGGGCGGCGCGGTACAAAGTATCCTCAATACAGCCTCTGCACCGGAGGTTGCACCGGCAACACGCTTGATAACTTCCCTTACCTCAAACGGTATCTCGCGATCCGCGTAGATCTCCCTAATTTCTTGTTCCAAATCAATTCGCTGCGGCCCCAAATCGATTACTAGTTGAACTCGATGCAATGGCTGCTGTACGACCTCTTTTGCCAGAACGCACAGAACAAGGAGCTCGGCGTGGACTTCCGAGTCCAACATGTAAGTTTGCTGTCGATACGTAATGCTTAAGTGTGATGGAAACCACCAGTCAACTTCGTTCAACAGAACTCGCGCTGACTTTTTCTTCGGCCGATTACCACGTTGGCTCTCAGCAATATCAGCCAGAAGTCTTAGCCTCCATTGCTCACGTTTAGTTCTTTCCTGAATATCTTGAAATTCCGCAGATGCGACACAGAGTCCAATCGTGATGGCCGCAAACTTGAGATCTAGCGGAGTAAGCAGTCTACATCGAGAGCCGAGAATCGAATTATTTGGGTCAGCAAGTCTTCGTAGTTCATCACGTTGGCTTGAATCGAGTTCAACTTCAGATGTGCTTAGCTCTCTGTGTACATCCCATCCTCGTGGTCGCTCGTCAATTAGCTGATCAGCAGTAATGACAACTAAGTCCTGCTCTGGCAATTCAGACGCTGAGACTTGCGTCCAGGGGGCTAATGCCCCTGAAGTGTATGCCAGCAATGGGTCCGGCAGCGTAGCTGTAATTCGATAGTCACCCTGTAAAGCTGATGTATCAAGCAGTACACCGTGTTGTATCACGCTCTCAAGATTCTCGGTGTTGGTCAGCCATTTGAACCAATCATCCCAATCACCGTGTTCATCTTCGTCAACAATGGATTCCGCGATAAAGAAGATCCCACCAGAAATTGAGTGCCCCGGATGGTGAAAGAAACAGGTTCTCGGTGCTTCAGCGGTGGAATGGTTTACAGCGTCGTAAACCATCGAAACAGGAAACGGAAACGGGCGAGACTTTTCATTGCTCGCGCCAGACAGCCACCGAAAAGTTTCGTTGATAGCTCTCAAAAGACTTGATTTACCAGTACCGTTCAATCCAACGACAAAGTGAAGAGCACCCTCCCGTGAAAGCTTAGGCAATTTGTCAAAAATCGGGTCTCGATTGAACCGGATACGAACATCCTTAAGCACTCCATAGTTTGGAAGAGAAAGGTAACGCAACAACATTCGTTACTCGCTCCCGCTATCGTACGTACTTCGCTCATCAAACATTGCTCTCGCAGCTTCAAACGCCTCTTTGTTCCGCAAAGTCTTCTTCCCAAGACCACTTAAACGTGCAACTTCGCTCGACCCTACGAGATCAGGCTCAACGCTTAAACTCGCAGCAGACTTCGATGATTTAGGCAATCGATATGCATTTCCGAACGCCAACCCTACACTTCCACCACCACCGGCGCGCTGACTCACGGCTTTGATCAGACCGAGTGAAACTAGAACATCAAGATGCCGACGGACTGAATCGAGAGACAGGGTGTCTAGCGGTTCTTGCAGTTTTTTTGATATAGAACTAAGCGTGAAAGTACCTCCATTCTCGTTGGGATCGAGGTTCTGGATTTGCTCCAGCAATTTTCGCTGCTCACGGTTCAGTGCTGCGATACGTCCGTCACTATCGTCGTGACGGTCGTGAATGCGATTATCGGCGATCAGTATCTTTACGCCGTTCTCGCGGAACCATCGATCCCGGTCAGAAGCCTCGCGAGCAAGTAGCTCTAGGTTCTGAGATCGCCAGTCGGCTGTAAGTTCGCCACTGAAGGCGTAGGCGAGAAGAGACTGCTGCATCATTGTTTCCAGGGTTCTTGCAGCATCTTGGTGTTTTCGACAATGACGTACATCATTCACTCTTGCGACGAAAGTTGCTTGAAGTTCAAGTGGAGGGATTGGGATACGAATCCGTCCGTACTCGTCCGTGTTGATGTTGACTTGAACCACAGATTGCCGTGTATTCTTGAGGAATAGCCGTCGCCCTCCCGGAGTGATAAATAGACTGTGAACAAAATGAGGCAATAGTTTCTTTGGGTCGAATCGTACCCTCATTAAATGCGAATCGAAAGCGATACCGTCTTGCTGCTCCTCGACGACTACGGACTTGCCCAAGTGATCAATGGAACCGATTGCTCGTACGAGTACGACATCACCGGTTCTTACCAGATGGCGTTTCTCGTCGATGGATTCGTGCGGAACGAGACCGGCGTTCGCCAAGTCAAGTTGATTGTCTTGAATGTCACCAACGCGAATGCATAAGACGCCGTCACCAGACGGATCGGCGGGTGTCATGGTTCCATAGTTCGGCTTGATTCTGTAGGCACGCGAAAGAGGCTCGACCGGCCAATCTTTCGGATTTAGGAGTGGATCACCAAACATCTCGTTGAAGATGGCGGGGATGAGTTGGGTGGTCAGGTCGTCGGCCTTCTGACGAAGACAACGGATGTCGCGGGCCTCGTTCAGAATCTCAACAATTCGCCGCTGTTCACTGAATGGCGGAATGACGATAAAGGTTGATAGCACGTCGTTAGGGGGTAAATTTGCAATGTTTGTGGTTTGTCGAGATCGTCGCCGAAGATGAGATTGGACGGCGTTGTTCGAAAGCCACAGGTAGGCGTACTCTGGATCGAGCAGATCAGATTCGACTCTGATGCGAGAAATGAACCCGCCGAAGATGGATTCTTCGTCGATCGTCCGAATAAGACAGCACTTTCCAACCAGTGTGTTCGAGTTTGCTGTAGACATCAGAATGTCACCAGCACGTAGTTCGTAGTCTCGGTCTCGCACTAACGTCGCTGGGATATATGTCACATCGCGCGTGTCCAACTCCTCTTGAATGTTGGAGGTCCGGAAACAAGCTATTGCTCCAGGTACTTCTTTGTCTACGACATCGCTTGCAGAAAATGCGATGCCATTCTTGATCGTACAAAGGGCAGACAGTCGGACTCGAATCCAGTGAAGAGGCAAAGATAGCGTCACCTGGCACCTCCCACCAATTTCAACAATTGGCTGAGCTTGGCACGTATGTCCTCGTGGACCTTGTCAAGCTTTCCGATCAGTACAGCTGGTACATCGTGATGACTCGCAGCAAACACGAATGGCTTATGCCTTCCTGCAGACAGGTTCAATTCCGCTGCCTCGATGCAATCGGGATCGAGCAGTTCCAGATAGTCTGTCTTGACGGTGCCGTTGTTCTCAAAGGCATCGCATTTCTCGATCAGCCACGTCACATACGCGGGATCAACTAGCCCCGTCGGGTCGTGTGTCGGCTTCTGGACTTCAGGAACCTGATTGAGCGGATCTACCCAAGATTCTTGTTTCGCCCACGCCCGGACCGGAGTGACCCAGGCAAGTACGTCGGATGTGGACTCTGCATCTGCCTTCGCCGGTTTCTGATCATGCCGATTACTATCGACGCTGCGCAGGCAAATGTCGTAACCATCAAGAACCGCAAATTCCTTCAATATCTGATCGAGATCTTCGATGGTCCACACCACCTCTTCCGCCTTGCTCAGTTTTTGTTTCTGCACGATAATTGTCTCAAGATTAGACTGCAGTTCAACCTTTAAATCAGCAAACATCTGTTTCAGTGCATTTAATCCAAATTGATCATACTCACGATCCAAAATCGAAGCATCACGATTTCGCCTAAGCAAGTCGTTGAGCCTCTTAGTTAGAGCCTTGTCTACGTACTGCGTGGCTTTCTCAAAATGCTCCGAAGGTAGCTTTGCACTCGCTCCCGCATTCCACGCAGCGCTCTTCAATCCTCTTACCGTTTTGTCTATATGATCCTTCACTTGCCTAATCACTGCTTCGGTCATTCTCTGTGGATCGCGAGGCAGTTTCGGAAAGATCTCATTTAACGCAAGTGCATGACCTTTCTGAGATGCCTCATCGGGAAAAACCCGAAGGAACTCGTCGTCAATTACTCTCCAACGTTCATTCCAGTACTCCGGTTGGAAGTAGTGCGTTGCCGTTGCAGCAGTTCGAAGTTTTGGCAGATCAGAGCCCTGGACAACATCGTACCAACTGTGAAACTTCTCGCTTGCGTCGAACAGATCGTTGTTTTGGCCAGGACGGTCTTTGCGTTTCTGATCGAGTGACTTAGCCTCTTCCGCCACTTCGTAGAACCAAACTTCCTTCGTTCGCGGATCCCTTCCGGCTTTGGGTTCATCTCCAACCTTCTTAAAAATCAAGATTGAGGTTTTGACGCCTGAATAAGGGTTGAAGACACCGCCTGGCAGCGACACGACACCTTCCAGTGTATTCTCGAACAAAAGCTTGCGACGTAGTTCGCGGTGAGCGTTGGTCGAACCGAACAATACACCGTCCGGAACTACCACTGCGCAACGTCCTCCGATCCGCAGAAGATCGAGCATTAACCAAACGAATAGAAGCTCGCTTTTGGTTGTAAGTGGACTCTTGCCCTTCCATTCCACTCGGCTCGATTTCTTCGAAAGGTCGCTTTCGTCAACGGTACCCGTGAACGGTGGATTCGCAAGTATGTAATCAAAGGAGTCACTCAAATCGTCCGGTAGTTGTTTGGATAGACTGTCAAGTTGATCGATACGGGGGAAATCCAAGTCGTGGAGAATGAGATTCATCCAAGCAATTCGGACCATCGTTCGATCGTTGTCATATCCAAAGAAACAATCGTTAGGATTCAGTTTCTTTGGAAGTACTCCGAATGTCCGATGGGGAGTCCCATCCCATTCAAGCCGTAGTTGATCGTCATCTGTTGCTTTTCTTTTCCAATGAATCAACGTATTCACGAGAAAACCACCAGTTCCACAGGCCGGGTCGAGAATTCGCGTTGGCTTTTTGTTCGTGAATGGCTGTGGATCAAGCAGTTCGATCATGAATCGTATTATGTGGCGTGGCGTACGGAATTGTCCGTTCTTGCCCGCCGTCTGTATCTCGCCGAGCAGATACTCAAAAATGTCCCCCATAATGTCAGCGTTGGAACCACCGACAGAATTAAAAAGATCGTGGATAGCTTGGACCGCGCGACTAAGCGTTTCGGTCTTGTTGGGGTCAAGAACAAAGTATGCGTCATCAAGACGTCCAGTGATCTGGGCCAAGGAGTCCTCTTCTTCAACCTCGTTGCCCTTATTCTTACCTTTCTTTTCTTTCTCAGCCTTCGCTGACTCTTTAAGCCATTTCTCTAGGTTGCGCAACCAAGGAAAAACGATGTCATTGAGTAATGCAAATGTTGGCTTCTGCCGAATGTTCTCCCATCGACAGACATCGTAATCGACTTCGACCTTCTTCCCACTCTTATCCATTTTCTTGTAATAAATGGATGGCTTACCGGAATCGACGCGAACCTGGTCGAAGTTTTCCAGTTGACGCAAGAACAACAAATACGTGATCTGTTCAATGGCGACCAAGGGGTTTGTCATACCGGCCGACCAGAACATATTCCAGAGGCCGTCGATTTTGCCGCGAAGTTGTGGTGAAAGCATGGGGTTTCCTTACGCTGCTAAACTGGATGCGAGTGCGATTAAGTCGTTAAGTTGATCAACGCTAAAGAGTTTGACTGGATCGCCAATTCGGTTGAAGGGAGGCTGCTTTAGGTCTTCAATGGAACTGACCTTTGAACGCGTTAACACGAACTGTCTTAATGTGCGGATGAACATTAGTTGGGTTGCATTCAACCGCTGGTTAGCCGCGATCCATTCATCGAATGCTTCTGAAATCTGTTTCTCACGTGACGGAAGCTCGGCGACATTCAAAATATGCGCAAGAAAGCCTTTCAAGTCAGCCTCTGGCATAGCGTATACCTCACGCAGCTTTTCTTCCGTGATGAACAAGTCGGGGCGTTCAAGCAGACTCGCGACTGATTCCATCTCGTCCTCGGTAAGATCTTCACCGTTTCGAAGCTTTTGTAACGCAGGGCTACGCTCCGAAAGATCACGAATATAGGACTCGACTTGCTTGCGATAAGTGTCGACGAAAGCACCTTCTCCAGACGGGCCGAAAACGATCCAATGCCGCTCTCGAATCTCGTCGCGAATCGAAAGTTTGACCATTTGTCCACCACCAGTTCGCTTGGCGCGAAACCGCATCAAAGGCGTAAACACATCTTGCACCATCCGAATTCGCTGCCAGTCGACTTGGCTCCAAAACGATGACGAAAGCACCTCATCCAATGTGCCAAGAACTCGAAGGACCTCGGGAATATCACGTGGCAATGACGAGAGGTTGTCAACGACTCGATCTCGGAGCTTCTCCGTTTCATCTTGATCAGAATTCAAATGAGCAATGATTAACTGTTGTGTGATGTTCACAAACTGAAGAGTCGTGTAGCTAGCGGCGTTGGAGAACCGAAGGAGTGGCGCAATTGTTAGAGCGAGATGTTGGTGTTTTTGTTCGTCCACTGGTCGCCAGGAATTCACATCAGCAATCAGAAGACGGATCTCGTCGGCATGTGGCGCGACATTGATATTGTCGAGAGGCAATGCCTCGAGTATTCGTTGCATCGAGTCGATCTCAGCTTGAGCTTCGTTTAGCTGATTTCGACCTGAAAGTATCTCCAGTGCCTGGAGTCGCAATCGGAAGATTCGCGTTGGGAGCGGTTCCGTTGACTCACCACCTTGGTCTTCACCATTATTTACCTGCCAATACGAGAAATTGCTCCAGTGGTCAATGATCAGAAAATCATTCTTTACTTCACCTGAAACTGGGTCAGTCCACTTCCGGGTGCCGCGGCCAATCATTTGCCAGAACTTGACTTGGCTGAATACCGGCTTCGCGAATACAAGATTGCGAATTGCAGGAACGTCGATTCCTGTGTCTAGCATATCCACACTGATCGCGACTCGGGGAAAGTCCCGGTTTTTAAAGTCGTCAAGCGATTTCTCTGCTCGTTCCATCTGACTATCGATCACCTTTGCGAGGCCACGTCGCTGGAGGTCGGGATAGAGGCGATTGAAGCTCTGGTAGACCTCCAAAGCATGATTGTGACTTATTGTGAAAATGATCGTCTTGGCTGGGAGCGTTCCTGCTGCGTCCTTAATCGACACGTCCATAAACTCGCGAACAATCGCGTCGTTTGTACCAGTGTTCGTTACTTTCCGCTCGAAGTCCGTCCCATCAAAATCAATCTCGGATGCGTCGATCCCTTGATCGCGAAGTTGTGATTGGACCTCAGCGGGCAACGATCCAGGGTTTAGTCCTTCGACCTGAAACGTCGTTCGTGCAACATGTACAGGCCTATAGGGAACTAAATGATGATCACGAATGGCCTCTTCGAGTCCATAATGAAACGTGGGAAGGCCGTCTGCGCAATCGAATAAGTCGAAGGTGTTGTGATCAATAAAGTCAGTTGGCGTAGCAGTCAGGCCTAAATGAATTGCATCAAAGTGATCGGGTATTGCCTTATAACGGTTGTAGATGGAACGGTGGCTCTCATCAAACACGATCAGATCAAAAAAGCCCGGCGAAAGCTTCTTATACACCGACATCATTCCGGGATAGGTCGCAGCGAGCACACGTGCGGCCGTATCGATCTTCCCTGATTCAATCCAGTCACGTGGGACGTCGGGTAAGTGTTCCTTAAACGCGTCGAGAGCTTGCTTTACCAACTCGCGACGGTCAGCCAAAAATAGTACTCGCTGAATCCACTGGCATCGCATCAGGAGGTCCACGAGCGCAATTACTGTGCGAGTCTTTCCAGTACCAGTCGCCATGACCAGAAGGAATTTGCGCCGTGATGTTTCGATTCGTTCGGCGACTTCGCGAATTGCTTGGAACTGATAGGCACGCTCAACGGTCTTCTTGTTGACGTCGGAAACGCCTATGGGCGTTCTGTACTTCCGCAGAAAGTGCAATCGCTCAAGATCGTCTTGGGTAAAAAATCCGCTGACTCGCCGAACGGGATATAGCGAGCGATCGTGAAAGAAGATCTCATTGCCGTTCGCCAGAAAAATGAACGGGTCGATGCCATCCTGTTGAAGTATTCGATCCGCATAGTCACATGCTTGTCGTTCGCCTTCCATCGGGCTGCGGCTGCTCCGCTTTGCCTCAACAATTCCCAAAGGCTTGTTTCGGTGGTCTACGAGTGCGTAGTCAGCGAACTCATTGCTTTCGCTAACTAATTGGGCGCGCATAATATACTCGTCCACCAGGCGCATCGACGATCGAGACCAACCGGCGACGGATAGTTGTCGGTCAATCAGCTTTTGGCGTGCTTCCTTTTCGGTGGACATGGTTGCGATTCTCGTACTTGGGTCGTGTGATCAATTCCAACCAAGCTCATCTGGGATGAGATGTGGGAGTGACGACCTTGTCAACAATATCCAAGAATTGTTCGAGTTCCTTCCTCTTGAACAGGCGGTAACCGTTGGCCGGATTTTTGTGCATAGGGATTTTGCCTGCCTCTGCCCACGTTCGGACAGTTCCCTGCGACACTCCGAGAATCTCGGCCGCTTCCGCGACCTTCACATACTCGCTCAGTTTGGTCTTCATGCGTTCAGTCCTGCAGAACTCTGTGTCGAATCGGCAAAGTCTACCGAAGTCTACAGGATTTTGATAGCATGGGCAATCGTGCGGGTACGAGGCTAGCCAAAGTCAGTGACACGTTTGGTCACGAGAGTCTGATTTTTTTGCGAGAATCGTTCCTTTCTTTAGGAATTGGCCGGGTGCTGAAGTCAAATCAATGCGAGCTAGAACGTTATCAAAGTGGGTGGTGGCAGCATGCCAGCAGTGTTACCAAGCCTAACGGCGTTTGATCCTGAGACGAGCAGCGAAGGCACGCTTGATCCGCTGGGGCTGTACCTCATCGCTGACCAGCTTGCGACGAAGCTGGTGCCAGCGGTGCGAGAACGTATGCAGCGCATCCGGTTTCTGACTGTCATGGCAGTTGGGGCTGTTCTCAGCGAGGAACTGGATTGGAATGCTGGCGACAGCGGCTGTGAACCATGGCTGGTTTGGGAGTGGCTGGTGGTGGAGGCGTTGCTGCGATCACCAACCATTGCTCCAGAGCTGCGTGGAGTGCCTGGTACGCTGGTGACTAAGCGTGCGCTGAGATCGCATCAGTATCTCGATGAGCGGAGCTACCTAAAGACGCCGCGGATTTTTGGCTTTCACGGTGTGTACAAGCGACTGGCGATTCATCTAGGCCTTGTCGATGTGCACATGAATCCACAGGCCAGCGCAGAAGAACTTGTGCAGGCATGGGCGCGCGATCATGGCTGGATCACTCGGCAAGAGGTTAACCAAGTATTCGAGGTCTGGAGAACTGGCTTGCGTCGTAGTTTGGAAGCAACTCCACCGCGGACACATACTTACTGGAGCGGCGAGAGATGGGAGCAACTTGCGCAGTCAACGCGGCCAGACGGTGCAGGCAAGCACGAAAAGAAAGTACTCAATCGGCTTTTGCTGAACAATGACCATCGCTCACTCGGTGCATTACCCGATATCTGGAGCCTTCAAGACGAGTTAGACGACGACATTTACGGTGAAGAGCGAGTGTTTGCCGAACTGAAGTCCCGCGTACCAGTCCTGCTCCCGTTACTCGATGCGATTACGGTCTACGAAGCGTTCTGCCGAAAGTTGACTGATGGATTCAATCTGATTCGCAAGCATGCAGTATATGCCGATCTGCGAGGGCTCGAAGTTTCTGAACTTGGAGGCGAGTCGAAGTTTGTCGATGCTGTTGCAGATCTGTCTTCCGCGTTTGAGTCGGCGTATTCGACGCTTCAGGCATTCGACGGACCACTGGCAAGCGAATTTGACGAAAGGTTCCGAGCTTTCGCCGAACCGATGGAGTCATCAGAGACTGCAGTCGCCTTGTGCGAACATCATGAATCGATTCAACGTGGCAAGAGCAAATCGGGCAAGCGACCCTGGTTCGATCGGTTGGGTGACGATCGCATTTACCTGCGTCAGCAGTATCGCGAGAGCATCTCAGATCCGATGCCCAATCGTTTCGTTCATGACTACAGGGCGCGACCCATCCGCAACTTCTACAAGGACCTGAAGTAATGGCCAAGAAACGGAAGTCCGACTCTGCCATCGCCATGCTCGAGTTGTGGCGAGCGCCGGCGGGGGCCGGTGAACCGATCGGTTGTCTTGCTACGACATTCACGTTTCAGCCCGGGCTCTTTGAGGAACAGTGCTTGGCTCGCTTCCTGCAAGTTGATTCCGATCCGCAGCGAGAGGAGTTGGCTTATCTGTTGGAACGGGAAGCAAACCTTGGAAAAACATACGCCGGCGTGCTTGTCGATCGATCGCAGGCAGGTGTCGAACATTCTCTCCGCTGGGATGTGTTGTCAGTACACATTCCTCGCGGGAAGCAGCACGCCAAGCTCAGCTTGCTGGCCTGGGAGAATTGCGTGCGTGTCATTGTGAGTTCCGCGAATTTGACGGAACAGGGATATCGCAGTAATCAGGAGGTGACGATCGCCATTGACGGCAATCCGGATGGTGCCGATAAGAAAATCGTCGCCGACGCAGTTCACTTCCTTGAATCTTTAATCGATTTCGTCCCCAGTGGTGAAGGCGAGAGCCCACAGAAGAAGCGTGCAACAGCATTTTTAGAGCAAGTGAAGTTGCTAACTCAGGATTGGCCCCAAGCGACTAACGATCCGTCAGTGAGACAAATGTTGGTCGCAACCTTGCCGCGAAATATCGCTCGATCTGAGGATGCCCGGAGCGCACTTTCTGAGACTGTGAAGGCTTGTCTCAAAAATGGAGGCCCAGAGGAGATTTGGATTGCGTCTCCGTTCTTCGATGTCGGCGACGTGGAAGATGTGACGACAGCCGCGCTTTGCACGGCATTTGCGCGAGGAAGAACACGATCAATTTATTTTGCGGTACCTTCGTTGGACCGCTTGGGAACTGAAGCTCCGCGATTGGCTGCTCCAAAGAGCCTTTTGGCTACGAGCAAGAAGTACGCCGACCACATTGAGTTTGAGATACTTCCACATACAGACGCAGGGGGTAACACGCGTCCATGGCACGCAAAGATGCTGGCATTGCGTCGATACGACGATGAGGGAGGTTACGCTGCTTTGATGATCGGCTCTTCGAATTTCACGAAAGCAGGTATGGGCATCGGCGGCGTTGCGAATGCTGAATTGAATCTTCTGACGATTGCTAAGCTCGGTGGTCAATCCAAAGTCTCCAAACAGCTGGATCAAGTGTGGCCGGAAATGGAGACCGTTGAAAATCTGAGCGAAGACTTGCTTCGAGGTCCAGCACAAGAGCTTGAGGAGGAAGAACGAACCCGGGTTGCATGTGTCCCATTGTCCTTCGTGTCTGCGACTTTTCGTGCGGGCTCCAACCCAATGCTGTCCATTGATCTCGATTCAACAAATCTACCCACGGACTGGTTGTGTCAGTCGCTACCTCAGACACATGGGTTCACTCTTAATGCGGGTGAGTGGATCGCATCGGGGAGCAAAGCGCAAGTTGATGTCGAATGGCAGCATGCGACGCCGCCCTCTCGTTTGCTGGTGCGTTGGCTTAGCAACGATGGTACATGGAGTGAAGGCTTCTTGCCCATCAACGTCGAGTGCCCAGATGATCTTCCGGCACCTACCGAGATTCAGAGCATGTCGGCCGATGATCTGCTGATGATCCTCGCTGCCTCCGATCCAGGGGCTGCCTTGCGAGTTTGGACCAAGACCATACATCGAAGTGAAGACGGTTTTGATGAGGACTTAGACTCGGCTGAACCTGCAGACTTGGACCCGCTAAGGGCATATTCCTTGGCAAATACCTTTCTACACCGGATTAGAAACCGAGCACGCATTTTTGCGCGATTGAGGCAAAACCTAGAGCGTCCAGCGCGAACCAAGCAAACACTGCTATGGCGACTGGAAGGGTTTATTGGTGTCAAGGCACTGGCGGAGCGATTGTGCGCCGAAGCCATGACGAGCTCGACCAATGCCGAACAGGCCCTGTTGTCGCTTATCGACTTCATCATTCTGCTTCGCGAAGTGAACTACTCAGATGAAGTCGGTGCAGTAACGCGTGAACAATTCGATGCCATCTATCTACCGTTCCTAAGCAACTTGGTCCGATTTTTGGACCAACGCGTACGATCTGACATCGCTAGGTTTGGAAGAGATCTGCTCGCATTTTGGGGAAGGACAATCAAGCAATGTCAGCAGTAGATACCTTCCAAATCGTGGACAGCTTGGTGCTGGGCTCAAAGCAGAATGAGCATGTTCCCATTGCCGACCAAGATCGCCAAAAGCGTGAGACGATGGAGATTCTCAAACGCCTGCGAATTCAACCTGGTGTCGTCTTGGCAGACGAAGTAGGGATGGGAAAGACATTTGTTGCTCTGGCAGTGGCCTATTGCGTTGGATTGCAGAGTAAGCGTGGACCCGTTGTGGTAATGGCGCCGCCCAACTTGATTGACAAATGGGCCAATGACCTAAAGACGTTTTGTGAGCTCTATGTCTCGGGGCACAAACCGATCGATCGAAACCTGGCGACTCCGAAAGAGCTACGTGCCAGCGATGCGTTTCGATACGGTATAGCGAGAAGTAGCGTCGACTTCTTGAAGTTGTTGGATGACCCGGCGCGTGTTCGATGCCATATCGTGTTTCTTGCACAAGGATCAATGGCAAGGCGTCAGTCTGACAAATGGGTTCGACTAGCACTGGTGCGCGAGGCTTTTCGGAGGCATGCTCGCGGCAAATCAGCCTTGGTCCAGGTTCGAAAGGTTGCTCATCGATTTATGGCGGAGTTGTTGCAAGCACTGGGAGAGCAATCCGCAAGTGGCTGGAAGGAACATCTTTGGGACGATCTCTTGCACAAAGATCCAAGAGAATGGAGGGATGTTTACAACGCTGAGGTCGGCAATCAGAAGCGTCAGCTCGAGGATGATCCGGTGCCAGTAGCAGTTCTCAAGGCTTTAGAGAAGGGCAAGCTTGACCTGCGGCCGCTTGCCGAAGCACTAGAGCAAATGCCACTGCGAAAAAGTGAAAACCTTTCAGCTCGGCTCACGGTGGTTCGACGTGAACTGAAGAGAATGGAGGACATTGCGTGGCGAGAGCTTTTGGCAAAAGCTTCGTGGCGTTCGCCGTTGCTGATCATGGATGAAGCACATCATCTGAAAAACCCATCGACCAACTTGGCTCGACAGCTTCAGTCCCCAGACTCAGATCAAGATCTGCGAGCCGGCGAAGGGGCGCTCTCCCGCGCGTTTGATCGCATGTTGTTTTTAACAGCAACACCATTCCAACTCGGACATCAAGAACTCATTCGAGTTCTTCGGAGGTTTGGCGACATTCACTGGGACAAGCACTCGGAGTGCATGGAGCCAAGCATTTTGAATCAGAAACTTGATGAACTAGAGAAAGCACTAACCGAGAGTCAAAGAGCCGCTATCCAATTACAGAAGTGTTGGCAGCGTTTAGGGCCAACGGATCTGCCATCAGATGTTGAGCCGACGCAATGGTGGAAAGAGATTCAGGAGAAGGAACTGCCGTCGCTGACAACGCGCCAAAGGTCTTTGCGTGAATCTTTTGAGAAGTGCCTGCAGACGCGGAGTATTGCCGAAGAGCAACTTCGCCCTTGGTTAATTCGTTTCAACAAAACGGATAATTGGGCTAACTTGGCAGTGAAACGCAGGATTCGACTTTGCGGCGCGGCAATCCATAACGATCAAGTCTGCGAAGATGGATTGGCAGTGCCACCAGACCAACTCTTACCCTTCTTTCTCGCAGCACGGAGCGCAGCTGCGCCCGGTAAGGAGCTGTTGGGTGAAGCACTATGCTCATCGTACGAAGCTTTTCGTCACACTCGACAACACAACCAGCATGCCCGCGACGAAGAAGAACCGCAAAACTCGCCAACGCTTATTGGCGATAGCACTCATTCAGACTGGTACCTCCACGAGTTCGATCGTGCGCTATTGTATGTCACGGGGGCAGCGCATCCGAAGATCGCTGCAACGGTCGGGCGGGTCGTTGATTTGTGGGAGCAGGGCGAGAAGGTTCTCGTTTTCGCATTCTATCGTCACACCTGTAGAGCTTTGCGACTGCACATCAGCAATGAAGTCGAAAAACGTAGCTATGCGCTAGCTCGTCGTCGACTGGCGGCCTCTGGGCAGACAGGTGTAACCGATAAAGCGATCGACGAGCTCGTTGCCAAAGTCCAGCGGAGCTACTTCGACGATGTGAAGACAACCGGCCGGCAGGTCTTGGATGAGGAGCTGTCGCAGATAGTCGATTCTAAACTTGCGGAGAATCGTGGCGAGGCGATTTCGGATTTAGTGCGCGACGAGCTTGTTGACATCATGCGGCGGTTCATGCGAGTGTCGACAACCTTGGTGCGAGCATTTCCAATTCACCAGCTCGAGACGGTCAACCCCGCGCAAGCGGTCAAGATCATGTTGAATCACGAAGATGGCTCAAAGTTCTCTTGGCATCGCAAGTTCGAGGCGTTCATTGATTTCTTCGTCCGACGCTGCTCTTCGGCAGAGCGAGAGGGGTTTCTGGAGGCAGCGCGGAGAACGTCTACCGGTGCCATTCGTATCAAGGTCGATGAGACGCTCACTTCAGAGCAAGTAGAAGGGAACGACGGGTTCACGATGACGCTCGCGAATGTTCAAGAGGCAACCGGCCTGACGGATCGTGACCAGCGTACACGTCTCATGCGATCGTTCAACACGCCATTCTTTCCCGACATACTTGTTTGCAGCGAGGTAATGGGTGAAGGCGTGGACTTACACCGTTATTGCCGAAACGTTATTCACCACGACCTGGCATGGAACCCCAGCCAGATTGAACAGCGAACTGGTCGAGTTGATCGGCTTGGGTGTAAGGCTGAGAATCGTCATTCGATTCATGTCTACTTGCCGTATGTTGCAGGAGCATCCGACGAGCGCCAGTTCCGTGTGATGCGAGATCGCGAGCAATGGTTCCGCATCGTGATGGGACAAGACGAAGTCACGAAGTTGATACCCAATGATGACGCAGGCTGCCGGCCAAACTTACCGCAGCAGTTCGTCGAGCAACTGAGCTTCAATTTAGAAATTTAGAATCAATGCAGCCGGGGCTATACGACCATTTACTGACAAAAGCAATTGAAGCGGAGATCGCCAGATTGGGTGATCCGCGTCTGGTGGCTATCGCGCCGGTGGATGCAGAAGAGTCGCATTCGGTTCTGGCCCAGTATTTGGAACGGTTGATCGCTTCGACCCTAGCGTTGCATCGTGGCTCGGATGCGGCCGAGAAGCAGCGGCTATTGGTTGAGCGGATCGTTGAAACGCTCTCGGAGGTCCTTAGCGAACAAGACTCTGCTGGCTTTAGTATTGCGACGCCGTTACAGCGACTGCTGGCGATTCATCGAACTGTGAGCGGTTCCACCAATGATCGCCCAGACAGTCCGCTGTCGCGATCGTCGCTATTCACCGGCACCCGGTTGGATGCGAGTCTTGGCAGCCAACTCCGAAAAGAGATCGCGACGTGCGATCGTGTTGACATCCTTTGCTCATTCATCAAATGGAGTGGCTTGCGAGTCTTGCGGGACAACCTGCGTGAGGTGTCGGAACGATCTGCTGGCGATGGGCCTGTGATTCGCGTGATCACGACGAGCTACATGGGGGCGACCGATCCCAAGGCCATTGAAGTGCTTCGAGCGCTGCCGAGAACTGAGGTACGAGTTAGCTACGATACGAAACGAACGCGTTTGCACGCGAAGGCTTATCTGTTTCGTCGGAACACAGGATTCGGCAGCGCATACGTTGGATCGGCGAATCTTTCGAACGCAGCGTTATCTGAAGGACTTGAATGGACAACCAAGATCAGCCAATACGAGTTGTCGTATCTCTGGGACAAAATAACGGCCACCTTCGAGACCTATTGGCAAGACGACGAGTTTCAAGCATTCGACGAGCAGGCTGTCCCAAGACTACGCGATGCGATTCAACGCGAACGTCAGGTTTCATCGGACTCCCCAACAGCGATCAACTTCGATCTGCGACCCTTTCCCTTCCAAGAAGAGATTCTCGACATCATCGCTGCTGAACGTGAGGTCCAGAACAAGCATCGCCACCTCGTGGTGGCTGCGACAGGTACTGGCAAAACGATGATCGCCGCGTTTGATTATGCCCGTGTGGCACAGCAACTTGGGCGAAAACCTCGGTTGCTGTTTATCGCTCACCGCAAAGAAATCCTCCTCCAAGCCTTGGCTTCGTTCCGCTGCGTCGTTCGCGACCAGAACTTTGGCGATCTGCTTATTGACGGCCACGATCCAGGGCAGCGCGATCATCTGTTCTGCTCAATCCAGAGCTACAACTCGCGGAATCTGATCGACCAAGCGACCGATCGATTCGAGTACATAGTAGTCGACGAATTCCATCATGCGGCCGCACCGAGCTATCAAGCACTGCTCGATCACGTTCAGCCGACGATCTTGCTGGGGCTGACTGCGACGCCCGAACGCTCGGATCAACTCGATGTACTGAGCTGGTTCGGCGGGCGAGCCAGCGCAGAGATCCGGCTACCCGATGCGATCAACCGTCGCTTACTTTGCCCTTTCCAGTACTTCGGAGTCGCCGACTCGGTAGACCTCGACGGTCTTGCTTGGCAGCGTGGAGGCTACCGAGTCGATGACCTAAATCGCCTTTATACTGGTAACGACATTCGAGCAAAGCTGATTCTTGATAAACTCTATGATACGGTTTTGAATCTTGCAAACGTTCGTGGATTAGCCTTTTGCGTCAGCGTTGCCCATGCCGAATTCATGGCAAGGTTCTTCAATGACAACGGCGTTTCGTCGATTGCCCTGTCGGCCCAGTC
>Ga0172376_10002450_pt1 | contig 22657 bp, 13 predicted proteins | sample Lak35m_FD_121114 | JGI IMG/M metagenome (GOLD analysis project Ga0172376, IMG submission 121114) | Freshwater microbial communities from Kabuno Bay, South-Kivu, Congo - kab_092012_35m | ecosystem: Environmental > Aquatic > Freshwater > Lake | place: Democratic Republic of the Congo: South-Kivu... | reverse complement strand
TGGCTCGCCGCCGCTCCCACCCTTTCCCCAGTCCAAGGGGAGGTGGAGCCGGTGGCGTACCCGCGCGTAGACGGGAAGATCGCGCCTCCGGTCGAGATCGGCTATACCAACTACCGTGGCGAGTTCGCGGTTCGGTGCATCATTCCGTTATCGTTCTGGTACGGATCCACCGACTGGCACCCCGAACCGCAATGGCTGGTGAAAGCCTACGATGCCGACAAGGGCGCGGAACGCGACTTCGCATTCAAAGACTTCGGCCCCGCTCCCCGGCATGGGAGTGAGCCATGAGCGAGATGACCGAACTGGTAGCACTGCTACGGCGAGAAGCTGCCGAGCGAGACCGTTCACCTGAGCACTTCGATCCCGCCTTGACTGATGCAATGAACGCAGCCGCCGCAGCCATCGAGCGGCTGGAGCGGGAACGGGACGAGGCGCGAGATTACGCGGCAAAAGCACGTATTCGCGAGAACGCGGCCAATGACGCCTGTATCCATGAGCATAACCGCGCCGAAGCCGCCAAACGGGAACTTGCAGAAGCGTATACTATCATCCAACGCGCCCGCGCAGCACTGGAGGAAAAGGATGAGTGAGACAGCAAACACCACCCCGCTTCCGTGGGGGATTCACACCCTTGCGCGCATCTACCCCAGCAAGAACAGCATCGCCGGGCTCCCGAGCGGGCGTGTAGTACGGGCCGTCTGCGTTCCATATGACAGCCCACGTAGCCGTGTTGTCGCGGCATGGTGGGTGCTGACTGGACGGGCCTTCGCCCTGTGGTGGCCGAAACCCGGAGAACTCGAAGACCTGGAGGCAAAGGATGAGTGAACACACGCTGAAGACTCTGGCGCGGTACTGGGATGCCGTGGCCGACGGTCGAAAGACGTTCGAGGTGCGAAAGAATGATCGCGCGTTCCAGACCGGGGATATCCTCATCCTTGAGAAGTGGGACGACGACGAGGGGCGCTACTACATCACAGAGCCGGGCATGTTCAGCGCCGTGAAACTTCGCAAGCGGATCACGTACCTGCTGCAAGGCGGGCAATTCGGCATCGAGCCGGGTTATTGCGTGCTGGGGCTAGCCGATGGCTAACCTTGGAGGCGCTTGAGTATCTTCCTGACCCCGCTCACCACCAAATAGAGCACTAGGACGATCAGGATGATAGGGGACATCCTGGCCAGGGAGCTGACTACTTTGCCACCTGCATCAGGCTTATCCAGTGTCAAAACAACCCCAAAGGCCAAGAAAATAAAGACCCCGGTCATGATCTGCTTCAACATCGACATAGCACCAGTCCCCATCGCAATAGGGACTGGTGTAGCCTGATGAGGACCCCAGCGTCAACGAGCCAGGTTGATCCAGGGGTTGAGCTGCCAGCTACCGATACCCATGCCGGGCCCGATCGAGTAGCCGAGCTTCCCATCGTTCAGGATCCCGACGATGTTATCGCTCACTGGTGTACCGATGTCCCCGATCATTGGTAACGACGGCACCGAGACAGCAAGCAAAGCCCTCAGCGGGTTATGACGCAGCAGGTAAGCCGCCTCCTTCATGATGCGCAACTTGTAGTTGTAGAACCAGAGCAGACCAATGCTCTCGAGGTACTGACGGCTGCGACCCGCGAGACGGTTGTAGTTTACGAACGCCTCATTCACGGTAGCAATGGCGCCCTCCTTCGACGACTTTTTACGACTGGTCAGGTCATCATAGAGTACCGCCTTGGCGACGAAATCACCGTACTGGACCGCACGAGCGAGGCCCTGGAATAGGGCCGTGTCCCTGGTCACCAAGCCATACCTGGCAGCCGTCCTTAACGGCTCACTGAGTGCACTGATCTTGCGCTCGATGAAGGTGCTCCACTTTCCATCCGATATAGCCAGGTCCTCCGCGGTAACCTGACCACTCGAGATGGCCGAGAACTCACCAGCCTCGATCAACGGCCAGATCGACATGCGTCTGTAGCTGTCCTGGATCGCCTGGATCTGGTTCGAGATCTTGAGGGAAGCACCTGAGTCGTTACGCCCTTCTGCAGCTCGTAGATCAGCCTCGAGGTCGATCTCACGCTGCCGACGCTTCACATAGGAGCTTATCTCCGTTGTCTTGGCGCCTACCCCATGGAGGATGGCCCTGACCGGCACTCCGCGGCTCATCAGCTGGAACATGTTCGAAAGCATGTTGGCCGCAGGAACGATCACCGATCGAACTACGATCATCTGCTTCACCCCCGCGACAACTTCCTGGATATTTCGCTCAGATCCGACCAGGGTCTTGAAAGCGTCCCTGTTGAAGACAGCTGTCGCGAGCTTCTCCATGTCGTTTGCAATCTTGGGGTTCCACCGCGTCTGACCAGTGAACAGGTCACCTACTGAAGCTTGCCGTGCTCCGAATGTGTCGAGAAGCATGTCACGACGCACCATCATCACTCCAGGCCCGAAGACTTGCTCGATATAGGCCTGGGCCTGGTCGGGGATAAGGCTCACTGCTTCGATCAGCACCTTGTCGTCAGTCTTGGGATCCAGCTTGGCGATGTTCACGAATTCTCGTTCACGGCCAGCTGCTTTTCCCTCGACCCAGATACCGTGCAGTTTGTCGATCAGCTGGTGGTTCACTTCCTGGGCCAGCAGCTCCTCAGCCTGACGACCACGCCAGACACCGATCATCGCAGCCAGGTCCGAAGAGCGATCCAGCTTGGAGAGCATGCGGGGATCCGCGGCACGTTCAAAGGCCACCACCCTACCGTTGCCATCATATACCGGCAGCAGATTTTCGTCAGTGTTGGACTGGTTCACCAGCATCCTCTGGATCAGCCTCACCATCTGCGGATCTTCGATCCGCCCAGCCATAGGCTCACCGACAGTGAACCCAGTCTCAGGATCCACGCCAGAAGCCGTCTGATGTACCGTCTGCAGCACGCCCTGGTTGAACACCGCACGACCTGACACAGGTGCGAAGTAATAGCTTCGCTTGCCCACAGATCGATCAGCCGAGGATCCAGAGTAGGCACCAACCCGGGTGTATCCGCGGCTGACCATCTGGGCATGCTCTCCATCTGACACGATGACGAGAGATCCTTCGTTCTGCGCCTCCGCCGGCAGATGTCCCTTGTAATGGTTGACCCGAGCCCACGATGTCATCTGGGTCTTGGCCATCTCATCGGTGCGTTGGCCCATCAGGTAGCTGGTGACAAACTCGACACCAGGCTTTTCCCCATTGTCGATCAGCTCCGCCACCGCGGCCAGGGATCCAGCATCGGTCTCATTGATCGCATAGAGCGTCACCAGGCGGTCTACTTCATCGACCATTTCCTGGGTCGGGTTCATATTGCGGATGCCCGGTACCGATAGCGCTGCGATCGCATAGGCATTTCGAAGCAGCTCAGAGCCATGCTCCCCAGACACCATGAAGTGAGCGAGCTGCCGAGCCTTATCGAGGATCCTCTTATCGAAGGAACTCTCGAGCTTACGGATCTCCGCGGTACGGGAGGTGCTATCCGTCAGCATCTTCAGGGCCCCATCAAGACCATAGACCCGACTGATCGCAGCCAGATCGGTCTTGCCCAAGGCCCTGTACATCGCAGACCACTGCTCAGCGCTCACCGCTTTGGTGAAGGCACTGTTCAGCTTCAAGGGGAGTTCATCCCGGAACTGCTGTCGGACCTGCTGTACGGTAGCCCTGACCTTGGAGATCATATCGAAGATCGGGGCATTCTCCCTGGTTCGCCCAACGAGATCCGCAATGAGCTCCTTGATCGGGTTCCATCCGTCGATCTTGTTGAGCTGGGAGATCAAACCCAAAGCTGCCTCGGTGGACTTCTGCTCATTGATGGCGGTTGCCACCGCACCAACAAACGTGGCTCCGACCTTCACTGCCCGGTTCTTCGTGTTGCGAACCACCTCTGCGGATTTCTCCGCAACAGCAGCACTGGTTTCCTGCAGCTGGTTCGAGAGATACGCTTCAACCTTGTCGAGCTGGCTTTCTCCAAACCGCTCGATATAGGTCCTCTGGTCGCCAACGTTCTCGATCATGGAGAGCATCAGACGATCCAGGGCCTCCTGAACGTTGGCGCCCCTACCCTTCTCACCAGACAGAAGGATGGAGAGACGATCCACCGAGGCCATTGCGACGTTCTCGACAAGACCATCCAGCCCGCTCGAGCTGCTCTTGTCCCACTTCGGCTTGTCGAATTTCGACAGGATACCGCGGAATTCCTCGCTGGTCATGGACAGGGCCAGAAATGACGACATCAGGGATGACCGGCCAAAGGCATCGATCGTGGTCCCGAACTTGCCAAGTACCAGATCGAGCTTGTCACGGGCCTGCTTTTCATCATTCGGATCAGGAGGCACCTGGTCCGCATCGTCCATGAAGTCGGTGTATTTCAGCTGCCCGACGACATGGGCGTACAGATCCTCCATACGCGACAACGCATTTGGATTGAGCTCGATCTCAGTCATCAGAGCTCGCTGGATCGAGGCGAACGTGCTGGCAGCCTGCATCGACTTCAGATCGGGGAAGTGGAAGGCAAACTGAGAAGTGATCTGCCCAGTCAGTGCACGGTTCTTCATATCCGCCACAGTACGGGTCGGGCGCGTCACCTTGCTGAGCGCAGAACCATCTCCCTCGAGCCAGGAAGTGATCCGGCTATTGAGGCGCTGACGAATGGTCGACAAGCGATCATTCGATCCAAACGCCTTGGACTGGTACATCGCCACAGCATTGGCATCCTGCTGCAGACTTTCCAGCTGAGTCGGGCCGTTGATCAACACACGGGTGTTGAACCTGAGGTTCGACAAGAGTGAGTCCCCGACACGGGGTCCTTTGTTCGGAGCACCCCAGATCAAGGTCTTGAGCGCTGCCAGAGCATCTCCGACGATCCGCCAAGCCGTGTTCTTGACCTTGGTCTTCTGAGCCAGGGCAGCAAGATCCTGATTGCCCAGTACCCAGGCCATGAACTCGTTGACCGCTTCGGCTTTCTGCCCTTTCGAGAGCCGACGAGAGATCTCAGCCTCAGCCAGGCGCCGAGCTTCGTAGCCGCTGCTGTTCTCCTTGTTCGGATCCTGGGTCAACCACTCTCCCATCAGTCCTTCGATACGCTCGATCGCCGCCCTCTCCTCTTTCGAAAGAGAAGACGGGTTCGAGTAGAATGCCCGCACCTTGTCAATGGTGGCCGCGTGAACCAGCTCATGGATCACAGTCTCGCTTTCCATATTCGAGATCAGGATGACCTTTGCTACCGGATCGATCTTGCCGTTCTGGCTATTGGAACCAGGAACGAAACGATCCGCATTGTTGGCCTGCTCCCAGGCATCCAACTGACGGGTCGAACCGAAGACGAGACGGTATCCTGATCCCTTCAGGAGCTTGCCGACATGGCGCATCATCTCCTTCTGGGTCGGGGAGAGTTTGGCCTCGAGGTTCTTGAGCATCGACGGAAGGTTGTCGACTGACATCACAGTCGCACCCGTTTCCTCCACAGTGCCGACAACCTGAACAGCTGCAGTTACCGGCGGGCTGAGTACCTGCCCGCGGATCTTGGCCAGGTGAACTCGATACCTGCTGGTCATCGCATCCGCTACCACTTCAGGGTCGGCATTAGGAGCCAGCTGGATGGAGCCAGGATTGACGTAGGGGTTCTCACCGCTCGCCATCTGATCCACCGACAGCATGAACTCGGCATAGGTAAGCCTGCGTGCATCAGTGCTGTCCGCCAGGTCCTTCATCCCAGCCAGGAGACTTTCCGCAAAGATCTGCATGTCCTCGAGGCTGGGGATCTCGTTCTCGGAGACCTTGAACCGGTCGTGGTACACCCGGGCTAGCTCGAGACGAGCGTTCTCCTGCTGTGGGGTCAGGTTGTCCGATCCGAAAAGGGCCTTGATCGGATTACGGGCCATGAACTTGGCGAAGCTTTCATACGCTGCCCGTACAGGATTGGCGTTCTCGGTCCAGGTTTTGAAGACCGACTGGTTGATCTGCTGGGAGTATTCGTCGATCGCATCCGTCGGCATATGTAGGCCATCGAAGATGTGCTCGACACGGTTCGCCGATCCGTTGACGTTCTCCGACAGGAAATTGAGCATCATCTGCCCATCCCCGGATCCGATCACAAGCGTCGGCTTGGCCTTCACCCCGGACAGGGTCGGGCCATAGGCGAACGCTGACGTGCTCAGGTCATCCGTGAGCGACCTCGAGAAGTTCTCCGGGAACGACACCGTGTAGGTCTCTGTGCCAACCGTGATCGTGGTTTTCTCAAAGAGATCGGACTTCTCTCCGCCGGCCAGGAAGTACCCCTGAGTGCCGGTCTCGATTATCGGAGAAAATGCCGAGAGATTATTGAGAATATCCTCCTGTTCCTGCTTGGACAGGTAATCACCCTTGCGGTAGCCATACTTCTCCGGATCCGCCTGCTTCATGGCCAACCTCTGGGTCACCTTGTCAATGAACATACCCTTGAGGATGATGGACTGGACCTGGGTGGCCTGCTGAGCTGCATCAGCAACTGCGCTGACATGCTTCATCAGCGTCTCTTCGATGGCCGAAACCATGGGCTGAACCAGGAACGTGTTCAGGTTCCCGATCAGGTTCTTTTTCTGCAGCTGGGTCAGCTCGAAATCTGCAGCGCTGCCCTCGATCGGGATGCTGTTCCCCATCGTGTACCACTCACCATTGTCGTTCTTGCGAGCGACATAGGAGGTCAGGGACTGTAGGTCAGCCATGAGCGCCTGGCTACCACCAGGACCATAAAGCAGCTCTCCAGCCGGCGTACCACTTTCCATGGATGCCGACAGAGTCTCGTAGAGCACCCCGATCAGGTCATCCGCCACGTTGCCGGCAATACCATTTGAGCCCGATCCGTAGATCGTGATCGTCATGGGGTTCTTGGTCAGCCCACGGCTGATCGTGATGTCGCCACTCGACGGGTCGAGCGATACATCAACACTCAGGGCAGCAAGAACTCTCCGGAACGCCTGGAAGAGATCGTGTGCCGGTGCATTGCTGAGCGCAATGGATCGACCGAGAGTAGCGACGTTACCGTCAGTCTTCTCCGCGCCTTCCTGATACAGATCCTTGGGGTCCTCAACCATATGATCGTTGAGCGTCTTGCCTTCACGGCCGAAGAATGCACCACCCTTGGCAATCGCTCGGAGCCAGGACGGAACAATCTCACCGATGCCATAGAGCATCAGCGCATTGATCATGCCGTTGGTCTTGCCGTCGGCTTCCAGATATCCGAACGACTCGAACTTGCTCAGATCCTGGTTGTTCTCTCGAGCCAGCTCATACCGAGCCACGTTGATCAGCCCATGGATACCGGCGAAGGTCAGCTTGGTCTTCTTGTCAGATTGCAGACGGGCCAGTTCCTCGACCGCCTCGACAGGAAGGGGGGTATCCGACTTCTGGTTCCTGGAGCTCAGCCAGATCTTGAGGGTTTCAACCATTGGGCGATATTTACCGCCCGCGGTCATGGTTTCCTGGATGACCGCCTCTCCGATGACCTGACGCCCACCCTTGACCACACCAGGACGGTTGGCCTTTTCGGTCTTCATCCCGATAGCCTGGCCGATCGTCAGCAGGAACTTGGCAAAATCAGACCCGTCTTGTTGAACCAGGTTCAACACTGACCGGGTCGGCATATAGACTTCTCGAGCGGCCTTGTCGGACTGAGGATTGCTGGCCCCGTCCATTTGAGGACGACCGAGCTTGTTGATGTGGTGACGATAGAAGGTAGGCACCTGCTCGACACCGATCGGCCGACTGTTCGGATCCAGAGGATTGAATGAGCCCTTGGCGTGCTGCCGAACAGCCTTCATCTGCTTACCGATGTTGTCGAACGACATCACCAGGCTGCGCTGCAGACCCTGCACCGAGGCCCAATGACCCTTGTTCAAGCCCACCTCGGTGTGATCCTTTTTGAGATCACCATCCGTGTAGGGATGTCCGCTGAAGAGCGTGACAAACTGCTCACGTCCCAGGGACATGAAGAAATCGAACATCGGCATGTTCGGATAATGCGGTGTTGCCTGGGTAGCGCGCAAAGCCTGGGTCTGCTGTGAGGTCAGCTTGACCATCGGATTGTGCAACTGGGTCTGATCGACTTCCTGGATCGGAGCCCCAATCTGGTATCCCTGCACCTCTTTCTCGATCATGGCCATGTCGGCCAGAGCGTCGTGAACACCGTGCAGGCTCCTGACCAAGGTGTCCACGTTCTCGGGACGCTTGTCGAAGAAGACACGCCCGAAGTTCTTCTTCGTGAATTCCGGGAAGGTCCAGGTATCCAGCCGAACAAGACCAACGCTCTCCAGGCTGTGGAGTACCTCCTTGGCGATCGCTTCAGGAATTCCCTTCACGTATGCGTCGTCAGTGTCCTTGTTCGGATCCACGCCCCAGAACCGCATGATGCTTTCCGCCATGGAGCGGACCGCGGTATCCAGCGAAATACCATCTTCGAACTTCTTGCGAAGGGTTTCGGAGACCTCATCCGCATCCTGGATCTCGAGCATTTCAGCAACCTGCTCACGGGTCGGCGGAGTGCTGCGGGTATTGGCATTCATGGCCCAGTCCAAGCCGGCCACAATGGCAGCTTCGACGAGCTGCTGGTTGTACCGATAACTGGTCTCGGTTTTCTCGAGGATCCCGAGTGCCCGGAAGCGAGCCCCCAGCATGATAGGATCATTGTTCTTCAGGCGCTCGAGGTATGACGGCTGTGCCACCCCATCCTTGTTGGCCTTCTGTTTCCCGGTCAGTACGGTAACGAGACGCTTACGCATCTCCGCCCGCACGAGCTGCCCGATGTCCAGCAATTGCTGCAGGTTGGTTCTATCCTCGGATCCGATGTCGTACCGAAGAGCATTGCTTCTCTCGAGACCGCCAAGAAAGTCTATCAGGCCCTGACTACTCGAGAGAGCTTCGATCAGCTCCTCGAGTGGGGTACGCAGACGCATCAGTCGGGATTTCTGACGGCGAGGCAGCTTGAAGGCCCGATGGAAGATGTTCTTGCCCTGGATCTGAACCAGGAGAGGATATTCGGTCTCGATGGCCGGCACCTGCCCGATATCAGACTCCTGATCCAAGAGAAGCTCTGCTTGCTCCAGGGTCGGCTCAGGCACTGGCTCAACTCGAGTGGGCTCCACAGAAACAGGCTTCACAGCCTCTGACACCTCAGAGACTGTTTCACTCAGTGCTTCGAGCTGGTCCTTCAGACCCTCGATCTCACGCTTCAGCGCATCACGAGTATCCAGATCGTTGGCATCGCTCTGGTACAGGCGTTCATTGAGCTTTTCGATTTCACCCATAATCGTCGACTGGTTATCTCCAGCCGGCTTTCCCGCATCCGCGGTTGTCTGTGGTGCGGGATCCTGAGAGGGACGCTCCTGCTGTTCGGAAGCACCGTCAGTCCTGGTCGTGGTAGCCTGGGATGTCGTCGGCTCCTGCTTCTTGCTGGCAGTATCCGAGCGTCCCTCTTTTTCAGTTACCTGGCTTGACTGGGGCTGGTTCACCTCAAGCGCCCGATCGAGGAGCAGCTCAGGTACCTGAACCTGCGGCAAACCAAGCTCAGGATAGAGCTGAGCGAAGTTGTTGGCCATTTCCGCAATGGCGGTGGCCTCCGCATGAACAGTGCGCGCAAAGCGTTCCTGGCCAGCATTGCCAACACGAACACCCACCCCCTTGGGAGTCATGTAGCTCTTGCCCTCGGCGTCCGCCGCTCGATACTTCACATCCTGATCACCGGTCTTGATGGAGCGGTTGAGAGCCGCCACCTTGTTGCGGTGTGAGAGGGCAAACCGGTTCAGCTTCTGAACACTGGCCTTGATGCGCTCCGGATTACCGGATGTCTGCGCCGCGGCGATCTGCTGCGCATGCTGAGCCAGGGAAAGCTGATGCCTCTTGGACCCACCATCGAGGCGGATCTGTTTGTCGATGAAGTCCAGCTTGTCAGCCTCACCGAGCTGCTCTGCGTATGTCTCTCCGGCCTTCTTCAGGTTTCGGGCGCCCTGCAGGATCCGGCGCTGCTCAGGAGTCAGCGTTTCGGTAGTACTGCCAGACTGATTGAGGATCTGATCGGCGATATTGGCGTTAACGGCCTGCGGAGCAACAGCTGCCAGCTGCACAGTCTGCGCCACAATCTTCGGATCAAGCGGACCAGTAGCATCCGGCTGCTGCATCTTCTCCTGTGCCCACTTGATCGCATCGCGGACCTTGGGGGTTTGCTCGATCGCGCTCAGAAGATTGGCGTAGGCGTTAAACTCCTGGAATTCGGGACGATCTTGCGGAACCTTCTGGAGGAACTTCGGCAGCTCCTCCTGAAACAGGTTACGATTTTCCTGGATGCTCTTGAGGATGAACGTGGCTGCCGCCACCCGATCCTGTTCCGAGCTATCCGGATTGATCACAACACCGCCGGCAATGTTCAGGGCTTCGAATTTGTTCGGAACCCGACCGAGCTGCTCTCGAGCATCGGCAATCTGGGTGCCCACGACGTCCGGCATGTATGCAAGATCGGCTTCCTGGAGCTGGGCGGCTTTCTGGACATCAGAGATATAGCTCTCGACGTCTGCACCAGTGGCCCCAACTTCGGCTGCCATTGCCCGCAGACCGTCTGCTACAACGGGGGCGGAGACAACAGCATCCTGGATAGCCGGTGCCATCTTTTCAGGAGAGACCGTTGACTCGGCTGCAACAGCCTCCTGGCGTTGCTCTCCGACCTTGATCAAGGGTCGCAACGCCACCCCTGCCAATTTGGTGGTGGCCACGAGTCCCTGCCCTGCCAGTTGAGCCGTACCAATAGCCAGAGGAACAGAAGCCTTGGCTGCTGCTACCGCGGTCTTTCCAGCAGCATCAAGGGCTACACCAGGACCCTGCATCAGGGCAGTCGTGCCGGCACCTGCAGCCGCACCTTGAACGAAGCTGCCACCAGCCCCTTCACCGAGGTTCTGATCCGGATTTGCTCCGGAAACCTGAACACCCAAATTGCTGGCAACCTGACCAGCTGCAGATTGCACACCCTCCTCAAGAGACTCCTTGCCAGCGTTCGCAAGGAGACCACCTACATTCGTTCGAGCCAGTGGGGCAAGTTCGATACCCTCGACCAACTTGCCGGTCAGGACACCAACTGCAGCTGCAGGAACCATGGCGACGATACCCGCATCTGCCGCCAGTTGAAGACGCGCTTCGTGGGCCGAGAAGCCGTTCTGGAGCAGTTCTCGATACTTGGGGCTCTCCATCAGCTCGGCTTCAGGCATGTTCATGACAGCCTGCTGAGCCTGGATCGAAGCCCCACCCCCCTCCATGCCGCCGATTGTCGGGGCAAAAGCGGTCTTCGAAGACGCTTCATCCATCAGCTGACGAGCTGACGGAGTCAGTACCTTTCCAGCATTGGCAACGGCACCAGCCGTCTTTGCCACCAGACCACCAGTAACGAGAGAACCGACCCCCTGCTCGGACATATTGAGAAGCATCTCAGGGTCTTCGATAAGGCGCTTGGCCCCATACCCGCTGTCGCGGAGAAACTCCCGACCATGGCTGGCCAGGTTGTCGATGAAGTTCTTGTCGTTCGACTTGTCCGACTCAGACAAGGCCTGGTTGTCCATCTGATCCAGTGCGGTTCTGATGGAGTCGACGTATGTCCTCTGGTTCAGGGCATCGCTGCTCAGGCGTGATGCACGATTGGTAGCATCTTCAGACAGGTTGGCTGTCCAATCGAGTGCCGCATCCTTGATCGGCCCATCCGACAGACCAACATGAATACCGGCATTGGCCAGGCCGATCAGTGCTTGATTTGCCCCATCAGCCGCGCTCACAGCTGCATCTGCAGCATGGGTTAGCAGGTCCCTCTCAGGAGTGGTTGTCGACAGGAACTTCCTGGACCTGATGCCTTTGGCCACCAGAGTACGGTAGGTGTCGAGCCCATATTTCTGCTGGAACTGAACAGGCGTCAGGGCCTCGTAGTCGTCGAGAAGCTTGTTGCCCGCTGTCAGGCCATTGCCACGCTGCTCAGAGAGCGACAGGGCCGCCAGTGCATCGGGATTGCGGAGGGCTGTGTCGATCTGAGCCAGATCGAGCTTCAGCTGTGCATCCGCAGAAAGCTGAGCTGGAGCCTGAGCACCTGGGGCCACAGTGCCCGGCATCGGCAGTCCAGGATCCTCCACACCATTGATCACGGCATTGGTGAACTTCGGGCCCGTCTTCGGCTCATTCACAGACGGCCAGGTCGTGGGATCGAGGAGGTTGAACTCAGCCATTGTCAGCTCTGGTTCCAATAGAAAATGTGGGAGGTATTTCTCCCCCCACATTACTCAAAATGGTACTTAAAGCCAGAAGAAAATCGGCTAGTGATTATCTAGTTAACCCCCAGATCGGAAGCCGACCCTCGGGTCACTGTCGATCGTCGACACGGTCTTCTTCATCTGCCCGAGAAGCGTCTGGTACTCGAGCTGGGCTCGCTGAAGTTCCCTCTCGAGGGCCGGCGTGGCGTTGGTGCGTACCCGGGCGAGCAGGTTCACATAGCGCTGCTGTGCCTGATCCACCATCCCCTGCATGTTGGTGAGCTGGGTGGCCGCGTTCTGCTTGCTTCGGGAGTTCTCGAGCAGTTCCATAGCCGGACGGAACTTGTCACCTCGGGTCTTGCCGTCCTTGTTGTAGACCTGCCCAACCAGCTCATCGAACCGGTTGTAGTCGACATTCGTCTGTCCCTGGAGCCAGCGAAGGATCCACGGCTCCTGGTGCAAGGAGTTCGCAACGACAGTTGCTGCCTGCCCAAAGGACATGCCGTACTTGTCCTTGATGGCGTTGATGTTGTCCGTGAGCTCCGGATCCTTAAGGTCAACGTCCGGGCCCATAGCAGAGCGCAGCTTCGCAAGGCTGGCTGTCTGGCTCTCGGTTGCCAGCGACTCATCGAGCAGAGACTCGGCAAGCGCCGTCGTGCCCCAGATACTATCCACTCGCATAGCGTCCATGACCGAGGCAGCCTGGTTTGCCACCTCCACGGTCCCTTGGAACAGGGCCTGGTTCTGAGCCTGGTTGAGCTTGGACGAAGAATTCAGGGCCGACTCGAAGAGCTTCTGGCCCTCAGAAAGAGCCGGTCCATTGGTCTGTCCGGAAACTGCCCCAGTGATACCACCCAGTGCTCCGGCGTCACCGTTCTGGTAGGCCGTAATCGCTGCGCTGAGATCCTTGTCCGAGACGTTCTTGAAACCCTCCCACTCCTGGCGAAGCCCACGCATCTTCGCCTCCATGGACCGCGGTCCAGAGATGCGCTTGTCGACGAGATGGTAGAACATTGCGTCCTGCACCTCCTTCGAGAAGACCGTGTCACTCGGCAGACCCATCTCATCAGCCACCTGGCGGCGAGTTGTTCCAACGATCTGAAACCTGCCACCAGGAGTGGTGACTCGGCCGATCTCTCCATTGACCCAGCTGCCGTATTCCTTGTCGAAATCATCCAGCTGGGCGAGGGTCATCTGGGTGATGTCCACGCCCTCAAATGCCCCACCCGGACGCTGAGAGTGCCCAAAGAGAGTGCGATAGTCGCCATTCCCTTCAGTGCGATCGATCAGTCCGATGAGGCCGCGGCTCGGTCCACCAGTCCGTGCGTCGACGGTCTGTTGCAGCATGTAGGATGCGGCATTCGTGTCCGGACCCTGAAGCAGCTTCGCCTGGTCGGAACCAAGAAGAGCAAGCGCCTGCTGCGCCACCTGGGGATTGAGCTGGCTGCTTTCACGGATCATACGCTCGGCAAGAGCCACGTCGTTGCCCGTCGAGCGCAGCGCCTCATTGTAGAGCGTCTGGGCCGACATCTGGATCTCATGGGCTCGAACAGCATCACCCTGATCCCGTAGATCAGTGTTGGTCCTGATACCCTTTGTGGTAGTGTCGAGGTTTCCGTTGACCAGCTGGGTCATCATGTCAGTAGTGAAGCCGGAGTCAGCGAGCACCTTGGAACCGCCTCGAGTGAGTTCCTCGGCCTTGGCTCGACCTTCAGGAGTTCCCAGCGCAGCATAATTTTTGATCTGGTTCACCAGATCGACGGCTGCAGGCCTACCAGCTTCGAAAGAGCGAGTCTTGTCGTTGTTCCAGGCCAGCTGGTCGTTCTGCAGTGACTGGTTCTGGTTGTTGAGCCGTTGCCCATCGGTGACCACGCCAGTCTGCACATCTTTGAGCAGGGCTGCCGCATGGGCATTGGCGCGGTCAAAGGTCTCAGGAGTGATCGCCGATCGGTCCAATCCATCGAAGATCGTCCCGTTCTGCAGCGCATTCCGAAATGCCGGGGCATCGGTGAAGCCTGAGATCCTGGACAGGAACTCACCGTTGGCAGCAGCTTTCTGGCTGTCATTGAGGCGGCCCAGTGCATCGATGGAGCTCTGGAAGCCGTTGCTCAGCATCTGGCCGGCAAGGCGCTGCGACTCCGCTACACCGGAGAAGTTGGGGGCTGAAACTTCACGCCAGGTAAGCGGAGCCATGTTGGTATCCTATTATCTTGATAATCAGCCGATGGTACGGGTCGGAAGGCGGTTCTTGTCCAGGTATCCCTGGATCTGATCGGCCGACTGCCCTTCGGTGAAACCTCGAGATCGAATGCGGTCATCAAGGGTCGTGTTGTAGGACTGGATCGAGTTCGCCAGGTTCGTGTTGGCGAAGTCCTTCTGGAACTTGAAGCTCTCCTTCGCGAGCTTGTTGGCCTCCCAGGCTTGCCAGAGGCTGCCGATCGTCTGCAGACCACCGAGAGCCAGCTGGGCCGTATCCAGGTTGAACCCAAGACCACCCGACATTCCGGGAACAGCTGACTTGTTGGCCCCGATGGCACCGCTCGGTCCAGCTGCTCGAAGGTAACTGCCGACAGGATTTGATACCCCGACACCCGACAGGGTGTCGATGTTCGGGATGATGCCGAAGTTGAAATCACTGGCGTTGAAGTTCATGGGTCACCCCTATTTACGTGAATGCGTCCGGAAGCTTTAGGCTGTAGGTCGGGAAGTCGTAGAGGAGCTCCCGGGACATCTCGGCAATCTCGCTTCCGGTCATCAAAGTCCGGGTCAGGAAAGTTGCGGAGCTCTCTGCCACCAGGTCCTTGTTCAAGGCTTCGGTAAGTGACAGAGGGTCAATGACCCAGCTACCATAACCGAATTCCTCGAAAAGTGCTTGCTGAATTTTCGTAGTTTCTGCCTTGGCCTTATTGAGATAATCGACGGACTTGTCCTGGAGCTGCAGCGTCCCCGCGTTGATCTGACCAGTGAACCCCTGCCCAACAGCACTTGTCATGGCGAGAAGGTTGTCTGCTCGAAGCAGATCCCCCCAGTTTACAGTCAGAGTACCCGCGGAGACGAAAGATCCGGCGGCCTGGCCAATGACAAACATCAGTACCGCGGCAATCACCGGAGCCATGGGGCCCAGAGGCTTCAAGACCGTGTCCAACAGCGATATCAGGATCATGGCGGCCAGGGCGTTCACAACGGCACCAACAATCGCTGCCGTCATGCCGGTGAAGCCCAAGGCGGTACCTAGAGCCAGGTGAGCCCCGAGCAGACCAAATCCAGCACCCCCCGTGAACAACACGCTCACCACTGCTATGACAATCACCAGGAAGATCCTGAAGATGCCGGTCTCCCACCATTGGGTCTTGTGCACCTCGTAGCAGTTGAAGACGATGAACGTGCAAGCCGTGGCCACCTGAGACGTGCTTATCAGGGAAGTCTCTCGCCACACATCGTAGTGGAGCGGAACCACGAAGCCCGACTCCTCGGTGTCGTCAATTGCTGAGAAGGCGCTAATTTCTACGCGCTTCGAGCCGTAGACGTAGTTGTAGTGGAAGAACCCAACCAGCTCGAGGTACCGATAAGTCGAGTCGGTTTCCTGCCAATAGAGGCGCAGCTTCTCGTAGGTCTTGCTACCAGAGGAGACGGTCCCGTTTTTCTGGAACCAGAACTCACCCACATCAGCGTCGACCTTTCCCAGGCCACTGCCGGTTGTCTCCGAAAAATATCGCCAACTGAGCCGGATGTCATAGAAAGACGATACCGAGGTTTGGCCCTTAATCGTGACGATATTCTGAGATGCCAGGGACGTGGTCGTAGGCCCGCCGATCTGAATATCCCGGAGGCTCTTGAAGAAGTTGTAGAGGTACCGCCGGCTGGCGTTGTCCTGCACGTTCAACGAGACGCCAAACATGATGCAGGCATGGTCAATGTCATCCAAAGACGGATTGGTCTCGAGCAGCTCGACAAGATCCGAAATCTTGGCTCCATCCATGACTTTGCGGTAGGCCCGGGTCGTCTGGGCGTAAGCATCAGGAAGGTAGCTCTCCGAGAGGAACTGGTTGTTCAGTCGGATCGGGATGAACGGAAAGAACGAGCCATAGCTCACTGAGGATGAGATCAGGTCGTCCAGGTCTTGGTTGCCATCACCTACGCCATAGATGAACAATCGATCGACGGTCGGAGACGTCGACAGGGTGTACCTGGCGTAGATGTAGTAGCCGCTTGCATTGAAGGTCGGCAGAGTCGCCGGGATTACCTCGATGAGAGGGGTCGGGGAACCATCCGGGAAAACGATCGTGATGTAGTCACCCGCGTCATCGATCGCATAGCTCCAGTCCAACGCAATATCGGTGGGTCGGTTCTCCAGGATCCAACGCTCCGCCCAGTAAGCTGGATCAGCCAGATCGATGCTCAGGGTATCGATCGTGACGACATCTCCAATCTCTTGAGGAACTGCTGCGGCAACCACAGCCTCGTCAGGAGGCTCGTCCGACTGGATGGAACCAGAGGGAAGACCAATCTCGTCAAAGTTGGCTGGATTGGTGGCCCAGTTATAGAAGTTCCGCATGCGGAACGCTGGACCCTTGAGCATGCCCTGGGTAATGGCGCTGCCCATGCTGTCACTGGCTTTGGAGAAAACCTGCTGAACAGTCAAAGCCTTAAGGTAGTCCGGACGGTTTTCCGGACCACCGGCCATGTTGTAGACCACCGAGGCGACTGCGACTTCCGAGGCCACGGTAGGCCCTCCAGCTTAGCTGCCGAGACTATTCGCGGCACGAATAGCCAGAAGCACCTCGTTGATCTCGGTGTTGGTGAACTGCGTAGGAGCGGTCAGCCCCTCGTCGATCGTCTTCTGGGTGATCCAGGCATCAGAGAAAATCTTGGCCACCTTGGTCTCGGCATCCCGCTGATACGAAGCAATCTGCTGAGTGTAGAGATCCTTCTGCTTTCCAACCGCACCAGCCACGGTGGTGACGCCATCAGTGCGGGTGTTCAGTGTCTGAGCTCGCTGCACTTCGGTCTGCTCGAGCAGCAGGGCTTCCTGGGCCGGAAGCAGGTTGTCCCTGGTGAACTCCAGGTTCTGGCCCTGGATCACCAGATTGTCGTTCTCAGTAGCCGCTTTCAGCGCTGCCCAGTATGTCTGGTCAGCTGCAACAAGAAACTGAGATGCCGTCTGAAGGGCCGCGGTAACCACGGCGATGTAGGCCTTGGTGTACTCAGCCCCGGAGATGCGATTGGCCTGGTATTCGACCTGAAGATGAGCCGTGAGGCTCACCATCAGTTTGTCGAACAGGCCCGTACCGGCAACAACTCCGGTGGTCAGGTCGGTGACTGCAAGCTTTACCGGTACGGGCATCGTCTACTCCATTAACTAGATAATCAGAAGTCGATTATCTTACGACGACATGCCGTCCGCGGCAGCCTGCTGAGCCGCTAGACTGGCGAGTTCGGCCTTCGTCAGGGAAGGGAGCACTTCCAGAGCGAACTCACGGCTCATGGACGACTCCACGATCGTTCGACCATGGCTGTCCTTGCGCGTCTTGATGTTGACGAACTCGCGCTCCTTGAGCTGGGTGTAGATACAGTAGGGGATGTGGTACCCCTTCTCGGTGACCTCACCATAGGGCACGAACTTGCGGACCGCCCCCAGCACCTTGTTGGCGAAGGTGAAGATCTCACCCGGAAGATCCTTCTTGCTCGGATTGAGGTTGGTGATCCGGACCCGAACGAGCTTCATCTGCTCGGCGTACATCTTCTGGCGCTTGCTCTTGCGCGTGACGGCAGCCGAGGCCTGGACAGCCGGCGCGGAATTCACAGGCTCCTCCTGGATCTCGGGCTCTTCCTTGGCCTCTTCTTCCTTGGCTTCGCCCTCGAGACGGGCCTGGATGCGAGCCTTCAGCGACTCGATGCCGATGTTGTTCGAGAACGAGATACCCATCAGCCGGGCCCGGTTCTTCAGCATGTTCAGCTCGGAAGCCGGATCAGAATTCTCTGCGGTCTCGCCGGACGTGTCGATGTTCGGATCCTGGTTCTCTTTCGGCTTCAGCAGATTGTTGAACAGGCCGTCGGTCGAATTGGTGGTCATAGTGTTTTCCTTGGGTCTCTTTTTGAGGGCGTATGCGTTGAAGAAAAAAGGGGAGGAGGAGCTGTCTCCCCCTCCCCTTGCTGGCTCAGACCATCACCGATCAGATCGGTGCGACGGTCTTGATGAGGCCGATGCGCTCGGGACGCTTGATCAGGATACCGTAGTACCACTTGATCGAGCTGAACCCGGTCTCGCCATACGGATCGTTGCGATCGGCGGTCTCCTTGCCAGGCATCTTGGTCATGACCGAGAACTTTACGGTCTTGCCATCGGTCTGGAAGCCGATCGTCGAGAACGAGTCGTCGCCGACGACCAGCATGGGGAACACGTCGTAGTGGTCGCTGGTCGCACGGTAGCCCAGATTGGCCACGGTTTCGCCAGCACCGACGCCAGCCCAGTGCAGCATCTCGGGGACCTGCACGATACGGAAAGCATCGACGGTGCCGATCTCGCCGTTCAGGATCGTGCCGGCGTCACCGTACTGCTGAACCGGGATGAAGGCCGGATTGCCGAAGGTGTCCTCGAGGCCCTTCACCAGGGGAGTCAGTTCCGAACCAATGAACATCACACGAGCGGCCGGGAGGGTCTTGGTGTCGACCAGACGGGAGCCGGTGATGATCTTGGTCTGCTTCGGGGTGCGGTTGTCCGTGAGCAGCTGATCCATGCGCTGGAGATCGGCATACGTCACGACCGACGGATCCGCGCCTTCACCAGTGATGGTGCCGTTCGTGGTGGCCTCACCAGCGTACAGGATGACGCCGGCATTGGTCAGCAGATCCTTCTGGAGGATGGCCTCGGTGATCTGGACGGCGCCGTTCATGAGCTCGCGGCTCAGGTGATCCATCAGCATGTCGTCGGAGTCGAAGTCCATCGACTCGGCCGTGAACTCGGTGAAGAAGCCGAACTTGCTCAGGGAGCCTTCACGGGAGATACGAGTGAAGCCGACACGGTTCACACGACCGCCGTTCTCGGTCAGAACCGGAAGCTTGCTGGTGATGGTGCCGATGTCCTTGGACGAACCGTACAGATTGCCGTCGCTGATCGTGGCGCCCGAAGCGTCGATGCCCTGGTCATTGATGTTGCGCTCGTCGAGGAGCGGAACATACTCGAAGACCTTGATGGTCTTGCCATAGTGCTTGGGCATGTTGACGGCGCTGGCGAGGGGCATGAAGTACTGCTCCTTGCGTGCCTCGATGAGGGCCTTCTTCAGCCAGAAGAAGGTGTTCATCTGGCCGGAGCCGGATCCGTCGATGTCCGACGCGGTACCCGCGTTGGTCTGGGTGGGAGCGTTGTAGTTCAGCATTTTGAAGAAAATCCCCAGTCAAGGATCAGAGACGACCCTTGAACGTTTTCAGAAAATCGTCGTCCGCCATCTCGAGCGGGTTGACGGTTGCGTGGGCTGAGCGCTGGCTTACCGTCTTGGTGGAAGCCGCTGCTGCTGCCTTCTCGCCATTCTGAACCTGGGCCTTCGGAGCTGCTGTGCGAACGGCGACCACTTGGGGCTGCTGGGAAGTCGTGCTTCCCGACGAGCTCTGGGTTGCCTGCTTGGAGAGATGATCTCCAGCGAGCTTGTAGGCTTGTAGGAACGGCGTCGTCGGTGGGATCTGACCCAGGAGCTTCTGTCGTTCCACTTCAGCAGTGATGCGGTCATAGACCCCATTTTCACGCTGAGCATTGATGACATTCAGAAGCTCGGGAGACTCCCAGAGAACAGACTTGCTCTCTTGGTCCCACGTCTGGTTGACAACTCGTATGGTCTCCTGGCCGGCCTCAGTCGACTGCACGTCGTTGAGAACCGAATGAAGCGCCATCTCCTTGTCACTGACAGAGTGGTTCGTCGGAGTGTAAGTTACATTATCTCCGATATTCAATTCAAGGGGGTCGATACCCGACTCAGCGATTAATTTCTTAATCGCCTCGGGCTTTTTGTTATTAATGTCGATGAGGAACGACAGCCGGCCCTCATCGAGCAGATCGTTCTTCTCGAGCATGCGGAGGGTCTTCAGCGCCGGTTGAAGGTCCTGGAGCTTGCGGCCGTATCCGGCGCCCATCTGCATGAGACGGATTGCTTCTTCCGGACTCTCGAGCTTGATCTCTCGTCCGTTCGCCTTGAACGGAGCCATGACCTTCTTGAAGAAGCCCTCGAAGTCGACCTTCGTCTCTGTCGACGTATCGGCAGCGGCTTCTGTCTTCGAAGCGTCTTTGTTGTCGCCGTCTGCGGCTGACGTGTCCTTGGAACCAGTAGAAGCATCACTTCCCCGGTCCTTGTCAGCGCCGGTTACCTTGGTGGCCTCTACTCGATCGGTGGTGGGTCCACCGTCTTCCTCGACAGCTGCAGCAGCTGTGGATGTCGTGGGATCAGTGGTGGTGGTGCTTTCAGCACCCTCAGACGCCGTCTCAGCGTGCTGCTCACCCTGCTCGATGCTGGTACCGGCTTCAGTCGTGGTGGTAGTGGCACCAGCAGTTTCCTGCTGGCCTACATCCGACTCGGCCGGCGTCGGGGGAGAATTGATCTTCAGGAAGTCGTCGTCCGACATCCCGAAGTAGTCTTCGGTGGAGGTTTCGCCGGCCATGGTGATCACTCGTCTCCGTCGGCTTCAGACATCAGCTCGACGAGAGCTTCGTTCATGGCCGGGAGTTCCCGCTCGGCATGGGCCCCCATCTGCACCATCATGGACAGGTAGCGCTTGGCATGACCGGTGGCCTGGGCCATCGACAGAGCGTCGGCACGCTGCATGGGGTCGAGAGCAGGATCGGACGAAAGCTGAACCAGGCGAGCTGCCTCTTCCTGGAAGTAGCCGTCGAGGAACAGTTCCTTGAAGTCCGGGTTCGTCGACAACCTGATCGCCGTATTGCGACGACCGATGAGCTCTTCGGCATCCTTGATGCCCTGCTGGAGATCCTGAAGATCCGACATTATCAGTCCCTATTTTCGTGTGGGTTAGTAGGCGATTATAGACATATCGCCTACGATAATGTCGGGTCAACCCCTTCTTGATAATCTAGACTCGATTATCTTGGTAATCAGGTTACCTGATCCCGTGATCTGATGAGCTCGTTGAAACCAGCAGCCGCCTCGATAGCTGGCTTGGTTTCATCGGGTTTGCGGGGCTTCAGCAGAGCCTTCGTCACCTCGAGACTCTGGTTGCCGGAGGACTGAGCCACCTGCTTCTGCATGTCGCGAGCGTGCTTAGTACCCGTTTCCTGCTCAATCGTATCCAGCGCACCCTGCTCCGCGGTAACCAGTTCCTTCTGGGCCTTGGCCTGGTTGAGTGCGATTTCGGAATCGATGCGCTCGATCTCCTTTTGCTCCCGCATGATCTGGAGCTGCATGAGCTGCTGCTGCATCGGATCCGGTGTGGGTTTGAACGAGAGAAGCTTCTGCTCGAGTTCCGGCATGCGCTTCAGACGTGCGATCTCAGCCAGGATCATCTGGGTGAACGAAAAATCCACCTTGGGCCCCATGGTCTGGAGCATGAACGACAGATCCTGGGATTTCGCCTGGTCAATTTCCGCAGTCGAAATGTCCACCTTCAGATCGAATTCGCCGGCCACGCTGGACAGCTCGGTCCGTCGGATGGTGATGAATTCGCTGTTGGTGACAGCAACCACCTCCTCCTCGGAGAGAAGGTCGGCGTTCATGGAGATGAACTTCTTGCCGATGAGCACGAGGCCTGCCGCCAGTCGACGCAGGATCGCCATCTCCCTCTTCGAGGCAGCATCCAGAACGCCCTTGATGCCGGTGGCAACATCACCGAAAGCATCTCCGGACAGGCCACCAGAAAAAGCTTTCACACCCGTGAGAGCCTCTGCTTCCTGGTTCTGTAGCCCAATCATCAGCATGGCCGACTGTGGGATATCCGGATATTTGTGCTCCACAATGCCTGTCTGCGGCGTGAAGTTCGGGTTGTACTCGTAGTCCTGACCAGACTCGAAACGCCGCTTGTTCAGGGTGTCGAGCATGCCCTTGGCAAAGCCCTGCTGCCCATTCGCCGATCGACCCAGGAGATCAATCGTACCGCGCATGATGGCGCCCAGGACCTTCTGATTGTCCTCGAGAAGCTCAGCGTCTGGCTCACCCATGACCTGCCGCTTGATCGGCATATAGGGAACCACGACGAACGGGTGCTTGCCGTCCTTGAACGGGTTGACTTCCAGGCGAACCAGGATGCCCTCAACCCAGGTTGCCACGATGGGCACCAGCTCCCCATTCTTGTTGATGTCGTAGTTGCCCCAGTACTCATGGGCCACGACACGCTTACGGAGAGCGTCCTTGTAGTTGAAGTTGATGTCGTTGGATTGCGGAGCATGGTTCGGAGCCAGGAT
>Ga0172376_10002449_pt1 | contig 22657 bp, 19 predicted proteins | sample Lak35m_FD_121114 | JGI IMG/M metagenome (GOLD analysis project Ga0172376, IMG submission 121114) | Freshwater microbial communities from Kabuno Bay, South-Kivu, Congo - kab_092012_35m | ecosystem: Environmental > Aquatic > Freshwater > Lake | place: Democratic Republic of the Congo: South-Kivu... | reverse complement strand
TCGCAGCCTTTCCCCTTTTTTTTGGCATGCATTGAGAGTGTTATATACATCGCACTTCAATTTAAAGGCTTATTCACGGACAAGGTGCACAACTGCACGGTGAATTATGCCGGAAACTCGCATTCCTCTGACGTACGCGTGGCTTGCGACCACGCGAAGTGGGACCCATTCTGAATTTTTGTTGGGTAAAATGTAAACGGTATGTGCTGCTTGAATAGAGACTGCTTCTTTTGTGTTTGATGTGCTGAATAAAACAATAAAGATGTGGAGCGAGTCTGTTTGTCGCGTAAGAGCTTCGACGTCTTCAGGTCGCATGCGGACGTGTGCTGCGCTGTGCATGTTACTGCGCGCTTGAAGACGCGTAGTTTCGCGTGCTTGCAGGCGATACATGTGCAGGAGTGAGGAGACGTTGTCATGCATAAACTTTTATTGATATATAACAATTGTTTACTATGCGCGAAGCTGTGCAACGACACTGTCTTGCGCTGTCTGTTCGTCGACAAATTCAGACGGCAGTGGTACAAAAAGGCGGCCAGACATGGGGGCTGTGATAAAGCTTGCGGCAAGGCTGCACAGCTCTATTTCAATTTCTTTGAGCATGTCTTCTGCTTGTTGCTTGATGGTGGCGGCTTCCTCGTGACGAGCTGCAAGCCGCTGCAATGCTGTCTGCTTTGTCTCGCAGAGGGCTATGCATTGCAAGACGTCATTCAGGAGGTTTCGAGATATGCTTGTCATGCTAGGAATCCTTTTTATTAGTGTGGATGCAAGGACAAAATTTTTTTTAAGCTACGCAATCCGTAATGTCGGAGTCAAACGGGCAGTTCCAGCAAAGTCGACTGCTTTGTGCGGCGGTGACACAATTGCATGCACTGCTGGCAGCACGACGCCATGAAGACGGGTAAGTTGTTCGTACAGGGAGCTAGGAGAAATCCACGGGTCGTTGAGTGTGTCTGCGGGCACAAGTCCGCCGTCGCGAAGGAGCTCAGCAACGAGTTTTGAGCAGAAAGTGTGGCCGGCGCTGACGCCGAACGGTGTTGCCAGGTCAACTTGTCGCTGAGCGAGCGCGAGGGTCTTGATGATTGCTTGCGGCCGTGCTTTCAGCAACACGCCAGTGTAAAACTCTGTGTCGAAGGTGCGTTCGCGCATTCGTACGGTGTCGCCCATGACGATTGAGCATGCGACGCCACTTGGAAACTGGAGTTCTACATGGCAAAAAGGGGGGCTGAGGCCGGCAACGAGCTTGTTGACAACGTTCCAGCCCGTTGTGTGTTCTGCCGAAGGATTGTAAAACCACACTGTGCAGTGCATTGCGCCTGGTGTGTCGATTGCGCTTGTTGGCATGCGGCGACTGTGCTTAAATGGGGCGTTTGGTGTAATTGGTGTTGCGCTCGACGAGACAGAATAAAAAGACACCTGTGAGCGCACTGATGATTGTAAGGCCTGCCGCTGTGCTGGCAAACTCGTTGTGACTGCGTGCGCTGGAGCGCACTCCGAGCTCAAGAACACTTGCAAAAGCGAATGTGTCAAAGAAGAGACCTGCTAGCTTTGCACACGCAGTAGATGGCGGCTTGCTGCTATGAATGAGGACAAAGGTGAGAAATTTGAGAAAAGAGCGTGCACCGAAAATGAGCACGAAGATGTTGAGAAAAGGAGAATCGAATGTGTTGCTAAGATGTGCTGTGAGTAGTAAAAGAACTGCAACGAGTGCTCCTGTCGTGTTGACGGCGTTAACGTTTGTCTCCTCTTTGTTGTCAAGCAGCAGATGGTATTTTGTTGCGGAGTTGCTGCGGAAGTGCTGGCCTATGAGGAGGCCTGTGTAGATGAGGGCATACGCCTGGAGCATGGTGGCCAGAACGCGCTCTTCCGTAGCAAAGTCGTTGTGAGCGGCGGCTGGAACGCTGTACACAGCGCTGAAGACAGTAACTGTAGTAGAGCGCCAGTCAAACGCGCGTGGACGACCGCGAACAATTTGAGACAGATTTGCACACACGCGCGTGAACAGAAAAAGCACACAGACGATGACGAGCGCTGTTCCGAGGATACTGTGAAAAAAATTGGCACTGTCACGCTCACTCCAGGCAATTTGTCCGTCTTGTGGATAGAATACAAAGTCCAGCTGGCCGTGTACCAGGTCGCAAAGCGAAACGTCGTATTCTTTCTGGGCAAAGATCAAAGTGCGGCGCGAGTGCACGCCCTCACAGCCGTCGATTGCAGCCGCCCACAGGTTGCCCAAGACGGTGACATCGTCGGGCGCAGGAAGTCTGCGGATGTCTGCTGGCACTTTCACGGCTGATGTAGGAAATAGACGAATGGTGGAGTTTGCAGGTGTCGGTGGCACGGCGCAGAGGGCATCAGGCGTGGGCAGACAGGCAAGGACGTGCGTCTGTGGCGACTGCTGCATGTCACAGGTTGTGCACCACGAAACGCCGCGCTCGCTGATGCGCAGGACGCTGCTGCTCAATAGTGCATTGTAGAGGGGCCCGTGATTCCACTGCAGAGCTGACGTCGCGCCGGCGCGTGAAAGAAAGGGAAAGTTTGTGCGTGAGAGCTGAAGCACCGGCATGTGTGCCTGGTCTTTTATGGGGAAGCGTGCAGCTGTAGTATTAGCGACTGTGCAGAGCATGTTGCAGGCAAGGACCATGCTGATTGCTAGTATTTTGGACCTGGCACTGTCGTATGCAGCGCTCTTTGTTGTCGTGGTGCTTGTGCATCCCGTGTTGAACAAGCGGCTGTTAGATTTGCAGTAGTGTAAAAAAAAATGCAAATTAGTGTGCTCGGAACACAAAGACGCTTGTGCGCAGTATGCAGTGCAACTTACAAGCGCGCGTGCGCGTGCTTAGCATGAGCGAGGGCGTACTGGTCGTGCAGGTCTTAGACAGCAATGCCGTGCTTCGGTGCAAATGCTCAGATTTTGAACCGGAGCAAATCAAATACAAAGAAAAAATTTTCGAATCGCTCAAACACTCGCAAAAAAAACACAAACGCGAACAAATAGTAACACTGTGTGTCAAGTGTTACAAACCACCAGAGCTTACAGTTCAAATAGTAAGCGTGGAAGAGAGCACGCAGACGACAAGCACACCTGCGGCCATCTCAGAGGGACAGCCGCGCAAGCGGCAATATCTTGGAAATCTATCATGATTAAGGTCGTGGCAAAAACAAGCAGCAGTGACGAGCTTGCGCGCATCGTCGCCAAACCAGTTTTTGCAGACGTTTGTGACGCAGTGACGGACCTTATGGACGTTGTAGAGTCGCGCCGCAAAGAGCGCGTAACAAAGATCCTTGTGCACAATGTGCGCGCACCAGAGTGCACCAGCTTTCAGGCACCAAATCTTGTAAACATGGGTGGAAAAATTACGCACTATGCGCGTACGGAGGTCCATGCGCCGGGGGTTCGAAACATCGTAAAGAGACAAGCCAATGCATTTGGAGTGTTTATGAGCATCTTTACCAAAGCAGGCAACTTTCACACCAGTAGTACAAAAACCTCGACGCTCTTTCGCGGCTGTTCTTCTCGTGCTGCAGTGCAGGAGGCGATTTTGCACATTTTTTTACAAGACAGTGTGCACGAGGTGCTTGTAAACAACCTGGTGTTTAGCTGCAGGCTTGGACACCCCGTGTCCATGCACAACGACGGAATACGCTTGTCGCTCGAGGCTCTGGGTGCTGGAGACGTGCAAAAGTGCGGAACGGCGGAGGACAACATGTTTGTACATGCTTTTGTACTACCAGCTTTGAGGCCAGATTGGTTGCGTTCGCTTTGCATGCCGGAAGTTCCGGACATGCGCGTGCGAATCAACATCAATCGCACTGGTGTTGTGAACGTTTTTTTCGGGCTTTCAGGCGGAGTGTCAATTGACACAGCACTAGAGGAGCATTTGCAGCCGGTATGCGCTTTGCTGCTTGAAGCGATGCGGAGCGCTGTGTAAGTTCGTTTATTTAGTTGAAACATGCTGTTGAAATGGTGCATGGTCTACATCGTCGTTGTAAAATATTAGCTTGCGGCGAGCGTTGGAAGGCTTTGATTTGCTTGCAACCGGCGGTGGGAATGATGGCGGCGGGGCGGCTGGCGGCGTGGAAAACATTCCGTGATCCTGGTGCTTGCACCTGTGCTTGCACCCAATTTTTACAATATAAGATTTCTCGGATTTGTCAAATCGGAAAATTTTGTCAGAATGGTCAGATTTGTAAAAGTCAATAAAATGAAAACCATGGACGACTACGGCTGGTGGAACATGGGCACTCCTTGGCAAGCCGAGTCCTCGGACGACGACCTTGGCTGGATGTTTGTAGATCGTTTGCTGCAGTGGGAGCAACTGGGACTTAAATGCACAGACCCTTGTGTTGTGGACCATGTGGACTTCTGGTGTGAGCAAGGAAACGAGCATGTCAGAATAAATTACATGCGCCATAAAAAAAGGCCCATGTTGACAGAGGCAGACATGTGCATGCTTCTGCAGCACGTGTCCGTCGTGCGATGGCGCAAACGAGGACGGTTTTTTTAAGACAGACTATGTAGATGCATGAGATTTAAAGAGTGATAGTTTGCGAATAAAAGCTGTTATGACCATGCGTGCTCTGCATTTGACCGAAGTTCGAAGCAAGCGTCTTGACAGCTTGGTCTCGCACGTGCTGTTTGTGTGTGTGTCGATCGTGGTGCTTGTAGGGGCGTTGGCTTTTTTTGCGACACGCACGCACATGTACCACGTTGCTTACAATAGACGTAGACAGACGCTGGACAACAGCGTCTGGCTGCTGCAACAATGTAAGTCCTCCGATTTCTACAGTAACATGAAGCATCACTCGACGATATGTGACGACGTGGCACTCGCCGAGACGGACGCTTTATGGCTGCACGCACTGCGTGACGTAATTGACGAGACACGGCTCTGTGGCGAGCACGCGTGTGCAACGCGTGTGCAGCACGCACTGGAATGGATTCTCGGTCGAGGACTGCTGACGTTTGGTGGAGCAACTTTTGTTCTGTTTATCCTGTTTACGATTGCAGTGCAGCTTCAACGCACGTGTTTTTCCATGGCTCATGCACCTGTACATTATGCATCTATTTCTGACAACACACGCCGTGGACAAAACTGGTATCCGCCTTTGACACACTTAACTGATGATTATCGCTGAGACCAACAAAGAAACTGCAAGTGTATTAAAGCAAGAAAGCACATGCTTGAGGGTTGCATTACTGTAACTTATACGTGCTCAACTCTTTTCTTTGCCTCAGTATTTCTGACAACTACTCTTGGTGGATGCCGCGGCGCCCTGCAATATGTAGATACTTTGTGGGGCTTATTATTGGCCATGGCGGTTGTCGTGTATTGCTCAAGCATGCTTGCCACGATATCCGGCGCAGGCGCATGCGCAGGATGGCTGTAGATATGACGCCGGAGTCGCATATTGCGCGCTCAATGTTCTGCGTCGACAAGCGCCTCCGGTATTAGCTGCATCGTCCACAATGCCCACGCGAGCGCGAGCGGCATCAGTGCGTTCAGCGACGGCGCTGACAGACACACTGGGAGCATTGAAATGGTAAAATGCGTCGCAATTTTGGAAATGAAAAAAAAACACTTGTCTTTAAAATTGCATTTTTGTCAGAAAAGTCAATTTTGCATGGAACACTATTCTGAAGGGTCTGATCTTGCCTGAACGCGCATGTCTGAAGACACCGGCGGCGCGTTTGCAGGTGCAGATGCCGCGTCGGGCGAAGAAGGTGGAGATGACCAGGCGTGCGCGCAAAGTACTGTGGATAGCGTGGTAACCGGAACACATTGCGCGCAGATCGGCGCGGACGCGCTTCTGCAGTTTGAACGTGATGAGGTTATGCTGCAGATTACGCGGGATATAGCGCATCTTGCGCCCAATACGCAAGAGCAATATTTGGTGATTTGGAACTGCATTACTTCTGGCATCCCACGCCAGGATCTATATAGTCTCTGTCAGCGCATGCAGCTTGTGCAAAATGTGGAGCACGTTGAGTACATGTTCGAAAAGATGCTGCCTGTTTTGAAGACGCTCTTGGAAACAGGAGAAGGGGTAAATCTGCCGAGCAATGATGTGCTGGAAAGCATTTTTGGTTTTACTGAAAAACAGCAACAGTTTCTGAAGCTGATGATCTCCTTCTTGCAAGGACGTCAGGACGATTTGCGCATGAACGTCTACACCAGAGAATTGCAAGCTCTGCATGCCAAGTTAAGCGGTCTCACAAGGCTCATGGAAAGCATCAGAGTTTACAGTACGCTTGAACGAAACGTGGACGACCGACGCTTTTCCGAGTGTGAGATGTATTATCTAGCTGAGAAAGAAAAGTGTCAGAATGAGAAAGAAAAGAAGGAACAGGCGGTCAAAAAGTGTGAGCAACTGGAGGAAAAGCTTGCTGCACTTGAGCGGGAGAATCAGGCACTGAAAGAAAGAGTGCGTGAGATGGAAGAAGCTCCGATAGCTCTTTTCGAGGAGATGGATAACTTCAAAAGAAAAATGATGAAAAAGTAGGACAGCTGTTTTTTGTTATGTTATTTACGTATATTAATAAACAATTTGACACACACTAATTTAGGAATGCGCGCAACTCTTTGCAGAATCTTGTGAAGGTGTATATTTAAGCATGGCATGGTATGACATCTGTTGATGCTAAGCCACATGAGTCGGGAACGATACTGACGCGGCGAATTAACCTCGGCATCCGCGGCACCTTGCATCAGTTTGCAAACGGTGGACAAGATGCAGCATGCTGGACAACTCAGAACGGAAAGATCAATGACATCATGGGCATCACAGAACTCATGGACGGCACAGGCGACCAGGCCTCGACCACAGCCTTGCTGGCAAATGCTCTGCTTCACAAGGTGACTTTGCTTGAGACAAAAAATGACTTTCCTTTGCCTTTGGGCGCATACCTGTCGTGTGTTCCAAACAAGGAGTGCACGCGCACAGGAGCGGCATACGCTTTTTCTTGCCTGCCAGAAACCACTAACTCCACACCTCTGGTAATCTATCAAAATGAGGCGAGCACTGGCGAGAGCGCAGCGTGGCGTCTGCAGTACCCCGAGTACAACGTCAACAATCTAGACACGCATGGAGTGTTGAACGTGCAAGGAGAAAATTTTGTGTTTGTCTCCAAGGCACATCCGGTGATTGATTTGCTGCGGCTAAACAAGGACATTTTGAATGCAGACATAGACACGCAGCCTCTGATCGACGATCAGTGGTTTAAGGTCACAAAGCAGGTCATGTCCACGTGTTGTCAGCAGCTCAAAAGCAAGGTGCTTAGCAAGGTCGGCACCTGCGACTTGAACCAACTTAGTCTTCAACTTTCGCGTTTGGATGGCATCCACTGGGTGAACATGTCAGAAGACGACGAACTTTTTTCGAAAATTCCAGCACACATTAGTGCGCCAGCGGTGCGCAGCCAGGGAATGTCGGCAGAAGATTGGAACAAGCATCAGATGGAACGCAAGGAAATGTTTACTGAGGCTGCGAACTCGCTGTTGAAGCAACCCTTTTCGTTTCATGCCCGTCTGCAGATTGAGTTTGAATTGATGCCGACTGCGGTGTAATGATGCAAACTGTAATTATGCAAACAATAAGGTGCAAATGTGCATAAGTAAAGTAATAAAATATAAAGTACCTGCTTGCGTTCTCAATTAAAGCGTAGTGATGGTTTATAAGTGCAAGCACGACCTGTTAAAAGTTTCAGTAGACTTGTGGCGTCGCCTGCGACAGCCGTTTGTGTTGCCGCTTGGTACAAAACATCACACATGTGAATGGGAATACATCGACGTCGACGTGCTCGGATGTACGCTGTGCGGCGATGTCCATGTTTGCGATCCTTGCACATGCAAGGACGTAATAGAAACAAATCACAGCGTCGTTTGCGCTATCAGCGGCGTAGTGTTGCGCAATTACATGTATTCGGATGTCGAGTTTGTAGATACGGTAGCGGTCACAGGTCCATTGTCTCAGTTTGAGGAAGACTTTGACGCGGACGTGGATTCCATCGTGTACAACATGATTGTGTCTACACGAAGCAAGCAGTACCAGCGAATTGCTCTGTGTGAGCTGCTGCTGCGCTGGTCGCGCGCAGAGGTGTCAAGTGCCAATATGATTGTTAATTGTGCAAATTTTATGCGCAAGGCACAACAGAACTGGCATGTATTTGCCTTTGTGTCGATGACACAGAGACAAGAACTTGCGCTGGAAGCTGCCGCAGAGTGCAGGCGTATATTGCGCTTTATGGTCACCTGCGGCATGCCGATTAAGGCGCAAGAGGTTCAACGCTTGACAGTAGGCTTATTGTACTTGATGCGTCATGGCATTAGCATAGGACGTGAAGTGGTGTTGAGGCAGCGAGCTGACGTATGTTGTACACTGCCTGCTGAAAATTGTCTCTTACGATATTATGGCATACACCCAAAGTTTATTACGGAGACGGAAAATCGCATTAAGTTTTGTTTGCGCATGAAACTGTAGCTATATTTCTTCAAAAAAAACATCGCGACTGCTTGGCATGTGTCAAGACCACGAGTATGAACATGGAATCTTATGCAGAAAAATGGACCGAAGTTTTTTTTGACGAAGAACATATTGTCAACACCTTTCAAAATCTTTTGCATGACACTTCGCAAAGCGTTGACGACCTATGCCGGTTGTGTCTCGCAGCGTGTGAGGACAAAATCGTGCTTGCCATGAACGTGACCGGACTGATGCCCTTTGCAAATAATCCTGAATTTGTTTTTCCGTTTGCGGCTATGAGCCACAAGCAGCTGGAGGCACTTCGTACTGATTGCAAAATGCTTCCAGACGCCATGGCCTGTGAGTACGACGTGGACTTGTACGTGCTTAAGATTCGACAGAACAACTTTGAAATTGATCACTCATTGCTAATATTTGCTGCAGCAGTAATACTATACAAGGGCATGAGTGAGACAAAGGTTCTCGCGCGCGGCACTTGCTTTCCAAAATTTGAGTCCAACTCTGATTTGCTTGCACATCATGCCAATGCAATTCTTTTTCAAATTGTAAATTCTTGCAATTTAAAAAACGGGGCCCTGCGCACGTCAGCGCAGCTGCTATTGAAGTATGGAGTTGGGACGTGAGTATTTTGTATTTTATTGTAAATAATTTATGTTCAAATTAAACTGTGTTGAAAAGCCGGTCCATCAAGCGGCGTTTCTTTGTGATGCGCACAATTTCTAGCTCTGAGGTGCTAATACGGGTTGTTGCGTCACTGATGTCAATTACAAGCAGCATGCTGCCATCGGCAAGGACCGCTTTGACTTCTAGCACGCGCGCAGGACTGTACGCCTGCAGGCTGCGCATGCTTGAAAGCGAGACAGCTGGGGTTGGCCCTGTCAAAGCACACTTGAGCGTAATTTTGCGGCCTTCAACGGCGACGGTTGTGCTTGCGAGATTCAGCACGGTCAGTTCAGTCTGCGCAAGGCGTAAAACATTCTCAATCAGCAAGCGGTCCGCTTCCGGACACTGCACCAGCACAGCTTCTGGAACCTCATTTTTCAACTGCTTCTGCACCATGGAACTTAGCGAGGCCATGTGTCGAAGATCTGTTATACTGTTATGTAGTGAAGCATAAAATGCACTTTAACTTCAATTAAGATTGTTACTGTTGACTCTGTCAACAAATAGTTGAAAGTTGTCTTCATATTTGACTCCCGGTTTCTTTGCAAATTCTGCGGTGCATGTACCAAACTCCTGTTCAAGTCCGTTTGAACAGAAGTACAGACTTGGTCCTTTCTTTCCACTGGTCTGCCCGAGTTCAAGCTGCCACCATCTTGTCCAGGCAAAAACCTTGAAACTGACAGGGTTGTCTGTCCCAGAGGAAATTTCATTATACTTTGCGTCTGCCGGAATATTCATAAAGTTGTGTATAAGTGCGTTGTTTTGTACGCCGCTTAAAGAACAAACAGTGTTTACACTTACGTCTGATTTGTACATACCGAAGTGCTGCATGCTTTCTAGTTTGCGCAGCTTGTCATGGCCATGATTTTCGGTAAAAGCAAACGCAAACAGCAGAATAATTATAAGAACTGTGGAAAAGACGTTCTGTGCCAAGTAGACGTGGTCCCACCAATTGTCCAAGACATTCTTAAAAGCGCCCGTCACTTGTGAGTTCAAAAAACTGGCAAGCAATTGCAGAACTCGGATAAAAAAATAGATGCTTGTAACAACTACGAAACAGATATACAACAAATTGTAGTTTTTCGACTCGAACATGGTTGCCAAGACATGAATTGCAATACTCAAGAGCACGCCTGAGACGGTGATAACCAGAACGTCGACAAGCTGAAGCACGAAATTTATCATTGCAATGTAATCTTCATCTTTACCCAAAAAGTGCTCTTTGGTCCATTCGAAGTACATTCGTACGCGCATGCTAAGTAGAGTGAGAACAGCGAGTGAAAACGTGCACAAAACTACAAGTTGTGCGTCTGTCTCAAGAACAATTGACCGCGTATCGCCCAGAACGCCCATGGCGAGCAAAAATAGAGATACTGCAAACAGTACATTAGCTTCTTTGGTTGCAGGCCCAGAATCTTCTGTTCCGATCGTAAGCATCATTCTGCGTGAAATATTTTTGTATTTCGACTCCATGTCATCTTCGATTGCCGATGGAATCAATGCATGCCAGATGTTGTTCTTGACGTTCAGGTGAACTATGTAAAGTGTCAAGACGACACCCGCGTACAGCAAAGATGCTCCTGCCTCCCATGAAAACTTGACTGTAATTTTGTTGGTGCCAGAGCCCCACTCGACGTCGTGCCAGGTTCCGAACTTTTGAAACGTGTGTATGAGCACAAAAAGCGCACCAATTCCAATCGTGAGCCACGTAAAGTAAATAGGTCGAAACACTTTCATGCTATCAACGTCAACCCCTGACAGCGCAGAGTCGAGTGCGCTGAGGACGTATATTGCTATAAGCGCAGACAGGTACACGTTCGACGAGATATTGGTAAGAATTCCAAAGCCGCCTGCTATTTGAAAGCCGCGAGGTTCTGCAGTTGACGGGTGGTCCATCACTGCGTCGACAACCTTGTAGTGTTTGTTTAAGTTGGCAGGAATCTGGTTTGTGTACACCTGGCTGGGAAAGATGGATACCCACGAGAATATGTTGTTGTTTCTTGTGTAATGCATAGTTTTAGCATTTGTCCACGTGTTGAGCCTGCCTTCTGCAAAGAAAATCAAGGCAAACAGCAGAGCAGTGGAGAGCAAAAACAAAAGACCCATCAGGACTTTGATGAGTCCTGGACGCATTGAATTTTTGCTGTCCGTGTATGTCTTTGTTTCAAGACCGTCACTATTTTCATAATTATCTTTCAAAAATGGTTGTTGATCAAGGTCAGCGGTATTAAGTGGCTTCATAGACACATTTTGTCTATACACTTGCAAGGTAAAGGGTTGGTACCGAGCCATGTCAATGTGCACTCATTTATACACCAAAGCCTAAAAACGGCGTGACAGTTTTACCAGGTTGTAGCATACGCGGAAGCAATAAAACAGAGCAAATGCAGAATCAAGCGCGTTGTGGATCGTCGCCAAGTGCGGTTGTCTTTGGCAGCGTTGAAGACGACAATAAAGCCACTGGCGCTGGAATCGCAAGACACGACGGAAAATCGCACGTGTGGAAATGCTGTTTCTACCAGCTTTGCGTGTGTGGTCGAAAAATCTGCCGTGTCCGCGAGAATAAGAGTCTCCGCATCACGCGCAAACAAGACACCGCCCGTGCGCTGCAAATTTAGGCGACTTTGGAGGAATCGTCGTAGGCGGTCCGTTTCCATTCACGGCTTTTGTTTATTAGGGTTGTGGCGTATAAAGCGATATGTCAGCATGTATGCAGATTCTGATAATACGCAGGCGGACATGAGTTCGTTGATGCTGCACCTCAATAACATCAAGCGCATCGACATGAAGGTCGCAGTCGACGTGGCAGCCCTGGCCAACATGCCAGTCCGAGACAGTAACGGCAATTTACTGCCACTCGTATGGACGCGACAAAGCGTGTCCAACGAGTTTGAGAACGCGACACTATTGACTCGCGACGCGCTGCAAAAGCACTTGCAGACGTTTATTGACGCGGGCGTCAAAGAAAACATCGACATTTTGCAGAAGGTTGAAGACCCGGCAATACTCGTGGACTGGGTTGTGCGGACAGCAGAATACTGGGAAAAACGCTATGCAGCGAAGCGTGATGAAAAGTATGACATATCACAAACCGTGTACTCAGCCATGTTTGAGGCTTTGGGGTTGCAGCGGATCAGAGATGCGTTAGACGCAATAAAATTTGCAGACGTGCAACACAAGTTAAATGCAAAAATATTTGAATTACGCTCAGGCAAAAACAAATATCACAAGCTTCTGCTGCAATTTGTTTCTGAGCATCACAGTGATTTAGAAAGCTTTTTTTGGCTGCACAGAGGCTTTGCCGCAGTCGTACGCCTGATGTTTCGCTGCGATGCCATTCCAAACATGCGCGAGCACCTGTGTGTGCTTGCAGGAAAGATGCTGCAGAAAAAAGAGGTGTGCAATAAGCCAGGCTCATATTCTTCTCAGCGGCAGCGCAGCGACGTAGTTTCTGAGCTTGGGCACCAGGTTCGCGCTTTCTTGAATTTCTTAGACTCGCTGACCGAAAAAGAGATGAAAAAACTTTCAGAAGAATTTGAAAAAGACGAGTGGATTTTCCTCGTGATCGACCACACCGCACTACCCGTGACGCTAACACATATGCGAACTCCGCCCATCTGTGTGCCTGACCTCTCACAGACTCTTCGTCCGAATATTGAAAGCAAGCGTCGACGGGTGCACGAACACGAAGAGGAAGATGAAATGTGAAGTAATATTACATACATCCACTGATTTGCACTGAGTGAATATATAACAGGTATGGTAAACATGTCAGCAGGTGTTGATGAGGGCCAGCCTCATGCAGACCGCTCTGCAGTTAATCCTGCATATTTGCTCAGTGGAGACATTGGCTACAATGGAGGCGGTACGACAAATTCAGGAGATCCTTCTGCAATGATGGCAAACTACGAAAACGTGTTCGGTCCAGCGGCGAGAGAAATTAAGTGGGACGCGCAGCGGCACAAGCGCCATCAGCGCTGGCACCTTCCAGACGCGCTCAAGGGGTCAAACACATTTTTGAGTGATCGCATTGACGGTTTGATCACAGACGCGACGTCTTCGCCTTTTACAAAAACTATTTTGCCCTATTACTACATGGAAAATCCTGACCAAAAAATAAAATGGAACGTTTATTCGTTTGACGAGGGCTATGCCAGCCGCGTTCCGTACGAGTCAGCGGCGCGTGTGCTGCCGCAGAGCAAGCGCTCTTTTGCAGGGTACGCTGTTCGCCATGGTTTGGCGATCGCCATGGAGCACAACTTTATGATGTCACCGCAGGGAATGGAAAACTTCAGGCGACAACTGATGCAGCTTGTCGGCTCAATTCAGCTGACAAATGACCTCGACGTGCACATGGCACTGCTTCACGCGCCGTCGTATCAAAAGTATATGGACGAAAAGTACTGGGACGGCAGTAAGACACTTATGCAAATGTGCCGCATGTACGTCGATCTCTTTGGGTTTGTGCAAAAAAACGAAAACGCCCTCGACTACCTAATTGAGGACGCCAAGAATCATTTGACTCAGTGGGGCAGCAAGCCACCGACGTTTATGCTTAGCAACGGGGCGCTGACACGCCAGCTGACAATGACGCCGGAGCGCACAAACTACATCACAGCAGGACCAGACGGCAAGCGCAAGCTCGCGCAGGGGCCTGACCTGCCATCTTACCGTGGCATCAGCATCATTAACACCCGCCAATTTAGCCTCGAGTCTGGCCAGGCGCCACGTGACATGCTGCGTCGCCGCGTGCGCGTCAGCGAGCATTACCGTATTCCGTATGAAAAGAGCAACCTGGAAAAGCGTTACGAGTTCTACGATCAATCGCGAGACTCCATGTTCTATTTATCCTGGGTGGACCTGTTTAGGGCAAGCTTGCCAGAATCACTTGACGATATCCAAATTTTTGCTTCTACACCGTTGAACTCAGAGGACGATAAAAATCAAACTTTTGCAAAATTGCTGGGATTTGAAGATGAAACAGGGAATTTTATTCAAAATTGTAAGATTGAAAAAACTGCCAACAAAGATGATCCATACAAAGAAACACAACTCACAAATTTGGCAGAATTTAAAGCAGCACTAGAGCAGTTTTTTGAAAAACAAGATACATGTATTGGTTTTGCAACGGATCTGTTTTTGCTACGTCCAAACATCGAGCACTACATGCTTGGTGTAATCTTTGGCCGCGGCGGGGGCCCAGAAGAGCTTGGAGCCACGTTCTGGGGCCAGACTGAGCTGTCGTGCTATGACGACTCACAGCACGGGATCTGGGGTATGAGCTACAAGTACCACGAGCGCGCAATGGTCATTAATGAGCGAAACCTAATCCGGGTTTTTGATGTTTGTTTCGACGGGTATTGTGGCGGCAACGACTCGCGGATTATGAAATGGAATTCTTCTGATTGCGACGATTTTAGGAGTAAGACGGAGAATTTGACAACGCAGTTCTCAGGTAAAAGCATGGTTGTGATGGCGTTACCAAAATGGAGGAACGTGACGGATCAATTTCCAAACCCTCTCGTTTGGCATCCATCAGTTCCTGTAGCCAACAGATTAAGGGTACATCCAGACAAAGGAGGGACACCAAACGCAATTCAAGAGCATTGTCCGTTTGCTCCACAAAATCAAGTTTCGACTAACGATTATAATGTTGCCACTTCGTACGGAATGTATTACCATGCTCTGGGCCTGAATGCATGGTCGGATCTTCACATGTCTCTGGATCCTGGACATGCAGCAACTTCAAACGAGACAGATCCTTATATTTTCTCGTTCCATGGACATCTGACGACGATCTCGAAAACTGGACAACGGGAGGAGGTACATGGCAGCGGGCATCTTGGGTCTAACTTTGTTGGGGTCGCGAGTGTGCGCGAGGGTCGCGGCATGTTGCCTCGCGGCAAGCCCATGCTTGCTCATCTGGTGTAACTGGTGTAACAACGGTTGACAGACAGAATCACGTGCTTATGTATTTAAGCAGCAGCTTGACAGCGTCATGAAAAAAAAGCAAGAGCAGAAAGAGCCACGCAGGAGCGCGCGTCTGGCGCGAAAGGAGCAGCGTAGGTTCAAGGAGACGTTCAAGAAGAAATTGCAGATAGTCACGCCAGAGTGCAAAGAGTGGGACGAGATCAAGGCAGCAGACGACGACTTGGTCAGCGACGTGTCCTACGTCCCTCCGAGCAACACCGGTCATTTTTGGTCGAGCATGTGGACAAGCGTTTGCAACTTCTTCACGCAGTCGTTCGTCACTGCTCCCCCAGTGACTGTTCGCATCATGACCTCGCAACAGCTGGTCTTGCTGGACAAGGCAGGCTGCAAGTGCCCGCGGACGAAAGTTCATGAGCAGACGTCACTGGCTGAAGTGCAATGTGCATGCACCCGGCTTGGCGATCTGTGCGTGTCACCGAACTGGGTGGGCAGGCGGGAGGATGCGAGTGGGGCATGGAGGTTGCGCGACTAAAAAGGCTTGAGTTTCTTTGCCTTGAGTTTCTTTCTTTTTAATAAACGTAAAACATAAAATGACAATGTGTGTAACACCAACTACTCGTCCTCGCAGTAGACGACTATAGGCATAAGATTTGTAATGCCGTCGTTCATGTTGTAGCCAAGCTTCGTGATAGCCTGCACGAAGTCTGCGTGTGGAAAAAGAAAACTTGTATAGCACGTTTCAGCTTTGTGATATAGAATGTTTGCACTGGCAGAAATGTCATCACACGGGAAATCTTGCACGCGTCGTGCGGGTGCGCTGACAATGTTAGCCTTTTCACGAGCAGGAAACTGACGATGGTGCCGCACTGTTTTGGAGGGCAGTGCAGCGTTGGCGTCAGAAACGCGGAGCTCAGTGCCAAACATGCGGTAGGAGCCAGTGTCTCGCGGACCCATGAACACCCAGAATCCTTCACTTGCAAAACAGTCAAATACGACCCCTGATTTTGAGCCATCAAGCAGCACAGCATCACTGGTAAGCGCGACGCGTCCGCGCCTCATTACAAGATCTCGACCGACGCTGCATGTAGTTGGCAACAAAGCACTGGTGCTGGTGACTGCATCAACGTCGTCGATGTAGCGGACATTGAGACCGAGATTGCGAGCAAGACGCGCAGCTAGGCGGTTGTGGTGGCGAAGCGTCGCCTTGCGAAGCCAGTCGACCTCAGCACAATCCATAAATTGCTTGACTGTGATGGTTTCGCGCGCGTCGAGCCATAAGTTATACAATTCCTCGCTGGCGTGTCGACAGTGTCCCGAAACGACGATAAAAAGTTTGTGCTCACGCATGTTCTGCGCCGTTGTGCGCATGAACGCGTGATACACGCCGATTTTTGCTGGAATGCTTTCGCGCCAAGCTCGCTGGTCTTTTAGCTGCGAAACGGCGGCATTTTCCCAGTCTGGCATACAGTCAAACTTGAGAGGCTCTTCATTGTCTGTGTCAATGCTGCGCACTGTTTCCATTAGCAACGCAGCTGCGCGATCGATGTCAGAACTCAAATTGCGGAAAGCAGAAGCGTCTGGCAGACACTCGTAGACAGCGGTGGTGGCAAAGCTCGACTTTGTCAGTGGCAAGACGCTTGCAGAGTCTTCACCGCAGCACTCAAAAACAAAGCCTTCTAGCTCGCCGTCAGGATTAATGGAGTGATTGGGTAAGATGGTAATCTTTGTATGCAATGACTCGCTGACGCAGTTTCGCGCAGCATCAAGCTCTTGAGGGGACATCATGCGGTGAGCCAGGTTAGTGTGCACGACGCCTGCAGTGCTTATTTTGGGCTTTTCGTGAGTGGCAAGGTGTGGTTGCTGCATGTAAAAGTCGTCTTTATTATGCTGGTATCTTTTTTTAAAAAAATGACTAGATTGCGTGTGTCTACAGTTCGCAAGTCTGGCACGCGCAGTAAGGCCCTGTTGGAAACTGGCCATCAGGACACAAATAACCGCCGTCCTCAGCTTCACAAATGACGCACGTATCTTCAGTCGCGTGTCGTGCGCGCGTGCTTAACCACGGATGAATGCACGATATTGAGCACGACTCTGGAAGCCAGTTGTATGCGGGCTGCTCCAGCGGAAGCTGTGTAATATTTCCAAACTGTACTCTGCGCGGATGCTCACACTCCACGCAGGTGGATGTTCCTGGCTCTTCAGGACCGCGCCTGCGCCAGCCGGGCAGGCACTTCATCACGCAGCGGCCTGTGAACGTACTGTCTGCGCCAGGGTCGCTGCCGACAACTTCCGCTCCGACCTCCTCAGCGCAAGGCGCCCACCGCGCGTTGCTTGTAGCAGAACAGTTAAAAAGCGCAAAAAAACGGACTTCGCGGCTGGCATGCAGCGCCAGTTCAGTGCTGTCCCAGCAGCGCTTGCAGCGGCCGTCGGCAAGTTCGGTAGTGTCGTTGTAGCGGCCTTCACGACAACGAGTCTGGCAAGCATCGTAATACTCTGCGTTTGATGCGTACGTGCCCATCGTAAGACGGAGGTCGGGGCATGCAACACATTGCGCGTCCTGCTGTGCGTCACACGCCTGCCAGCGCTGGCCAACTGCACACTCTTGCTGTTGTGTGCTGCAAGGAATGCAAGCGTCGCCAAGTCGAAAAAAATCAGGTTTGCACCTCCAGGCACAGATGCTCGCATTGCTTGTGACCCAGTCTGCCACGCCTGTCGCCACGGCTTCGGATCCTGCGACGCACTTTTCGCAACGCGAGGGCGCCTGTAACAGCGCCGGGCATCCAGACAGGCGCTGTCCAAGCGGACATCCAGCAATCAGAGCGTCTGTGTCATGGCAATTGATGCAGTTGCCTGCAGCGTCTCGAAATTGGCCTGTCGGGCACGAGTACAGAGCCGTGTACGGCCTGAGCCAAGCGACGAGCGAGTCGTTTGCACTAAGACGACAGCCGGCGTCCTGCGTCACTGCCTGTACAGCAACGCCCACGTTTGCCGTGTCAAGGGGTAGTTCAACTTGGCATTCCGCATACGACCCGCGCACGTTTGTAGCGTCACTCAGCAGTCTGCAGCCGATGCGCTCGATTCCCGACGGCTGTGCGGTAAAAGATGGGCAGTCGGCTGCAACATCGTTGTACATGCGCACTTGGTACTCGCACGCTTCTGTATTTGCAAAGCGTTGCAGCGACACTGTCACGTGCACGCGCGTCCAGGTTGTGTTGACAATCAGGGACGCGAGTCCGACAGTTTGCAGGTTTGCTAGTGTGGGGACGGTCAAGACGGCACAGATGACGCCGTCGCTGAACAGGGACGGAAATGAGCTCAGCACTGCTGCTACTTGCACATCGTCCACTCCGACGCTGCAGGCGTGCATAGTGCGAGCATCGCGACGGAAGAGCAGCTCTACTCGCATATTTTCAACTGGGTTTAAAGTCACAACAATGCGCTCTCGGCGCCAAGAACTGGAAACAGGACTAACGACGACAGGCGCGTGCATAAGCTCGGCGCCGCGCAATAGTCGTCTGCGAATTTCATGGGACGAAGGCTCTGTGGCAAAAGCGACGCTGTTGACCCATGAGACGCCTTGCCCGAGAAAAATGCATGCAGGCACCACCGCTTGAGACTGAATCTCAATTCTGTCTTGCGCGGGCTGTAAATGGTACACTGTCGCCTTTGTAAGTTCAGAATGCATTACAACAATTACTTCGGCAAGAGGACAGCGCAAGTTCCACTGCGGTCGTGATGGAACAGATGAACAGTCAAGTGCAAGCGTACCGTTACACCGAACTTCAAACTGCAGAAGCAGCCATGGCTGTCCATCATTGACTTGCTGACTCAGCAACATTTGTAGCCCGCTAGTCAAAGCAGGTTTGTCGTGGATAAAAACACAGTTGCCATTCTGCGATGCATATCTGCCATACGCATGCGGCAGTGAAATTCTGCGGTTCAGGCCTGAACCCTCATATGTAGCCACAAAAGATGCTTTGTTAGTTGCAAACGGAGCAGGTGTGTGCTCTGACACACGAAGCTCTAAAAATTCGTCGTTATTTGCCAGAGACCCAGTTCGCTCGTACACTACCAGACCTGGACTATTAGGCGAATCTACCTTGTAACTACTTGTGTGCATCTGCAACTGCCAGTACGGCTGTGGAGCTGCATTTTCATCGACAGTGAGCAACATTTCATCCCTTGAGCGCGACGGCGGCACAACAACAACGCCGTACACTGCTGGTAGGCTCATATTAGCACGCACACTGTAAAAATTTTTGAGGTACGTCATTATCTGGCCACTCTGAGCGTTGCTGCTTGCCGTCCGCTCGTCGACATCTAAGGTGTAAAACAGAGGATTAACTTTAATAAAATGTCTGTTCCGCAGCTGTGATTGTGTTTGTATTTGCATGTAGATTCGAGGCTTATTGTCTGAAGTACTGACAGCAATGGTAATACCAAAAACGCTGACAACCCAGTGTTGAGCGTCGCTTGATACACGCAGATAGTCGACGGATATAAACGAAGGTGTACTGTCGGCATTTAATGGTAATGTAATGTTTGCACAAGCGGGGTCTGCACTTTGACTTCCAGAGCACAAAGTGAGGAATAAGCGCGGGCCGCCTTCCGTAGTGGCGCTGGCTGGCACTTGCGCCTTTTTTACGGCAGCAGCTAAAAACACGCCATTGCACGCGTCCTCAGTGCAAACAGCAATACGGCTGTACGATAACCATGGGTCTACTGACAAAAAGGATGTTGTAGTGTTGCCAAAAACAGTTGTCTCCTCAACCACTTGGTACACGAGGTCAAGCACAGCCTTACGTGCTTGCAAAGCAAGTTGTTCTTCTTGAAATGTGTAAAAACTAACTTCAAGTTGATTATCACTGTTCAAACACAGTGCAACAACCTGCGAGCCAGTGGGCGTAGCGATTGCACATACACTTACCCAGTTTGTGCTGAGCACGTTGGTGTTCATCATGCGCGTAGTTTGTGCTGTCTCGTCAAGCAGTACAAGCTTGACAGAACGCACAGTGCGACCTTTCAGCAACAATACTGTGTGGCGGATGTTGTTAATGTAATGCGGGAACGCACCAGAGTAATGATCTGCTCCGTCCGTTTTTGTGCTAGCAAGTTCGCGCACGTCGTTGATTCCCATGCACATCACTGCTTCGTGAGTGACATTGCGCGTTGTTAGCAATGCTATACACGGTCCAAATGGATTTAGAGCATGTGCTTGCCAAAGCTGAAGAGGATATGAAAACCTGTCCAATAAATACCGCACAAGACCTTCATCAGATCCGTGCTGGTCTGCGCGCACAGCATTTGCTTGTTTCATGACATGCAGCAGACCTCTCAAACAGCGGTCTTGAGTGCACAACGAACAATCTCCACCGCAAAGAACGCAAGTGGCGTCGACTGCCGGCACAAACATGTACGGTTGCGTACGAACGTACACTAGTGCATTATCTTTGACACTCTGGCATAATGTCGCAGGTAAAATTTTGCCGCTTTTCATGCACGTTACGCTCACATTGAACGGAATAGCACTTCCGTACTGCTGCTCCATCCAGCTGTAGTGTGTCAGCATGGGTTGAGAGTAAAATGGAGCGATTTGTATATCAAGAAATTTGGCAGCAAGCATGTCTGACGCCTTGCAGCTCAATTTCGAGTTCATATCTTCATCGAAAAGGTGTAACGTAAACATGCCTATGCTGGGTATGATACTGTGCTGCGCACATAAAAAGGCATACGGTTCACGAACTCTGTACATTGAGTCTGCACAGCATGTTTTGCGACATGATGCACAACACCAATAACAAACTGCATAACCTTCATTTTGATGATTTATACATTGATTCTCATATATTTGACCAACGGCATACTTTGCGCACGTTATTTCCACAGGAGTAGCTAGTTCATTATATGCACTGTGATCTTTGCATACGTTAGGATCATACACGAGTGTTGCGTCTGATGACACGGTTGATGATTCTTGCAAGAACAGAGAAGTTGCGTTGACCAAATCTTGAACCCAGAAAGACTCTAACAAAAAGTTGTCTGCTCGATCATTAATCAGTTTTTCGCCTGCTGTAATGGAAGCGCTGACAAAAATTTCGGAGCTCTGCCTTCCTGTGTATTTTGTAAGATCTACAACTGCAAAGTTGATCAGCAGCGATTGTATCCACGATGCCTCATGTAATTTGCGGTCGCTGGGCATAGTGACAGCGACTGTAGCCAGAGAAGCGTGCATGCGAAGCATCAAAAAAAGACGCCCTGAACCACCGATGTGCGCGCCACGCAGCATGTCTGCACCAGGATTGTGCTCTGTATCAGCAAATGCGCCGCGAACATCCTCAGTTTCCGCCGCAGCAAACGAACCGTGAAAGCGATATGAAAGTACGTATGCTTCTGTGTCCACAAGCATGCGACGGCTGCTTGCAGGCAAGCTTTCTTGTTCTTGTGAAGCGCTGATTGTGTTTTGCAGGGGCAGCAGTGGCAGAGTGACGCCAGCTGCAACGTCCCATGGACGGCACACTTGAGTGCCTCTCTGTTTAAATGCGTCGTCGTCTGAAACTCCGGGCAACCACAGGACACTTGATATACCAGCAGGCGTTGCCTTACTGTCAAATATGCCATCTGCATTCCACACACACTGATATTCAAATTCTGGGTTGTCGAGTACAATCAAGGTGTTTTCAAAACTGGCAAATCGTCTATGCTTGAAGTCATCTATCTCATTTAGCAAATTGACTTCGCCATCTGCATATTTATCGCCGTCGTCTTGCTGCAGTCCTTCAGGATGGCCAAGGGGTGTGGCAGGAAACATGTACTCACACCGGGTATCATGTGGAAGGCGGCAGGGGACTAAAATTTCCCGCGCGTTACAGATCATGACAGAACACGGTTGTGTGCACATGCGGTCTGCAGCACCAACAGCAGTCATGGCGTTATCCCGGCACGCGCTAATTTGGCAGTGCAAATGCTCGTACGCGTTACTATTGGAGTTAAACCACCACCCTTTAAAGACATCAACAAGTTGCGCAGTTCCAAGTTTGCCGGCTCTGTAACACTGTTGACAGTCGACTTGCGTGTCCACACACGCTGCTGGATACTGGCTCGGAGAAAGGCAAATTTTGGATTTGTCGACAGCATGGTCACACACTGCACAAATTCCATACTTAAAAGTCTGCAAAAGTTTATTCGCACTTTGCCCCTGACATTCTGGAAAGTAAAGTAGCGGCCAGTTTCCAGTAACAGCTTTTTTTTCCAGTCCCAGAGCAAGTCTGTCGCGCTTGCTGCACAGGCGCACGTCACGCAATTCGCTGCACTGCTGACAACTGCTTCTTGTCCAATCCCAAATTGTATTGTCTGAGCACATAAGCTTGCTGCACTCACGTACACACCCACTGCCCCAATCCTCGTAGTAGTTTAACTTTGACTCTCCGTCTGCAAAAAAATCATTTACACGGCCGCACTTGTTACATTCTACACAGGACTCGCGTCGCTTTCTGTCGCGGACGCTTTTGGTCAAAAGTTGTAATTCTGTTGTTTCTATAACAACGGGACACGCACGCGGTAGCTCGTTGGCGCGCGTCAGCTC